>ERZ1740067.125-NODE-125-length-61453-cov-10.760986_pt1 | contig 61453 bp, 50 predicted proteins | sample MGYA00581736_ERZ1740067 | MGnify/ENA primary metagenome ERZ1740067 (study PRJEB43018, sample SAMN04849236) | marine metagenome | isolation source: floating plastic debris | place: Pacific Ocean | collected 2008-08-27 | study: EMG produced TPA metagenomics... | reverse complement strand
GTAACGACATCATCGATGGTGGCAGCGGTGATGACATCCTGCGCGGCGACCTCAATGACTCTAGTCCTCAAGATAATATTGCAGGTGGCGATGACATCATCTTTGGGGGTGATGGCAACGACCGCATTGGCGGCAAGTCAGGCAACGACATCCTTAGCGGCGACGCAGGTGACGACTTTATTTGGGGTGACGATGGTGATGACATCCTCATGGGCGTCACTGGAAATGATGTCCTTGTTGGAGACAATGGTTCCGGCGGCAGCGGTAGTGATCTGTTCGTCTTCGGTAACGGTGACGGCACCGACACCATTGTTGACTTTGAAGTCGGCATTGATCGTATCGGACTGGTAGAAGGTGAACTCACCTTTGAAGATCTGACAATCACACAAGACGGTAATAATGCTCTACTGGGTGTCACCAGCAGTGGCGAAACTATAGCTGTATTGAATGGGGTTCAGTCTTCAGCGCTAGGAGAAGACAGCTTTGCTGTTGTCCCCGATGTGTCAAACCCTGACGAAGCCCAAAACCTACTAGGTTAGTCCTAGCCTATGGTTCAATTGATGGTTTAACTAATGAGACTCGCTGTTGATAGTGGCAGCGAGTCTCATTAGTCTTTGGGCTTACATCAAAGACTATGTTTTTAAGTTAACCAGAAAGAATCGGCGATTATAACCTGCTCAGAACCTTTGTTCAGCTATGCAGGAGCCCTGTTGGCAACCTCATACCGCTGAACCTAATAAAGTATCCCGTGATACCTTTCACTATTGACAATTTATATCATTTAAATCAAGCTATCTATATTGATGGAACAGCGGTTTTCTCTAACGGTTTTCTCTGTGGTCAATCGCTGCCATATAAAGAAGGCAGAGAAATAAACATAAAAATATTGTTGAAAGCGTATTTATGAAACTGATTTATAGATTTCAAAGAGTCGGAATTTTACGGGCAGCCAAGCTTTTTGCAGCCGGATTCGTGGTGGCCTCTGTTTTGGTCCGTTTAGTATCTGCATAGAACAAAGACAAAATGCAATGTAGGGAGACGTCTACCGATGATGAGTCGATGGTTTGGGCCTTTGTTGATACTGTTGATAGTCATTACATTTGGTTGGATGCTGTCTAGCGATCCAGCATTTGCGGTTCCTCCAATAATTTAGGCACCGCGTAATAAAGACGGCAGACAACAGAACTGTGTGACATTTTTTACCAGTACAACGTTTACCAGTACAACAGGAGATTTTATGTTTGATTTTTCTCGATTCATTGATCTACGAGTCCTATGGGTACTTTCTCCTATCACGACCGCTTTGGCTTGGGCCATGCTAATTTATGATGAGCCCAGCTTGAGAGATGACCTACCATGGTGGTACTAACAAGCGATGGGGTTTTAACTTGTAGCGATGTGCGATCGCATGCTCTGTGAGAAGGCAAAGCCTACATACATCGCATGTCACTTGGGCTGCTGTTATGTAAAGGTTTTACCTATATTGCTGCATTCAAGCCAAGTGGCCAAAGCTACAGTCGCATCGAATTCACAATTAGATTGAAGGCAGTCCTAATGATAGAAACTTCTGTAGCCGTTATTGGCGGCGGCGCTAGTGGTTTGAGTGCCGCGCTGTATTTGGCCAAAGCTGGTATAGAATCACTGACTTTTGACCACGATAAGTCTGTTTTGCATAAGGCTTACATCAAAAACTACCCTGGCAAGGTTGAGCCTTTGGCGGGGATCGCTCTGCGGGATGAAACGCGATCGCTCTGCGAGCAATACAATGCAAAAATTCTGAGCGAGCCAGTAGAACAGCTCACCCTTAATAGCGATAAATTTCTGATCATCACCAGTGAAGAAAGCTACTTGGCCGACTACACCATTTTGGCAACAGGGCAGGCTCCTCTTAAGTTTTTAGATCTCTCAGTAAAGCAAGTAGATGGCGCACAGCCTTTCGTCAAAACTAATCTGCCAGTTTCAGCTAACGGTGAGACCTCTATACCCAACTTATTTGCAGCTGGCGTGATTGCGGGGCATCCGTCCCAGGCAATTGTGGCCGCAGGCGACGGCGCTAGGGTTGCCGTACACATTATCTCTCGAATAAAAGGAGAGTACTGGGTAGATCACGATGTTTTGCCTAAAGCCACTGAATGAAACGTGCCTATTAGATGATAAATCACAGTAATCAGACGGTGCAGAGTTGCAAACGTTGCAAATTCGCTGCGCGATAGATTCTAATGATAGTCAACTCTATTGGTAACAAGTATCAATAATTATTTACGATATCTGCCTGAGATATAAGTGGCTTTACAGCCGATAACTGTAAGGCTGAGTAAATGACAAGATTGCATAGAAAGCTCAAGCTGCGGTGATCTTGGCCATGCCGCTTCCTCAGTTCAAAGCTGGTTAGAGATCGCTGATTCCTCTGTAATTCCTGTGATGACTTTATCATGACTTCATATAGCAGCGCGGTTCAAATCAGTATGGAGTGTTACACTATCATGAAGTTGTTGGGACTAAGTCTCAATACTGTAAAAATAATAGCGACTCGCTGATTAAAAAAATATCCAAAAAAAGATAGTTCATTGAGTTGTGGGGCACTAGGTAAAAGTGCCCCATTCACTGCTCTGTTTGCTTGGTATTTTTCGGCGGTCGATTTATTTTTGGTTGGCTCTCTTTTGGAAAGCAAACTGTCAATCAGGGGCAATGCTTTCCTAAATCTGCCGCATTCATGTTGGGAGCAGAGCTGAACCGAAAGAGCACTGTTTTGCTGCTTCGGTTCAATGGGAGCTAAACGGGATTAGGGGTATTTAAGTTTTTATCTTGGGTTTATGGCTTATATAACGGCCAGCATCAAACACATCTATCACGCCAAACCACGTCAAAACATTTAAGGACTAATATTTTATGAACTCTATGCTGTTGTTGCAGAACGCACAAGCTAGTTTCAAAAGCACCGTACAGAAGGCTCTTATTGTTATCGACTCAAGCGTCGCTAACGTTTCTGCACTAGTTGCTGATGTCACTAGCGAACAGGCAGACGTTCTTTTGCTGTCCGCAGAGCGCGATGGGATCGCTCAAATTACTGAAGCGATCGCGAGCTACAGCCACCTCTCCAGTCTCCACATTGTTTCCCACGCTACCCCCGGTTGCCTGCACTTAGGCAGTGCCCAGCTCAGCTTCGAGTCTTTGGACCGCTACGCTGATTCGTTGAGTCAGTGGGCCACCCTGCTCAAAGGCAAAGACATTTTGCTGTACGGTTGCCAAGTTGCAAAAGGTGCCATGGGTCACCTGTTTGTGCAGCAGCTCCGGCAGCTCACAGGTGCTAACATCGCGGCTTCTGCTGAGCGTATTGGTCGAGTGGGCAAGCATACCAACTGGACACTCAACACCCAGCTTGGACAACTGCAAACGCCTATTATTTTCTCTGCTGAGTTGCAGGCTAGCTATGCGGGTCACTTCGACCCCGTTGTTGATTTTAGCGTGAGTACCGATACGCTTATTGAAAGCGAAGGCACCCCATTCAGCTTCATTTTTGAGCTGAGTGAGCCACCACCAGAAGGCGGTACCGTTGTTCGCTTCGAGGCCGATCAACCCCAAGCGATTAACCAGTGGAACTTATTTGCATTGGGCTTTACTGGGTTGGCAGGTCAGCCGGTAGATGTTTCGCCCAATCTAGACTTCTCCGCTTTTGAAATCACCATTATTGAGCAGAGAGCTACGATCGATCTTCCTGTTTTCAATGACTTTACAGACGACAGCCCAGACCCTTACACCTGGACAGCTTCTGCTGTTTCGGGTGGCACCATCGGCAGCAGCACTGCGTCAGTGACTATCTACGATGATCCTAGCGAAGTACCTACTGCGCCCCCAGCAGTGCCTGAAGTTAGCATTTCTTCAGATATCACAACTCTAGTAGAAGACGAAGGAACAGAAGTTACCCTTACCATTAATTTAAGTGAGGCACCAGAAGGTGCGGTACTCGTCAATATTGATGCTGGCAAACCGTTTGCGCTAGGCGATTTTGATATTTTTGCACCACCACCACAAGCGTCATCTACAGGTGGACAGTTAGTCGGCGGCAATCAAGACAACAGCGCATTTACCTTCGCAGTGCTTGCACAAACAGCCACCATTACACTGCCCATTTTCGACGACCCAGACCGTACTGAAGATGGTGCAACTAGTGATCCCAGTGGTCCATTGCGTAATGATGACATCGGTGAAGAGCAGACCACTTTTACCATAACGTCTGGTGAAGGCTATACCATTTCACCCAATAACAGCTCAGTTACACTGACACTCAAAGACTCAAATGCAGCGCCTAATACTGCACCTGTTGCAGATAATGACGCCTACAGCACAGCCTTCGGTACACCTTTGACGGTGAATGCTAACAATGGCGTACTTGATGGTGATGTAGATGCTGATGGCGATGACTTGAGCGTAGAGATTGACGCCGATCCTAGCAATGGTTCAGTTAGCCTTAACGCGAACGGCGCGTTCACATACACGCCCGATGCAAGCTTCTCTGGGGATGATTCCTTCACCTACACAGTAGATGACGGCAATGGCGGTACTGATACTGCAACGGTTACTGTCACTGTCGAAGAAGAGGTAATTGTTAACACCGCACCTGTCGCAGATGACGATGCGTACAGCACTGCTTTCGACACACCTTTAACCGTCAATGCTGGCAATGGTGTGTTGGATGGTGATACTGATGCCGATGGCGACGCTCTAACCGTTGCAATCGATAGCGACCCTGGCAATGGCTCAGTTAGCCTTAACGCGAACGGCGCATTCACATACACGCCCGATGCAGGCTTCACGGGCGACGATGCCTTCACCTATACAGTAGACGATGGCAACGGCGGCACAGATTCTGCAACGGTCACGGTCACCGTTAACCCTGATGAAGTTGTTACTCCTCAAGTGAGCATTACAACCTCTACAAACTTTGGCGGCGCGGAAAATGCACTCGTCGAAGATGAAGGGACTGAACTCACCGTTCAATTCAGCCTCGACAATCCTGCACCTACAGGTGGATTGAGAGTCTTTGTTGACAGTGAAGTAGAACAGATTGTCAATCGTCTGGATCTCCCTACTTTCTTTGGCAATCCTCAGCTGGACAACATTGCACTGTCCTCTTTCGGTACAGACTTTGACAACACAGGTCTGGTGCTCACAATTGATGAAGGTGCTACCTCCGCATCTTTCACAATTCCTGTTTTCGACAATGCAGAGCCCGATACTTTCTTACCTGAAACCTTTGACGGCAAAGTTGATGCTGTTTTCTCGCTGAAGACAGCTGACCAAGTGTCGGCAGAAGATGCAGGCGATGTCCAAAATGTAAGCGACTACACAATTGATCCAAACGCTGCTTCGAGTACAGTTACATTTGCGGATACTGTTAGTCAGATTACCGGTGTTGTCGGCGACCCAGTTGTTAGCTTCAGCGTCACGCCTGACACGCTTAGTGAAGCAGAAGGCACAGAGCTTGTGCTGAGCTTCAGCGTCAATGGCGACATTCCGCCTGAAGGCATCACCGTGAACCTAGAAGGTGATACTGCAGAGATCCTGCAACAGTTCTTAGCCCCAGATGGAGACGGCGCGGTTCAAACTCGCGTGACTGATGAGGGCACTATCCTCTATCGCTTTGACACTTCATTCGGTCCCGGTGCTGGGCTTGTAGGTGGCACGCTCGATGTCTTCTCCCTCGAAGATGGCGACCCTGCTGAAGATAACTCTGACCCCGCTGCGGCAGGGACAGGTTTCTTGAGCAACTTTAGCTTCACGATCACAGAGCCAACAGCCAGCATTACACTACCCGTGTCTAATGACTTGGTTCAGGAAGTTGACCAAACCTTCTCTTACACCTTGGCTGAAGGTGTTGGCTACGAAGTTGATGCAGCCGCAAACTCCGGCACGTTCACCGTCACCGATGGGATTACGTCTGTGCCCGTGCCTGTTGTGGGTGTAACCGCAACGCCAGAAACGCTGGTGGAATCAGAGCAAACCGTCTTTACGGTGACCTTTACAACAGAAGGTGATATTCCTGCTGAAGGACTGGTAGTTCAGCTGCAGGGACCACCACGCTCTATTGCAGAGTTCGATGTGAATGCGACCAACCCGCGTTTACCAGAAGATGAAACTGTTGTGGAAGGTGTAACCGTTGATGGCGGCAGCATTGTCGGCACTGATGAGGTAGCCGGTTCACTGTTTCTCCGCATCACGGACCCGACAGCGACGATTACAGTCCCTGTGTTCGATGATGGTCCTGGCGAAGGCATAGAAGATTTCACCTTCAACCTGATAGATGGCGAAGACTATGAGGTAGACCCAGCAGCTGGTACCTTCGATGTCACGATCGAAGATGATGCTGTTGTCGGCGACCCTGTGGTGAGCTTCAGCGTCACACCTGACACTGTAAGCGAAGCAGATGGCCCGGCGCTGGTGCTGAACTTCAGCGTGGAAGGTGAGATTCCAGAAGGCGGCATCACCGTGAACCTGGAAGGCGATACAGCAGAGATTCTGCAACAGTTCTTAGCCCCAGATGGTGACGGCGCGGTTCAAACTCGCGTAACGGATGAGGGCACTATCCTCTACCGCTTTGACACTTCATTTGGTCCCGGTGCTGGGCTTGTAGGTGGTACGCTCGATGTCTTCTCCCTCGAAGATGGCGACCCTGCTGAAGATAACTCTGACCCCGCTGCGGCAGGGGTAGGTTTCTTGAGCAACTTTAGCTTCACCATCACAGAGCCAACGGCCAGCATTACACTGCCCGTGTCTGATGACTTGGTTCAAGAAGTTGACCAAACCTTCTCCTATACCCTTGTTGGTGGTGAAGGCTATGAAGTTGATGCAGCGGCAAACTCCGGTACATTTACCGTCACCGATGGAATTACGCCTGCGACTTCACCGGTTGTGGGTGTAACCGCAACGCCAACAACGTTGGTTGAATCTGAGCAAACTGTCTTTGAGATAACCTTCACTACTGAGGGAGACATTCCTGCTGAAGGACTCGTTGTTCAATTGCAGGGCCCACCGCGCTCTATCGCAGAGTTCGATGTGAATGCGACCAATCCGCGCCTACCAGAAGATGAGACTGTTGTGGAAGGTGTAACCGTTGATGGCGGCAGCATTGTCGGTACCGATGAGGTAGCTGGTTCTCTGTTCTTACGTATCACTGACCCCACGGCGACCATTACAGTACCTGTATTTGACAATGGTCCTGGCGAGGGTACTGAGAACTTCTCCTTCAACCTAGTTGATGGTGAAGCCTATGAAGTGGACGCAGCAGCGGGCTCCTTTGACGTCACTATCGAAGATGATGTCATTGTCGGTGGCGACCCAGTTGTTAGCTTCAGCACCTCTACAGATAGCCTCAATGAGGCAGAAGGCACTCCAATTACCTTCAACTTTACAGTCGATGGCCAGATCCCAGCAGATGGACTCGTTGTGCGCACGGCCGATAACTTCTTCCCCAATCCTCAGCTTGACTTTAATCTTCTAGATTTCTCTGATCCAAATGTGATCGACGGCATCGAGTTCTTTGGCTTTGAGGAAACAGGCCCAGGTCAGTTTGTGATTGACTGGAAAATCACTAAGCCAGAAGCTTTCATTAAAGTGGCTGTATTTGACGACAACATTGCAGAAGCCGACACCAGCTTTACAACAGGGCTGCTGTCAGGAGATGGCTATACGCTCGATCCGGACGCAAGTACAGCAACTGTATCTGTTACGGATGGTGTAGATGGTACAGGTGGCCCTGCCGTTAGTATCACTGCTGATAAGACAGCCGTGAATGAAGGAGATTCTCTCACAATCACCTTTAACGTAGATGGAGACATTCCTGACGGTGGATTGGAAGTGGTTGTTGACAGTGACACAGCTGGTGCGCTGGGTGACTTTATCACCACCGATGACACTGGCAACCCTCTCCTGACCTTCACAGGACTGTCTGCAGCCCCTGCGCCCAATGGCGATGCCAGTGGCTTTATTGTCAATATCACTGAAAGCACAGCCACAATTGGTCTGGACATCTTTGATGATGGCCCAGGTGAAGGGCCTGAAATCTTTGATTTTCAGATTTTGGACGGTGAGAACTACGATGTTGATGCTCAAGCAGGCGGCTTTGCCGTGACGTTGAATGACGAACCTGTTTCAGACCCGGTGGTAAGCTTCAGCGTCACCCCTGACACGCTGAGTGAAGCAGGTGATGCTGCATTGGTGCTGAACTTTAGCGTCGATGGCGACATTCCGCCTGAAGGCATCACCGTGAACCTAGAAGGTGATACTGCAGAGATCCTGCAACAGTTCTTAGCCCCAGATGGAGACGGCGCGGTTCAAACTCGCGTGACTGATGAGGGCACTATCCTCTATCGCTTTGACACTTCATTCGGTCCCGGTGCTGGGCTTGTAGGTGGCACGCTCGATGTCTTCTCCCTCGAAGATGGCGACCCTGCTGAAGATAACTCTGACCCCGCTGCGGCAGGGGTAGGTTTCTTGAGCAACTTTAGCTTCACCATCACAGAGCCAACGGCCAGCATTACACTGCCCGTGTCTGATGACTTGGTTCAAGAAGTTGACCAAACCTTCTCCTATACCCTTGTTGGTGGTGAAGGCTATGAAGTTGATGCAGCGGCAAACTCCGGTACATTTACCGTCACCGATGGAATTACGCCTGCGACTTCACCGGTTGTGGGTGTAACCGCAACGCCAACAACGTTGGTTGAATCTGAGCAAACTGTCTTTGAGATAACCTTCACTACTGAGGGAGACATTCCTGCTGAAGGACTCGTTGTTCAATTGCAGGGCCCACCGCGCTCTATCGCAGAGTTCGATGTGAATGCGACCAATCCGCGCCTACCAGAAGATGAGACTGTTGTGGAAGGTGTAACCGTTGATGGCGGCAGCATTGTCGGTACCGATGAGGTAGCTGGTTCTCTGTTCTTACGTATCACTGACCCCACGGCGACCATTACAGTACCTGTATTTGACAATGGTCCTGGCGAGGGTACTGAGAACTTCTCCTTCAACCTAGTTGATGGTGAAGCCTATGAAGTGGACGCAGCAGCGGGCTCCTTTGACGTCACTATCGAAGATGATGTCGATACGCCGCCGGGTGAAATCATTGACGGTACCGCAGGAGAGGATCGCCTCTTTGGCACGGGCGCTGATGATATCATCACCCTCTTGGGAGGCGATGACACTGCCTTTGGTGGTGCGGGCAACGATACCATTAACGGTGGTGAGGGTGACGACCGCCTCGCAGGGAATGCAGGCAATGATATTCTCAGCGGTGACAGCGGTAATGACCGAGCGTTCGCCAGTAGTGGAACCGATATCGTCGATGGCGGCAGCGGTGATGACCGACTGTTTGGCGGGGCAGACCGTGATATTCTCATTGGTGGCAGCGGTGATGACTTCCTCAATGGTGGGGCTGGCGATGACGTGCTGATGGGCGTTACTGGCAGAGATATTCTAATTGGTGGCGGTGGTGCTGACCTATTTGTCTTTGGTACGGGCGATGGTGGTGCCAGAGTCGGCAACAATCTGGGCAACGATCTGATCAGAGACTTTGAAGTCGGTGTAGACAAGATTGGCCTCGTCGAGGGCGAACTCACCTTTGCGGATATCACCATCACTCAGTCTGGCAATAGAACATTGCTAGGTGTTGCAAGCAGCGGTGAGACCTTGGCCGTGCTCAAGGGTGTGGATGCGTCGAGCATCGGTGAAAGCACCTTCGAGATTGTGCCAAACGTGGCAACTGTGGATGATGCAATGACGATTCTCTAAAAAGCATTTCCAAGGCAATAGAACTCTGATGTATTCAGAGTTCTAAACGCATTAGTTCGTTTCTAACCATTGAAAAGCAACCAAGAGGCGCAGCATCAAAGCTGTTAGCCTCTTTTTTTTGCATGCTGTCTTACTTAAACCACTCTCTTTTATAGCGCTGATTAACCGGCGGCAAACGGTGGACTATCCGCATTAACCGCTTTGTCGTACTTACCTTTTGCTGGCTTTCGAGACGCTCTCTTTTCCATTGAAAAGAAAGCCAAAGTCCGCAAATAGCAACGCCTCCGAAGCAGATCACCAATAGCCAATGATCCCAACGTCCTGTATCGAAGCCTGTCGTTGAGCTAGCCGTCGTTATCGAGCTGATGGGCAAGGCAATCATTAAACTAAATCCTTATGCTCTCTCGGTTTTTCCAGCGCAAACGCATAGCTGATAGCTATTGGGACTAAGTACCGATAGTACTGTATTCCTTTTTACTTTACGATATGGACAAAAAAGCTTTTCTCAATAGAATGTCGTTGTTGAAAAAATCTCAATAATCTACTATTATTCTCAATAGATAGAGTTTATAGACAGTACTCATACTCAGCAACGAGAGCAAAAGCTGTAGGGAAGCATTCTATGGTTTCGTATACCCCCACTGCCTTAAGAGCAGAACTAAACGAGCGCGGTTGGCGAATGACGCCGCAGCGCGAAACAATTTTACAAACGTTTCAAAACCTACCAGAAGGAGAGCATCTTAGTGCTGACGACCTGCACGATTTGCTCAAGGCAGGCGGCAGCCGAATTGGGCTATCGACGGTGTACCGCAATCTTAAAATGATGTCGCGCATGGGCATTTTAAGAGAGCTAGAACTGGCTGAAGGCCAAAAGCGCTATGAGATCAATCAGCCCGCACCTTATCATCACCACCATATGATCTGTGTCCGATGCAACAAAACTATCGAGTTTAAAAACGATTCAGTTCTCAGAGCTGGTGCGCAGGTAGCTCGCAAAGCAGGTTACCAACTTTTAGACTGTCAGCTTTCTGTCCATGCAGTTTGTCCTGCCTGTCAGCGTTCTGTCGTATCTGAACTGTAGAGAACATAAAAACAGCTAGCGCTTAAGAAACAGAAGAAGAAACAAAAAAAGCCCATTGTTGAAATTCAACAATGGGCCCTGTGTCTTGAGAGGGAAAGTGATTACAGCTTTTAAGGGCTGTTTTACGAAGCAGCTGCTTTTTATTTTGTTGCTTTCTGCGCAGCTACTTCTGTTTTAGAACCAGCGGTTGCCGACGCGGTCACCGGGGTTTGGTAGTTCACATCAAACGCTTCTGTGACTCGATTAAAGTCGAAGCCCATAGCCCGCAAAGCGTGCCAGAGGTGGCCCTGAAGCATAAAGAATGCTAGGAAGAAGTGTGCATTTGCTAGCCAGCAGCGAGCGGTATGAACACCTGGTGCTAGGGTCACCGTATCAGCGAAGTAAGGCGTAACGCCCAGCTTAATCGCTAGCGGCGCACCATAAAACTCGGTGGGGTATGCAAGCGTATTGACTGCGCAGAAATAGGCAGCAACAAAGCCAGCAAGTGCAATGCCGCCCAATGAGTAAGACAGAATGGCTTCGCCTGAGAAGATCAACACATTTTTGGCCCACTTCAATGGGGGAACAAGAATATGCCAAATGCCGCCTGCAATAAGTAAGGTACCTACGAAAACGTGGCCACCCACTAAATCTTCTAGGCTATTAACACTGGCAAAGTGAGTTTGGTAGCCAAAAATAACAGTAGGATCTAGCGTAATGTTAGTTACAGTCCGGACCTCACCAACGGTGGAATCGTACAAACCGCCAAACTGAGTGGCTTTGGCAACGAGCGCTAGTGCACCCGCACCCAAAAACAGCAGATGATGGCCTAAAATCAAGCCAACTTTAGCTGGATCATTCCAGTCGAAGTCAAAGTTTTTGGCTGGGCCATCGGCATTGGCCAAACTCTCGCTATTACCTCTAACGGTATGAAAGAGAGCGCCTGCACCTAAAACAGCTGAAGAGATTAAATGAACTGCACCAATGACAAAGTAGGGATAGGTATCGATAACTTCACCACCACTACCTACACCAATTCCGAGTGTCGCCAAGTGAGGCAACAAAATAAGTCCTTGCTCTCCCATGGGAGTACCTGGAGTAAACTGAGAGAGTTCAAACAGGGTGAACGCGCCTGCCCAAAAGGTGATGAGAGCAGCCTGGGCGACATGGGCCGCGATAAAGAGTCCAGGGTCATTGGCAAAACGAGCGTTACCCGCCCACCAATCGTATTTCACGGTTGGCTTTCCGTATGCTTGCATAGTTATTGCGAAGCCTCAATATGTTTTTATGAACAATTTCGAACGCGATGAACAACCAACAATGGCATTTTGGCTAGTGACTTTTCTACGTTTTGAACGCCAACCCAAAATACAGGGTGTTCCATCGCTCGCACACAAACACCTCGTGCCTGGTGCTTCACACAACCTTATGCCAAATCCTATTTAATGACAATAGGTCTTGATAAGTTTATTTGACACCGTCAATATTCTGCCGTGAAATAATAGCTGAAACCCTAGTATTAATGGGATTTCTTAGCTGCCAAAATACAGTTTTTATTGATTCTGCTATTGATAACATTTCTTAATTGTGAAGGTACTGAGGTATACTTTGCACATTGGCTATTGAGAGTAATATTCAATAGCACGGATTTTGCAACAGCGGATTCGGCCTCTCGCCCACTGCACCCTCACACGATGAATCACGATTCTAATTTGCTTTGGTTGTCAGTTAGTCCACATTTGAAATGTTTTGATCGGCGTTTGCTAGCGCAGCTGGTGAAGCGGCATCCGGTGAGAACGTGGGAATACGCTCAGACAGTAGATGAAGCTTGCTGTATCGATGCGGTAGTGGCGGCACTACATGAGTATGTAAGCGATCGCACAGCTATAGAGAAACGCTCTGGTAATCATGACTATAAAGTGCATTTATTAGGTCATGGGATCAGCGGTGTTGTAGCACTGATGTATGCCCGCTCCTATCCAGAGAATGTGGCGTCTTTAACGCTACTCTCTGTAAATGCTAAGCCTGCTGTGAACTGGCAGGCCCATTACTACGCACTTCGACAGCTCTTGCCCTGTAGCCGAGAAATTATCCTAACTCAGATGGCACGAATGATGTTTGGCCATCAGCCTAAGCGGTTCTCAAAAGCGCTGTCTCAGCTATTAGCGAGCGACTTAGATAGTTCTATATCGCTGCATTCTTTGGCCCACGATATCGTGATTCCTGTTGGCTCGACAGCGGTGCCACTGCTGGTGTGCAACGGTGAACGAGATTCAATAATTCAGGCTCAAAGAGATGCGGTATGGCAGCAGTGCAGGAAGCCGGGAGATCGCATATGGCAATGCCCAGAAGGTCATCATTTCTTTCACTTCCATCACGCTGAAGTGGTGGCTGACATTGTGACAGAACATATTGAAAGCAATGGGAAGATCTCGCCTAGCACAATCCAAAATAGCAGTGAAAAACTAAGCAGCGATACAGGTGAATCACTTCAGCCATCGCTGGATGCCGCTAAAATCACAGCTTCACAATAAATGACTATTTCTTGACATTGATTATCAACTAAAGTTATAAGTACTTTGATAGGATTTATTCTCATCAAAGTATGCTTAAAGACTAGAGAAACGAGCTGCGCAGTGGCTATTTTTGCCTCTGGTAGTTCAATATTATTTTTATACAGAGGCTGATTAAATGTCGCCGGATATTGTTGTTACCTGCGAAGACCGTTGGCAGGTATATCACCGCCTACAGGCGTTAGGTATCGATTGTCAGTGCAGCGGTTTTAAGCCTCTAAAAGTATCACTGCGCACACCCACCGAAGCGATCCAACTATGGAGTATTGTGAGATGGGTCTCGCAGCCTAAGCAGGTGCTAATTGATTCGCTCACTGAGAGTTGGCAGGCTCCTTCTGCGAGGCGATAGACCAGTCAGTAGCACTGGTTTGAGTTTGCATCGGTACTGCATTTATGGCGCGCGCTCGTTTAGCTGTTTTAGTGTCTGTTGGGTTGCTTTGTGTAGCCTGTGTGTCTTGTTCGCAGAAGCAGGCAGAGTCTGGCTCGGCGCAAGCAGGGAATACAGTAGCTGTGACGGCGACAACTCGTATTGTTGCACTCGGTCAGCTCAAGCCAAAGGGCGCAATTATTCAGCTATCAGTCCCCAACGCAGAAGATAGCCGGGTCAATCAACTGTTGGTCGCAGAAGGAGATTTTGTTGTTGCCAACCAGATAATTGCTGTACTCCAAGGTTTTGAACGGCGTGAGCGAGATTTACAGGCCGCTGAAAAGACGGTAGAGCTGCATCAGGCTATGCTCAATCAGCTATTGGCGGGGGAAGGAAAGCTTTCTGAAGTTGCGGCAAAGGAGGCAGCGATCGCAGAACTCCAAGCCCAAAGGCGTAATCAGACCTTAGAGAATGAAGCAGCGATCGCCAGTGCTCAGGCCGAACTCACCAGGGCTAAAATCACACAAGAGAGAAATATTACCCTAGTTCAAGAAGGTGCGCTCAGCCAAGCCCAGCTTGATCAATCAAGTGAGGCACTCGCGATGGCGCAGGCTGAGCTAGTGCGCAGGCAGGCCCAGCTAAACAACGGCCTACAAACGCTCTCAGAACAGATTGAGCAAGAGCGCAGTTTGTTGGCCAACCTCAGCGAGGTGCGCCCAACGGATGTGGCCGTCGCCCAAGTAGAGCTAGAGCAGGCTGAAATTGCAGTCGCGCAGCGGCAGGCCGATTTAGAAGAAACGCAGGTGCGGGTGCCTGTGGGCGGACAGATTTTGCGCATCAATACCCGAGTCGGTGAGCGGGTAGATACGGACGAAGGCATTATTGAGCTGGGCAATACGCAGCAGATGATGGCGATCGCAGAAATATATGAGACAGATGTCACTAGGGTTGCTGCGGGCCAAGCAGCAACGGTTACCAGTGAATACGGCGGCTTTGAGGGTAGCCTACGCGCAACGGTAGACCATGTGGGATTGCAGATTGGTGCGCGGGGCCTCAGCGATGGTTCAACAAACCCAACAACGGATGAGAATCAGCGGGTGGTAGAGGTACGCTTGCAAATTCATCCTGACGACAGCGATAAAGTGGCTACGCTCACGAATATGCAGGTGCGGGTTGAAATTCAGACCGATGCGCATGGAGAGTCTCCATGAAAAGCTCAGAGAAAGGCTCAGAGAAAGGCTCGCTAAAGCACGCTTGGCAAGTTCGTAAACCGCTAGGCTGGGCGCAGCTTACCCATCGCAAAATTCGGCTGCTGGTCGCCATCACAGGGGTTGCCTTTTCCAACATTTTGATTTTCACACAGCTGGGTCTTAAAGACATGCTGTTTGATGGGGTGACGCTAGTACCAGATCATCTTCAAGGTGATTTGTTTATGGTTTCGGCGTACGCTCCCAATATCGATTTGGGTACGTTTCCCAGCATTTATTTGTATCAGGCGAACGCAGTACAGGGTGTCCAATCAGCGAGTCCACTGTATATAGAATTTTCTAACTGGGTGAATCCAGAAGATCTGGCGGTGCCTGAAAGTGGCGACAATTCGGAAGGCTTTCAGCTGTTTCCCAATTCTGTCAAAATTTTGGCTTTTAATCCCGAGCAGCCTGTTCTGTCAATTCCTGAAGTTAACCAACAGCTCAATCAGCTGAGTGCTCCTGGCGCTGTTTTGTACGACCGCCTTGGGCAAGAGAAACTAGGGTCGATTGAACAACAGTTTCAATCGACAGGCGTGGTGTCTACGCTGATGAGTAATCAGCGAGTATATGTAACCGGGCTGTTCAGCTTAGGCAGCACACTGTTTGATAATGGCCATGTGGTGATGAGCGACTGGAGCTATACCCAGTGGTATGGCGCAGAGAGTTTGGATCGGGTGAGTGTGGGGTGCTTGACGCTGGCGGCAGGGGCTGATGTGGAAGGGGTGCGATCGCGCCTAAATGCCGCTCTCCCCAAATCTATAAAAGTGCTCACCCAAACAGAACTTGCCGCTGCCGAACAAGCCTTTCGAGCGTCTCTCCCCAATGGCAAAGTACTTAACTTTGGTGCTGCCATGGGCTTTATCGTTGGGATTGTGATTGTTTATCAGGTGCTATATACCGATATCAGCGAACATTTGCCAGAATACGCCACGCTAAAGGCCATGGGCTATTCTGACCGGGCGCTACTGCTAGTGGTTTTGCAGGAGGCAGTGATTTTAGCCGTGCTGGGATTTGTTCCCGGATATTTTGCTTCCTATGGCGTGTATCAGCTGCTGGTGGTGATCACTCGCGTTCCCTTGGTGATGAAGACAGCGGTTGCTATGCAAGTGTTTGTGTTGACCTTTGTGATGTGTGTGGTTTCGGGTGCGATCGCGATGAACAAACTCCGCGCCGCTGACCCCGCCGATGTTTTCTAGATCTTTATCCTCAGTGGCTGAGCGCAGCCGAAGCCATGTCCCCAATTATCTCCGCTACCCAGCTCACCCACAGCTTCGGCAAAGGACACCTCAAAAAATCTGTCCTTTCCGATGTGACGCTCTCTCTCGAATCAGGAGAAGTGGTTATCCTCGAAGGGCCTTCCGGCAGCGGAAAAACAACCTTGCTCACACTCCTAGGCGCTCTGAGATCTGTACAGTCAGGTAGTCTCAATGTTTTTGGACATGAGCTGAATGGTGCGAAGAAATCTAGACTCAGACAAACACGTAGCCAAATTGGCTATATCTTTCAGCATCACAATTTACTGACCTGCCTGAGCACATGGGAAAACGTTAGCACCGCTCTGAAACTGCATTCTCATATTGCAAAAGCAGACTACCGAGCGCGAGCAGAGGCCTTACTTCAATCAGTCGGTTTGGGCGATAAAGTGGATGCGTACCCGGAGAATTTGTCGGGTGGGCAAAAGCAGAGAGTTGCGATCGCCCGCGCCCTCGTCAGCCGCCCAAAACTTGTCCTTGCAGACGAACCCACCTCCTCCCTCGACAGCCAATCAGGCCGCGATGTTGTCGAAATTATGCAGCGGCTAGCGAGAGAAGATGGATGCACCGTATTACTCGTCACCCACGACAATCGCATTCTCGATATTGCCGATAGAATTTTGCATATGGAGGATGGAAAACTGCAAACATAATTTCGTTTGTTCAAATAATGTTCTACTATGATGCTAATGAGAATTAATCTCAATACTTGCAGTATCGATTTTATCCCGACTAATGTCGAAATCTCCTCTCTACAGCAACGATCTCACCCTTAGCGCTCACGCTAAATCGATCCCCTACGCCGCTGATCGACAGCCAGCAGGCCTGGCAGAAACCAGCAAACCCCCCAACTACGGGTTCAAAAATCTCAAAATCAAGCCCTCACTCATTGAAACCATTCCAGAGCTAGTCGATGATGCTGGTCTCAGGGCGCTGGTTGAAATGATCAACAAAAGCGAAAGCTGCTTTTTTACCGTGGGCTGTGCGAGCGAACGAGTACAAACCGCTGAAGGCCATCACCGCCAAGGCTATCTTGAATTTGCCTGGAACTGCGCCAGCTGCATTCAAGATGCCATTAACTACTTTGCTCTATACTTTCACTTCAATAAGTCTCTGTTGGTAAAGGGGTTTAATCAGCCTGTTCAGCTGAAGTGGGTTATTCAAGAGGCGGCCTTTTCAGATGTTGAAATTCATGGGTTTTCCTGTGCGATTCATATTAAGACTTACCCACTCTCGTCTCCCGAACAGGCCAATCAGGTTTGGCAGCTATCACTGCGGATGATCGACACTTATCTTTCTACGGTTGAAACGCTACAGGCCACGCCTATCTATCAGCCTTTGTCAGAATATTCTCACTAGCTGCATTTTTATCAAAAGTTCGGGATAGATTTGCAATTGTTGCAAATCTGTAGTTTTTCCTCTTGGCTCAATTCCTTCAAGCAGCATCTATGCTTTCTATTCAAAACCTCAGTAAAACCTATGCCAACGGCATTCACGCGTTACGCAATGTCTGTTTGGAAATGGAGTCGGGCATTTTTGGTCTGCTTGGCCCAAACGGCGCAGGAAAGTCTTCACTGATGCGTACTTTAGCAACGCTGCAAGATGCAGACAGCGGCTCGATCACGTTAGAAGGTGTAGATGTTTTAAATGATCCGCTTTCGGCTCGGCAGCAGCTCGGCTATTTACCTCAAGATTTTGGTGTGTATCCCAATGTCTCGGCAGAAGAGCTATTAAATCAGCTGGCCGTGTTTAAAGGATTCACTCGGTCGAAGCAGCGAAAAGAGATGGTTGCCCATCAGCTGGCGCTAGTGAATCTTTATGAGCAGCGATCGCAAAAGCTAGGTACTTTTTCGGGCGGGATGCGTCAGCGTTTCGGCATTGCCCAGGCACTACTAGGATCGCCTCGCCTAGTGATTGTTGATGAACCGACTGCTGGCCTTGATCCCACAGAGCGCATCCGATTTCAAAATATTCTGGCCGAAATCAGTCAGGATCGAGTTCTGCTACTTTCAACGCATATTGTAGAAGACGTTGCAGAGCTGTGTCCCAATATGGCGATTTTAAAAAAAGGAGAGATTGTACGGCAGGGCAGTCCGCGCAGTTTGATTGCGGCATTGCAAGGACAGATTTGGACAAAGCGAGTGGACAATAAAGCGGAGATTGATGTGGATTGGCGATTGATTACGGCGCGGATGCTGCAAGGTCAGCGATATGTTCGGGTATGGAGTAAGACTCGCCCAGATAGAGAATTTGAGAAAGTCGAGGCAGATTTAAACGATGTTTATTTTACGGCGCTGATGGATCAGCAAGAACCTGTCTTGGTGGCGAGTGTATAGAGTTCGTGCGAACTGAAATTCTACTTAAATTGTTATTGACTGATGCTGCCTACCCTACCTATTTTCTCTTTCGAGATTCGTTACCATCTCCGACGTCCCACTTTCTGGCTGATTGCCGGACTGTTTTTCACCATCGGTCTTATCGATATCACGTCTAAAGCGGGCCAGGGGAATGCATTTTTCTTTGTCAACAGCCCATCGCAAATTTTTCAAACAACTCTGTGGTACAGCATCTTTGGGATTCTGGCCGCTGCTGCGTTTGTGGCTGAAACGTTCGTGCGCGATGCGAACTGTCGGATGGAATCACTGATTTTGGCAACGCCTATTCGTAAGTGGGATTATTTGGCAACCCGGTTTGGCGCAGCGTTTGGGGTGACGCTTTTAGCCTTTTCTGCTTACATTCCAGGTATGATTATCGGCACGCTAATGCCAGGGCTCAATGCCTACGCGCTAGGACCGTTTCGAGCAGATGGCTACTTGGCGAGCTACGCATTGATTGCACTACCGAACCTGTTTTTGGTGAGTGCGCTGGCATTTGCCATAGCCGCCCGCACCCGCAGCCTAGCGATCACTTTCGCAGGCTCCATTGTGCTTGTCATGCTCTACCTCGCCTCCCTCATGATGGTCGGCGCTGACAAAATCAACTATCAGCAATACCCTTTCTGGGCCATGCTCGACCCGTTTGGATTCTATGCCTTTGAGTCAAATACGCTTACCTGGACCGTGTTTGAGCACAATACGCTGATGCCTTTGGTGGGTGGGCTGCTGATTTGGAACAGAGTGCTGTGGGCTGCGATCGCGCTCATCACTTGGATAGCCAGCTACCGCAGCTATAAAATGCAGGCTCATCACCCAACCGCTTCCACCAAAAATAGACCTGCCACTAAAACAAAGAAAAACTTAAAAACGCCGCTCCTACGATATGACAGTGCTTCATTTCCTCAAGCACCTCACGCTTCGACCTCTCAATTCCTCACTCAATTCTTTTATCGAACCGTTTTTGAACTCCGTACTATTCTTCAAGGTCGTGCCTTCTGGCTACTTACCGGGTTCGGCCTGATCTCTTTAGTCATGGCGGCGATGGGTGCTCAGTCTTTCAACTACTCCAATCCCAGCACCGACATTCTGATTCACTCAGCCACCGTCTATTTAGACTATATTTTATTCGCCATTATTGTGGTGTACGCAGCTGAGCTGGTGTGGCGCGATCGCACGCTCCGCCTCCAGCCTGTCATCGACGCCACGCCCATCTCAAACGCTATTCTCCTCCTCTCCAAACTCTTCGCCCTCTTCGCCATCATCACCTTCAACCTGTTGTTGGCAATGGCCGTTTTCGTCGCCTACCAAGCCCTTTCCGGCTACACCTATTTCGATTTCCCACTCTATTTTCAAATGCTCTTTGGCGAGCACGGCCCTTACTTTTATCTCACGGCCATACTCGCGCTGTTTACCCAAGTCATTACCCGGCACAAGTACGCGGGCATGGGGCTCGTTATTCTCATCACGCTCTCTCATATTCCGCTAGATGCCCTGGGTCTCTATCACAATCTATATCGGTGGGCTGCTACCAACGATATAGAATATTCTCCGATAAATGGCTACGGGCACTTGTTTACAGGCCACCTATGGTACAGCCTGTATTGGGGCATTGTAGGTGCCATTTTAATGCTGATTGCCTACCTGTTCTGGCCTAGAGGCGTGCAGGGAAAGCGCCGCTGGCGCAAAGCGTGGCAGCTGGCGGGCAAGCGGGTCAAGCAAACCCTAGCAGCGCTAGTGGTGGGATGGGTTGCGGTGGGCAGCTGGATTGTTTACAACACAACGATGGTGAATGCTTATCAGCCACCGGGGAAAGAACAAACGGCTGCCGAAATTGAGCAGCGATTTAAGCAGTATGAAAGCCTGCCGATGCCAGTAGTGACAGACACTAAGGTCAATATTGAGCTATATCCTGACCAGCGATATTTCCAGGCAAAGAGTGAGTACCGGCTAGAAAACAGAACCGAGCAGCCGATTGAAGAGATTCATTTGATCACCTTTATCAATCTAAACTTGGAAGATGTGGAGTATCCAGGGGCAACACTGCGAGAGGCGCATCCAGACTGGGGGTACTACATTTATGATCTGTCTGAACCTTTGTTACCCGGTAACTCGCAAACCATGGCGTTTACGACCGGCACTGACCCGATAAAAGGCTTTCAAAATCAGGTGGATAGTGACGATGTATACATGATTTATCCCAACGATGTAGTCGATAACGGGACTAATCTTTATAGCCCGTTCATTCTGCCGTTTGTGGGCTATACCAAAATGGTGGAACACAAAAAGGCTTGGCAGCGGGCAAAGTTAGAGTTGCCGCCGTTGGATGAAAGAATGCGATCGCACGATGACCCCACCGGGCTCAACCAAGCGATGATGCTTACCCATCTGGTGTGGGGAACAACAGAAGTCACCATTGGTACTACTAGCGACCAAACGGCAGTCAGTACAGGTCAACTCGTAGATCAGTGGGGCGAGAATCAGCGTAACTACTTTAAATACAAATCTGGCCCGCAAAGCCGAGGTAAGTTCACCATTTATTCTGGTCGCTATAACGTTCATAAAGACGACAGCTACCGGGTGCCGATTGAGGTTTATCACCACCCTCAGCACACAGATAATATTGAGCTAATTGTTGAACAAGTCGGGCAGGCCCTCGCTTTTTACGAAGAGACTTTTGGTCCCTATCCTTTTGAGCAGGTGCGCGTTGCTGAATTTGTGTACTACGACGGCATGATCTTCTCGGAAGGGGGGACGCTGGGTATTCCTGAAGTATTGGTGTGGAAAAGCCAAGCAGAAGGATTGGGCAAAGAAAACATTACGGATTGGATAACCTATCTCCTCGCGCAGTCCTGGTGGGAAGATCAGCTGATTGCGGCTGATGTGGCCGGGAGTATGACGATTCGGGAGGCGCTGAGTACGTATGCGAGTAATTTGTATATGCGATCGCAACGTACCCCCGCCCAGCAAGATCTCGTCCAAAAACAGCGCCTGCGAGACTTTTTCCGCAGTCTCGGCAAGCTCGATTTTCAGGAGCCGCCGCTGACAGATATTTACAACGAACTCCCCATCGCTCGCCACAAAGGGGCCTTAGTTTTAGAACTGATCGAAGATCAAATTGGGCAAGAGGCCGTACTCAAAGGCATCAATCAGTTTCTCTCTGACCACCGCTATCAGGGCCCGCCCTATGCCACTGTGTTAGATTTGCGTGATGCGATCGCTGCCCAAGCTTCAACCACCGCTGAGCAGTCCACTATTCGCGATTTATTTGCACAAGTGCTTACTTATCAGGTTGGGCTAGCCGATGCAACCTACGCGCCCAGCGCCGACGGTCAGTACGAAGTCTCTTTGACCTTGGAAGCGCAGCAGCTGCAAACGACTGGACTGGGGGAGCAGCAGTCACAGCCGCTAAACCTGCCGGTCACTATTGAGCTAAACGACGCTGAGGGCAATTCGATTGAAGTCATCAAGCCTGTACTCACCGATACCCAAACCACCCTTACGCTCATCACAAACGAACTGCCTTCCTCCGCAGCTATAGACCCAGACTACCGCCTGCCATCTGCCTATCTTCAAGACAACGTAAAACAGATAAGACCCGTTCAACCAACCCGTCCAACGGCAACAAACACTGAGCCGTAGACACTCAACTAACGAAAATAATTACTAAAAAAGAATCACAGGATACAAACAGACTCTAGCAATAGCTACCGCTTTTCTAATCTGATTTTCGGTATCTATTGATTTTGATTATCAATAAATATCCTCGAAGCAAAGATCATTGCCCGTCATCTCCATAGAGCATGATACTTGTGGTCGAATTCTTCTTTGCTTACCCTTGCCACTAGCAACAGCTAAAAGCACTTAAACATCACAAAAGTTAATCTCTATTTATTGGGAATGATTCTAATGTAGTCCTTAAGCGCTATTGATTTTGTCTCTCGATAACGCAACTGCGTTAACAGCAAATTATTTGCGGCAAAAAACCAACTGAAAATACTCAACAAATCGCATAGCACTTAGTCTTCATATCTTTAATCTCGGAGATATCCATGCAAACTTATGGCAATCTCGACACGCTGGATACGAGGGGGGTGTTATCGGGTAATGCTCGATTAACAAACCTTTCGGGGCAGCTCTTAGGCGCTCACATAGCGCATGCAGGGCTTATCGTGTTTTGGGCAGGGGCAATGACCTTGTTTGAACTCACCCAGTTCAATCTCCAACAGCCCATGTACGACCAGGGGCTCATTTTGCTCCCGCACTTGGCAGCTTTAGGCATTGGTGTAGGCGAAGGCGGCATAGTCGTCGACACCTATCCCTACTTCGTAATTGGTTCTGTTCACTTAATTTCTTCTGCCGTGTTGGGTGCTGGTGGACTGTTCCACGCATTGCGCGGCCCTGCGGTACTTCCCCAAGATGACACCGCAATCGGCTTTTTTGGTTACGACTGGAAAGACCCCGAAAAAATCTCTACCATTCTAGGCATTCACATTGTGTTGCTGGGGCTAAGCGCTTGGCTATTAGTCTTCAAAGCTATGTTTTGGGGCGGACTATACGATCCTAGCGTTGCCAACGTGCGAGCCATTGACGCGCCTACCTTGGACCCTGGCATTATTTTTGGCTATTTGGTAGGCCGCTTTGGGCCTGAAGGACTCGCCGCTGTCAACAATCTCGAAGATGTGGTGGGTGGCCATATCTGGATTGGCAGTCTGTGCATTTTAGGCGGCTTTTGGCATATGGCAACAAAGCCTCTACCTTGGGCAAAACGCTTTTTAACCTGGTCAGGAGAAGCGTACTTGTCCTACAGCTTGGGCGCGTTAGCCTACATGGGAATTCTCGCCGCCTATTTTGTCACCGTGAATGATACAGTTTATCCTGACGTTTTCTACGGGCCTGTTGGTGAGTTGAGAACACTCACAGGAGATATCACGCTGAGAGGGTCTTTGGCCTTTTCCCACATTGGGCTAAGTGCTTTATTTCTCACCGGACACTGGTGGCACGCATTCCGTGCACGGGCCGAAGCTGCTGGTCTCAACTTTAAAAGAGATGCTGCGGTTACACCCGCACCCGAGCGCCTGCAAGGAACCTTGCAAACGCCGCTCAATGCCTCTGACTTAAGCGTTGACTTTATCCGTAATCTTCCTATTTTGCGCGATAACTTATCACCGTTTAGGCGTGGGCTAGAAGTAGGCATGGCACACGGCTACTGGGCCATTGGCCCCTTTGTGCTGCTAGGGCCACTGCGCAATACCGACAATGCGCTCCTAGCAGGTACGCTCTCTGGCTGTGGATTAATTGTTATCGGGTTTGTTGTCCTTTTAGGCTACGGGCTAGCGTCTTTGTCTTCGCAGGCTAAAACACCTGTCTACACCAAAGCCCGTAACGATGTTTTAGAACTCCCCGAGTCTCTACGCACGGTTTCCGGCTGGCGGCAATTCTCCTTTAGCTTCCTTATTGGTGGCTTAGGCGGAGCTACATTTGCTGCCCTACTGCTGGATGGGTTTAGCCGGATTGGCTAACAAAATAGGCAAAGCCGAATTGGCTAACAAAATAGGCAGAGCCGGAGTCGGCTAATCTCTTTATCTATTCAAGTTTGACTGTTCCAGAGTTTGTTCTTGTTATGCAACAAGCAATGGATTCCTCTCAACCCACATCTGTAGTATTTGCGAAAGGGCTGTATACCACCATTTCTTTTGGTATCTACTACAGATGTGTTTTCTAATCGATTTAGCGTCATAGTTTTTGGTGGCGCACCGCTATGACGAATGCTATGACGCTCTTTAAATCATTTTGCTCAAGTTTTTATCGGGCACACGCTCAGCTATTTTCTCAGGCGTTGTCCAATAGTCTTTCACTTTTGTCTATTCTCTACCTGGAGACCTTGTATGGTATCAACATCAGCTGAAACCTTAAACGCATCTGCAGCAACTTCCCCCTTCGACTACCAAAAACTACTCGAAGGCAATGCTCGCCTCATTGGGCTCTCTAACCGATTGCTGGGCGCACATATTGCCCATGCAGGTTTGATTATGTTTTGGGCTGGCTCTATTACCGTCTCCCAAGTTATTAACTACAATCCTGCCCTACCTTTGGATGAACAGGGTCTATCGCTTATCGCTAACTTATCAAGGTTAGGCTGGGGCGTTGGCGAAGGTGGCCAAGTTGTCGATGTTTATCCCTTCTTTGTCATCGGTATGCTGCATTTGGTGGCGTCAGCCGTATTGGGTGCAGGCGGACTGTTTCATGTATTCAATGGACCCAAAAGTCTTCAAGAGGCCAGCGGCTGGGCCAAAAAGTTTCACTACGAGTGGGACGACCCCAAGCAGCTAACGTTAATTTTGGGTCATCATTTGTTGTTTCTGGGTGCAGCCGCACTAGCCTTTGTTGCCAAGGCCACTCAGTACGGTGGCATTTATGATCCAGCCGTGGGCAATGTGCGCTTGGTAACGCCCAACATTAACCCTGCTGACATTTTTGGCTATCTCGTCGGCCTTACGCCGGATGGCTGGAACATTTGGGGAATGGCCAGCGTAAGCAATTTAGAAGATGTCGTAGGGGGCCATGTATGGATTGGACTTTTGCTAATCGGCGGCGGCATTTTTCATATTTTGGTCAAAGCACCTATCATCTTTCCCATTCGTTTGAATGCGCATGCGATTCTCTCTTATAGTCTGGGATCATTGGCCTTTATGGCTTTTGTCTCTTGGGCTTTTGTCAGCTACAACACCACGGTATTTCCGCCTGAGCTATATGGCCCAGCCCAGCTAAACGGTAGAGCTGCGGTACAGCTAGGTCTAGGGTTATTGTTCTTGGGTGGGCATCTGTGGCACTCCTACAAGGGGATTGCAGCCGATGACAACAAGCCCGTCAAAAGTGCGGGTTAAGAATCGCGTTTGGCCAAAAATGTTAGCTAAACGCTTTGCAACATTTAGTACTGAGCGTTGTTTTAGAAATGAGTTTTTATGACACTACCAACCCTGTCTTACCCGCCTACGAGTCAAAATCAGCGTGTAGCTAGCTACACCGTTGCTGGAGATGAGCAACCCCACATTTATGATACGACTGTCTCTTGGCTTTCTGAGGGCGAAAAAAACGACCTCATTAATGCTGCTTACCGACAGATCTTCCACGAGCAGCATATGCTGAAAAGTTATCGTGAGCCCTTTTTAGAGTCTCAATTTCGAGCTAGCCAAATCACAACCCAAGACTTTGTAAGAGGTCTCGCAACATCCGATGCCTTTAAGCGACTCAACTATGAGAGTAATAACAATTACCGTTTTGTGCAGATCTGCATTCAGCGCATATTAGGCCGTGAAGTCTTTAATGAGAAAGAAAAGATCGCTTGGTCTATTGTAGTGGCTACTCAAGGCGTCAATGCTTTTATCGATACCTTGATCAATAGCGAAGAATACCAGACTACTTTTGGGTATTCGATAGTGCCGTATCAGCGATCGCGCATTCTTCCGCAGCAGGTTCAAGGTCGGTTACCCTTCGCCAGAACCGCTCGCTACGATTTGAATGACCGCCCGGATCTATTGACTAAAACTAGCGGACTATTCTCTAGAAGTACGGTAGATATGAGTGAGCTTGGCGATGTTGGCACGGGCATTTTAGTGTCGGGGCTGGTTCTGTTAATTGCAGTCGCTGTACTTCTGGTGGCTGGCTCGGCGGCTAGTTTGTAATCTCTTTTACGTTAATGCCTGCTTCTTTTTGACATTATGACTAACATTATGAAAATGCAAAGGAAATAGGCACTGAGTTTGTTGGCTGTGAAATCTCTCCTCTCGGCTGACAGGTTCACTCTTACTCTTTTAGAGGGGTAAGGGTGAACTTTTCTCTTTTACGGTAAGCGCCTAAAATATATACTTTGGACAATTCTTTGGATATTTACGAATTTGACGTTGTAATTATTGGCGGCGGTCCCGCAGGTTGCACCTGTGCACTCTACACATCAAGATCCGAGCTTAAAACCGTTATCGTCGACAAAAACGCAGCGGTTGGTGCACTGGCCATTACTCACAAAATTGCCAACTATCCTGGCGTTTCCGGCGAAGTCAGCGGCACAGAATTGCTAAACACAATGCGACAGCAGGCCGTTGACTTTGGGACCACATACCGGCAGGCTCAAGTGTTTGGCATCGACGTCAGTGGACCGGAGAAAAAGGTATATACCCCGGAGGGCACTTTTGTCGGGCGATCGCTTGTATTAGCCACAGGCGCAATGGGCCGCAAAGCTTCCTTTAAAGGAGAAGCTGAGCTATTAGGCCGGGGTGTTAGCTACTGTGCCACCTGCGACGGAGCCTTTTACCGCAATAGTGAGGTGGCTGTCATTGGCGACAACCCAGAAGCGGTAGAAGAGGCTCAGGTACTCACCAAGTTTGCTAAGACGGTGCACTGGATTACCAATAAAGCACCTGCTGAAGATAATCATCATGCACAGGCCCTTTTAGCTCAGCCCAATATTAAGAACTGGAACCGTACCCGTCTGATGGAAATTGACGGAGGCGAGGCGGGTGTCAGTGGAATCCAAATTAAAGAGAAAGGCACAACAGATATCCAGACGCTACCTGTAGAAGGTGTGTTTGTATACAAAAGCGGATCAAAGCCCATTACCGACTTTGTGGGCGACCAGGTTGCTTTTAATCCTGATGGCGGCGTTCAGGTCAACGAGCTAATGGAGACTAGCGTATCAGGCGTTTGGGCGGTGGGTGATATTCGCAATACCCCATTTAAGCAGGCGGTAGTGGCAGCCGGAGATGGTTGTGTTGCCGCGATGGCGATTGATCGCTACTTGAATAGTCGCAAAACGGTTAAGCCTGATTGGGATCATTCATAGGACTATTTCAGAAAGAGGAAAAGAGCGATATGCCAGCAAAAGAGATTGTTTCAACGGCGCTGCTATTTTTGGGTGTTGTGCTCGGTCCTGCGATTTTTTTGTTCACTATTGTTGGCTATGGCATCTCTAGACTGCTGAAGCTGCTAGCAGAGCATCGGGAGCAGCGATACTTGCGATCGCTGCCCTGCGGTACCTGTCGCTATTTTTCCAACAATGAGTTTTTGCCCTGTGCCATTAATCCACTGTCTGTGCTGACAGAAGAAGCCCATATCTGTGGCGATTTTCGCACAGACAAGACATTGAGACCTACTAATGACTATAGTTTTTATTTAAGAACGTTAATGGACCCAGAACTGAGGCTTAAGTCACCTCAGAAAAATTTGAAATAATAACCGTGCTACTACGTAGACATTGTCTGCCAATTTACAATATTTCTGCAAAAAAATTGATTTTCCTGGCTAAATCAGACAAATCCTCCCTTTTAATGTCAAGAGGCACAGATATTTTCTAATTGGTATAAAAAATAACGCTATGGATACAGAAAAAGAGTATTGGGTAGTATACTATTAGGAAGTATTTTCAATAATGAAGTCGAGGTTGATAGCCCTTGGTTCATCTATAAAAACAGGTATGAAACCTTCTTTCTGTGCGATCGCAAACCAACAGACCGGAGAAGACCTCATTGGCACTGCTGGGCACTATCAAGCCTACGTTCTGATTGAGGTCCCAACGCCTTGGGATGCGAAAGTGTTTAAGTCTAAGCGTATTCCACTTGCCTTGCGCGAGTACATTAAAGCGCTTAAGGCAAAGCAATCGGTTCAGTTTTTGGCCATCAACAGAGGAATAGCCAAATCGTCCGATTCGGTTGCGCTGATGGTATATGAAAGAACCGTTCCCTCTGATGGCGCTTTAGCTAATAGCACTAGCAGCATCGCAGCCCTTGAAAGCTATCGGGGCTACGAGTTTCAGCTTGATGACTTGAGCCAGGTTGTTAACTGCTTACAGGCGCATTGGCAGGGCGATCGCATTGGTAAATCCATCACACAGCGAGACATTTTAATCTGCACTCATGGCATGAGAGACAAGTGCTGTGCCCGCTTTGGACAACCTTTTTTCCGAGATGCCCTTCGCAGTGCTAAGCGAGGTGAACTGCCCAATACGCGCATATGGAAAGTCAGCCATATTGGTGGACATCGCTTTGCGCCCACTGCAATTTCCTTGCCCGATGGTCGCTACTATGGTCGCCTTACACTTAAAGCCTTGCAGGCAATAGTGACCCGTAGCGGTTCTATTCATCAGCTCAGCGCTGTATATCGCGGATGGGGGCTACTGCCCGCACCGCTCCAAATATTAGAGCGACAGCTGATGCTTCAATATGGCTGGTCTTGGTTTGATCATGCTGTAAATTACCAAGTACTTGCAGACAATCAACCGGTATCGAAAGAATCTTCTAGTCAGCGTTTACGTCAGCTATCGGTAGAAATTTCTATATTGCCTTTATCTAGCCCAATCTCCAATCAATCAATTTGCCATCCAAAAAAGACTATAGGGACTAACCAAACAGCTGTGTATCAAGCAAAGGTTGTTCAAGATCCGCAGAAAACAGTTTGTACAAAACCGTCTTGCAGTAGTGCCGTAGCTGTTCCCATTGTGAAATACACGGTCACAGAATGTTTACAGGTAGATGCTGAAGTAGTTGCTATTTCCTCCGTGCCTATTGCTTAAATTGTTCATATCGCCCTAACGCATCAAAACAGCGAAATTCTTTTTTTTTGCAACAAATCTGACAGCTCATCAAAGCAGCTGATTTTCGACATCGCTGATTTTCGACATCTATTTCGATAGTGAGATCAGAAGAAGGCTTAAGAAAGCAGAAGCTGTAAGAATTTTACAACGGTAGTATCTGTCGAGCTGTTTAGAATACCAACATCGGCTGAAACCGTTATGTAGCAAAAGGAAACTCGACTAGCAAACATCCTAATGCATTAGGACGTTTGCGATATCTCCACGGCTTGATTGAACCTTTGACAACAGTTGTGTTTTTTATTCCCTACAGGCTCTGCTAGTTACCCATGGTCAACACTTACTTATAGACTCATAGCTTGCTTAACTTGAGCTGTCCATTCTGTAATCCGATCTGTAGACTTTTCCGACTCATTGTCATCATCTAGAGCCAGTCCACAGAACTTATTCCCGTCTCTAATTGCTAAAGACTCGCTGTGGTCATAGCCCTCAGCCGACCAGTAGCCCACAGTTTTACCGCCTAGGCCAGCAATTTTTTCTTCTAGCTGACCCATTGCATCCATGAAGTTATCGGCATAGCCAATTTGGTCACCAGTGCCAAAGTAGGCAACCGTTTTCCCACTAAAGTCAACATCGTCCAAATCTTCAAACACCGCTTCCCAATCATCTTGGAGATCGCCAATGTTCCAGGTGGGGCACGCAATGATCAAATAGTCGTATTCAGCCAAACTACTTGCTTCTGTGTCAGCAATATCCTGCATGTCAACGACAGAATCACCGCCTAGTGCCGACTGTACTTGTTCAGCTGCATCAGCTGTCTTGCCAGTCGTCGAGCCGTAAAACAAACCTACTTTAGCCATAGCTTCTGTATAAATTCTCTACTGAGAATGGAAATCAACAATTAAAATTATATACTTCTTATTGGCAATCAGTCTCTACAATGAGGAAAATTATTTATAAAATTTCTGGTTTTCATTGGGATTTTCTATAATTATGCTGGCATCTACCTGTCTAGCCTATTTTATTTATAGAGACTAATTCCCTATAAAAATAGCTGACTATGGCGTAAACTTTAATCCCCCAGGTTTTATCAGCTTATGCCCCCTATTGAATTTTCGAGTTGAATTTTCGAGGAATTTGTTCTGCTGAATTGACTTTAGCTGAGCGCAGGCTGCGACGGCTTACGATTACCAAAGAAGACATTTCCTTCTCGGGAACATTCGCTAAGCAAAGATCGTATCTATTCAGTAAGGGTTGTGCGTCAGCCCCAATAGTGTCAGCCAACGTTTGTGTGAATGCGATGAGATTTTCCAAACCGTCAATTTTCTCTAAATTAGTTCAGTGTGGCCTTCGCTAACACTCTCCATACCAGCAAAGCGAGCGTCGTCTGTAATCACAGGGCTCCCTGGAAGACGATATGTCGATATTTGGGAAATCGCCATATTCATACCGAATTCCTATCTTTTTGGTTTTCCGCCTGCCCATTGATCTCCAACTATCTGTGGCTCGACTAAAATGTAGCCTGCGATCGCATTCAAATCATCATCAGTTAATCCCCGCATTCGAGGAAATAAGTCAGCCCTTTGCACAGAGGGATGAAGCTCGGCTAAAGATCTAAGGCCATCATAGGTTGTCGGATTATGCAGATAGTCTATTATGCCTTCTACATTGTTGCGGTTAGGGGTCGCGTTGGCGAGCGATAGCTGCCCTAAGTCCACATCTGGATTTGTTTTAGATCCGCCGTCTATGTGGCATTGAGCGCAGCTCTCGTTAAACTTGCGCTGTCCTTGCATCAGCTGCTGAGTTGTCAGTGTAGTGGTTTCTCCTAACTCATTGAAACGAATAGTTCGGTTTGCAGAAGGTACTTCTACAGCGATCGCGCTATTCATCACAGCAAAAGAAAGCATGAGAGCGACTAGAAAAATATAAATGGCTAATGCTTTTGTCAAAATGTTTTTAAAAATATAAAGCATGTGATTCCTTAAGCGAATGGCTATTTTGAGTGGTTGAGAGAGAAGAGCTAAATCACGTTTTATTTTGAAAGTCTGCTACAAAGATTTTGATTGAAAGACAATAGACTGAGCATATTGTCGCTGTGGCATTCCGGTTGTGGTCAGTAAATGGGCGATTAAATTATCTCGAATCATCATCTGTCGCATAATTTCGACAATATATGACTGAGCCTGCTCTAGAGCAAGACTCTGAGCTTGGTCTGTTATCTTTTGCAGCTCTTGTTCTTGATCTGCGCTCAACTGTCCAAGGATATCCATAGTATTTTCTCCTTGAGCTATCTCTGAATAAACTGCATAGCAGCAATAGCGCCCAGAAAAAATACGGTGGGAATGGCCAATGCATGTACAGACAGCCACCGGATAGTGAAAATAGGATAGGAAGTGGGTTGGTCACGGTTGATATTAGTCATCGCTATCAAGTCTCTAGGTAAAAGGTGATTGAGATATTTGCTACGTGTTTGGCTACACGATTGTCAGTAGCCGTATCAGACCATTACAGGCTCGATGCGACTATAAAATTGGCCCAAAATTTTGACTGGCATGGCCTCTTTTGAGCCAAAGTCGGTATCGGAAGGCTGTTGGCTTTCAAAGGAACCTGAAATCTCCCCGGTTGCTTTGCTGACTCGGTTAATCTTGAAAACGATATTGCCTTGCCCAATTTCAAAAGACTTATTGTTTTGGCGAGAAAACTTTTCTCGATCAGCCTGTATAGGAATGCCTACAGCTGCGTCATAGCCTACAGCAAGCCCTCGCCCCTTCGGGTCAATAAAGCTAGAGGTGCGATAGGGCGGCACATCAAAGCTTCCAGCTAAACGAGTGGCCGGGCTAAGCGCACTCACAGTTCCTTGACTCCTAGCAGTCAGTCCTTTGACCGTGAATAGGAGAGGAACACGCTCGCCATTGGGAATTTGCAGAGTCACGGGCTGAAAGTCAAAACCGCCTCGCTCTACAAAGCTCAACTCTCCATTGGAACTGGTCTGCAAGTCCCCGCTGATTTGGTCGAGCGTAAAGCTAGCGCGGGTCAGCAATTTTCCTTCTACAAATTTTCCAGCTTGCCGCTTAACCACAGGAGAGTCTTTGACTAAAAAAGTCTCGGGCTGTAGGCAGAGTGCTGTTATTCGGTAGGCTTGGCTAATCTCCAAAGGAATGGAGTCCATGTTAGTCCCTGTTAGGGTAGGGCAGTTGTTGGCCAGCCCACTCCCTCTAATATCGTCGTAGGAGAGTGCATCTGTAGGCACTTTAACGCTGCTACAGGCAGTGAGCAGTCCTAGCGTCAGCGCTAAAACAGCTGTAATAAAGAGTTTGTACTTCATAGGTATGGGTATTACTTGCTGGAGTGGGTAGGCGGCGTTCGTCATCGAAATTAGGCTAGCGACATCTGCTGAAGAAGTTGTGAAGGAACGAGTATGGGTGCAATTTTCATTTGTTGCAGGCTGTTTTCACAACTTCTCCATTTTTGTGGCTTACGGTGACAGCAACTTCCACACAAGTTGACCTTCCACACAAGTTGACACATTGTGTTTGGCATTTTACGTCAGCCTTTTACAAAAGTGAGAATATTAGACTATGAGCTTAGTAACAGAAATGATCTTGAGTGCCGATAGCGAAGCTCGCTACCCTGCACCAAAAGAGCTGAGAATTTTTCAAGACTTCGCAAAAACAGGAGAGCAGCGCGTTCGGATTGCCAAAGCGCTAGCGGCAAATGAACAACAGATTGTGCAGAACGGTAGCCAAAAGTTCTGGGAGCGCTGTCCGAATACGCCTAGCAATAGCGGCGTTGATAGAAAGACAGCTTCTTGCCAACGCGACCAAGGGTGGTATGTGCGGCTAATTGCTTACTCTATTTTGGCCGGTAGCGAACGCCCGCTAGAAGATATCGGTACGGTAGGCATTAAGGAAATGTACAACAATCTAGAAATTCCGATTCGGAATATCGCAGAGTGCATGCGCTGCCTAAAAGAGGAGGCGATGGCGATTTTGAATGAGGAAGATGGACAAGAGGTCGCCCCGTATTTTGATCTGATTATTCAATCGCTGTCGTAGTTTTTCCTGTAGCTTTTGCGAGCTATTTCGTATCAGCTATTTCGTATCAGTTGTTTTACACCACTCATTTTTTAAGGAGATTACTCCCATGCAAGATGCCATTACAACGTTGATTAACGTATCTGATGCCCAGGGTAAATATTTAGACGAGTCGTCTTTAGATACTTTGCAAGACTATTTTCGCAGTGGAGACCTGCGTGCTAGGGCCGCAATGACCATTAGTGCCAATGCTTCTAAGATTGTCACCAAAACAGTAGCCAAAGCGTTGCTGTATACAGATATTACAGGCCCCGGCGGCAATATGTACACCTGCCGTCGCTATGCTGCTTGCATTCGCGATATGGACTTTTTCTTACGCTATGCAACCTACGCCATGCTGGCAGGTGATGCGTCTATTTTGGATGAACGCGTGCTAAACGGACTCAAGGAGACTTATAACTCCTTGGGTGTGCCGGTAGGCGCGACTGTGCGGGCCGTGCAGGCGATGAAAGATGTGGTGAGTGACATGATTGGCGCTGAGGCCGGAAAAGCAGTTGGTGGTTACTTTGACCATATCTCCTCTGGGCTGAGCTAGGGTTACGCGCTGTTCTGTTGAGCGAGAGCTTATTCACTAGGCTCTGTGCCATAAATATCTATCGCAATTAGGAGAATCTTTGATGAGTGTGATTACTCAGGCGATCGCAACTGCCGATCGAGAAGTGCGCTATCTCTCTAAAGGAGAGCTAGATATGATCAATCGTTTTTTTGATGATGGGCCTCAGCGGTTACGAATTGTTTCTGTTTTGAACAACAATGTTGGGGAGATTGTTGAGAAAGGCACACAGCGTTTTTGGCAACGCTGCCCCCTGACCCCAAGCAATAGTGATAATTCGCAGTTTCAAGCCTCGTGTTTACGAGATCAGGCTTGGTTTATTCGATTAATTTCGTACGCGGTTGCCGTCGGTGATGTCGACCCGTTAGACGCTAGTGGGGTAAGGGGTGCCAAGGAGATGTATCGCTCTTTGGAAGTGCCGCTGAGAAACTTAGCAGACTGTATGCGATCGCTTAAAGAAGTCACTTTAGAAATGCTGAGCATAGAAGACGCCGCTGAGGTTGGGCCTTATTTTGACTACCTGATTGCTGGGCTAATGCCCTAGGAGACCGATATGACCGATCGAATCAATGGGGGAAGTCCGGTGGTTCATGTGCAGCAGTACCACACGGTGCCGACCGCTGTGATTGTAGGCGCGGATCAACGCGATCGCTACTTGAATCACAGCGAAACCAAAACACTCTTAGCCTTTTTGAACACTGGGCTACAGCGACTAGAGGTCGCTCGAGTACTGGCTCAGCATGCCTACGAGATTGTAGCGGCTGGCGGCAAACGGATTTTTGTGGGTGGTAATCCTATGGATTACTTAGAATTGCCGGGAGAGTCAGTAGGGATGCCAGGGTCCGAGTACTTTGTTGCAGAAGACTATCTCTCGCCCAAGACAAAACAAACAAAAAATGGCCAGATAAATCGCACCGTTAGCCCAGGCATTACCAACCCAGTCGACTGGGTAAAAGGACTGTTTTTTAGCGGTAAACCCAGCGTTCCGAGCCGGTTTAGAGCTATTGGCATTGCTGACTACGGTTCAGTGCGGATGAAGCGATCCATGCGTGATTTGGACTGGTTTTTACGGTACATTACCTATGCCATTGTGGCCGGTGACACCAGCATTATTAGCGTCAATACCAAAGGACTGCGCGGGGTCATTCCAGAAGATGTCACTGTGGCTACAACCGTTGCTCTTCGAGAAATGCAGTGGAAAGCACGCTCTTATTTCCCCAGCGAATCAGCGGCAGCGGCTTTGGTCAAACAATATTTTGATGTCTTGATTGCTGACTATCAAATAGAAAAACCTTCTGACCGGCCGCGCAATGGCGTCTCCAAGCATCATCAAGGCCTCTCTTTGCCAGCAAGCTATGAAGATAGCGCTAGCACTCAGCCCAGATGGGTGATGAAAAACAACCTGCCAGACCTTGAAAAAGAGGCCGTGGTTAAGGCTGCCTACCGGCAGGTGTTCGAGCGAGATATCGGTCAGACCTATGGCGGTGAGCTGTCTGGGCTGGTGTCGCAGGTAAAAGATGGCCGTGGGTCTATGGAATCATTTATCCGACAGCTGGGTAAATCACGCGTTTACCGACAGCTGTATTATGAGCCCTACAACATTAGCCGAGCGATTGAGCTAGCCTGCCGTCATTTTCTCGGTCGTGGGCTCAGCTGTATGGGCGAGTTTCAACAATACTTTGAGCTAGTTGCAGAAAAAGGATTCCCTGCCCTAATTGATACGCTGGTGGGGTCACAGGAATATTCTGATTACTTTGGCGTAGAAACGGTTCCTTACATGAGAGGGCTAGGGCGAGAAGCTCAAGAATGCCGCAATTGGGGGCCTCAGTTAGATCTGTTCAAATACAGCGCTCCTATGCGTAAGGTGCCTCAATTTGTGACAGCTTTTGCGGGCTACCATCAGCCGTTGCCCAATCAACATCCATATGGTGTGGGCAACGATCCATTAGAAATTCAGTTCGGGGCAATTTTTCCTCAAGAAACGAGAGATCCCAAGGCTCAGCCCGCTCACTTTAGCGAAGACAGCCGCCGAATTTTAATTAACACTCAGCCGCAGCACAGCGCTTTCAGTGGCATTAAACACGACCAGCGCTCTATTGTTGATAAGGCGGCGGCTAACAAGGCCAATCGTCGCAGCACTCTTCAACAGAAAACAGACTATCTCAGTATTGATAGCGTTCAACACTCTGTAGATGCCGTTATTTTAGCGGCCTATCGGCAGGTGTTTGGCTGCGAAATATTAGAGAGCCAACATCATACAAAAGCTGAAACTCAACTAAAAGGGCAGCTGATCACCGTTCGAGAGTTTGTACGACAGCTGGCAAAAACTCGGGCTTTTCGACGGGCCTATTGGGAAAATCTCTATGTTACTAAAGCCACTGAAATCATTCATAGACGGTTGCTAGGACGACCGACCTACGGACGTAGAGAAAATAACAAATACTACGATATCTGTGGCCAAAAAGGCTTTTATGCGCTGATTGATGCGTTGATTGATAGCGGTGAATATCTGGAAACATTTGGAGAAAATACGGTTCCCTACGAGCGCTATGTCACCCCTCGCGGACTGGCTTTACGAGCGCCCACAGGCCCTAAGGCCGGACCCAATCTTAGGGAAGAGCCGCCTATCGTCGGGGACTATATGATGCGCTATCAGCCGTCGATTTCTCCTATCTCTGCACCAAGTTCCAGACTTGCCAACGTCGATAAAAACGGATATTCAACACCGCCTAAGCGACAACCTGAAAAGGCACCTGATGCATTACCGGAAACCTCCTCTCAGGAAGGTCTTCAAGCATCACCCGAAGAAAATCCAGCCTCAGCACCAGATTCTGACCCCGTGGAGGTAATCGTATGATACCGACTGTAGAGAACGCACCCACAGGCTGCAATCGAGGAAAAAATCGATTATCGGTTGAGATAGAAAAAAGTGAGATTTTGAAAAAGAGATCTTATCTTCGCAATCAAAATCCTTTTAACTACCGCATCTGTATTAGCTGGTTTGGCGGTGTGCAAATTCATCCCAAGTTTTAGTAAAGACGCTTAGAGAACTATCAAAGCCATGAGTATTGTTAAACAGATTATTCTCAATGCCGATGAGGAGCTGCGCTATCCCACACCAGGAGAGCTGCGAACAATTCGGAGTTTTTGCCGGACGGGAACCACCCAAATTCGGCTGGCCAAAACCTTAGAGTACTATGCCCCAACCATCGTGGAAAAGGGGACACGAAAGTTTTGGCAAATTTGCCCTAGAACGCCTAGCAATAGCGGCAGTCGAAAAAAGACTGAAGCGGCGCAGCGAGATATGGGCTGGTACATTCGCTTGATCAGCTACTGCTTACTGGCCGGAAACGATCAGCCGCTCAGAGAGATTGGACTTTTGGGTATGAAAGAGCTGTACACCAATGTTGGCATCCCTCTGGATAATATTTTGCAGTACTTTCGGTGTTTGAAGGCTGAGGCGATCGCACTTCTTTCTCCCGACGATGCCGCCGCCATTGTGCCCTATTTCGATCAAATTATTCAGGAGCTGGTGCGGCCTGGTCCTGCTTACTTTGGCATTAAAGATCGCAGTGTGGCCAAAGCCGCTTAGGGGTCAAAACCCACTCAAAAAGAGAATTACAAAACATCAGCACGACAAGGATATCGCTATGACAATTACGATGGGCACTTTGGGCTCAGCTAAAAGCGGCATTACAAAAATAGATAACTGGCTAAAGCGCGATCGCTTTGTTTTCTTGGGCTGGTCAGGCCTCCTTCTTTTTCCCTGTTCTTTTTTAGCCTTGGGAGGCTGGTTTACCGGTACCACCTTTGTTACCTCCTGGTATACCCACGGGCTTGTCTCTTCTTATTTAGAAGGCTGTAACTTTCTCACAGTTGCGGTCTCTACCCCGGCTGAAAGTATGGGACATTCTCTGCTTTTGCTTTGGGGGCCAGAGGCAGGCGGAGACTTTGTTCGGTGGGTGCAAATTGGTGGACTCTGGACGTTTACCGCTTTTCACGGTGTGTTTGCGCTGATAGGGTTCATGCTTAGGCAAATTGAAATTGCCAGACTGGTGGGGATTCGGCCTTATAATGCGATCGCATTTTCAGCCCCCATCGCCGTTTTCTGCGCTACCTTTCTCATTTACCCGCTGGGCCAGTCCAGCTGGTTTTTCGCTCCTGGCTTTGGTGTTGCCGCTATTTTCCGATTTCTGCTATTCTTCCAAGGCTTTCACAACTACACCCTTAACCCCTTCCATATGATGGGTGTCACCGGGGTTCTGGGCGGTGCTCTACTCTGCGCCATTCACGGTGCGACTGTGCAAAATACGCTTTTTAGAGACAACAGCAGTAAAAACACCTTTAAGGGGTTTAGCACCACCCAAGGTGAAGAGACCTACTCCATGGTTACGGCCAATCGCTTCTGGTCTCAGATTTTTGGTATTGCTTTTTCCAACAAACGCTGGCTGCACTTCTTTATGCTGTTCGTGCCTGTAACAGGGCTATGGATGAGTGCGATCGGCATGGCCGGGTTGGCCTTTAACCTGCGCGCTTATGACTTTGTCAGCCAAGAAATCAGGGCTGCTGAAGACCCTGAATTTGAGACGTTTTACACGAAGAATATTCTGTTGAATGAAGGACTCAGAGCCTGGCTCTCGGAAATGGATCAACCTGCAAAAAAGTTTGTTTTTCCTGACGAAGTATTGCCTCGCGGTTTTTCGGAATAAGCTTTCCATTATCAATTTCCCCCTTTTTTATCATTCCTTCCACGAGGCTCCCTTATATGGAAACCCCCTTCGAGACGATTCCAGATTTGGCCATTCCCCTGACCACTGACAGCGACTCCATTCTGGCCCCGCCTGGCCCCGGCTACGATGAAGCCACCAGTGGCTTTGCCTGGTGGGCCGGTAATGCCCGCCTTATCACCCCTGAGTTAACCGGTCGCTTTTTGGGGGCGCATGTCGCCCATGCGGGGCTGGTTGCGCTGTGGGCTGGTGGCATGTTGCTTTTTGAAGTCTCCCACTACAGTGTGTACAAACCAATGTATGAGCAGGGGTGTATTTTAATGCCTCACATTGCCACCCTTGGTATTGGCGTAGGACAAAACGGAGAGATTACCAGCATATTTCCCTTCTTTGCCATTGGAGTAGCCCACCTGATTGGCTCTGCTGTCTTGGGTGCGGGCGGGATATATCATGCGATTAAAGGGCCAGAAAAGCTCTATGGATTTTTCCAATTCGATTGGACAGATAGGGCAAAAGTCGCCCAAATTTTAGGTTTTCATATTGCGATTCTGGGTGTTTTTGCTCTGCTGTTTGCAGCCAAAGCGATGTACTGGGGTGGGCTTTACGACCCTTGGGCTCCGGGCGGTGGAGATATCCGCCTAGTGACAAACCCAACGCTCGATCCACGGGTGATCTTTGGCTATCTGATCAAAAAGCCTACAGGGGGCGAGGGTTGGATCGTCAGCGTCAACAACTTAGAAGATATTATCGGGGGCCATATTTGGATAGGGTGTCTGTTAATCATTGGTGGAATCTGGCATATTTTAGTACCGCCATTGCGCTGGACCTACAATCTGTTCCCTTGGACGGGAGAGACTTATCTGGCTCAAAGTTTGGGCAACGTAGCCGGACAGGCATTTATTGCGGCTGCCTTTATTTGGTTCAACAATACGGCCTACCCAAGTGTGTTTTACGGGCCGACCGTGCCGGAATCTTCGCAAGCACAGTCTTTTGTATTTCTAATGAGAGATCAAAATGTGGGGGCAGATGTGGCCTCGGCGCAGGGGCCTACGGGATTGGGTAAGTATTTACAGCGATCGCCCACCGGAGAAATCATCTTTGGCGGAGAAACAATGCGGTTTTGGGATGCACGAGCACCTTGGCTAGAGCCGCTGCGGGGTAAAAACGGATTAGACCTAGATAAGCTTCAGCACGATGTTCAACCCTGGCAGCTTAGACGCGCAGCTGAGTATATGACACATTCGCCTATCGGGTCACTCAATTCTGTTGCGGGGCTTGCTACAGAGTCCAATGCGTTTAACTATGTTTCACCGAGAACCTGGCTAGCGTCAGCACATTTTATTTTTGGATTCTTCTTCTTAGTAGGTCATCTGTGGCATGCAGGACGAGCTAGAGCGGCGGCGGTTGGCTTTGAAACCGGGCTAGATCGAGAGAATGAGCCAGTGCTTTCGATGGCTCCGATTGATCCTAGCCTGCGTGAGGACTAAGGGCAACAGGTTGAACAGTTGCTTAACTGTTCAGTATTTGAGGGCGTAGCCTCCTATGCCCCTGACGTTAGTTATCTATTTAGGAGAGAAAACCAAATGGGACTCCCTTGGTATCGTGTTCACACTTCTGTGCTGAACGATCCGGGTCGACTGATTGCGGTGCATATTATGCACAATTCGCTGTGTGCGGGTTTTGCTGGTTCAATGTTGCTGTTTGAACTTGCACGGTTCGACCCGAGCGACCCGATTTTGAATCCGATGTGGCGGCAGGGATCTTTTCTTATGCCCTTTGTGGCCCGACTTGGGGTGGTGAATTCTTGGCAGGGCTGGAGTATTACAGGAGAGACGTTTACAAATCCGGGATTTTGGACGTTTGAGACGGTGGCGATCGCGCACATTCTCTTCTCCGGCCTCTCATTCTTAGCCGCCTGCTGGCACTGGGTATATTGGGATTTAGCCACCTTCTTCGACCCTAAAACAGACGAGCCTGTTATTGACCTACCCAAAATCTTCGGCATTCACTTAACTTTGGCAGGGTTGCTCTGTTTTGGCTTTGGGGCGTTTCACCTAACAGGAGTATTTGGACCTGGCATGTGGGTCACCGATCCCTACGGCCTAACAGGACATGTGCAGGGCGTTGCCCCTGAATGGGGCGCTGCCGGATTTGACCCACACAATCCAGGCGGTGTTGTCGCCCATCATATTGCGCTAGGCATTGTCGCCATTATCGGCGGTCTGTTCCACATTGCAGTTCGCCCCCCGGAATATCTTTACCAGGGGCTCAGAATGGGCAACATTGAAGGCGCACTGGCCAGCGGCCTAGCCGTTTTCTTCTCGGGTGCGTTTATTGCCTCAGGCACCATGTGGTACGGAACTGCTACCACACCCATTGAGCTTTGGGGGCCGACTAGGTATCAGTGGGATCAAAGCTATTTTCAACAGGAAATTGATCGACGTGTAGAGGTGAACACTCAAATGGGGAAAAGTCTCTCAGAAGCCTGGTCAAACATTCCAATACAGCTAGCTTTTTATGACTATGTTGGCAATAGTCCGGCGAAAGGAGGTTTGTTTCGAGTAGGGCGCATGGTCGATGGCGATGGGCTCCCAACCGGTTGGCTAGGTCATCCCATTTTTAATGACGGCGAAGGAAGAGAGATTACAGTTCGCCGGATGCCAAATTTCTTTGAAAATTTCCCAGTGGTATTGCTCGATAAAGACGGTATTGTTCGTGCAGATATTCCTTTCCGACAGGCAGAGTCCAAATATGGCATTGATAAAACAGGCGTTACTGTCAGCTTTTATGGCGGAGAGCTGGATGGGCAGACGTTTAGCGATCCTAAAGACGTGAAAAAATATGCTCGTCGCGCCCAGCTAGGTGAGTCCTTTGAGTTTGACCGCAGTGTCTATAACTCAGATGGATTCTTTAGAACCAGCAATCGTGGTTTCTTTGCCTTTTTTCATGTTTGCTTTGGCTTTCTTTGGTTCTTTGGCCATATCTGGCATGGTCTGCGGGCACTCTTCCAAGATGTGTTCTCAGGCATCGATCCGAGCCTCAGTGCCGAACAAGTAGAGTGGGGATATTTCTCTAAGGTAGGCGATCCTACCTCCAGGCAAACCGTAGCTTAAAGACTGTTGCCGAAGAAAAATCGGCAGAGAAATTGACAGAGAAGTTATAGATATGCCGCCGAGACATTGCGATGGGACGTGAGTGTTTTTTACACCTCATCGCAATGTCTTTTTCTTCATTAATGCTGTGCCTAATCAGGAACAAAAAATGCCACAAAAATACGTTTCAAACAAAACGGCTCCCTTTCAATACGCCTTCAGACGGCTCAACGCTAACGCCGGGAAGGTTTCACCTGGGTGGGGGACAACCCCCTTTATGGGTGTTCTGCTAGTGATGCTCTTACTCTTTATTCTCACGATTCTACAGCTGTACAACGGCACTGTTTTAGTAGAGGGTGTCGAGATAGATTGGAGAGGCTTGTAAAACAATAGGTTAATTTCTGACAAGCGGTTTCAAGAGTTACTGCTTTAAAGGGCTTCTATGGTTCATGCCATAGGAGCCTTCTTTACTGTTGATGACGCTATGACAAGAAGCAGAAAGGGTAAACAATAAAGCCACTTACGATGTCACATGTTCTCTTTAAGGCTGAACGACTGTTCTGCCATCAATTATTGGCTTCAATGATTGGCTGTCGACATTGATGCTCTGTACGCTGTTTACAGCGATCGCGATGTCATCCGTTGGGTAGACGCCATAACGAGGATGAGTCCACAATGTTTGCTTTCAGCTGGGTATCTAGCTAGCATAGGCTCTGAGAAGGTATACAAGATAAATGTCAACATAAAAAAAGCGCCCTTCTTTCGAAGAGCACTGCTGCTGTAATTACTCAACACAGTCAGCAAGCTTACTGTGTTGAGTGAGAGGGAAAGACTATTATGCTCGGATGGCAGGTGCCTGCAGGGCAACAGGAACAGATTCACCGCTAGCTAAATCTAGCGGGAAGTTATGAGCATTACGCTCATGCATTACTTCAAAGCCCAGGCTTGCCCGATTAACCACATCGGCCCAGCTAGGCAATACACGCCCTTGTGAATCTAAAACAGAGTGGTTAAAGTTGAAGCCATTGAGGTTGAAGGCCATAGTGCTAATACCTAAAGCTACAAACCAGATGCAAATCACGGGCCAAGCCGCTAGGAAAAAGTGCAGCTGGCGAGAGTTGTTGAAGCTGGCATACTGAAAAATCAATCGACCAAAGTAGCCATGGGCCGCCAGAATGTTGTAAGTCTCTTCTTCTTGCCCAAATTTGTAGCCCTCATTTTGTGATTCTGAGTCGGTGGTTTCTTTGACTAAGCTAGAGGTCACCAGAGAGCCATGCATTGCACAAAACAAAGAACCGCCCAGTACGCCTGCGACCCCAATCATATGGAAGGGGTGCATGAGAATATTATGCTCAGCTTGAAAGACAAACATAAAGTTGAAGGTACCGCTGATGCCCATGGGTAAGCCATCGGAGAAACTGCCTTGACCAATGGGATAGATCAAGAAAACAGAGATAGTCGCAGCTACTGGCGCAGAATAGGCAATGCAGATCCAAGGGCGCATGCCTAGGCGATAGCTTAGCTCCCATTCTCGACCTAGGTAGCACAGGAGGGCGGGAATGTAGTGGAAAGCAATCATTTGGTAGGGACCGCCATTGTAGAGCCATTCATCCAGGGTAGCGGCTTCCCAAATGGGATAAAAATGGAGACCGATTGCGTTAGAAGTGGGAACAACAGCCGCAGTGATAATGTTGTTGCCGTAGAGCAGCGAGCCGGAGAGCGGTTCGCGAATACCGTCAATATCGACGGGTGGTGCGGCAATAAAGGCGGTGACAAAAACGGTAATAGAAACACCAAGCAGTGGCAGCATCAACACACCAAACCAGCCAATATACAGTCGGTTTTCGGTGCTGGTGATCCACCGGCAGAATCTCTCCCACTGGCTAATATCTGGACGTTGAATAGAGATAGTCATGGGTTCTTAAGGATAGGGTTATTTACATGAGTCAATCCTATTGGAACAAAAGAATGTGGAGATGTAATGAAGAGAATTAAAGTAAGTATCAGATGACTAGCGCTGATGCAATCTCATCCGAAATAGTCATTGGGTCATAGGGCTTTGTGATAACAGCTGCAACTTTAAGCTGGTCAAACACCTTTTTTTCGCTGGATTGGGCTTTGGCCGTCAAAATAATGATAGGAATTTCTTGGGTATCAGGGTTCTCGCGTAGCTTCTTCAAAATAGTGATACCATCCATGCCGGGTAGCATCATATCGAGCAAAATAGCGGTGGGCTTTTCTAGCTGTGCGATCGCAAGTCCATCAGGGCCATTTCCCGCCATCAGCACTTCCCACTGGCCGGTAATCTCCAGACACAGCTGAGTGGCCTCTCTAATATCAGCATCATCATCCACGATCAAAATTCGCTTAGTGGCCATAGCAACTTTTCTCATATGTGTTCCACCAATCATAATGCTGACTTCTATGTTTTTGATGAAAGTATGGCCTCCCACGTTTAGCACTCTAGCCCTTGTTCTGGCCCTATCGGCAATGTGAACAGAAACGTACTCCCTGTGTCACTCCCCAAGGAATTACCAGCAGAAGCATCAGAGAAGCCATCAGAGAAACCATCAGAAGAGACCTGGCTTTGAGCCCATATCTCACCGCCATGCCGCTGAACAATACTGCGGCAGATCGCGAGTCCTAGCCCTGTGCCACCCTGATGGTCATCATCTGATATATTCAGCTGTTCGAACTGCACAAAAATATCTTCTAGCTTATCTTTAGGAATACCCTTCCCACGATCTTTCACCGCCACTAGCAGTAATCGTTCGTTGACTTCTAGCTCCGCCCTAATAGCGAGCCGCCCTCTCTCATTAACTTGCTTTTCTACATCAGCAATGTCATTTAGATCAATTTGCCGGGCCGACACTTCTACTGCCGAGTTAATCGGTGAAAATTTGATCGCGTTACTAAGCAGGTTGGCAATGGTCTGAATAATCTTATCCGGGTCTATACACAGTTCGATATCAGGCGACGACACTAAAAGTTGAATGTTGCGATTAGCCGCCATCGCCTGCATTTCGTCCACCGCTTGCGCCATCACATTTGCCAGGTTACAAGACTGTTTATTCAGTACTATCTTACCCAGCTTTATCCGCTCTACGTCCAAAATATCGCTTACCAGCCGAACCAAACGATTCGTATTAGAAGAGGCAATTTTAATCATGCGCTGACGCTTCGTCGCCGGAATTTCAATCTTGTTTTGGGCCAGCAAACCGAGCGCGGCACGAATAGAGGTTAAAGGTGTTCTCAGCTCGTGACTCACCACTGCGATAAACTCATCTTTCATCGCATCAATGGCCTGTCTTTCGGTAATATCTTGAAAAATAACAACAGCACCAATAATTCGTCCATGTTCTTGAATCGAAGTGCTCACATACTCTACCGGAAATTTAGATCCATCTTTTCTCTCAAACGCGTCTCCAACAACATGCTGCGTTTGGCCATGACGCAGCGTGTTGAAAATAGGACTTTGTGACCAGCTGTAGGGTTCACCCTCAGGCTTTGAATGTTTTAGCAGATCATGCATAAATTGGCCTACCAGGAGGCCTTTGCGATGCCCTAACATTTTGGCAGCGGCGGGGTTAGAAAAAACTATTTTACCCTTGGGGTCGATACCGTATATGCCTTCGCCTGCCGCATTGAGAATCAGCTCGTTTTGATGGCTTAGCCGCTTTAAAGCATCTCTTGCCGCCTGTAGCGCTTCGAGGGCACGTTCTCGTTCAACAATCTCTTGGGTTAAGGTTTGGTTCGCAGATTGTAGCTCAGCGGTCCGTTGAACCACTCGCTGCTCTAAATCTGAATTGAGCAACTGAATTTCTTGGTAGAGCTGCGTTTGGTAAATGACAGAAGAAAATCTATCGACTAAGTCCTGTACTAACCCAATTTCTCTAGGCTCCCACCAATGAGCTTGATCTTTTCTAATCTCTTGCCAAGCCTCGAATGATCGACGCGGACGCTGCTGCCTAGCATCCGAAGCATCTAGTCGTCCGGCCCACACAGTTTCAATATCAATAGACTGACGAAACAAGCTTAAGTAGCCCAAAAACCGATGTTGATAAACGAGTTTTGCAACGAGTGCGCCGCGAATATTGCTTCGGTTAAATGCAGTAGCAATGATGGGCGGCACATTGGCATCGCGAGCATCAGAAATAGCCCACAGGTTTGCCACTATCTGATTTGAAGATTCATTCTGTAGCCAGGTTCGCCACTCGTCTAATTGTTCTAGTTTCCGCGACTTTACATAGTGCGACTTTAATTTATTAAGGCCTAGTTTGTGCAATTTTGCAGGCTGTCTACCCGTCAGAATCCATCTATCTGTTGCTTTTGAAGTAGAGGGTTGATCGGAGTGTATGTAGAGCCTTCCTCCAGAACACTTCAGCGCATTGACCACATGCCAAAGGGCACGTTTGAGGGGGTCTTCTACGGTGGAGTGTAAATAGGAAACGGTTTGATTAATAATGGATTCGTGCTGGCCCTGCAATCGGGTGAGCTGTAGTAGGCTAGCGTGGGCGATCGCAACTGACACCTGGTCTGCAACCAGCTGAACAATTTCAAGCGTTCTGCTATCAAATCTTTTGGGTGCACTGTGATGGGCTACCAGCAGGCCCCACAGCTGATGCCGGTAAAGAATAGGCACAACCAAGGAAGCCTGAACCCCCATAGCGGTAAGATATTCAACGTGACAGGGGTCCACCGAACGAAAAGAGATAGGGACAGATGCGTTCTTAGCATCTCTGTTTCGCAGCGCTGATTTGACGCTATCTTCAGCAAAAGGGCTGATGCCAATTTCTTGAGTCGCGACGTTTACAATACTGCGCTGGCGTTGCTTTAAAAATAATTCACGAGCCCTTTCGGGAATATCGTCTGCTGGAAATCGCTGGCCCAGTAATGAGGGCAGACGCTGTTCTTTAATAGCTTCGGCTACCACTTCACCACTGCCATCTGGATGAAACCGATAGACTTTCACCCGATCAGTTTTCAAGAAACCACACATCTCATCAACGGTTGCCTCTAAAATTTCCGGCAGCTCAAGCGACTGCCGAATCCGATCGGTCATGCGATGCAGCAGATCTTCTAGATTGTTAACGGTGGTAGGCGATCGCTGGGTCATAAGACAAAGCAGAGAATAACGCTATAAAACGGCAGCATTGGCTTGTTGAATGATTTGTTGGAGGTGCGACCGCTTAATTTGATGATTGAGTTGAGCAAGTAGCTGTGAATCTGATGTTGACTTTTCAATGAGGTTATCAGCACCGGCCCTGAGGGCGACCTGCTGACTATGCGCATCGGTATGTGATGTAAAAAACACAATCGGCAAGTGACTCCAAGCAGGCGCTTGCCGCACCGTTTGACACAGTTCAATCCCGTTAAAATCGGGCATTGAGATATCTAACAGCAGCAGATCAGGCGCTTCGGTTTGTAACGTTTTCCAAAACTCGACGGGTTTGTTTAAGGTGACAATTTGGTAGCCTTCTTGCTCTAGGCGAGTTTGTAGGGCTTGCAAGATCTGAGGGTCATCGTCCACGGCGAGGATTTTCTGGTTTTTGGCTGGGGGGTGCGATCGCAATAGCTCTACCGTTTTAATCACACTGGCCGCATTCGGCTGACAAAAGAAAGGATAGTCTCCTAGCTGAGAGGCCTTAACCCGGCTCGAAAGCGACCCGTCAGCACTACATATCAATATCATCAAAGACGGCAGCTGATTGGCTAAGGCACTCAGCATATCTAGCGACTTTGCACCTGCACTATCAAAAGAAAAGTTAAGCAGTACCACATCAGGAATAGCGCCGTTCATTTCTAAAGAGTGGCTACGCTCTCTTGTTTCAGTACTCTTTTGAGTAATAGCTTCAGCAGCAGAATCAGTCGTCGCTCCACTATTACCAGTCGTACTATTCACAGCCGCCAACAGGGTCGATAGAGCAGCGATCTCCTGAGAGATTTTTACCGTAAAGCCTTTTTTCCACAGTGTGCTTACCAGAGTAGGCATTATTTCCAATTGAGGGTCAACCAGCACCAGTAGCGGCATTCTCAGCGTTTCTACAGCAATATCTTGATGATATTTCATCGCGTCATTGAGCCTAGCCTCAAGGGTCTCAACCATTAACTTCAGACGCCGTTTATCCGCCGCCAAAATCACCGCGTCACCTTGTAGCAGCGTCTGAATCTGATCGGCAGTGTGAGATCCCTTTATGGAGCCAAAAATACCCAATACCCCGGTTAAACTGTGGGCACTACGATAGGCAGACTGTCTTAGCTCGACGGAGAGAGAACCTGCCTGTAGCTGCTCAACTGCCTGCTGCAAGGTTTCAAGTCGGGCTGTCTGCTGACTCTTCACAGACTTCCAAAGTGTTGATAGTGCCACCTGTGTCTGCTGGTGGCGCAGCTTGACCAAGCCTGAATCTACCGCAAACGCATTGTCAGAGCGCGAATCATCGGACCGTGAACCATTAGATAGTGAACCATCAGACAGTGAACCATCAGATAGTGAACTATCAGATAACAATCCATTCGAGCGAGCATCTTTCGACAAACTCTCTTTATCTGCTACGGGCTTGAGCCGGTACCCTACCCCATACACTGTTTCAACAAAGTCGGTGGGCGCACCTGCTTCTTTGAGCTTTCGCCGCAATCCTTTGATGTGAGAGGTGACTGTTTCCTCTCCAGGAGAATCACTGTAGCTCCAAAGATTATCTAAAATTGCCTGTCGGCTAAAAGCCTGAGCCGGATTTCTAAGAAACAGCTCTAAAATGGCATATTCTTTGGGTGTTAGAGAAAGTTCTTGGTTCTGATAGATCACTTCTCTACTGTTCACGTCTAGCCGCAGAGCGCCCCACTGAAGCGTCAGAGCCACAGATGTTTGTACCCTTCTCAGCAGTGCGCGAACCCGTGCAAGCAGCTCTTCTAGCTCGAAAGGCTTTGTAATATAGTCATCAGCCCCTGCGTTTAGCCCCGCCACTTTCTTACTGCTAGCATTGAGCGCCGTCACGAACAGCACGGGCATACTGTAGTTTTTGTCGCGCAGCTGTCGGCAAAATTCTAAACCGTTTAACTCTGGCAACACAACGTCTAGAATCACCAAATCATAGTGAGTCCCGCTCACCAGTTGCCAGCCACTACGACCATCCGCAGCCAGGTCTACTGCATAGTGTTCATTCGTCAACACTTTCTGCAAAATCTTGGCAACTGATTCATCATCCTCAACGAGTAGAATCCTCATTTTTCATAGCCTGTAGGTGGTGAACTTCTGTTGCTTTTTAAAACAGCACACACTGAGCAAAGAAGACTTTAGAAAAGATTAGAGTCTTTTTATCTCTACTGAAATTATTTTAGCTAGGCATATTAAATTCTCACCAAAATATATATAAATTGAAATATCCTTGTGAGAAAAAGCATAAGCATACAACCTGCTCTCTCTAGAATAAACAACCGCGTAAAGACTATCCGTGTCTGTCTTTACGCGGTTGTTTTCACTGCATTGTGTTTTCCAATCACTCGGAGCTTTGATTATGCTAAAAAAGTTTTAAGCCAAAGCCATTTTAAGGCAGGCTGCGAAAGTATGTCCCGTATTGTAATCCTGGGAAAAGATAATTCAGCTCAATCATCACAACAGAAAGAAAAACCATAGCTGCTGTTGCCATTACAGGTGCACTGGTTAGGTACTTCATGAGAGGTTTCATTCGATTTCTCCAATTCTATAGCGATATAAACAGTTATCGAGGCGATACCGATATTTCATTCATCGGCGCGGTTAGCTCTCCAGCCGTTAGCTCCTTGAGTGCTAACAATGGCCAGAGAAGTCCCTGCACAAATGATTTTGTGGCGAGCAAAACGTCGATGAAGATTTCGGCTTCTTCGGGTTTAGATTTGCGGTTGCTGCTGAGTAAATATGCTCGCCCCGACCAGCCGATAAAGCCCGCTACATAAAAGAAAAGGGCAAAGGGAATAGCGACATCTACAGCCTTGTCGAATCGAAGCTGTAAGTGGGGCAAGCCGTCTTCTCCGCAGAGTAAATTGGCAGCATAGGACTGATAAGGGGTTTCAAAGTAGTAGTTTTGAGGGGCCTTTTGCATGCGTTCGTTGAAAGCAGCTGAAGACCCGCAGGGAACCAAGTGAGTGTCTGCATGGCTAGATGGTGCGGCAATCGCAGGCGTAGCACCCATCAAAGTAATACTGACCCCTATGAGTGCTGTTAATAGTACCGCAAGAAATTTACGCATGGAACGTTTCTCCTAAATAGTTTCTCTTCAATAACGAGTAAACTCAGGCCTAAGCCTCAATATCTTGGCCCATAATCTCTTGACCTAGTGTGCTTTCACCGCCGCCTTCCTGTTCAATCCAAAGAAATAAAATCGCAAAGGTAGGGAAAGGAAGAATGTAAAAAATCATCGGAATCATAATCCAAGGGAGCCATGATGCAGCATACGTTCCACTGAGCTGTGTTATGTCGGCCATAGTGCAATTTCCTTATCTGAAAAGGGGAATCTTCTTTGAAATCGTCAAGTCTTATTAAACGAGATAGATAGTCATTAAGTTTTATACAAAGGCACCTGAGAAAAGCGCTTGACTGACATTCACAGCTCCTCTCAAAATGGCATCCAATTCATCAAAATTCTCTAGGAGTGCATATGCAAAAACAGCGCCGCCCATAGACCCCATAAAAATACCGCCACTGAGCTGATACCAATCTTCTTTTTTGCGCAAGGGACGCAGCCGGTCCTTAGATCGGGAGTTGTAGGTGCCCCTCGGATCGCCCTGGAAAGTTGCGATCGCAAAAATAGAAATACCTAGACAGGCCGATACCGTAATATAAATCGCCGTAATTAGGCCGCTTAGATTTGCACTGTGGCTGCTTTCTCGAATAGGCCCAAAAACAACTTCTGGCCCAACTAAAAAATACCCATGAGCCATGCCAATTTCTAGCCCCCTAAGAAACGGAGTTAATCCAGGACGGTAGGCAGGTAAGTTGTTGATGTAAGTTTTAACCAAGGCAGAGCTGTTTATAGGCGTCGCTAAATTACCTAGCTGAGGATTACCCTGGTAGGGCTGAATGGGGTCGTCGCTGATGTAAATATCGCTAGCAGGCATTGTGTGACCTCACGGCATACAAATTAATAGACAGGCAAAGTATCAGAGAATGAATGCGGGTGACGATTCTCTAACCGAGGAAAGAAGAAAGTTCTGACCGGTCTAGCAGTCAGAACCTGTCTGGGACAAGGAGAGTCCGCAGAGATGGTGCCGGGGCGAGACTAGTAGGAAGATAGGGTGTGATTTTCCTACCGAAAGGCTACGCCAACGCCCCAGCAATGTTTCAAACTGTTGTCACGGGAACCGGCTACTGGTTGACGCAATCAGAAATGCGCCATAGGTGGCAATATAGCCAACGGTAAAGTGAACGAGCCCCACTAGCCGGGCCTGTACGATTGAGAGCGCAACGGGTTTGTCTTTGGGATAACCAAAGGAAAGCGGCGTGTTCTCATGCGCCCACATCAAAGTCTCGATCAGCTCTTGCCAGTAACCTCTCCAAGTGATGAGGAACATAAAGCTAATGGCCCATACCAAATGACCAAAGAGGAAAATCCAGGCCCAAATCGCCAGATTATTAGTGCCATAGGGGTTATAGCCGTTAATTAGCTGGGCAGAGTTTAGCCATAGGTAGTCGCGGAACCAGCCCATAAGATAGGTCGAACCTTCGTTGAACTGGGCGACATTGCCGCTCCAAATTGCCAGGTGCTTCCAGTGCCAGTAAAAGGTCACCCAGCCGAGGGTGTTTAGCATCCAGAAGGTTGCTAAATACACTGAATCCCAGGCAGAGATATCGCAGGTGCCACCCCGGCCAGGGCCATCACAGGGGAAGGCATAGCCGAAGTCTTTTTTGTCGGGCATCAGCTTGGAACCGCGAGCATCAAGTGCGCCTTTTACCAGGATGAGGGTGGTGACATGCAGACCGAGTGCGATCGCATGATGCACCAAAAAGTCTCCTGGCCCAATCGTGAGAAACAGTGAATTTGTCCCACTATTAATCGCTTCTAGCCAGTTAGGTAGCCACACATTGGCATGATTTGGCCAAGCCGTCGTAGCAATACTGTCTGGATTAGAGAGCAGCGAATTAATCCCATAGAGCGCCTTACCATGCACAGACTGAATCCACTGGGCAAAAACAGGCTCTACCAAAATCTGTTTATCTGGGCTACCAAATGCCACTTCACAGTCGTTATGCACATATAGCGCTAAGGTGTGGAACCCCAAGAACAAAGAAACCCAGCTCAGATGAGAGATAATCGCTTCTTTGTGATCTAGAACTCTGGCGAGCACATTGTTCTCGTTGGCAATCGGGTCGTAATCTCGTACTAAGAAAATGCCCCCGTGGGCGAAAGCCCCCAGCATCAGAAACCCTGCAATGTACTGGTGGTGAGTGTATAGCGCACCCATGGTCGTGTAGTCCCGTGCCATAAAGGCATAGGGCGGCATGGCATACATGTGCTGTGCCACCAGAGAACAAACGACGCCTAAACAGGCCAGATGCCATCCCAGCTGAAAGTGCAGAGAGTTGTTGTAGGTATCATAAATTCCCTTGTGGCCACGCCCGGTGTTGGGAGCCATAAAGAATCCCTTGATTCCCGGACCTGACATAGATTCGGTCATCTCTTTGATGCTGTGACCAATGCCAAAATTGGTGCGGTACATATGGCCCGCAATTATGAAAATGACTGCGATCGCCAAATGGTGATGCGCCATATCCGTCAGCCATAGCGACTCCGTTTGCGGATGAAACCCACCCAAGAAGGTCAGAATCGCCGTGCCAGCCCCTTGAGACGTATTAAACACATGCTCTGCCGTATCAGGATTGAGCGCATAGGCTCCCCAATCACCGGTAAAGAAAGGCTTCAGCCCGGCTGGGTGAGGCGGCACAGAGAGAAAATTATCCCAGCCGATATGCTGTCCGCGCGATTCGGGAATCGCCACGTGTACTAGGTGACCGGTCCATGCCAGCGAGCTTACGCCAAACAGTCCAGCCAAGTGATGATTCAAACGAGACTCCGCATTTTTGAACCAGTTCAGGCTGGGGCGAAATCGAGGTTGCAGGTGTAGCCATCCTGCGTAGAGCATGACAGCCGCCAGCAGCAGCAAAAACATCGCGCCTGTGAACAAATCAGCATTCGTCCGCATTCCGATGGTGTACCACCAGTGATACACCCCCGAATAGCAGAAATCAACGGGGTTACCGCTACCTGCGGGCGTAAAGGCTTCGATGGCCGCTGGGCCAAACTGAGGATCCCAAATTGCATGAGCAATGGGCGTACTATTGAGCGGATCTTTGATCCACTGTTCGAAGTTGCCCTGCCAAGCCACATGAAAGAGAATGCCAGAAATCCAAAGGAAGATAATGGCAATATGGCCAAAATGGGAGGAAAAGATCTTTTGATAAAGTCTCTCCTCGGTCATGCCATCGTGGCTTTCAAAGTCATGGGCTGTGGCAAGGGAGTAGAAGATCCGACGGGTGGTCGGATCTTGCTGCAACTCCTGACTAAATTTTGGAAATTTTGTCGCCATGGTTCCAAGTGAGTAATGAGTTTTGCATGATGTTGGTAAAGCCGCTATCCAATCGCGGCCATCCTCGCTAAAAAGAACGCCCATGTCGTGACAATACTGCCGAGCAGATAGTGTGCTACACCGACCGCACGCCCTTGTGTAATGCTCAGCGCCCGAGGCTGAATCGCTGGGGTGATCCGCAGTTTGTTATGCGCCCACACAATCGATTCAATCAGCTCTTGCCAGTAGCCACGACCGCTAAATAAGAACATTAGGCTAAAGGCAAAAACAAAGTGCCCTGCGAGGAACATGAGTCCGTAGGCCGATAAGGCCGAACCGTAGGAGCTGATGACCTGGGTCGCCTGCGCCCACAAAAAGTCTCGTAACCAGCCGTTGATCGTAATCGAAGATTGAGCGAAATTCCCGCCGGTAATGTGAGAGATACCGCCATTGGCATCTACTGTGCCCCACACATCTGACTGCATTTTCCAAAAGAAGTGGAAAATCACAATGGCAATCGAGTTGTACATCCAGAACAAACCCAGGAAAATATGATCCCACGCAGAGACTTGGCAAGTGCCGCCTCGGCCAGGGCCATCGCAAGGGAACCGGAAGCCCAGCTCAGCCTTATCGGGAATTAGGCGAGAGTTACGGGCAAACAGCACCCCTTTCAGCAGCACCAGTACAGTCACGTGAATAGTAAAGGCATGAATATGATGAACGAGGAAGTCAGCAGTGCCTAAAGTAATTGGCATCATGGCAACTTTGTCGCCAACGGTGACCACACTCCCACCGAAGGCATGGCTAACCGGACTAGAAATTCCGGGTGCGGTTGTGCCAATGACGGTTGTTTGCACGTTTTGTATCCACTGGGCAAAAATCGGCTGCAATTGAATGCCTGTGTCAGAGAACATATCTTGCGGCCGTCCAAACGCTCGCATAGTGTCGTTATGACAGTAAATAGCAAAGCTGTGGAAGCCTAAGAACTGACAAACCCAAACCAAGTGAGAGATAATCGCATCGCGATGGCGCAGCACTCTGTCGAGCACATTGTTGACATTCTCAACCGGAACATAGTCACGCACTAAGAAAATAGCGGCGTGGGCAGCAGCCCCCACAATCATGAAGCCACCAATCCACATGTGGTGAGTGAACAAAGAGGTTACTGTGCCGTAGTCTGTCGCCAGATACGGATAAGGTGGCATGGAATACATGTGCTGAGAAACAATAATGCTCAGCGAACCCAGCAGGGCTAGGTTAATCGAAAGCTGTGCATGCCAGGAGGTGGTAAGTACTTCAAACAATCCTTTGTGGCCTACGGGGCCAATAAAGCTGAGGAACGGCAGCATTTTGGGATGTCTGGCGTCTTCGAGCATGTCTTTGATGCTATGGCCAATGCCCCAATTGGTACGATACATGTGGCCCGCAAAGATGAAGAGAACTGCGATCGCAACATGATGATGGGCAATATCCGTCATCCACAGTCCCCCGGTTACCGGGTTCAGCCCGCCTTTAAAGGTGAGAAAATCGCCATAAGCCGCCCAGTTCAGCATAAAGAATGGCTTAACGCCCTGAGCAAAACTGGGGTACAGATTACTCATGAGTTCAGGATTGAGAATAAACTCATGGGGGAGCGGAATATCCTGAATGGCGACCCCTGCATCCAACAGTTTGTTGGTCGGTAGCGCCACGTGGATGAGGTGACCGGCCCAGCCTAAGCTACCTAGACCCAACAGCCCAGCTAAATGGTGATTCAGCATAGACTGAACATTCTGAAACCATTCCAGCTTGGGCGATCGCACATGGTAGTGAAACCAACCGGCAAAAATCATCAGTGCCGCTGCTACCAGCGCACCAATCGCGGTGCAATACAGCTGAAACTCATTGGTAAAGCCTTCCCCACGCCACATTTGGAACAGCCCAGAGGTAATTTGAATCCCTCTAAAGCCACCCCCCATATCGCCATTGAGAATATCTTGGCCAATCACTGGCCACACCACTTGCGCGCTGGGCTTAATGTGGGTAGGGTCGGCCATCCAAGCCGAAAAGTTAGAAAAGCGAGCACCATGAAAATACATGCCACTCAGCCAAACAAACACAACGGCTAAATGCCCGAAGTGAGCAGAGAAGATTTTCCGCGAAATGTCTTGTAAATCATTCGTATGTGAATCAAAATCATGCGCATCGGCATGTAGGTTCCAAATCCAAGTGGTGGTTTTAGGACCCTTTACTAGGGTGCGATCAAAGTGCCCAGGTTTTGCCCACTTTTCAAAAGAAGTGGGCACTGAACTCTTCTCAGTCGCAACGCTAACCGGATTCTCCTTAGTTGGAGGACTGAGGGTCATGAGAACTCTCCTATGTAATGCAAATAAACTGACAACAGAAATAAGCTGGCCAATCAGCCGTCAGACTCAATCGTCTGGCATAGTCCATTGAATATCGGTTTCTAGAAAATCTGTTTCCTCAGAGAAGGCAGATAAGCTAGGTTGAGTCTTCTCTGCCGCTGCATGAATACCCAGATTGGCCCGAACAACAACGTCAGACCAGGTTGGCACAGCGGTCTTTTTGTAAGAAACCTGCGAGAGTGGATTGAAAGAGAACTTATCGAAGTCGAACGCGGCTAAATCTACCCCCAGCGCCGCCGACCAAATGCCAGCGACAGGCAACGCTGCCAAACAAAAGTGAACAGCCCTTGAGCTTTTGAATCTCGCACCTTTCCAGAGCAGACCTTGCTGGTAGCTTTGAGCATGTTCAAAGCTGTAAGAGTCTGATTTAAGCACTGCCCCCTTGGCTGAGGCAATCTCTCTTTTATGGGTCGCTTTCTTATCAATTTCGCTTTTAGCCGGTGGGCGAAGTAGCGTAGAAGTCACCAGAGATCCATGGACCGCACACAGCATCGCACCACCCAAAACGCCAACCACTCCCATCTGATGCAGTGGGCTCGCCAGGATATTGTGATCTGCCTGAAACTGAAGCATAAACGTAAAAGTGCCTGAAATTCCGAGGGGCATGCCAGAAGCAAAGCCGCCCTGGCCTACTGGATACACCAACAGCACCGAGACAGAAGCAGCCACAGGAGCAGTAAAAGCCAATGAAATCCAAGGACGCATCCCCAGGCGATAGCTCAGCTCCCACTCTCTATCTTGATAGCTGATAATGCCGATAATAAAATGCAGCACAATCAATTGATAAGGACCACCGTTGATCAGCCATTCATCTAAAGAAGCAGCCTCCCAAATGGGATAAAAATGTAAACCAATTGCGGCTGAAGTAGGCACCACCGCAGCCGTAATCAGATTGTTGCCTGCGAGCAAAGAGCCCGATACTAGCTGACCGGTTCCATTCATATCTACAGCGGGTGCAGCAATGATTGCTAGCACAAACACAATGGCCGCCGTAGACAATGTAGGAATAGCAAGCACACCAAACCAGCCAATGTAGATTCGATTTTCAGTACTGGTTACCCAGCGGCAAAAGCGCTCCCAGGGGGATAGAGGGAGAAACGCTTTTTCAGTGTTATCGGTGTTTTTATCAGCGTTAATTAAAGGACTTTCGAGAGTTGTCGCCTGCTCCAACTCAAACGGTTGTTCAAATCGATCAAAGGCGCTTGTTCTACCAAAGCCAGTTTGTGTCATTTCATGTTTCCTATGATGGCAAAACAGTTGATCAACCTATCCCAATTGATTCCGTCAACCATAAAAAGGAAAAATGGAGAACTGATGGAAACGCTTTTATTTTTTACAAACAGTTACACGAAACATTGTTTTATGTTTAAGTGCCAGGCATGAATTTCACCAAGAGTCTAGATATCTAGGTAGCGGATGATTTGACTTCTGAAAATATAGTTAACAGATAAGCAGTTAGTAGCTTGCCTATTTAGAGCAGAGCCCAGTAAAAATGCCCAGCTCGCGATCAGCGTTCGCTTTTCCATAAAGTCGTACAGTAACGTCATACGGTCAGAATATGCAGCTAGTATTCCATATATCTTGAGCGGGATATCTCCAACCGCATACTCCAAAAAATCATTACCAAACGCCCGTCCTCTCTAAGTAAGGAGAGAACTCCGGCAGCGACCACCGCAGCGCCAAGCTATCAGCCACCCGGTAGCCTACATCCAGCCGAAAACGAAGCAATCGTTCAGCCCCTTCATAGGCACTTACTTCTGGGCCCTCCCAAATAACTTCAGCCGTCCCCGTCAAATACAACAAATCTCCTGTTTCAAACGAAATAAACAGCAGCCCAGCACGCGGGTTCAGGGCAATGTTGCCAAACGTATTAAAGTGATGATTTCCCGAGAAATCTGGCACGGTGAGCACATTCTCCTCAACTCGAACAAATCCCGGTTTGCCGCCACGATGAGAAACATCTACGCCGCTAGCGAGGCCTGCTTTTGAGTCTTGGTAAGCGGTAGCAATGAAAAAAGTATCTGCGGTGGAAATCAAAGCCCTGTCAGCTTCGGAGAATATTTCTATAGTTTGAACCAGATTAGGCTCACTACCATTTGAGTTAGTACTGCTATCCGTTTGATTCTTGGGATGTGAGTCAGTAGATGCAGAGTCAACAACGCTGCGCGCTTGAATGTATTGAGGACAGTTACCAAAGCTCTGCTGTACCTGCACCTCAAAACCATCTTCACCAATAGCCTTCACCTTGCCATTCAGCCGGTTACGACGACGCGTATTCAATTCAATGCCCAAAAATCCAATATCCTTTCCCTCTGCTAAATTATTTACCAGCGGATCGCCAGCCAAAGGACTTATACTTACTCGCAGTGTGCGCTCATCTGGCGTAGAAAGGAAGCCCGGATCACCTACCAACAGTGAAGCCCAGGGACGCCCCTTTGAATCTAGCGTGCCAACAGTGATATACGCCAGCTGCGCAAAAAACTCGCGATGCTGAGGGATTAAGGTCGTCCGAATCATTCTTCGGGCCTGCTGATCGATGCGTTCTTGCACACCTAGCTTTGCCTGAATGGCTAACTCGCCCTCATGAAAAGGTGATTGCGACTGTGTCCAACCCGGTATTGCCATATTGCTTCTTCAGTCTGTAGAAGGATTCGTACATTTGTATATGCTTTCCATTATGAAATAGTTCGCACTCTTCGTTGCTTCAAAGAATAAAGGCCCTGTCGCTACTTCTAGCGACAGGGCCTTTACCTGTACCTGCTATTTGCCTAAAAGGACCAGTCGACAAGGACTCAGTCACAGAGCAAACTATCGGACTTCAACAGCTTCTACAAGGACTGTTTGCTCAGAAGCCGGCTGGTAGCTAACTTCCTCAGCCGCGCCCAAGTTTAGCTTGCCAACCATAGCTGCGACTTTCTTGTCCAGCCCTTTGCTGACGACAAACTGTGTCAGGAGCGTGCTCACCATAGATAGCACGATAGGTGCAATCAGAAAAGAGAACAGACCGTGCACTGTAAAGCCAGGGACAAATAGTGTGGCAAACCAGAAGCAAAAGCCGTTGATGACCAGAGAGAAGCTACCCAGAGAGAGTAGCGTGATAGGGAGTGACAAAAGCTTGATTAAAGGCTTGATAGAGCTGTTGATGAAGCCAATAGAGATAGCTGCAAATATGGCGACTGGAAAGGTTGCAATGGCAACGCCAGGCACAAAAAAGTCAACAACAATCAAGCTCAGCGCGGTCACTAGTGTGGTTAAAACAAATCCCAACATAATCTTTTCCTCTTTAATAAATGAGTGAAGGCATCGTCTTTGGCCTTCAGTGTTTTCTCGTTTCTTTGACTCTTTTAGTTTGCCAGAGTGCCCAGGGTTCTCATAGTGTAGAGAACCCACAAAAAGCGAGTGAAAACCATACTCACAGAAGGATTCAGCCAGTAGAAAGGTTCGGTTTTTACAGCCGGTTCTCCTTTCTACTTATGTGGTACCGCTAGTGTTTTTAATACAATCTCTCTACACGTTCACAAAGGATTCAGCAGTCAGCGTAGTAGTATCTACATCTCTTAGCTTTGCAATCGCACTATCGCCCACAAAGATATGACGCTTTTCAAAAGAGAGGTCGCCAAACGACAGCCCGCCGCTAAGGCCGATTTTGTCGAGACCCACTTCAAAGTCGGTAATCGTATCGAATCCTTCAAAGGCAGAGAGGATAAATGTATCAGCGCCGCCGCCTTCTCCGTGACGATCGCCTGTAAGTCTGTCGTCACCTAGGCCCCCGCCCAGAACGTCATCACCGTCATCACCGATGAGACGGTCGTCGCCGTCACCGCCGAAGAGTGCATCGTTACCGGCTTTGCCAATGAGGCGATCGCGCCCCGCCCCGCCATAAATCGTATCGTCGCTACCCGCACTCAATGCGCCCTTGTCACCCTTAAGAACATCATCGCCGTCGCCACCATAAAGGGTATCTTCGCCCTTACTGCCTACTATCAGGTCATCGCCCGCACGACCGTAAAAGGTGCCACCGCCAAGCGTACCGTTGGCAGCGTTTGCTCGAATCTTGTCATCTTCCCGCGTACCAACGACAACAGGTGACGCCTCAGCACCATTGATAAAAGACTGCGCTTGAATAAAGGCCTCGGTCCCTACCGTATTCCCTAAAATGCGACTGTTAATATCTCCCTCATCGAAGTGAATCCCGCCATACACACGAGAAGCCCCCGCCTCATCGGCCGCGTCAGAAAAGCTATCCCAAGACAGCGTCACTTCCTCAGTCGGCATTAAAAGAGGCTCAAAGCGCGACTCTCCCGGCCCGAAGGTAACCTCGCCGCCAAACGCATCGCTGCCGCTAAACAGCTCTAGAATCACAGCCCCTGCTGCACTAAAAGAACTATGGCCAGAGGTATACTCCGCAAACGGTGGAGACGGGTCACTACCCGGCGTTTGATAGGTCAAAAAATCTGTTGCCAAGATGGTTTGAGTGCCTTCACCCGGCCCGGCCCACGCCTCAATGGCATAACCACCCAGCTCATCGCTGTACTCGCCAATCAGGCCCAGCTTCCCCAGCTCACGAATAGTGCGCACGGGGCGAGCATAGTCGTAAGAGGTCTTAGCTTCCCACGTCGCAATACCGGCATCCATAGCAGCATTGCCCAATGTGAAAAACATCTTGGCATCGTCATCTAGCGTATGATCGTCTCGCGAGGACACGTACTGGCCAAACGACATCCAGGTACCCGGTGGAAAAGACGTACCGCCGCCATCTTCCCAAAACTCAGCAATCAGCTTCTCCTCATCGGTGAGGTTGGCGCTGTACTCAACAACTTGCTCAGCCTGCACAATAAATTCAGGATTGATGATAGTGCCAATCAACTCTGGAGAAATCTCAAGCGTAGTGCCATCTGCCAGCGTAATCGTGCCTGCTGCCAAGTCTGTTGTTGCCCCCTCAACGAGGAGAAAAGGCTGCGGTGCTACCGGACGAACTGCATCAACAGAGTCTAGTCCAAAGCTTTCGACCATGCCCCAGTGAGGCGTCAAAAATTCTTGCAGGCGGCCATCGACTGAATCAATCGGCACGCGTTCTGCAGTCCACTTTTCTATATCTTGAACGTTGCCAGATACGTTGACTGGCATGTAGTCTACGGTGCTCTCATAGCCATTTGTTTGATTCGAGCCGTCGTTTCGCCGGTAGGCCATCAAGGCCTCGGCTGACACATTGCCAATCCCTGCTGCGGTAGTAGTGTCTGTAGTGATGTTGGCAGTGTCGTACCCTAGCTCTGCCATAACTGAGCTGAATAATTCTGCCTGCTCAGGGAAAAGCTCTGTGAGCACCCTGTAAGCTGAAAAGCTCATTGCTTCAGCTTTGTTTTCTTCAGTATTTTCTGCCGCGCTGCGCTGTAGGTTGTCGCCTAGCTGAGTGCCCACTGCCTTAGCATCGTACGCGGCCCAGGCATCGAAGATGGCTGTGTGCAAAATGCCATATGCTCTCGACGCGACCGTTGGGCCAACAGCAGCGGTAATCACTGCTTTTTGTACGGCCCTGTCCCAAATGACGGAGATAGTAGGCGTGGCATCAGTGGCAGTTACGAGTTGGCTAACAGGATCTAGAATCAGCTGGCTATTCGAATTGGCAGCGGCTTTTGTCATAGGGTCTCAGGCGTAGAAACGTAGAAAAAATACTTAAAGAGTGTAGTCCCCGAGCAGTATTAAGTCAGAGCCTCTCAGTATTTCTGACCGGTGCGAAAGCCTTTAAGCCTTCACATCTCAGGCAACAGCTTACGAATCTTGGTGTTTATACTCAGTGATTGAGTCTA
>ERZ1740067.124-NODE-124-length-61474-cov-24.508279_pt1 | contig 61474 bp, 58 predicted proteins | sample MGYA00581736_ERZ1740067 | MGnify/ENA primary metagenome ERZ1740067 (study PRJEB43018, sample SAMN04849236) | marine metagenome | isolation source: floating plastic debris | place: Pacific Ocean | collected 2008-08-27 | study: EMG produced TPA metagenomics... | reverse complement strand
TTTCCCAACAACACATTTTCCTTAGAAATTTATAATTACGGTTCTAATTATTTTTTAGTCGTTAGTTGTTAGGTTACTTAAAAAGTATTAGGGGTTCATCGGCCAGTTGATGTTTTAGCAATTTGCCCTCCTACTGGTTGCTTAGTCGTAGTCCATTGTCATCAATAACTACGTGCGTTGATGGCAGGTCAGCCGTATTAATTTACGGCTTTCAGGGATATTCTTATCCTGGTCAATCTGACTGTCCTACCCATATGTCTGTATCTTGCAGATAACGACAGCTTGAGGTGCAGCAATGCCGACTTCTTTAACAAGATTTGCTTAGTTGGTTCATGACCGGTAGTCAGTCGCACCAAATAGGATGGTGAGTCTGTCTAAAGTGTTAGAAGCCTAACTTTATTTAGCGGTGTTGGGCGTTTGATCCCCAGTCTCCGTCATCTTCTGCCAACCTATGCGCATAGAGCAGCTACAAGCATTCTTAGCGATTGCCGAAACCGGTAGTTTTCAGGCCGCTGCCCGTCGATGTGGCATCACCCAGTCAACGGTCAGCCGACAAATCCGTGGTTTAGAAGACGATGTCGGTATGCCCCTGTTTCACCGCACGGCCCAGGCCAAACTCACCATTGGCGGAGAGCGTCTTCTGCCCAGGGCACGTCGCATTTGTCAGGAGTGGAAGCAGGCCACCAACGAGATTTCCGACCTTTTAGAAGGTCGGCAACCAGAGCTGTGTGTGGCCGGAATTCAATCGGTGTGCTCCCACTTTTTGCCTCCGATCATTACCCAATTTTGTCAGCGCTATCCCAAGGTTCAGCTGCGGGTAACGGCCCTCGGGAGCGATCGGTCCCTTAAGGTACTGCGAGATGGTTTAGTTGATATTGCCATTGTGATGCACAATCCGATGCTAACCAGTTCCCAAGAGATGGCGGTCACTCCCCTCTATGAAGACCATGTGGAAGTGCTGATGGCGGCCGATCATCCATTGGCCAGCTACAGTCCGGCGCCATGGGCTGAAATTGCTCGTTATCCCCACGTAGTGTTTAAAGATGGCTATGGTATGCAGCGACTGGTCCAATCTCAGGTGCCAGAAACTGAGCTAAAAATGGCCCTAGAGCTCAACACCCTGGATGCCTTTCGGGGGGTGGTGCGTCAGGGGAAAATGATTGCCCTGTTACCCCAGTCGGCCCTGGCCGAGAGCCGTCGCGACCCCGGCCTGGCCGTACGCAGCACGGCTGCACCCGTCCTGACTCGTCAAGTGGTTATGGTCACCACACAAGATCGGCTACGGTTACCGCCGGTCAGACAGTTTTGTGATCTAGTCCAACGTCTGGCGGAGGATAGCGTCAGTAAGTTTAATGATTTACCTAGTCTGATGACCTTAAACTAGGCGCTTAGCTCAGACCGGGCGACCCCTCTCAGCATCTAACTCAACCCCCCAGTCTCATCATGAGCAACGTTTTTCGGGATCTCTTGAAGAAAGTCGGTAGCGGCACCCATACTTCTAAACATCTTAGCCGAGACGAATCTGCCCAAGCCACGCGCATGATGTTGGAACAAACCGCTACCCCGGCACAAATTGGGGCCTTTATGATTGCCCAGCGGATCAAGCGGCCGACCATTCCAGAACTGGCGGGTATGTTAGATTGCTACGATCAAATGGGCGGGTGTTTGAGGGTACCCCCTGCTGATTACCGTCCGATGGTGCTCAATGCCCCCTATGACGGTCGGCAACGCCATGCTCCTGTGACACCGCTGACCGCATTGATCCTGGCGGCGGCTGGAGTGCCGGCAATTTTGCATGGTGGGGAGCGCATGCCCACCAAAATGGGCTTACCTCTGATTGATGTTTGGCGAGATCTGGGCTTAGATTGGCAGTCGCTTACCCTTGAACAGGCTCAGCAGGTGTTTGATCTGACCCAGGTGGGGTTTGTTTACATCCCCAATCACTTTCCTGAAGCCCATGGCTTGGTGCCCTATCGAGAGCAAATTGGTAAACGCCCCACCCTGGCCACGGTGGAGCTAATGTGGGCGCCCTGTGAGGGTGAAAATCATGTAGTTAGCAGTTTTGTCCATCCCCCCACCGAAAGCCGTACCCAAGAAACTTACCAGCTACGCCACACCCATGAATTTACGACGGTTAAAGGGCTAGAAGGTGGCTGCGACCTGCCCCGTAGCCGTACGGCAATTGTTGGCATGGGCAGTCTCAAGGATGGTAACCCAACCTTTGAAAGACTGTTGCTACATCCCAGGGACTATGGGTTTGAAGGCCCAGACCCTGGCTTAGACAAGGATTTTGCTCAACTCCTAGAACAGGTGGTCCATGGAGAACCTACAGAGCTGAGTCGTTCTGTGATTTGGAATGGTGGTTTTTATCTTTGGCGGGCTGGGGCTGTAATGACCCTGTCTGAAGGGTTTTACCAGGCTCAAACCCTGTTAGAAACCGGGCAGGTACAGGCAAAGCGTGAACAGGTGAAGGGTGCGATCGCAACCGCCCTAAACCATCATTTCTCCACGGTTTAACCCCTATTGCCTATCGTTAGTTTAAAGAGCTGATAATTCTTCCTCTAGCATGTCCCCGTAGATACGGGGTAGCTGGCTAGACATGGTATTGGTCTCAATGCCATAGCCCAGGCTGGTCCAAGTTCCCGACAATAGTTCCAAAACTTGGGTGATCTCCCCAGCCTGTAACTGCTGTCCAATATCCGTTCCCCAGGCGTCTGGATCCGATAGCCAGCGATAGACAACCATGTCCTGGGCCTCCGGGGAGAAGTCATAGGCCTGCCAAAACTCAAACCATCCAGGTGGAGTCGGATGATAGGCCTGGGCTTTTGCCTGCCAGGTAGTGGTCAAAAACTGATAGCGTCCAGCGGCCGTGGTGCAATCCCCCACGTTAGGCCCCGTTTCAATCGGTATGCAGGTATCGGGATGTTGGCTGAGTTCATGAATTGTCTGACCCCCATAGAGCAAATGGTAGGGCCGATCCATATTAGACTCACTGGCCGAAATTGTTCGCATCAGCGCGCGAATGTGCGGATCACCCCCTGCCATGGCCAGGGGTAATGGCGATGTTACCCAGTTAGCCGAGCCCGAACGCAAGAGATTAGACGGATTAAGCCATTCCCTTGACAAACGATAAGGCCAATAAAACTGGGGAGATGACCAGTGAAACAGTACTCCAATTACCCCCAAAAACATCAAAATTGTAATGATTAGGGGACCATAGTCCGATCGCTGTGGAGACGTGGACTCTTCCTTAAGAGAATTAGCAGGGGGGCGAGAAGACAACGTTTAGGGATCCAGGGCAGGGGGACAACGGGCTAGGAATGGGGTAGATGCACAGTAGATTACACAATAGTGGGATACATCATAGCAGTCGTTAATTTCTGGTGGAATATCAGCTTATAAAGAGGAAATTCGATTGCGACCTTGGTGCTTAGCTCGATACAGGGCTTTATCGGCTTGCTCAATTAAAACCTTGGGGGTAACGTCCCTCAGACTGTCTAGGGCAATCATGCCAAAACTCAGGGTCACATAATCACTAACGTCAGAGGCCTGATGAACAATTTCCAGACTGGCCAGCTTTGCTTGAATTCCTTGTAAAATCTCATGGGCCACGGAGATTTCTGTATTGGGTAACACAATGACAAATTCTTCTCCCCCATAACGAGCGACAAAATCACTGCGACGTACGCTCTGTTGGAGGGTTTTTGCCACCGATATCAAACAGGTATCCCCTTCCTGATGACCATAGGTATCGTTATAACGTTTGAAATAATCCACATCGCATATCACCAACGCCAGTTTCTCTTGATGGTGGATACACCGTTGCAGATACTGATCAAAGGAACGCCGATTGGCGATGCGAGTCAGACCGTCTAGGGATGCTAATCCATGTAGCTGTTGGTTTTGGCGCAGCAGCAGTAGAACCGATGACATAGATATGGAGATTATCGGTGCTGCCACCGGTAACCACAACCCCACCTGGAAGAAGCCATACACGATGCCAACGACTCCAAACCAGACACATGGCATAGCCACCACCAGGGACGATAGGTTCTTTTGTCGATAGACACCCCCGTGATAGATCGCTCCATAGACTAAGGCCATGGTCAGATTGGTGGAGAGTAAAATCCATAGATGTTTAATCCATGGAGAGGCACCCTGTAAAACAGTGCGCCCATCGAGGGCACTGCCAATTAGCTGACTGGCAATATGGGCATGGATATACACCCCCGGTAGCCGCTCTTCCAAACTCATGGGCGTATGGAGTAAGTCATTAAGGCTGACGGCTGTTGCCCCGATTAAAATAATCCTATCCTGAATCTGATTTGCCGCTACCTCTCCATTGAGAACCTGGGAGATGGTTACGGTGTCAAAAAATGTTTGGCCCGCTGGGTAGTTAATGAGAATTTGTGTGCCAGCTCCATCAGCATTGGCATAGCCACCATCGTTGGCAGAAAATCGTCTAAATATAGCTTCCCCTAGCTGTAGCCGGTCTTTGTCTAAGACACGGGGATAAATGTTGTCTTGTTCTAAATAAATTAAGGCTAACTTAGTGGCCAATCCATATTTAATCTGGTGATGCTCGCTGTCGTTGCAGGATTTTACCGTTCTCTCACACGGGATAGCCAACAATCCTCGTCTGATACGGCCATCGTTATCGGCCACTAGATCTGAAATTCCCACCTGCTCTTGTGGATCCAGTTCAGAGGCTGGCGGAACAGGTTGTTCGCCAATTACTTTTTCCACCCCAACCACGTTGGGAATAGTTTGAAGAGCGGTTTTAAGTTCCGTGCGTCCGTTCCCAACTAGCAGATCTCGATAAATGTCGATGCCAATGGCGCGGGGCTGATAAATCTGTAGCTGTTGCAGTACCTTAGCCATGCTGCTATCAGAAATAGGCCATTCTTCTAGTTCTTGCAGATCGTTCTCATCGATGGTGACAATTAAGAACCTGTTATCAACAACATTGTCGTTGGCGTGCAACCGCAACCACCGATCAAACGCAAACCATTCAAGGGGTTGCCACAGTCCCGTGGTTCCCATGGCCATGATTAGGGCTGAAATGCCAGATGAAACGGCTAATATTCCCCCCAGTTGACGAATTTGCCGTCCCAATTGCAGCATAGTCCGATCTTTGTTGATGCCAGAGCGTCTCTCCTAGGGTGCCCGTCCTGAAAAGGACAGTTATTCAATAATGGGGGTATCTGCCATGGTTGTTAGATCGATACCGTCTAAAAGTCTTTGCCAGGCCTGGCGAATCTCTGGGTTGTTAGGGTGTTGTGTCCGTAAATCTGCCAGTAATGAGACCATGTCGTACCACACATGGGCTTCTCGATATTCGATGGCCTGTTCCAGGGAGACGTTGGTGTTGCTAGCTGCTGGCTGTGTCTGGATCCATCCTTGCAGGGCCGGACTATCGGGTCTCAAACGGTCGTTACACATTAAAATTAATGACCACTGGTAAAGGTCATTGGTCGCTAGTGCTGGGGCATCACTGGGTAGGGCGATACTGATAATTCCAGGGGTGGCTGGCAGCTCAATATAGGTTTCGTAGTAGTAGCTATCAGACTGGGTGCTTTGGATGACGAACAGCCCTTGACGGGGTGTCTCCACCGATGTGGCAAATAATATTTCAGGGTGGGTCTGGGTGGTTAGGCCATATTGAGATCCAGGCAGTAGGGGCGTCACCTGCTCGCTAGAGCAACTGCCGCGTGAGGCCCCACTGACCGTTCGGTTGGGTGCTTTGTCGTCATCGGTGGGCCAAAACGACCAGTCCGGTAGCAGGGGAGAACTCTCTCTTGTGTTGTCTGTGACGTCAGCCATTGCCGAACTAGCCCCCAATGGGCCTAGGGCCATGATTAGCAATAGGCCGATTGCTAAGTAGTGTCGCACCATAATTCCAATTATGTTCATCGAGCAAAAATAGCCTGTACGCTCGGGCGATAAGCTTCCGATGTAGTTGTTTTTACCAAGCTAACAGAGCAAATATGCTTTTATTTGCGTACTATTACCTAAACCCCTATGAAGACTTTGTGCTGATGGATGAAGGCTGCTGGCTGCAAATGCGTGATTTTACGGATGATTTTCTAGGCTAGCCAATTGCCAATGAGTACAAAGGGGGCCCAATAAAATGGGTGGGAATAGTTGGGGGTGTTGAGCAGGGAGAGTTGCGCCTGGCGCAGGGCTTCTGCCTTTGTTGTCGATGTACTGGTTTCCCCCAACGCATTGTAAAAATGGTTGATGAGTTGGACCGTGGATTCATCGTTGACTGACCACAGGGTGGCCAGGGTGCTGCGCGCTCCGGATTTAATGGCCATGCCGGCTAAACCCAGGGTGGCCCGCTCGTCTCCTTCGGCGGTTTGGCAGGCGCTCAGCACCATGAGTTCAATGGGATGACTGGCTTGAATGCGCCGATCGTTGAGTAACGTATCTAAATCAGCGAGGGAAATGGTTTGGTCCCATGCCAGTAAGAAAGTACTGGCCAGATCTGAGCTGAATTGGCCATGGGTAGCAAGATGCAAGATTGGATAGGGGGTGGCTTTGACCTGATCTTCGAAGGCCTGTTTTGTAAAGGCTTGGTCCAAATAAACTTGAGATTGCTTGAGGTTAGCTGAAATAGTTTCAACTTCATCTTTTACCCCTGGTAATGGAGAAAATCCCTGGCGGGATTCACTCACACCTAAGATCAGGGCTTCTAGGGGTTGGGCTGGAGCAAAATGGGGCCCCATAAGTTCTAAGCCAGGGGTCAAGGCGACACCGTAGTTCTCAATTAAGTACTGTTGACCATCGTGGAGGGCGGCCATAGGAATATTCCGCAGCTTGCCATCGGGGACAAAGACGAGGGTTTGGATATGGTGCTGTGCCAAATTAGCTTCTGCTGGACGGACCAGCCAGTCGTAGAGCTGTTGTGAGAACTGTAACCGTCGTCGCTCGGGCAGAACTGGATTAAAGGCAACAAAAAATTGATCGAGGGTATTTTCTAGGTCAGTATTGGGTATTTTAGTCCGATAGTGGCTGAGGGGTTGGTTGGGTAGGGCGAGAACAACTTCTAGACGATCTGACAGAATAATCGGATAGATAACGGCGGCCTGTGGATCAATTTGGTCAATCTGTTTGGATTGGGTATCGATGCAGGCGGACCGAAAATAGTTTTCTAATTCAACTAGCTGTAGGTCTTCGATCAGATGCAGCGATTGCTGTAGGGCTTTTGGGTCTGCGGTCTCTGGTTCTAACAGCAGACTGACTAAGTCTCGATAGAGGGGCTCGACTTTTTCTCGGATACTGAACTGGAGTTCGGAGCTGGTGGCTAATAGGTCGGCGCGGACTGAGGAGAGGGTTTTGATGGCCTGGGTGTAGGTTGCGATCGCACGTCTCTTTTGGTCTTGCCGCTGATAGATTTTGCCCAACTGCCACTGCCAGCGATAGCCAATATCCTCAGCATGGCCACGGTTGGCCAGTCGAATAGCGTGTTGTGTCACCGCACGCGCCTGTTGCCACTGTTGTGTGGTGACATACAGCTGACCCAGTTGGCCCAACGCCAAAGACTCAGCGCGGGGGTCCTGTAGGTCTTTTGCCTGTTGTGCGCCTTGGGCCAACAGATCTGCCAAGTCATGTACAGAGACCGGAGATGCCCCAGGGGGAGCGTTCTGATTAAACGTTAGGGCACTTTCAGTAAAGTTCACCCGACTGTAGATAGCGGAGCGACTGGCTTGTAACCGTGGCAACTGCTGACTCAAGTCCGCCAATAGCGGTTTTACCCTGTCCCAATGCTGTAGTTCCACCAGCAAACTCAACCGATTGAGCTGGGCGTTAAGACGATCCGTAGGACTGATCGCTAACCCAACTAACTGGTCATAAAGTCCTAGGGCCCGGTCTGGTTGATTACCAGACCTCAACGTGTTGGCCAGGGTAAAGAGAGTTTTCGCAGTTTCAGCTGGCTGTTCTAGGGTCTCAGTAATGGCCAAGCTCTGTTCTAACAACGATTGGGACAGCTCAAGGTGGCCCGTTATCTGGAGCAAGCTGCCTAAACTCCGCAATGTCGTTGCTTTAAGCCCTAAATCAGACTGATCGTCTACGGCGTTGGTTAGCTGCTCTAGCAGAGTGTGGGCCCGACGATAAAACCCCAGGGTCTGCATTGCCTGGGCCTGATTTAACTGGCTGCCTAGCTGACCAACCGGATCGTCTAATGCTTCATAGTGAGCAGTTGCGTCTTGCCAAGTTGCTAATGCGGCTGCCGGTTGGCCCAGGGCCAGTTGAATACTGCCATGGGTATTTAGCACGCGGGCAAGCACCGAGTCCGGAGCCCCATTGTCTTCTAATAGTGTCAGACTCTGTTGGATAGTTTGCTCGGCCTGTTGCCACTGGCCCAATTCTTGATAAGACAGTGCTAAATAGCTCAGGCTCAAAGCCGCTTTCACAGGCTGGTGACGTTGCCCATACCCATGGGCCGCCCGCTGCCACTGTTGCTTTGCCTGCTGTAGCCGGCCAGCCTCGTAAGCCTGCTGCCCCTGGACCAAGAGCGTATTTGGAGCTGTCTGGGCGGGCGGCTGGATTGCAAAACCAGGTGTTGCCAACACCAGAAGACATGCGGCCATGGAACACACCCCCCATGTCAGCCACCGCCGCCATCTATTGACCCTGTGTTGCCACCCTTGCATTGTCATCACTGGAGAAGCCCATGGTTTTTATGACTAATGCCCATGGTTGCTGCCACCTAAAGCATTACGTAGTCTGAACGATGGGCGCGATATCTGTGTATCCAGTAGGGTGCCCGAAAGGGTTAGGGGAGTCCCGTGGGGGCATATGCAAAAGGGAGCTGCCATAAAAGGCAACTCCCTTCGTAAAAAATCAGCATATAGTATGAGAGCTTACGCCAAACAAACAACCCAGGTAAGAGACCGTGCCTAGGCTACAGCTGCTAGGGGCTGTTGAGTTGTTCTAGAGGGTGATGACGTTTCAGACGGCTGATATCTGATTTGCCAAGCTTTACTACCGGGGGAAGGCAAGGTTTGCAGCTGGATCAGGGCCTGATTAACTTGATGAGTGTAGTGCGTCTGCCCCATCACATCAGAATCGTTGGAGAGTTCTAATGTACTGTCTGTTGTCGACTCGGATAGGGAGAGTAACCAGTTGTGAACCCGTCTTACATTTGTTCTGGCATCGTTGATGCTGTGGACAAACGGTGTAAAGGTAGGGGCATTAATCGACTGGTCGTCAGTTAACCACTGCGCCTTTTCTAGACTGGGTAGATTGAGCAGTAGCTGATGCAGTGCTCTGAGCTCAGCAAGATAGTTGTTCCAGGTCGTTACTTCTTGGGAGGACCGACGCTGGGTGTACTCTAAATCGTACACATGGGACTTGACCGATGCTAACGCATCACTAACGGCGTAACGGACCGCTCGATCAAGTGGTAATCTCCAGGATGCTGCCATGACTTAAGCCTCTAAATTAGGGTTGTTATTTGTCGCATTGATATGAAACGACTGTCCCTCCCACAGAGGAGGGGCAGCTATTGAAATAACGTTTTTTGAAATCTGAACGCGCCAACGCCTACCCACACAATGTGAGCACTTGCTGTGACTGCCCTGACGCAGGTTACTCAATGCACTTTCAGAGTACCCAAGTCAGAACAAGCCTTCTACCTGAAAAGATTTAGAAATCTATAGTAAAAATCGCGCCGCCCTTATTGTAGCCATTAGAGGTTCGACTAAGGAACTTAAAATCTGAGAAAATATTAAAAAATAACATTGTTACCCATTGATGTTCGTGGAGGGTTCGGGCGAATCACTGTTGTTATCCAAATAACCTCGGGATACAAACGGTAGCTCAATCGCATAGGCGGTGGTGTTTTCTACGGTTAGGGTTAGCCCTGCGCCCCCGGCTTTAGTACGCAGGTACCCCAGTCCCCAGATGCCGTCACTGTCAGCGGCCACGCTAGTGAGGGCTCCCACCTGGGTGCCATTGAGGGTGAGGGGACTGGGGGCGGGTACCAACTGCTCTAGTTTGAATCCCCAAAGTTGTTTTTTAACCCCCTGATAGGTGTTGAGCCGCGCAATGGTCTCTTGGCCGATATAACAGCCCTTCTCAAAGGATACGGCTTGCCAGAGTCCGGCTTCTAGGGGGTTGTCCTTGTCAGTTAGCTCTTGTCCAGGCATGGGACGACCCTGCCGGATGCGTAAAACTTCCCACTGTTGCGATGTGAGGCAGGCCACGTCATGCTCAACTAACCATTGCTTTAGCGCTGTTTCATGGTCTTTAGGGCCGATCAGGGTATAGCCGGGCAGGGTTAACCCGGTTCCTCTAACGACTTTAATGGCGATTTCAGGCTCGAAGGGCAGATTAGTTTGAAGGTGGCTACCGGCGGCCGGATCGGGCAGGGGAATTCCTAGCTGGGTCAGGACCCGATCGGCGTCGGGGCCCAACAGTGTAATTGCAAAGGTGGTGTCGGTTTGATCGCTGAGGGTGACCTTATCGGCAAAGAAGATATAGCGGTCCATCCAGTTGATAAGCTCTGTTGCCATGCCAGGTGAGACCATGAGCAAAACGCTCTCATCACCGACATAGGCACTGGCCAAATCTAGGGTGCGGGCCGTGGAGCTGACAAACACTGTGTCACAGCCCTGACCGGCGGCGAGCTGCTCGAAGGCATTGGTGCTTTGGTTGTGGAGAAAGCGGAGTCGATCGGCTCCGGTGACTTGAATCCGTCCCCAGTGGGAGCGGTCGATAAACGCGGTGGTGAAGACCTCGGCCATGGCAGACGCTAAATGGGGGAGTCTTATACTTTAGGGCTATTTTGATTTAATTGCCCTTTGCTTTTAAGGAAAGTTTGAGCCGTTGCTGATTTAGAGGATGAACCGAGCGGTGAGATATGCTCCATAGGCCAGTATCTCGCAGATAAAGCCATACCGAGGAGCAGCAACGCCAAGGTTGATTTTAGGGTTGGTCTGACCGCCGCTGATGGATCTGCTGAATAAAATACTCTTCGAGGGAAAGTCGACTGAGGTCTAGGGTAATCAGTTTGCCATTCATAAGGCGCAAGCTGGCCATAAAGTCATGGGGATTACCGCCCAGATAGCCCTGCCAGTAGCCCCCTTCAAAGGTAAGGTTGTGGAGCCATTTTTTGAGGACGTCCAGACTGCCACCCTGGCCTTTGACAAAGTAGGCGTCGGGGGCACCGAGCAGATCGTGCAGACTACCCTGGGCAACTAATGTGCCCTGGTCGAGGATGGCGATGCGATCGCAAATCAGCTCCACATCAGACAAAATATGGCTATTAAAAAAGATCGTCTTACCCTGGTCCTTGAGCGACAGAATCACTTCGCGTACCTGGTAGCGACCGGTGGGGTCTAGGCCCGACATGGGTTCATCCAAAAAAATGATTTCCGGGTCGTTGATAAGCGCCTGGGCCATGCCGATACGCTGTAGCATCCCCTTGGAATACTGTCGCAGCTGTTTTTTAATCGCCGCCTGCCGAGATAGACCCACCATATCCAACAGGGCAGGAATCCTCTCCTTATATATAGAGGCCGGAATATTAAACAGACCCGCCGAATAAGTCAGAAATTCCCAGCCAGTCAGATAGTCATAAAAGTAAGGATTTTCTGGCAGATAGCCAATCTGCTGTTTGATGGTCTGATCGCCAGCGGGCTGGTTGAGCAGTTGGGCCGTGCCCGACGAGGGCCGAATAATCCCCAACAGCAGCTTGAGCAGCGTGGTTTTGCCGGCACCATTGGGGCCTAATAGGCCAAAGGTTTCACCCTTGTACACTTCTAGCGAACAGCTCTGGAGCGAGGCCACCTGTTGATTAAGCCAGAAGCCAGTGCGATAGGTCTTGCTGAGATCCTGGGTTTTAACAATGACTGGGCGATGTACGATTGCGCTGGGATTAGCACCCGGGTTAAAAACAGTATCCATGAACTCACAAAATCAGTTAGTCTGGCCAGTCTGGTCTAGTCGGTATAATCGGGAAGGGTTACTCAAAAAGCGTCTTCTCGAAATGCCTTAGAGCATATAGTAAACGTCAACTGCCTTACCCCATTACATCAAAACGTTAGACTACCTCTTTTAATATGGATCGTTCAAAAATTGTTGCGATTGTCACCGGGGCAATTTCCCTGCTGCTGGCTGTCGCTTACTTGCTATTGGTACAGCTGCTCGATTTTCGCGGCGAAATGGTGCCAGCCCCCATTAGCAGCCTGACCCAGGGGGTGGGGCATACTGCTGCTAACGCGATCTCTTTGATGGGACTCTTTTGATGGGATTTTTAGATAGGACGCTTTAATGGGACGGCTAGCTAGCTAACCAAGCCGACAGATCGCGTTGGAGCAGATCCTGTAGCTGCAGAATATCCTCACGGTAGTACTGTTGCAGCAGGATAGTATCTTCCTCGGTGAATTTTGCCTGGTCCTTACCTTGTGAATTTAAGTTAATGAGTCGGTCCCGGAGCTGGTGTCTAAGCTGTGCTGGCACAACTTTCATCACGCCGGTGGCCACGGTGCGGATAGGATTTTGGGTTTTCAACAATCGATTCACCGTTTGATTTTTGGGCACCTTGGCAGTCTGGGCCTTTTTAGCGGTATTGGCGACAAAATCGGCATCGACACCAATAGACTGATACATTGTCCGCATAAAGCGTTGGGCGTCTTTTTGCAGATCATCATAGAAAAAGACATCAACACGGCTACGGCCAAACACATCCATAAAGTGCTTTAGCGATTCATAGTATTTTCCCTTGAGCAACACATGGGATGAGCTGCCCCGGCTGCGCACCTGTTCAGCGAGGGGGGTCTGTTTTCCAACAGCGTCACGCATGTGCATCAAATAATCAGAAAATGCCCGCTGTACCGGATTGCGGAGGATAGCGATCAGCTTCGTATCGGGCAGACGGGTTTGAATTTGCTCGGCTGCAAACTGATGGTGAAACATGTAGTTGGGAGAGGCTTCCCCGATGGCCCGGTGGGTGTCCGTGGCGCCATCAAACAGCCGCTGATAGTCGTCCCAGGTGATAATGCCGTTCTTTTTGCGGCGTTGCACATCAGCTGGTGCCTGCGCCCAATCCCGTTCAAAGAAGTTTGTTTCTTTAACGGGGCTCAAATATACCTGGGGATGCTGCTTTAGGTACATGTAGATCGATGTGGTACCGGCTTTTTGCACACCCATAATGAGAAATGTGGGGGTGCGCTTAGCGGTGGTTGACTTAACAACGAGTCGATCGGGGTTAGCAGTCATCGTCGGTTTTAGGGGAGTTGGACCAAAGGCCACGGGCTAGTTAGATCGTACTTCCGTGGACTGTGAAACGCCCACCGTCTTGATAATTTTTTTGCGTTGCTGATCCTCGGTATGATTTTCTCTTTGAAGGCTATGTTTTGAGGTCAATTTAACGGCCCACAGAGACTAAGGCCCGTTGGATAAACTGCTGGACGATCTGATCGCGACGATTGAGCTGATAGTGTTTTTCCACCACCGCCTGCATTCCACCGTCGCCCCAGTCTTGCTGATTTTCAAAATAGTCCACAAAGCTCTTGCCTGCAATTCGGGTGAGGTAGGCCGCACTTACACCCTGCAAAAGTTTTCCGGCAACAGCCGTGGCCAAATTAGCCTGTAACCCCACGGTCAACAGCTTGAGGGCTCCTTTGACTAGCCCCAAACTGCCCATGGTTTTGGCTAGGGAAATCGCCAGGGTGCGGGCATCTTCAATGCTAACGGCGATGCCGTAAACCTGGCCCAGCTCTACCACCATTTGGGTGTTGATGGCGGCTGTTGCCAGCATATCTACCACCGGTAGCGGCGTGGCCGCCAGTACCCCGGCTCCAATCCACTGGTAGCGGTCAATGATGGTATCGGCCCGCTGCTGTCGCTGCTGGGCGATCAGCTGTCGGGCTTCGAGGCTCAGCCGCTGGGATTGTAACAAAATATTGTTGGCAATCAGGTCGCGACCTTCGGCTCGCAAGATGGCGATGATGCGGTCGATGAGGGGTTGGATGTAAGGATTGGGGTCATCGTTAGGGTGGGCTGCGATCGCAACCACATCTCGACTATCCAGCTGCCCCATCCGCTGCCCCAATCGTTCAAGCAGCATCTGCACCTCATCATCGGCATACAGGTCAGTTTTGTTCAACACCACCAGGGTGCGTTTCCCCACCGCCAGTAGCTGCATCAAAATCTCATACTGGGCTCGGTGCAGGTCATTATCAACCACATACAGCAATAAATCCGCCTGGGTAGCTAGCTCTCGACTGATCTGGTCGGCTGCCCCCACATCCAGCAATCCGGGGCTATCACTCAGAATGATTTCCCCATCAATGGCAGGAATTGCCACCCGATAGTCCTGTTGTTCCGTTGTTGTTCCTTTGGTGACGGCGGTTTCGCCAGCCATTTCCCCCATCAGGGCATTGGCCAACGACGTTTTTCCCACCGAGCCGCTACCGACAATCACCAGATGCAGCCGCTGTTGTTCAAAGGCATGGGTAACGGTTTTAGCCCGTTCCACCAGCGCCTGGCGAGCCACCTCATCTTCAATTTGGCTCAGCTGCTGGTCGAGGCTTTGCAAATGAGTAACGGCAGCCTCGTTTGTAGTTTTAGGCAGTGGGGGCGCGGCGGTGCGACGACGGGGCCGCAAAAACAGCCAGCTGTAGTAAGCCACCACCCCCAGTGCCATTACCATCAGCACCACAACTAGGGTCGTAATCGCCTGAGCCACCCATGGATTGAGATTCGACAGTCCCGCGTAGAGCGTCCCCAAGGTGCTGGTGAGCCATAACAGCAAACCGAGAACAACCAAAACCGCAACAGCAATAATTAGGGGTCGCTTCATATGGCCATCACGTTCCTAAAATGAAGCTGCCAATTTTTCATTTGAGCCAGCATAGCGTCTTACTATACACAAGGTGGATCAGTGCCGCCAATTGTTGCTAACCAAGGACGTCTTTATTTCCCATGGGAATATTTGATCAGGTAATGGGAGCCATTCAGGATCCCAATCGTGAAGCCAGCTTCGGTCAGCTTGGCCAAATTGTATCGATGGCGCAGCAAGTTGCCCAGGCAAATAATGCCAACAGCTCAGCAACTCAGCAGGCAGCCTCAGTGGTCGGTGGTTTTGTCCAATCGGCGCTGAAGGAAAAACAACAAACCCAGGGCATGGACGCTGTACTTGACCTGGTAAAACAAGGGACCACCGATGGTGCCGGGGTACTCCCCAAACTGTTTAGCCAGGATCAGCAAACCCAAATTGCCTCAGCGGTTTCTCAAAAGACAGGGCTAGATGCCAATCAGGTGATGGTAATGCTGCCCATGGTGATTCCCATTGTGATGAAGTTTTTAAACCAAGGTTCGGCGAAAACCGGTACCCAGGCCCAGGGCAACCCGTTGGTTAACGCGTTTCTAGATAGCGATGGTGATGGTGATGTGGACATGGGCGACATGCTAAAGATGGCCGGTCGTTTTATGTAGGGCAATGGGAAATGGCAGTAAAGGTTGAGCGTTATGTGACCTCAACCTTTATTGCCACTTCCCTCTCACCTGTATAGTTCTCCTAGGGGTCCGTTTTCTGGAGCGTTAGGATGGGCAAGCATAAGGGCAATCGATGGAGCTGGTTAAGTGCGGAGAGCTTTCTGCACGGCATTGACGCCATAGAGACCATCGTCTCGAAACTAATGTCCATAGCCATGCTTGTTGTGATCTTTGTGATCATGATCGACCTTGTTCGTTTTTTAGCCGTAGCGCTCTGGGAGCCGAGCCCAGAAGGGTTCTTTAAAAATACCCTCAGTGAAATTTTTGGCCTATTTCTGAGCGTACTGATTGCCCTAGAGATTTTAGAAAATATCACCGCCTACCTGAAAAAACATGTGGTGCAGGTAGAGCTGGTGATCGTGACATCGCTGACAGCCGTGGCTCGTAAAATTATTATTCTAGATTTAGAGAAAGTAACGGGCGTTAGCCTGATTGGTCTGGCGGTTGCAATTTTAGCGTTATCTGTTAGCTATTTAATTGTGCGAAATATCCATAGCTGACGACCCATCATCAAACCCTAGAGGCGAGATAGAACCAGGTTTTTAATCTCTGTTTGGGTAAGGGCAATAGGATTATTGCGGTTGCGAGTTTTGGCAATAATTCGGTCTAAATCCGTTGCTTGTATGCCGTACTCTCCCAATCGAGGCAGCTCCAGTGCCTCGGTCCACTCCCACAAAATGCGACACAGCGCTGCACCAGAATTAATGGGGTTAGTATCAGGCTCACCCCCCAGAAACGCCCCTAACCTTGCCATTTTTGCCACCGCCGGATTGTGCCGCTCTCTTGCCAAGAGGGCTTGCCAGGTTACCTCGGTGGCGGCGGCTAGTAAAGTACCGCAAACGACACCATGGGGAATCGGAAAAAATCCCCCCAGCGGCGAGGCCAACCCGTGGACAATGCCCAAACCCGCATTGGCTAAACAAATACCGGATAGCAAGGAACCGTAAGCCATGGCCTCACGTACGGCTAAATCGTCAGCCCCTGCCCCACAGGCGGTCAACAAATTTGGCCCCATAGCCGTCAACCCACTCCAGGCTAGGGCATCGGTTAGGGGACTCGCCGTAGGAGATAGATAGGGTTCAAGCAGTTGGGTAAACGCGTCCAGACCGCAGGCGGCAGTAATGTGAGCCGGGCAGGCGGTTAGCAGCTCGCTATCAACAATCACACCGTCAGGGATAAGGTTTTCATGGCGGATGGATTTTTTATACCCCTGGGGACCGACCTCGCTAATAACCGCGTTTTTAGTGACTTCACTGCCGGTGCCAGAGGTGGTGGGGATAGCCAAATAAGGGACTTTTTTGCCGCTGTGGGGAATGCCTTTGCCCACCCCTTCTAGGTGATCCACAATGGAATTGCTGTGGGGCAGCATGGCAGAAATGGCCTTACCCGCATCGACCACACTGCCGCCACCAATGCCGACTACGGCCTGAATTCCTTCTGCTCTATAGGTTTTACACGTGTCATTAATGAATGTGGCCGTGGGCTCTCCGGTACAGCGGACGATCTCATAGGTCAACCCATATTCTTGGAGACTCGCTTCAATGGAGGCCAGCTTGCCGGTCTTTTGTAGCGACTGCCCACCAATAACCAAGAGCAGCCGCGTTAGCCCTCTCTCCCGTAGCCAGGTTGGCGTCAGCTGTCGTTTTCCGGCCCCAAAGTAAATGGGAGGAACCTTGGCAAAGCTAAAGTCTGCAAATATCACAGGTGTTCTAGGGGGCGATAACGGTGTAAGCCTTACCTTGCCGGGGCTGTGCCATCCAGGGAGCCACAGTTTCGCGCCAGGTCAGGTAGTGGGCAGTTTGTTTATGGGCCGCCACACCCTCTGCCGTTTCGTAGGCTTCGTAGAGCATAAACTTAGTTGGTTCATCTGGGTCCTGTAGAAAATCGAACCTGATGTTGGCCGGTTCTTGCACAGAGCCAATGTGGTTTGCCTTGGTTGCGGCAATAAAGTCATCCACATGGTCTGGTTTTACAAATACATGGACGCAGGTGACAAGCATAGGGTCTTTTTCTTGATGCCGACATTAGCGTATCGAGTTCCCTGGATAGCCGTCACTAGGTGCAACAAAAGTTGCGAAAACTTACTGGGTGAGGGATGGACCCTAAAACTTTATAACGGTGGCGTTTTTGGCTGCGGGAGGAGCGGTACGATTGGCAAGCACTCCCATCACTGGTTTTCATGGCGTCCCAACTTACCCTCAACCTGGTTCAAGGTTCGGTTCAGTTTAGTTTTTCTGTCGCCGCGGCTCAGGAGCTAAAAGACTCATTGGCTGGCCTAATTCAAACCCTTAAGACTAAGTCTGCCGCTACGGTGGGTGCTGGTAGACCCCAGCCGGTGAAACCAACGGAGTATCGCCATACGGGGGATGTATTCTTAGAAATTTTCTGTAACCCCAATATTTGGCCCAGCCCGTTTGCGGCCAAGCTGTTGATTACGGTGCGGGATGACCGCATGCGTTTAACCACCGAAGCAGAGCTAACGCGCATCCTTGAAGATGTGAGTGTTTATTTAGAGACGAATAGCTAATTTAGCTTAGCTACCCACTAGGGTAAATGCGGCCCAGTTAACCGGAGCGGGATAGATGTCGAGCATCGACAGCATGGCCTGTCGCAGTGCCTGAGCATTGTCTTTGCCAGCTAGACGCTGTTGGTAAAAATTTAACATCATGGCGGAGGTGGCTTCGTCGGGCACCTGCCAAAGAGACACCATCACACTGGGGACTCCTGCTGCCAAAAATGAGCGTGATAGACCAACCACTCCGTCTCCGGTAATGCGGCCTCTGCCCGTATCGCAGGCACTGAGCACGACGAGATCAGCGCTGAGCTGACTCTCTAAAATTTCTGCGGCCGTTAGAAACCCGTCGCCTTCAGGGCCGGGGCTGTCGCTGGCAATGGGGGCTAGGGCTAAGGACCCCTCTAACGGATTGGCTTCATTAAAAAAGCCGTGGGTAGCCAGGTGAATTAGCTGAGCTGAGGCTAGCGCTTGCTGAATTTCTGGCTCGGTTGCTCTCTTCCCAATGATTGCCGTAGTGTTCAACAGATTGGCAATGCGCTCGGCCTCAGCTCGGGCGTAGGGCAGGGGCTGCAGGTTGGCGGGCATCGGCGACGGATCGCCAACAATTAGCATGTTATCGGTTTCAGGAAGAGCGTTTTTTGGGGGGCGATCTGTTGCTTGTAGGACTTGGATGGCGGGGGCTGTCAAAATGGTGTGGTGTTCGATTAGGTAGCTGTCATCTTCGGCCTGGAGTGCCGGAAATGGGACTAGAAACAGCTGCTCTTGGGGCACAAAAATCACCCGCGCATTTGGATCGTTGGGCAGTAGGTCGGCAATTGGCTGGATGAGGAGCTGATGTAACTCTTGCCAGTGCTGACGTTGTTGCAGCACGGGGGCAAAGGCTGAGGTGCTAATTTTACGGACTTCGCTGAGGGGAATGACCGGATTGGGTAGAACAAAGTCAGGGTGGCTGACGGTAACGGTGCGGGCACGTGGATCGACGGCAATCACCTCATAGGGGGCCCAATCCGGGGGCTCGCCGTCGCGCCGGACCTGATCGCCTGGGCCAATGGCTAGGGAGCGCAGGCTCGGTTGATTGCCGACTGCTCCGCGTACACCGCTGCGATCGCGACTTGTTTTAACCAAGTCCGCGATAGAAACATCTTTGTCCTTTAGATCCACCTGACGGAATGTTATGTCTCCAGTGGGCTGCACCACCCAGATGTAGAGGCTTTCCGCCGTGCCCCGCTGTTTGCCCTGCACCTTAAAACTGGCATCAGGGACTAGGGTATATTCCACCAGGGTGGCCTGTTGGGCTTGGGCAATGGTTTGAATATCTGCAAGGGTGAGCCGAGTGTTAGGGAGGTTGGTTGAGCGCTGGGCCAGGAGTTCTACAAACGCCTGTGCTCGTCCCCGCTCCGCCACTTCTAGGGCCTCTTCTGGTTTGTTTTGGGCGACTAAAATCTGTTGCAGCAAATTGTAGGTGAGCACATGGGTATCAAACAGGGAAATGTTGTACTGGTCTTGGCTTGGGCGTAGTGCTTCTAGGGTGTTAATGGCGGAACGTAGGGTGGCTTCGGCCTGGTCTAGCTGGTTGGCACCAAATCGGGCATGGCCCAGGTTGTTAAGGGTGCGTCCCTGACGGCGAGGGTCGTCAATATTGGCCGAAAGGTCAACGCTGCGAGCATGTAGCGCGATGGCCCGCTCATAGTCATTGCGATCTTCATAGGCCAGGCCGAGCCCGCTGAGGGCGTCAATTTCTAAGCCGGTGTTACCCACGGCTTCTGCTAGGGCGAGGCTTTGGTTATAGTGCTCAATGGCTCTGTCTAACTGGTTTTGAGCGTGGTAAGCCGTACCTAAATTATTTAGGGCATAGCCAATGCGCAAGTTGTCATTGAGGGATTTGGCCAGGGCTAAACTTTTCTGATAGAGGTTGATGGCCTCATCGTATTCACCTTCGGTGGCATGGGTGGCGCCGAGATTGTTGAGGGCCGCACTTTCTTGCCGCTGATTTTGCAGATTTTTTGCAATCTCTAGGCTGTTTTGGTGAAACTCAATGGCCTGGTCAAAATCTCCCAAGGATTCATGGGCGTTACCCAGTAGCCCCAAGACCCGCGACTCGCCTAGCTGATCGCCCTGGGTCTGCATCAGGGTGAGGGCCTGTTGGTAGGTTGAGATCGCATCCAAGTATTGTCCCAGGGCGCGCTGGGCAATGCCCTGATTGCCTAACGACTGGGCCTGGAGCTGGGCGGCCATGGCGGCATTGTCTATTTGCTTGGCGGTGGCTAGCGCCTGGCTAGCCCAGGTAACGGCTGCTCGATTTTGCCCCAGGGCCAGGTGGGCGGCGGCAAGACCGTTGAGGGTGGCGGCTTGATCGGTGGGGCAATGGTACAGGTCGAGGGCCTGCTGCCAGGTTGCGATCGCAGCCTCGTAGTTGTGGTCACCATACTGCTGCCGTCCCTGGGCAAAGAGTTCAGCCGGGCTTTGGGCAGAGGTCCTGCCACTATAAACGCTGCTCAATAATAATCCTAGCAACAGCGCCAGCCATAGCCGCACAGGTCGCTTTAGCCACCGAGGCCACTCTCTTTTAGCCAAAGTGGTCATGGTTTCAGGCTCACCGTGTCTGCCGGAGCTTCGTCTACTGGAGCGTCTACTGACTGGCTATCCCACGGGTGCCTGACACTGTCTACGGATAGCGCCTCAGGAGCCTCATTGGGGGCAACACTTTGCTGGTTGTCAGGGCTATTTTCCTCTAGACAATCCCCCGACAGTCTGGTCACACCGTTCTCCTCGGTGAGTTCATCCGCATCGCAGTCCTCGGTTGCCCCCCGCAGGGCCAAGAGATTGTCAGGCGTGTTTGTGGCCACGGCCTCTTCCTCGGTGTCATCTTCCAAGTTATCCGTATCGGCGGTGGAGAATTCTGGACTGGTGGGGCTGGTGGGCTGTGGTCCCGGTGTCTGTGGCACCGGCGTCTGTGGTACCCCAGCTACCGGGACTGGCGGCTCAGGTCCCACTGGAATGTCAGGTACAAAGGGTTCATTAAAAAAGGCCGTGGCTAAGCTGCCATCTCCCGTGAGCTGGGCAATTGCTCCATTGGTGCCACTGGCGTCGGTGGGAAAGTCTGCGGCGGCAAATAGCGGTGTAAATCCGCTGACGGTTGCCTGAAACCCGGACATTGCAGGATTGATGGTGATGGTGACATTCTCCGCATTGGGGCCGACAAAAAATGGAGTTGATGACACAACCCCTGTGCCTTCGATGTCGTAATCCTCATTGCTGGCGGTCATACCCGCCGCCCCATGGCGAATGCGAATGCGACCATTGCCCGCATCTGGACTGGCGGCAATGCTGGCTGGAATCAGAATCTGGATCTGTTCATTTAAGTCAATCTGGCTAAAGGCATCAGGATCTGCTGCCTGTAAAAAGGCAATCAGCTCGGCATCTTCCATCGGGTCGAGGGTAATTCTGACCGATGCTTCAAACGTGTCGGTGGCTTGAAAGAGACCGGCAGCAGAAATGTCTACTCCACCGCTACCGGCAGAGATTGTCTCCACAATGGTATTTCCCTCTGTTGAGGTGAGAACGACCTGGCTAGGGTTTTGAAAGCCCCCACCGGCATTGAGCTGTTGTGCGGTAATTTCACTGCCTGTAATCACAATGTTGCCACTGTAGGGAGCGCGGGTATTGACATTGCCATTGAGGGTCACCGCCCCAGGTGCTGTCAAAATCACCGAGCCGCCATCTATTTCAAAATCGTTACTCTCGGTACTAATCTCGCCGTTGACGGTAATGCTGGCGGGGGTGGTCCCCATGGCCGTTTCCACAAAATCAGTATTTAGATCGGGCTGGTTGAGCTGGGGCAGGTTCGCCATGTTTTGCAGGGTGGTTTCCCCGGCCCGCAAAATCAAGGCCGGTGTGGTGGCCAGCAGCGATTCGTCGGCGATGAGTGTGGGTTCGGGCAGCACATTGTCTATTAGGGCAACCGAATTGCCATTGGATAAGGTTTGTCTGACCAGACCGATACCCAGCGTGTAGTCACCATCGGCTGGGATATTGGTGGCAAATGACTGGAGTCCGGTGGCGGCATCAGACCCTGAAAAGAACCCAATTCGGGGAAAGTTTTCAAAACTATCAGGGTTTGAGACCAGCCCCAGATCGTTGCTGTCTGCTAACTGGGCGGTTGTTACCCCGGTCAGGGTTACAAATACAAAATCGTCAGCGGCAAAGGTGCCGACGTTGTTGGTGACAAAATTCCAGTCAAAGCTGACGGTGTCGCCGGTTTGAGCGCTAAAGGTGGTTGCGATCGCACTCCCCTCATCAGCCGTTCCACTGCCTAGGCCATTTAAAGTTCCCGCAGGCAACCCCAAAAAAGTTTCTAACTCAGCTCGACTAACCGCGCCACTACCCAGATCTAGCAAGACCTGAGACGGAGCCGCCCCAGGGCCAAACCCAAACTGTGACGTCTCAATCGAGACATCGCCAATGCTCTCCCAATTGACAAATTGCGACAACGTAGTGTCCGGGCCAGTAATGGTAATATCCCCATCCACCAAAATGCTGCCCGTTGCCTCAACCTTCAAAGCGGGACCACTGTAGTTTCCAAACGAGACATCCCCATCGGCACTAATAATCGGATCGTAGAGACTGATAAAATCCGCAGTTTGCCCATGATCAAGGGTGGCAAATCGCACGTTCCCCTGACTGCTGATGTGGGCATCCAAGGAAATCTCGCCATCGCTGGCCAACAGCACCTCGCCACCGGCAATGACCGTTTGATCGTTGTAAAGTGCCAACACATCAATCCCGCTACGGCCTTGAATAGTCAACCGTTCCCCTGCCCTCAGGGTTAGGGGTTGTGCCTCACTGTCCGTAATATAAATCTGCTCGCCAACCAGCGTTAATTCGTCATTCGTCGTAAGGTTACTACCGGGCAAATACAGATTATTTCCAGCCGCCACTAACGCTGACTGCCCACTTAACTGACTGACAACACCATCGCCAGCGTTGAGCGGCACATTGGCCAGGAATACATTCCCCTGCCCATCCACGGTAATCTCTGCCGCCTGTTCTGCAGTACCGCCGGTTAACAGATCGGCCAGGGACGTTACTGGACCCGATGACTCAATGGGCAAATCTGCCGGAGCCAAATCCAGGCGTAGCAGTCCATCCCGAAGCACAACGGTGCCTGAATCCTGGCTAAGCACCTGAACCGTTCCATTCTGGGAACGTAATGAGCCCAAATCAACCACAGTACCTGCCGCCAATAGCAGGCCGTCATTCACCGATAGATCCGCCAGGTTTACAATGGCTCCTGACGACTCAGAAAATCCTAATCCATTAGGGGCTCCACTCAGCTCCTGAATAGCATTTTCCCCGGTGGCGCTAAACCAACGCTCACCAAAACCCACCCCCTGGGCCGTCGTTGCTGTAAAAGTAGCGGGTAAATCCAGACGGGCATTAGGCCCAAATAAAATTCCGGCTGGATTAATGATAAACAGATCCGCATCACCGCCAGTGATGGTTAATAAACCATCAATATTAGAACCCTCGCCACTGGTGACGTGGCCAACCACCCTCTGCACAGACGGATTAGCTAGAAAATCAGCCGTTGCATCCGTTGGCACATTAAACTGCTCAAATCCATAAAACAGATTAGCGCCCGCCTGCTGCCCACCGCTAATGGTGATTTGGTCATCATTGACATCGACAGCCGTCTGAGCCTCAGGTATGACCGCTTGAGCCAAAATCATCTCTGATGGCCCGCTCGATACCACCCCTGGGGACAAATCCTCAGATACGCTTATGTCTTCCTCCGGGACAATCCTATGGGGGACGACGGGTAAGGCAGGTGGCGGAGCAAAAAACACCATGGGGCTTTAGTTCACAGTTACCCCAACAGTTATAACGCTGCTTGCACTCGTTAGATTCAGTATCTGTAAATACATTAAGTTGTGTAGATAACCTGATCCGACCAGGGTATGCGTAGTCCGTAGTTACGCTATACCACCTCTACATCAATGGGGCCATCAGCAGGAGCTGCCTGTGGTGGTGGCTGAGGCTGGAATTGGAACATGGTATAAACCACATTACGACGAATACCCGTCATCATGTCCAAAAATACCTCATAGCCCTCGCTCTTATATTCAATCAGCGGATCCTTCTGACCGTAGCCGCGTAAACCGACCGTTTCTCGTAAAGCATCCATCTGCTGCAGGTGCTCGCGCCATAGGGTATCAACCTGCTGCAAGATAAAGAACCGCTCCGCCTCACGCATTAGGCCTGGCTTCATCTTGTCCACCTGACCTTCCTTCATGTCGTAGGCAATGTGTACCTGCTCCCTTAAGAATGTCTTGATTTCACCCATCGATAGATTCTCAAGCTGGTCGGCGGTCAGGTCCTCAAGCAGATAAATAAACTCTTTGACCTTGCCGACAATATTGTCCAGGTCCCATTCTTCAGACGGCAGCTCCGGATTGATATAGGCATCGACAATATCGTCCATTGTCTGTTCGCCGTAGCCAATGACCAGCTCCTTTAGCTTGTCCCCTTCCAAAACGCGTCGCCGCTCAGCATAGATAGCACGACGTTGGTTATTCATCACCTCGTCGTATTCGAACACCTGCTTACGAATGTCGTAGTAGTAAGTTTCGACTTTCTTCTGAGCGCCTTCCAACGAGCGGGTTAGCATGCCAGACTCGATCGGCATATCTTCTTCTACCCGAAAGGCATTCATCAGACCGGCAACCCGATCACCCCCAAAGATTCTTAGCAGATTGTCCTCTAAGCTCAAAAAGAACTTGGTAGAGCCGGGGTCACCCTGACGACCGGCTCGGCCGCGCAGTTGGTTGTCCACCCGTCGCGATTCGTGGCGCTCAGTGCCAATAACATGCAATCCACCCAGCTCAATTACTCTGTCATGTTCAGAATCTGTCAGAGCTTCATATTCACCCAAGATGAGCTTATACACATCCCGCAGCTTTTGGATGGCTGGGTCATCCGTAGGGGCCTTTTCGGCGGCAGTGGCGATCTTGTCTTCAGCTGCCAACTCTGACAGACTTTGAGGCCCGTAGGTCTTAACAGCAAAAGCGACGGCTTCCTTTAATGCTTTTTCAGTATCATTCGATAGCTCAGTAGGGAAAATTTCTGGGGATGCTTTCCATGTTTTTTGCTTTTTACCATTGGCTTGAAACCCTTTGGCTCCGCTTTTACCACCAGTTGCAGCTACCCGAGCCACTCCAAACCCTTGCTCGTCATCAGGACGAACTATCTTGGGCATCAAATATTCCCGAATTTTTAGCCGGGCCATATAGTCACCATTACCGCCGAGGATAATGTCAGTTCCCCGACCGGCCATGTTGGTGGCAATGGTAACTGCACCGCTACGGCCAGCTTGGGCAACAATTTCAGATTCCCGCTCAACGTTTTCTGGCTTAGCGTTAAGCAAATTATGTTCCACATTGAGCTGTTGCAACAGACCCGACAGCAGCTCTGATTTTTCAACACTTGTGGTGCCTACCAACACTGGACGCCCTGTCTCATGCATTTCTGCACATTCTTGGGCCAGGGCTTTCCATTTGGCAATTTCAGTTTTGTACACCACATCCGACACATCATTACGGGCGATAGGACGGTTAGTGGGAATGATGGTAACTTCGATGTCGTAAATCTTTTCAAACTCAGCTTCTTCGGTCTTGGCCGTACCGGTCATGCCCGATAGCTTGTCATAAAGCAAGAAGAAGTTCTGATAGGTAATCGAAGCTAGGGTTTGAGTCTCTGGTTGGATGTCCACATGCTCTTTAGCTTCAATTGCCTGGTGCAGACCATCACTCCAACGACGACCGGGCATGACTCGACCGGTAAATTCATCGACAATCACCACCTCATCGTTACGCACAATGTAGTTGACGTCTTTGACAAATAGCTCTTTCGCTTTGACGGCGTTGAATACAAAGTGCGCCCAGGGATCCTTTGGATCAAATAGATCCGTTACGCCCAGTAAGTTTTCTGCTTTTTCAAATCCCTCATCTGTGAGCAGGACGTTTCGAGCCTTCTCATCTACTTCGTAGTCGGTTTCAGTTTCTAACTGACGAGCCAGCTCCGCCGCCTGCACGTATTTTTCTTGGGGGCGGTCTACCTGACCTGAAATAATCAGGGGAGTACGGGCTTCATCCACCAAGATGGAATCAACTTCGTCAATGATGCAAAAGTTAAACGGACGCTGTACCACTTCTTCGATAGAAGAAGCCATGTTGTCCCTGAGGTAGTCAAACCCAAACTCGCTGTTGGTGCCGTAGGTAATATCGCAGCCGTAGTTCTTGCGGCGTTCAGCGGGGCTCATCCCCTGCTGAATTAGACCCACGGATAGTCCCAGAAAGCGGTGGACCTGACCCATCCATTCGGCATCACGACGAGCCAGGTAGTCGTTCACCGTAACAACATGCACCCCTTTACCTGAAAGGGCATTGAGGTAAGCGGGTAGGGTGGCTACCAGGGTTTTTCCCTCACCGGTTTTCATTTCGGCAATCTGGCCATCGTGGAGGACCATGCCACCAATTAGCTGTACGTCGTAATGACGCATACCCAAGACGCGAACACCAGCTTCACGTACAACGGCAAAAGCTTCGGTGAGCAGATCATCAAGATCCTCATCCTCTTCAAGGCGCTTTCTGAACTCCGCCGTTTTACCTCGCAGTTCATCGTCAGAGAGTGCCTGGATGTCCTTTTCCAGAAGAGCAATCTCTTTAACGTCAGGTTGGTAGCGCTTGAGCTTGCGAGCGTTGGGATCGCCTAAAAGTCGTTTCAGCATGTCTGGGCAGTAAACGGCGGGTGTGGGTACTATACCCCGATACTTATCTTATCTAGATATCCTCAGCCTATAAACCCCCTCCCAAGGGACGGTTTCCCCCACTCGAAAAAAGTGTCAGATACCTGATTGGTAGTTTGGCAATAGTGAGGCGAGATGGAGCTTAGATTTGGCCATTCCTGATTTGGGGTATGAATCGATCTGTGGGCTCAACTAATTACCAGTACGATGTACCAGTGCTGAGTTGATAGCAACATACCGAGCGCCTAAATTTCTATGCAATGGCGTGCTAGCGTTAACGGCTGAATCCTGCAAAACTCTCGGGAAAAGCAGTCTGTTTTTCCCACCAGTACATTCCAGTGAAGGCCGTCTTGCAATTGAAAACTTCAATTGCAAAGCTTCAAGTTGAATGAAGCTAATTAGACCTGATTGTAATTCAATTTGTATTTTTTGATACTAACTATCAGGGACTTTGATAGTTGTCTGCGTTAGGACTGTGTATCGTAATGGCAGATGTTGGTCCTGGTTTAATGCCCTCCATCGTAGGTTTACCAGACAGCTGCAATCTTTTTTCAACTTCACCACTATGGATCTTCGGTCTGTTCAGTTTCGCTACACCGAGTCTTTAGATGCAAAGGATTTGGAGCAACTTAGCAATCTCTTTGATCATTCCGCCTTTTGGGCGACCGATCGTCGATTTGAGGACTTAGCTAAAGCCATTAGCTATAGCTGCCCCGTAGTGACAGCATGGGATGGCGAAATGTTGGTGGGTTTTGCCCGGGCCACCTCTGACGGTGTGTATCGCGCAACTATTTGGGATGTGGTCATTCACGATGACTATCAAGGAGCTGGCTTGGGCCGCAAGCTTGTGGAGACGGTCCTGGGCCATCCCCACATGAGTAGCGTGGAGCGCACCTACTTAATGACAACGAACCAGAGGCAGTTCTATGCGCGTGTCGGTTTTTCAGAAAATGCAACCACAACAATGGTGCTGATTAATCAACCCATTGATGGCAGCCTGCTTAGACAGGTTGAAGAGGTTGTTCAGTAAGACATGATAAAACGAGGTAGGTTAAGGCTTTTGGCATAGGTTAATAGAGCCGTCACTGCTATCCTTCTTCGGTCTCAATTTTTTCCTTACTATCGTCCCAGTAGGCACTGTAGGTCCACTCTTCCTTCATGCCTTTATCGATGACTTTCCAGCGATAAATTGCTTTGTCTGGATTCACCCCCACCTCAATTAACTTAGCGCCCATATAGTATTCTGTCTGTTTCTTAGTACGAGCCTTAAGAAATTCAGACTGGCTTTTGGAAATAAGCTTAGTGATATGAGCTTGGGTCGGTTTCTTTCTGGCCATGGGGAAGTGTTATCTGGTGTACTTGACAATCAAGTTTCTTGATAAATCAAGGTTGTACGAAATGGAGAGTGCCGTCGACTACTAGTAGTTAGCTGGTGGCTGAGGTGGTGGGGTATCGGAGTTTTGTTCAGGATTACCATCGCTGGGTTGCGCAGGACGGAAATCCGTATAGTTGCCGTCAGTAGAGTCCATCGGACGAGGGCGTACATTCAGAGGGGGACGCTCATTACGCGTATCTGAATTTCTAGGAGGCTGAGGCAATCCCCCCATGCTGTGACCCGCACCATTACCTGCTGTTACTGGTGAATCCAACGGACGTGGGGATGGACGCTGAGGACGATTGTTTGGAGGGGGAGACCCACCGCCGTCATAGCGGGGATTGGAGTAGAAGCTATCAGGTCGCTCAGAAGAAGTCCGAGCATCGGGTCGGCGATTGTCAGGGCGCTCGTTGGAATAATTTTCAAACCGTTGTTCCTCAGGTCGACCTGGCTGACCTGGCTGTAGTCGCGCTGGTGGGCGACGCTCATCATAGCCCGGACGTGGTTCTAAGGGACGAGGGCCGTAGCGGTCATCGTAATAACCATCACCGCGATACCCCTCTCGATTACTAGGGATTTGAGGCTGTCTTGGCCCAGAAGTATCCCAATCATCTAGCTCGGCACGATAAACCCGACGGGGTCCTTCTCGTCGGGGAGGACCCTCCCGTTCCGCAGGTCTGTTGCGATTGGATTCTCGCTTGGTAATGTCATTAATAATTAGCGTCGTTAACATGCCTACTAGCATCACCTGTTGGAAGGATGCTAATAAGGGCATGTCCAAATGCGCCATCAGGAAAATACCTGAAATCAGAAGCAGAATGGAATAAACCTTGTCGGAACTACGTTCATAGCCTGGCTTTAGCTTATCTAAAAAGAAAAGTCCAATCGCACCAAGAATAAGAATTAATCCAACCAGCAGTGGGACAGGAGTACCAAAATTCACAATTGCTTCCTCATATGATGGCGACTCTGTGCCGAAAGGGCTAACGGGCCCAAGCCAACCATAGCCACCAATTCTATCCTAGCGGGCAGCCTTTGATTTGTCTTTGGGAAATTAAAGGCAAATCAGGCTTATAGTCAATGTCTTACCAAGGACCCAGTTTGGAAAACGCTATCAGGGTTTAGCAAGGACTGCCCACTATTCCGTAGAACGGGTATGTCAAGACCATAAAAAAAGAGCACAGCCAATGCCGTACTCTCAAATCATCTGTACAAAATATTAGCCAGGAACCTGTTTCTGAAATGTGTGCGTGTCAGAATAGCAGTCACAGGCACATGCAGCCGCAGATGACTAATGTGCCACAAGCCTGACGAGAAAACCGATTCAAATTAGCTACTCGTAGGACCTATCGCTTAATTTTGTCGCGCTGGCTGATAAAGACAAGAGCAATAGTTACCGGAATAACTACAACTGCAGCGCCAGCAACCAGGCTCAACAAGAAATTAGTCAGTGATGGTGTCATAGCCTCTACTCTTTAGATTCGCAAACGTTTGTAATGCTTGGTTAATATAGTATCGAGCAACGTTAACCTTGAGAAGCCTTTTAATTTGGGCAAAAAGCGAGTTCAATATTCATTGAAACGCTAGATGCTTGATATACAAGAGTTATCGGGTTTTTGCTGCGTTTGTAACTTAGTTTGACGTCCTCAAGAATTAGACTAAGCTTTACAATCCTTAAAGTGAATTACTCATTTGGTGAGGAAGGTTGACGATGTCAGGTATCACGGTTGGCAATTGGATTGTTGGGCCGCTGCTGGCGGTGATGACTCTCTTATTTATATTTCGGATTGTTCTAACTTGGTATCCCGAAGCAGAGTCAACTAAGTTTCCGTTCAGTTTGGTTTACTGGCCTACCGAGCCATTTCTAATCCCCGTCCGTAAGCTGGTTCCTCCATTTGGTGGTGTGGATATATCTCCCATTATTTGGGTGGCATTTATTAGTCTGCTGCGAGAGATTTTGGTGGGTCAGCAAGGATTGTTAAGGATGTTCTAACTGCGTTAGTTGGTAACCCTGCTCGCATCAGTTGAAACCTTAAGTTTCTCCTAAGGAAAGTCCACATTGTGCGATGGGTCCTAGAAATCTATGCAAAATAGAGAGGGACAACCCTTACAGGACAGACCTTTAGTGCCTTCTGCTGCTGCTGCAACGACGCTACTCAAAGCTCCCGAGCGCTTAGAGGCTAGACTCAAGGAAATTCCCCAGGAACCGGGCGTGTATTTCATGCGCGATGGGGATGATCAAATCCTCTACATTGGTAAGTCAAAAAGCTTACGCAATCGGGTTCGTTCCTACTTTAGGGACTCAAATCATCATGCGCCGCGTATTGCGGTGATGGTGACGCAGGTGGTCGATATTGAGTTTATCGTCACTGACACCGAGGCAGAGGCCCTAGCGTTAGAAGCCAATTTAATTAAGCAGCACCAGCCCTACTTTAATGTGTTGCTTAAGGATGATAAAAAATATCCCTATCTTTGCATCACCTGGTCAGAGGCCTATCCCAGGATTTTTATTACCCGAAAGCGGCGTAAGAAGACGAAGAAGGATCGCTACTATGGCCCCTATGTCGATACGGGGCTGCTACGTCGAACGCTCCATATTTCCAAGAAAATTTTTCCGCTGCGACAGCGACGTCAGCCTTTATTTAAAGATCGACCCTGTTTGAATTACGACATTGGTCAATGTCCAGGGGTATGCCAGGAGCTGATTACGCCTGAGGACTATCACAAGATTGTTCAAAAGGTGGCCATGGTTTTTCAGGGACGGGTGCAGGAGCTGGAGTCGATCTTGGCCGCTCAGATGGAAAAAGCGGCTGAAAAACTGAACTTTGAACATGCGGCTCGATTACGGGATCAAATTCGCGGGTTGCAGACCCTGAGCGCCCATCAAAAAGTGGCACTACCCGACGATACGATTTCGCGAGATGCCATTGCCCTGTCGGGAGACGATCAGCACACTTGTATTCAACTGTTTCAAATCCGGGCGGGACGCTTGGTGGGACGTTTGGGATTTGTGGCAGAAACTGAGTCGGGAACGCCGGGGCAAATTCTCCAGCGAGTGCTCGAAGAGCATTACCCGAAGGTGGATGCGGTGGAAATTCCCAGTGAAATCATGGTGCAGCATGCACTGCCCGATGCTGACATCCTGGCGGAGTTTCTCACCCAGCAGAAGGGTCGTAAGGTGACCATTGAAGTACCTCAGCGACAGACTAAAGCTGAGCTAGTGGAAATGGTGGAGCGAAACGCCCAGTATGAGCTGGCTCGCACCCAACGATTTGCCGATCGTAATAATCAGGCAATGCAGGATTTGGCTGAGATTGTGGATCTGCCGGGACAGCCAAAACGTATTGAAGGGTATGACATTTCCCACATTCAAGGGTCGGATGCGGTGGCGTCCCAGGTGGTATTTGTGGATGGTTTACCGGCAAAGCAGCACTATCGCCATTACAAGATTAAAAATCCGAAGGTTACCAGCGGTCATTCCGATGACTTTGCCAGCATGGCGGAGGTGATTCGGCGGCGATTCCGTAAGTATGCAGACGATCCATCGAAGGAACGCATTGGTAATCCAGACTGGCCCGATCTGGTGATGATTGATGGGGGTAAGGGACAGCTTTCAGCCGTTGTGGCGGTGCTCAAGGAGCTGAACTTGCTGAGTGAGTTAAATGTCGTGAGTTTGGCAAAAAAGCGCGAGGAGATCTTTTTACCTGGAGAGTCAACACCGCTGCCCACCGAGGCCGAGCAGCCTGGTGTGCAGCTATTGCGTCGTCTGCGAGATGAGGCCCACCGATTTGCGGTTAGTTTCCATCGCAAAAAGCGCACGGATCGGATGCGGCGTTCTCGACTCAGTGAAATTCCAGGGCTGGGGCACCATCGACAGAAAATGCTGTTGGCTGAGTTTCGCTCTATTGATTACATTCGTGAGGCTAGCGTAGAGCGGTTGACGGCGGTATCAGGCATTGGTCCTCAGCTAGCCCAACAGATCTATGAATACTTTCATCCAGAGTCAGCATGATGTTGGTCAGTCTTCATAACTTACGCGGCCGCGGGAGGCTTTTTGCTGACTGCGTTTAGTTTTGCTGTCGAGACGTCTTTTTTTAGCGGCTTTACTGGGTTTGGTGGGTTTGCGTTTCTTTTTGACCACCATGGCCGCCTGAATCAACTGCTGGAGCCTTGCCAACGCGTCAGTTTTATTTCGTAACTGGGTGCGATAGGCCTGGGACTTAAGATTGATGACACCGTCTTTGGTAATACGACTATCGTTTAGGGCCAGTAGGCGAGTTTTATAACGGTCTGGTAAAGATGAAGCGGGTATATCGAACCGTAGATGGATGGCGGTGGCGACTTTGTTCACGTTTTGACCGCCTGCACCTTGCGATCGCACCGCCTGCAATTCAATCTCACTATCGGGAATTGCCACCTGATTTGAAATTTTTAGCATTGCCCTGCCCTCGCTCACCTACTGTCAGCATAACCAACTAAACTAAGCACTGAAGAAGTTTTGGGCTTTGAGTTGGGCTGATCAACAGCGTTGGTCACATTGGCCGTTGTCATGTAGGGCGTTTAGAGGTGCCCGTTACCCTACCTAACCTGACGGATGCAATAGCGTTCAAAACCCATTTGCTTTCCAGCACGTCAATATCCCGTAGCAATGCCTCGACTTAATGTGCTTCAGCGTCCCCTGCGAGTAATCCCGACGCTGCTATCGGTTTACTATGCCTACATGCTTGAGTACCGTGCCGAACTCATGTTTTGGGTGCTCTCCGGTTCGTTTCCCCTAATTCTGATGGGACTGTGGCAAGAGGCCGCCCGCAGCGGACAGTTTGAGCTGAGACCCGATGAGGTCGTGCGTTATTTTCTAGCCGTTTTTGTAGTACGGCAGCTAACCGTTGTTTGGGTAATTTGGGATTTTGAGCGGGAAGTGTTAGAAGGCAAACTATCGCCGCTGCTGCTACAGCCCTTAGACCCAGGCTGGCGTCATTTTTTGTCCCATTTGGCAGAGCGGCTGGCTAGACTTCCCTTTATTGTTGCCTTAATCGGCCTCTTTCTTTGGCTGTATCCTGCGGCTCGTCAGCAGCCGGCCCATTTCCTATGGGGGGTATTGGCCATTGGGTTGGCCTTTTGTCTACGCTTTTTAATGCAATATACCTATGCCATGGTGGCCTTTTGGGTTGAGCGGGCAACGGCCATTGAACAGTTTTCATTCTTGCTTTACACATTCTTCTCAGGCATGGTGGCTCCCCTCACCCTGTTTCCTGATGCAGTCCGTGCGGCTGTGTTTTGGACGCCGTTTCCCTATTTGATCTATGTCCCGGCCAGTCTAATCGTTGGGTTGCCCGTCAACATTGGCCACAGCATAGCCATAACAATTCTGTGGTGTGTGCTCTTTTGGGGGCTAAACCGCTGGCTGTGGCGACGGGGGCTAAAACGCTACTCAGGCATGGGTGCTTAAGTAGATAAATCTAAACCATACACAGCGCACTTAAGTATATGTAGAGACGATGAATTTGACTATGTCTATACAAAGTTAATATGTAGGGTCAAGGTAATAGCTTTAAAGCAAATTTGATTCTCTTCATAGGCTCCATATCTTCACCTATTAACTTGAATTTTTCTACTAAACAAAAGCGTATATTGGCTATCTCTTAACTAACACTTTACGGACTATCCATGGGGTTCCGATTACAGTAGTAATGAGCAATTTTTCTGAGGAAACCGCTCATTTATACGGCTGATGTCTGATAGAGACAGCTTTGATTAAACGGGTTACCAAGCTCGTTGATGCTCACGGGATGCTTGTTTTATCCATCTTAGAGACTGTCATTCTTTCTGGCTAAGTTTAGGTGTAATACCTAATGAATTCAGCCTTAGTATTAAACAACTTCCTGAATTGTTTTTATGATGACTACTATTCAACTTGACGCGCGCTCTTTATCTGGTGAAGCTCTTAATTCTGTTGCCAAGCTTTCTGCTTTTCAGACTATTCAGTCCAACAGTCAAAAACTCGCTGCTGAGCAACTTAATCAGCTAGATTTAGCCGAATTAATTACTGTATGTCAGTGTCATCGTTATCCAGAACAGGCACCGTTTTCGGAACTGATGCGTCGCTACAAGTCCCACGTAGATCGTCAGCTGTACCATCTTGCGCCCGATTGGTCTGATCGGGCTGACTTGGCTCAAGAGGTTTGGATTCGCGTCTATCGCAATTTGAATCGTTTACAGTCACCTGTGAAATTTAAAGGGTGGATGAGTCGTATTACCACCAATTTGTTTTACGACGAGCTGCGCAAACGCAAGCGTCACGCCGGTACCCTGTCGCTAGATGCGCCACGTCATTTAGATGATGGTCAGGTTGATTGGGAGATCGCATCGGAAGATCCTAGTCCTGTGGACACCATGATGACCCACGAATTTTACGATCGCCTGCAGGCTGCTATTGCTGAACTGCCTGAAGTCTTTCGGACCACAATCGTTTTGCGAGAAATTCAGGGATTACCCTATGAGGAAATTGCTGAGATTACGGGGGTTTCCTTGGGAACCGTCAAGTCTCGCATCGCTCGAGCCCGCTATCGTTTGCAGGGTGAGCTCAAGCGTTATGTGGATGGTCAGCATTCTGCCTAGGGATTTTGAGGCGGCATTCGTGCCCATACAATCTTCTCGGGTTGATACGATAGGGCTGACGACGTGGAGTTGGCAGCAGTGCAGCGGTATTTAAGAGTGTTGCGGCTGTTTTGGGAAGTTGCGATCGCAGCTGAACTTGAATACCGTTTAAACTTTGTAATTGCCACCTTTAGTAGCCTCACGGCCCTAGGTGGCAATTTATTTGGGCTATTTTTGTTCTATCGAACTGGCTATGAGTTTCAAGGATGGCAGTGGCAAGAAGCCCTAGTGGTGCTAGGGGTGTTCACCATGCTGCAAGGATTCGCCGCCACATTTTTGAGCCCCAACCTCAATCGAATTGTCAAACATGTTCAGGAAGGCACCCTCGACTTTGTCCTCCTAAAACCCATTAGCTCCCAATTTTGGCTATCGGCGCGCACCATCTCGCCATGGGGATTTCCAGATTTGGTGCTGGGGGCCGCCATGGTGATCTACGCAGGCAATCAGTTAGGATTGGGGCTGGGAAATTATCTCGCTGCCGTCGGCCCCCTTGCCCTGGGCTTTATGAGTTTGTACAGCCTGTGGTTTATGTTGGGAGCCACCAGTATTTGGTTTGTCAAAATCTATAACGTCACCGAGGTGCTGCGCAGTTTCCTAGAGGCCGGGCGGTTTCCCATCGTGGCTTATCCAGCCGCCTTTCGCATCTTCTTTACCTTTGTGATTCCGGTGGCATTTTTGACCACGGTCCCAGCCCAAATCTTTCTAAATCGCATTGACTATGCCTGGCTGGCTGGGGCGTGTTTGTTGGCCCTGGGGCTATTTCAACTATCGCGTTTGTTTTGGCGATTTGCCCTGCGGTTTTACACCAGCGCCTCCAGCTAAAACCCTATGCGCTCCGGGCCTTTTAAGCTTAATAGAACGCTCCTATAGAACACCTCTCTAATAGGCTAGAACGACACCTCTGCGCGATGGCGATACACTATCTGAAATCACTCAGCTTCAAATGCTATGCGCCCCAACTCTTTTTCCGTTAGTCTTTTTGGGCTATTGCTATTACTAACGGCCTGCGATGGGGCGTCTCAAAACAGTCGCAGTGAAGACACGGTATTGATTTTAGGCTCCCTGACCGGAGTGGGTCAGGAGATTGTTGAAGAGGCCTTTGCCCCGTTTACAGCTGAGACTGGGATTGAGGTGATCTACGAAGGGACTGACGCATTTACCACCGTCCTGCCAATTCGAGTGGCTGGGGGGGATGTCCCTGATCTGGCAATATTTCCACAGCCGGGCCTGATGGCGGATCTCGCGCGGGAGGGGGCCCTCACCCCCCTAGATGATGTAATGGATGTGGCCACATTGACCACGGCATTTGGCCCCGATTGGGTAAATCTGGGCGCGGTGGATGGCAACGTCTACGGTGTATGGATGCGGGCCGATCCTAAAAGTTTGGTGTGGTACAACCCCGATGCCTTTGAAACCGCAGGCTATACCATTCCAGCCAGTTGGGATGAGCTGATGACGCTCACTGAGAAAATTGCGGCTGAGGGCAACACACCCTGGTGTTTGGGTATGGACAGTGGTGATGCCACGGGCTGGGTCGGTACCGACTGGGTAGAAGATATTCTGTTACGTACAGCCGGACCTGAGATATACGACCAGTGGGTGGCCCACGAGATTCCCTTCAATGCTCCACCGGTCAAAGAGGCCGTACAGCAGTTTGGGGAAATTGTGCGCAATGACCGCTACGTGCGTGGTGGCGTTGTTGGGGCCATCAGCACTCCCTTTGGCGATGCCCCAACTCCCCTGTTTGAGCAACCACCGGGCTGCTACCTACACCGTCAGGCCAGCTTTATTACCGATTTTTTACCTGATACCGTTGAACCGGGTCGAGATACCCAGGTATTTTTGTTGCCGGGGGAAGGATCCACAGCGCCACTCCTGACCGGTGGTCTGGTGGTCGCCATGACTAACAACACGCCAGCGGCCCAAGCTGCGATGGCCTATTTGACGACGGTGACTCCCCATGAACGTTGGGCTGCCCGTGGTTATATTAGCCCCCATCAAGACGTAGATTTGGCCCTCTACCCCAATGACGGTATCCGACAAATGGCATCGGTACTGGCCCAGGCTGAGACGATTCGATTTGATGGCTCTGACCTAATGCCAGCCGCTGTGGGCACGGGTACCTTTTGGACTGGCATGGTGGACTATGTCAGCGGTACTGACGTTGATACGGTGCTATCGACCATTGAGGCCAGTTGGCCCGAGGAATAATGGTCAGCGCTCAAGCGGTAAAGCTGCAAGTGGTGATTGTAGTAAGCTTCGGTAGAACCTAGGCACTGCATCCCTAACCGGGCCATGACCCGCTGGGAGCGGGTATTGTCTGGGGTGGTGACGGCATAGATGGTGGGCAGCGCTAGCTCGGTAAACCCGTAGTTGAGAAGGGCGCGAGCGGCTTCAGTGGCATAGCCGTAGCCCCAACTTGCGGGACGAAAATGCCAGCCAATTTCGATCTTATCGCTGTCTGTTTTGTCACTGTTGGGCAACGGGACAAGCAGAATGCTACCGATGGCACGGTCAATTGCTGTTTCGACGACGGCCCAAATACCGAGGCGATCGGTGCGCTCACAATAGCGCTGTAGTCTCTGCTGGGTGATCAAAATTGAACTATCGGCAGCGCTATTCGATAGCCAACGGGTTACCCGTGGATCGCCGTAAATATCACAGGCCTGCTGAGCGTCGTTGAGTGGATGCCAGTCGCGGATAATGAGTCGGTCAGTGGTGAGTCGCATGGTAAAGCCGAGACGTGTAGACCCGACATTTTAGCGATGAGATTTCTCCATTGTTCAGTGAGTTTGCAAATATTTTCGATTAATCTAATGTGCCTACGGGCGATGGACCAATGACCACAATGGGTGCGAAGAGCCCTGACGATGAATCTGGGCCAACTGCTTTTCCAGACGTTTGTGCTCTATTGGGGATATGCCCAGGGTGAGATGGCGAATCTCACGGATGATGAGAGTACTGGCCAGACTGACACACAGAAAAAATCCCACAGAGCCTAGGAAGTTGTACTTTAGGCCGTAGTAAACGGAGGTCCAGGTGAAATAGTCCAATAGCAAACTGATTTCAGAACGCAGCTGCCACAGGGTTAACGGACCCACTGTTAACCAGACGCCAACAGTGAGCCGCCACCACAGGGTAAGAGAATGTTGCCGTAGGGCTTCAATCGCTTTCTCCGTTGCCTCTGTAGCGGTACGAGTGCCGTCGATGTTTCTAGAGCCGTTGGGAGCCGTCACGTTGGGTAGTTTACGAATATCTTCAGCTGTTGAGCTGAGGCTTACTCTGGGACAGGGGTGGACATATCTGTATTGGAGTTAGAGCCAGAACGCCACCATGCCAACAGAGTGCTGGCAATAAAGATGCTGGAATAGGCTCCTGCTAAAAAGCCGATGATCAGTGCGAGGGCAAAGAACTTAAGGGTATCTCCGCCGAAGAACACGATGGCCAACAGCGGCAACACCGTTGTCATGGTGGTGTTGATAGAACGTCCCAGGGTTTGGTTAACTGCCTCGTTAACAATTTTATCCACCCCCTGGTCGGGCATTAGTTTGAAATTCTCACGGATGCGATCGTAAATGACCACCGTATCGTTGACGGAAAAACCAACAATGGTGAGCAGTGCCACAATAAACAGACTGTCTGCTTCGTAGCCTAGGACAAGTCCCAAAATAGAGAAAATACCCAGGGTAATGACGACATCGTGCATTAGGGCCAATAGGGCCAACAGGGCATAGTCAAACTTAAACCGGAGACTTAAATAAACGGTGATGCCAGCAAAGGCCACCAATAGGGATAATAGACCCGCGATTAAAAGCTGCTTACCGAGGGTAGGGCCGACGACGTCGATTTTGGAGGCGGTGGGGTCAACCTGGCCCAGGGTTTCTGTCAATGCCGAGCGTAGATTGGTCTGTTCATCTACATCTAGGGTCCGGGTACGGATGGCAATACCTTGCCCAGAGTTGCCCACTAATTGCAGACTGCTGCCCTCTAAGCCTTGGCCATCCAAAATCTCTCGGATGTCGGTAATTTCGATGGGATTCTCACAGGCAGCTGCCTCGCTACAGTCACGCTCTATCTGGAGACGGGTGCCGCCGATAAAGTCTAGACCGGGTCTAACCGGGCCGTTGAATTGGGACCAGGACAACGCCATGGCCGCGATGCTAACTGCAATTAGGAGACCGGAAATGAGCCACCAGATACCCCGTTGTTTGACGACATTCAGTTTCATGATTGAGACGGTTGGGACGTAGAGGGCAGATCGGCGGCTAGGCTAGGGGCAAAGTAGCCTATCTTGCGAAATTGTGGAAAGCTGATGACAAAAAACAGCAGGTTGCGAGTGCAGGTAAAGGCTGTAAACAGACTGACGGCCACCCCCACTGCTAGGGTGAGGGCAAATCCTTTGACTAGACCCGCTCCAAACCAAAACAGTGCTGCACAGGCAATAATTGTGGTGACATTACTGTCGAGAATACTGGAGAATGCCCGGTAAAACCCTGACTCCACAGAGCGGTAGAGAGTTTTGCCTGCTCGTAATTCCTCACGGGTACGCTCAAAAATCAGCACATTGGCATCTACGGCCATACCGATACTGAGGATAAACCCGGCAATGCCTGGCAGGGTCATGGTTACGCCCAAAATGTTATAGGCCGCCCAGGTTAAGAGGGCATAGACCACTAGGGCAACGTCGGCCAAAATACCGGGTAGACGATAGTAAACGGCCATAAAGATGAGCACTAACGCTAATCCTGCAATACCAGCGTAAAGACTGCGCTGAATGCTATCGCGGCCCAAGGTGGCCCCTACTGTACGGTTTTCTATGACTTCTACGGGAACGGGCAAGGCGCCGCCCCTGAGCTGGATTTCTAAGTCTCTAGCGGCATCGGCATTAAAACTACCCGAGATGGTTGCACTGTTGCCGGGAATACCGGTGGCGGCGTACTGCACATCAACGGTGGGGGCACTGATCAGCCGCTCATCTAGAAAAATGCCCAGAACCCTTCCTGTACCGGCAATGTTGCGGGTCATCTCAGTAAAAAGTGCCCCTCCTTCATTGTTAAAGTAGATGGACACTTGCCAGGATTGACCGGTGCCAAGGGGGCTTGCCAGGGCGTCTCTTAGCTTATCTCCGCCAAGTTCAGTATCTTCAAATAGTTCCAGCAACGTTTCACGGCTAGCTTGAAGGTCAGTGGTAACTTTTTCAAGTTCAGCGAGGTCCTCATCTGAAATATTGTTGTTGCCAACGGCCAGTATGCTTGCCTGTTGAACTTCTTGCTGGTTAACAATGTCTGAAATTGCCCTGAGCTCACCTTCTGTACCTGGCTTTTGGGCTCGAAACTCTAGCTGAGCTGTGCCTCCCAGTACGCGCTGGGCTTGGCCAGGATCGCTGACGCCGGGTAGCTGAATTAAGAGCTGATCTTGGCCGGAACTTTGGACAATGGCTTCGGAAACACCCAGACCATTAACCCGATTTTCGATCACCCGTTGGACCGCTTCTAACTCCCGTTCGGAGATCTGGGTGATCTGCTCATTGGTCAGTACTTGGAGAGTAAGTTGAGAACCGCCCCTCAGGTCTAACCCTAGCTGGGTGGGCAGTTGCACAATGGTAATTATGGCTGCGATCGCAAGTCCCACAATCACCACCAACATCGAGCGTTGTTTACCCATGGCCCTTCTCCGTACTATCCATACACCGGTCCTTGTGCGACTGAGCTATCCAACAGAACATCCTATTATAGGTTGCCACCCAATTAGCCCCTTGCTGTGGGCGTCAATCTATAAAAAAGCACAGAGGATGGCTACCCTCTGTGCCAGCAATATGGGCGGACAGGCTATACCCGTGCCAGCATCATTTTTTCGACAGCTTCCACAATCTGCTTAGGTTGCACAATGGTCAGACTCTCCAGTCGGCCATTGTAGGGGGTGGGAATATCCTGGGAGGATAGCCGCATCACCGGAGCATCCAGCTCATCAAAGAAGCGATCGTTAATGGAGGCGATAATTTCTGCCGCAATACCGCCGGTTTTCATGCATTCTTCCACAATGATCACCTTATGGGTCTTGCGAATCGATGCGCCAATGGTGTCATAGTCGATGGGCTTTAAAGAAATTAGGTCGATGACCTCTGGGTCAAAGCCCTGGGCTTCAATGCCTTTGACTGCCTGCAACACATGGTGACGCATGCGGGAGTAGGTGAGGATAGTGACATCCTTACCGGGGCGAACCACATCCGCCTTGTCCAACGGCACCAGATACTCATCGCTTGGCAGCTCTTCTTTCAGGTTGTAAAGCAGCACATGCTCAAAGAAGAGGACGGGGTTTTTATCGCGAATGGCTGACTTGAGCAACCCCTTGGCGTTGTAGGGCGTAGAGCAGGCCACAATCTTTAGACCCGGTACCGCCTGAAAATAAGCCTCTAAACGCTGGGAATGCTCTGCCCCCAGCTGACGACCCACACCACCGGGGCCACGGATCACCATGGGGATATGGTAGTTGCCGCCAGAGGTGTAGGGCAGCATGCCGGCATTGTTGGCAATTTGGTTAAAGGCCAGCAGCAAAAACCCCATGTTCATGCCTTCAACAATGGGGCGCAGACCGGTCATGGCCGCACCCACCGCCATCCCCGTAAAGCTGTTTTCAGCAATGGGGGTGTCTAGAACCCGGAGGGGGCCATATTTTTCGTAAAGACCCTTGGTAACCTTGTAGGAGCCGCCGTAGTGACCGACATCTTCTCCCAAGACAAAGACAGTTTCGTCCCTGCCCATTTCTTCATCTACGGCTTCCCGCAGGGCATTAAATAAAAGTGTTTCTGCCATTCCTGTTGATTTTCCTGTGATTTTTTAGGCGTGTGGTCTACGGACGTTACTCTTCGGCAAAAATGTAGCGACGGAGTTCGTCAGGCGAGGGCTCAGGGCTTTCCTCAGCAAACTTAACCGCATCTTCGATGTGACGCTCGATTCGCTTTTTGATAGCTTTTAGCTCGGCGTCATCGGCCAGGTTTTGCTCAATCATGTAGGCTTCCATGCGAGTTAAAGGGTCGCGGGCCTGCCACTCGTCTTTTTCGGTTTGCGATCGCAGCTCATCCGGGTCAGCCAACGAATGCCCCCGGAATCGATAGGTCAAACATTCAATCAACGTTGGGCCTTCCCCAGCGCGGGCACGGGCAACGGCTGCTTGGGCCACATCCCGCACCGCCAGCACATCCATGCCATCAACCTCGTAGCCCGGCATGCCAAATACGCTGGCCTTACGATAAATCTCAGTTTGCGATGAGGCCCGCTCATGGGCCATACCGATAGCCCACTTATTGTTTTCAACTACGAACAGAATTGGCAGCTTCCACAGGACTGCCATGTTCAGGCACTCAAAAAACTGACCATTGTTCGTGGTGCCATCGCCAAAGAATGCAGCAGTCACCTGATCCGCAGACGAATCACCCAGGGCATCACGACGGTAGCGCGACTGAAAGGCGGCCCCCAAGGCAACCGGAATCCCCTCACCAATAAAGGCAAAGCCCCCCAGTAGATTGTGCTCTTTAGAAAACATGTGCATCGAGCCACCCCGGCCTTTGCTACAGCCGGTTTCTTTTCCAAATAGCTCAGCCATCACGGCGTTAGCAGGCACTCCGGCACTCAAGGCATGGACATGGTCGCGATAGGTGCTGCACACATAGTCATCGGGACGCATGGACTTGATCACACCGCTCGATACGGCTTCTTGCCCGTTATAGAGATGCACAAAACCGAACATTTTGCCCCGGTAGTACATTTCGGCACACTTATCTTCAAAGTACCGACCCAGGACCATGTCCTCATATATCCTCAGGCCCTCTTGCTTATCTATCTTTGCTGAAGTCGCTTGAAATGTTGGTAATGTCCTTTCCTGAACCATTGGCTTGCTAATCGCCTCGCCGCAATACAAATTATGATTATTCCAAAAAAGTGATCAGTTCATGATCAACTTGCCATAACACAGATGGTCGTTGGCCTGATTGAGTTAAAATCGACCGAACATAATTTTAGACGACAATCTCGCTTTCCTAGCGATTGATGTTCTCTAATCTGTCCGAATATTCACTTACATTAAGCAGGCAATACTGATGAATTAATGACTATAACTGCGGGTAATAAGTCCAATACATGAAAATTGCTACCGTGGGCAGCCTAGCAAAGCAGGTGGATTTACGGGCTTCCGCTTACGTGAAAATGCTAGCCCTAGGTAATAAGTTTAAAGCCCTAATTTCTGCGATCAATTGGCTGAAAAGTTTGATTCATTGCTGTAGGCTTTCAAATATCAGCATTTCATCGCTATTATGAATGCGGTTTTTAGTAAATGACTGTTTTAACCCGCTTAGGTAGTTTTCATACATTCATGGCCAGCGAATATTCGTTCATGTCTGTAACGACGTTCTCAAAGGTTTTATCCATCAAGTCGAAGTCAACTCGAATGCTAAGGAAGTCACTGTGCAAATTCCGCTAGATCACTATCGAATCCTGGGTTTGCCCATGCAAGCGACAGCGGAACAACTGGAGCAAGCTCACCGTGACCGGACTCTACAATTACCCCGGCGGGAGTATTCGGAGTTTGCGATTCAGTCGCGTAAGCAGCTGATCGATATGGCATATGACGCTTTGCGGGACTCTGGCAAGCGCCAGACCTACGATGCAAAGCTATTGGCAGCGGGCTCTGAACTAGTTTCTATTGAAATTTATGAAGAGCAGCTGATTGGCGCACTGCTCATTTTGCTCGAACTCGGTGAATATGAGCTGGTGATTCGTCTGGGGCGACCCTACTTGACCAGTGGCCCTAGTAATTTGGACGGGAGTTCCCAAGAAGCCCTGTCAGATGTGGTCCTCACCCTGGGACTGGCCTGTCTGGAGCTGGGACGAGAACAGTGGCAGCAGCACCAGTACGAAAATGCGGCAGAGTCCTTAGAAACCGGTCAAGAGCTAATGATTCGGGAAAGTCTGTTTCCCGATATGCAAGCCGATATCCAAGCAGACCTCGATAAGCTAAAGCCATATCGGATTTTGGAACTGGTAGCCCGTCCCCTGGCCGATAAAGCAGCCAGAGGCCAGGGTATTACTCTGTTGAAGTCCATGCTAGCGAAGCGGGGCGGCATTGACGGTGCCAATGATGATGCCTCGGGGCTAAGCGTTGAAGATTTTCTGCGTTTTGTCCAACAGTTGCGCAGCTATCTAACCTCGGCAGAACAGCAAGATATTTTTGAGGCTGAGGCTCAACGCCCCTCATCGGTTGGTGTCTACCTGTCTGTATATGCGCTCCTGGCCAGGGGCTTTGCCAAGCATCAGCCAAATCTTGTCCGCCAAGCCAAACAGCGTCTTGCTTTATTGACCGAGCGTCAAGATGTGTATTTAGAGCAGGCCGTGTGTGCAGTGCTCCTGGGGCAGACCGAAGAAGCGACCTATGCCCTAGAGCGCAGCCACGAAAATGAGCCCATTTCGTTTATCAAGAGCCATTCTGAAGGGGCTCCCGATCTTTTACCTGGGCTGTGTCTCTATACCGAACGCTGGCTGCAGCAGGATGTCTTTCCTTTCTTTAGGGATTTAGACCAGAGCAACGTTACCCTCAAGGACTATTTTGCCAACGAGCAGGTGCAGGCTTATCTAGAAGCGATGCCGCCTGAAGATGCGGTGCCAGCTAGCCGGTTTGGTGCAGAGTATTCAGCCCCCAAAAATTATGGCGATGCTCCCTTTGGTGCAGGACAGACCCCCTTTGGTGCAGGGCAGGCTCTGGGTATGGGTACCGTCGCCGCCGCTGTGGGAGTGGGTACCGCGGCTGCGGCCACTCGCCCTGCGTACACCGCAGAAGAGGTGTCTAATCTGTCTCCAGATGGCCAGCTAGGCGAAGAATCGGGCTCTAGCGTAGCGTTTGATGAGCCGTCGGTTCAATCTCGCCGACGGTCGTCATCGCCTAAGTGGGGGCGTCTGGCGCTAGTGCTGCTGCTGGGGTTGCTGGGGCTGGGGCTGCTAGGGTTTATTGTCGCTCAGCTACTGGGCTGGTTTGGCGGGCTGTTTGGTGGACCTAAGCTCAAGGACGATCCTGTTGATATTGATGTGGCTCGTCCCGCCATTGAGCTACCTGCTGAAGATGGCCAATTAGCAGATAGTGGCGATGTGCAGGCGATTGCTGAGGATGCCATTCAATCTTGGTATGCCGCTAAGAGCGAAGCCATGGGCCCGAGTTGGGACGTGACCGCCCTCGAAGCTGTCCTATTGGAACCTGCCCTTTCTGAGTGGACCAGTCGCGTCCAAGCAAATCAGAGGGATGGTGTCCACGTAGAGTACGAGCAATCTGTCCAGAATCTATCCGCCGAAGAGATTGATGACACTCAAATCAGAGTGACGGCTGATGTGGAAGAGACGGCCAATGCTTATCAATTTGGTGTGTTGAGTGAGGGGGCTTCATTCCAAGATCAGCTGACGGTTGAATACAACCTCAAAAAGCAGGATGAGCGTTGGATGATTGAGTCCTTTGCTGTTAAATAGCCGTTAAGTAGCAGAAGCCGGTCAGCGTAGCTCATCCTGCATGCTCGAGCGACAGACAGGATGATGTCTCGGGATTGATCGCTGGCCTTTGCCTGGATAGACGATTAAATAATTCCCAAAGTACTTCATTGGCATCGGTTGCTGATTGGGAGGAGCGGGAAAGCAAGATGTCCCGACATACCTGTCTAAAGTCAGCATCATCGGCTGAAACGGTAATACCTTCGCAGTGGCATATCTGGGCAATCATCAGCTTGGGTCGTAAGCTAAATCTGCCCTCTGGAGATACCTGTCGAAAAAATTGCTGCACAAGTCTAATGACTAAGACCGCTGATTCAATGGAAATACCGACTAATTCCATCAGTAGCTGCTGTTGCGCCAACATCGTGGGCTCCGGTAAATGCATGGTGACCATCCGGTCTAGCAGCGCGCTTTGGGTGCCGTAGGTGCCGCAGTACTCCTCCGAATTAGAGGTGAAAATCACTCGAAACTCGGGATGGATCGGCACGGCCCCATTTCCCTGGGGTAGGGTGAGCCCCTGCTCACCTAGGGTAGACAGCAGCATCGTATTACTCTCGGGCCGTGAACGATTAAATTCGTCATAGATTACGGTCCACCCTTCACGACAGGCTACCTTGAGCCAAGAATCCTGTTGGTTAAAGTCGCTATGAACCGTTAAGTTGTGGCCGCCTAGCATCAGCATCATTGGTTGCTGTCGGCAGGCGGCTAAATGCCTTGCCAAGGTGGTTTTGCCAATGCCTGTTGGGCCTTCCAAATGGACGGAATAGCCGGCTCTTAAATAGCGTAGCGCCCGCTGCATGACCTGCTCAAGTGCAGCGGTCTTTACAAACTGCTGAGGACGCACTTGAATTACCGTGGACACAGAGATACCGATCCTTTGTAGGTGAAGTATGGGCTATAACGTGAACACGCCCATGTATTATTTGCCTTAGCTTTCCCTGGTGGTGTATACCACTCCCTATTGTCGCCCTCCAGACTTATTCATGACTTAGTGGGTGCTTTCCGTATCGTTCAGATTTATTGTGATTTTCCTAAGTCCAAGACTAAAGACGATGGCACCGATTTGGGTGTCGGTGGGTGCCAGTCCAACTCGATCGATCAACCCGTTTAACTGATGGATTCTGCCTATATTGAGCGCCTGTTACAGGCATTGAAAGATCCAGATGAAGCCGTTCGAAATCAAGCAACAGGAGAATTCTGGCACATGTGGTTTCACCAAAAGGGTGTTCAAGGTGCCAAGCGTTTAATTGAGAGTCAAACCCTAGTTGAAGCTGAGCAGGGTGAGGATGCTAAAGCGATTCTTGATGAGCTGATTGTCAGTCTGCCAGACTTTGCTGAAGCTTGGAATCGGCGGGCTGTTCTTTACTATATGCAAGGTAACTATTCAGCTGCTGTTAAGGATTGCGAAAAAACCCTTGAACTTGTTCCTTATCACTTTGGGGCCCTTCATGGTTTAGGTTTATGCCATGCTTCCATTGGTAATTATCTAGATGCGATTCACTGCTTTCGTCGCACTCTGGATATTCAACCGTTTTCCTTGATTAATCAGCGTTTGGTGCTGGAGTGTATTGCCAAATTAAATTAGGCAGCGGTAGGGCTGTTTGGCATAAGAAAAGCGGGGAGGGGTTGCGATCGCAAATGTTTTGTCGTCCAGACTGCCAGTAAGCATCTACATTTTGTGGGACCCTAGCGAAATACAATAGGAAAGCAAGCCTGATCCACGTTTAGAGCCATAGGCTTTGAATGGGGTCTAAACCATAAATCCATCCGTTGTTCGACGTATGCAAACCCTGACGCCTCCCTCTTCCAACACCAGTGCCAACGAACTCATCGACACTACAATTGTTCGTCGTAAAACTCGTCCAGTACCCGTCGGTGACGTCATCATTGGGGGTGGAGCCCCGGTTGTCGTACAGTCGATGATCAATGAAGATACGCTGGACACTGAGGGCTCAGTGGCAGCTATTCGACGTCTGCATGAACTTGGCTGTGAAATTGTACGGGTTACGGTACCTAGCATGGCCCATGCTAAGGCCCTAGCAACTATCAGAGAAAAACTTACGGCGACCTACCAGGCAGTGCCCCTAGTGGCAGACGTGCACCACAACGGCATGAAAATCGCCCTGGAAGTGGCTAAGCATGTAGATAAGGTGAGGATCAATCCTGGTCTCTATGTGTTTGAAAAGCCCAGCGACAGCCGCACGGAGTATACCCAAACCGAGTTTGATGCCATTGGTGAGAAAATTAGGGAAACCCTAGAGCCTCTAGTCGTATCCCTCCGCGATCAAAACAAAGCTATGCGCATTGGTGTGAACCATGGCTCTTTGGCGGAGCGCATGCTGTTTACCTATGGCGATACCCCTGAGGGCATGGTGGAATCGGCCCTAGAGTTTATCCGTATTTGTGAATCCCTGAACTTTCACAACCTGGTCATTTCCTTAAAGGCATCCCGGGTGCCGGTGATGTTAGCGGCCTATCGCCTGATGGCTCAGCGGATGGACGAACTGGGGATGAGCTACCCACTGCATTTGGGCGTGACCGAGGCAGGCGATGGCGAATATGGTCGGATAAAATCCACCGCAGGGATTGGTACGTTGCTGGCAGAGGGCATTGGTGACACCATCCGGGTCTCCCTAACCGAAGCACCCGAAAAGGAAATTCCAGTGTGTTACAGCATTTTGCAAGCCCTGGGGCTCCGCAAAACCATGGTGGAGTATGTCGCCTGTCCTTCATGCGGTCGAACGCTATTCAATCTAGAAGAGGTTCTGCACAAGGTGCGGGAAGCCACAAACCACCTCACAGGCCTAGATATTGCCGTTATGGGCTGTATCGTTAATGGGCCAGGGGAAATGGCAGATGCTGACTATGGTTATGTGGGTAAAACGCCAGGATATATTTCCCTCTACAGAGGCCGTGAGGAAATTAAGCGGGTACCTGAAGATGAGGGTGTAGTGGAATTAATTAATTTGATTAAGGGTGATGGCCGCTGGGTGGAACCAGAAAGCTAAGTTTTTTAAACAAGAGCCATCGATTTTGTATCCCCATCTAGAACTATCTTTTTTCTTAAGAATGTGATGGTTCTAGGTGGGGATTTCAGGATTACCCAAGAAAGCGTTCATGGTTAACTCATACCAATTTGTTAACTTAGTCGAGTAAGCCATCCGTTCGTTAAATCTTGATTCACATCTGCTAACCTCAAAGTTTGATGATTATTGGCCAAATTTATCGGCCAACTTTCCTGAGGAGTTGCTAAGCTGCATTGAATGACTAAGCATCTGTACGGTGCCTGCGTCAGTTGAACAAAGCTTATATATTGAAAGGGTGTGAGCTAGCTATTTATACTGTCTGGTTAAGTACGTATCGTCCTAGTCTTTTTCTGGATTTCTTTTTATGGCAACCAAGAAGCATGGCCTGATTTTGGGTGCGGCAGCTTTGGCAAGTATGGCCGTTGTCGTTGCAGGAACAAGCATTCACTGGTCTCAGAGTCAGGCATTCTTTAGAGAGAGCCCGAAAGAAGTCATTGATGAAGTGTGGCAGCTGATCGATCATGAGTATGTCGATGAGACATTTAATGATCAAGACTGGCAAGCTATCCGTACTGACTATCTCAATCGCGACTACACCGACAGCGGTGCTGCCTATGAAGCGATTCGAGAAATGCTGGATTCCCTTGATGATCCCTATACCCGCTTCATGGATCCTCAGGAATTTCGCAATATGCAAATCGATACCTCTGGTGAACTGACCGGGGTGGGTATCCAAATTTCCCAGGAGGAAGAAACCGAAGAGATCGTTGTGGTTTCTCCCATTGAAGATACACCGGCATTTGAAGCAGGTATTCGCTCTGGGGATGTGATTGTCGGCATTGATGGCCAGACAACCGAGGGAATGGATCTAAGCGATGCGGTTAATTTGATTCGAGGGCCAGTAAATTCTGACGTCACCCTAACCGTTATCCGTGAAGGTGAGGAGCTTGATTTTGATCTGGTGCGGGCTCGGATTGAGATTCATCCCGTACGCTTTGCCTATCACCCTGAACAAGAGGGCGGTGTCGGCTACATTCGTCTGACCCAGTTTAGTGCCAATGCGGCGTCTGAAATGCGTGAGGCCATTCAGGAGCTCGAACTACGCGATGTGACGGGCTACGTGCTTGATTTGCGCTCTAATCCTGGTGGCTTGCTTTACTCGAGTATTGATATTTCCCGCATGTGGCTCAGTGATGGCACCATCGTTTCGACGGTGAATCGGGAAGGTGTCTTGGATGAAAATGTCGCCAGTGACCGGGCTTTGAGTGATAAGCCTTTGGTTGTATTGGTGGATGGTGGTTCTGCCAGTGCCAGTGAAATTCTATCTGGAGCGCTGCAGGATAATAATCGCGCGGTTCTGGTGGGCACCACGACCTTTGGTAAAGGACTGGTGCAGTCGGTGCGAGGTTTGGGGGATGGTTCCGGAATTGCGGTTACCATTGCCAAATATCTAACCCCAAGCGGTCGCGATATTAATACCCTGGGTATTGAGCCCGACTTTACGGTAGAGCTTACGGATGAGGAACGGGAATACCTCAGTGAAGATCGCGATCGCATCGGCACATTGGAAGATCCCCAGTATTCCAAGGCGATAGAAGTTCTCAATGATGTACTCCGAGGTCAGCGTGAGGCTGCGAGCGTCGGGGGCGTTGCGGTTAACTAAGTCAGTAGTAGGGCACAGCAGGCACACTACGCACAGTAGGTGCAAAGGCCTGCTGCGCTATTAACGGGGCAGGCACTTACCGGCTCGAATTAACCCGACGCGTTTAGCAATGGCCTCGCTGTGACTGGCAAACGGTCCCCACTGGTTAGGGGCATCTGTTGTGGACGTCAGCTCACCTTGGCTAACAATGTCACAGTGACCGTCGGGCTGTTGGACCACATGCCAGGAGTCGGTTTCCTGTGGAGCGTCAGTAGTTTTGCCGGTTTCCGTAGCCATAGGGTCTGATGGGATTACGCCATTAAGTTACGCCATTAAATAGACTAGCCCAGACCACCAGGTCAGTAGTACGGCTAGCCAAAACAACCCTAGGGCAACTAAAGGATAACTTTGGGCTAGGGGAGATATGAGGGTTGCGATCGCACCAATCTGCACCACCGTTTTCACCTTGCCCCATATATTGGCCCCCAGCACCTTCGGCTGATTTACCCGCCAGCCGGCGATGGTCAATTCCCGCGCCAAAATTAAAAATACTCCCCAGGCCGGTACCGTACCCAGCTGCACCAACACCAGTAGCGGAGCCAACACCAGCAGCTTATCCACCAGCGGGTCCAAAAACTTTCCCAGGTCCGTCACCTGATTAAGCCGACGCGCCAAATAGCCATCTAGCCAGTCAGTGCAGGCGGCTATTAAAAACACCGCCACGGCCCACCAACGATGACTTGCCGAGGGATTGCCCAGGAGCCAAAACACCAAGGGTATGGCCACTAGCCGCGACACCGTAATCCATGTCGGTAAATTCATAGGACCTAACGTTACAGCAATCGAATTATCGGATTATCGGTAGCTAATATGCTCTTCGCGATAGTTGGGAGGCTCCACATGGATAGTGACCCGAATCGGCCCAAAGACCTGTTCCAATGTCTGCTCAACCACTTCAGTAATCTCATGGGCACTGACCACATCCGTCGGTTCCACAATCAGATGCATATCCACAAATACCTGACGGCCCAATAACCCTCGCGATGCAATGCTGTGGCAGTTCAAGACACCAGGCACTTTCATCACTTCTCGATGGATGGCCTCCGGGGCAATGGCCATTTCATCCACAAGCCAAGGTAAGTTGGCCGATAGAACGATCCAGCCGCTGTGCAGTACCAGAATCGCCACGGGTAAGGCCAGGAAAATATCCAACCAATCGAGCCCTTTCCACATCCCGATCAGGCCAGCAATCACGACAATGGTGATCCATATGTCGCTCATTGTATGGTGAGCGTCAGCAATTAGCAGCTTGCTGCCTAAGCGTATACCTACCCGTCGTTCATACACAGCAACGAGAATATTGATCCCCAACACCACCAGCATGATCCATAGGGCCGTCGGGGTTAACACTACAGGGGCCGAGCCCATCAGCAGTCGGTCAAACGCGCCCTTTAAAATTTCAAAGCAGGCAATGCCTAGAAAGGCCGCAACTCCCAGGGCTCCCACCGCCTCATATTTTTGATGACCATAGGGATGCTCTCGGTCAGGTTCTGGCGATGCCAGCTGATTGGTGACCAGCCCCAAAACGTTATTGGCACTATCCGTCACACTGTGGAGCGCATCCGCTAGCAAGCTTAAGGAGCCTGTCCAAAAGCCAACAGTTATCTTGAGCCCCATTACTAGCAAATTGAGAAGCAGGGTAATCAGTAGAACCTGCCTCACCTCAGACCGATAGCTAACGCCAGACCCTTCACCAGACACTTCAGTAGCCATGCACGACTTCTCCGCAGCATGTCTAATAGTAGCGAAGGACGTTCCCCAACGCGCACTGGTTCAAATTCTTGAGGGTGAGGTCATCAGCTGCTGCTGTAACTGGAGATCGTGCATGTGATTAAACAGCTGCCAGCAATAGGCTTCGGGGAGGCCACAGGTAAGGGCCCCGCGCATCACCACATCAAAATACCAATCGTTGGGGGCCTGTTCGTCACCGAGCTTGTCTAGCACTGTGTAGGTGCGGGTGTTGGCATAGCGCTGCCCCTGACATTGAATCGTTACCTGATGGTGAACGTATCCCTCCTCTCGACGATCGAGCAGGGCACTTAGCCGCCAGGGCAGAGAGTACAGCACGCCATGAACCTTGGCACCAGGGGTATGAACAATATCAAGAACGCCACACTGACGACGGCGAGAATATCGAAAAAAGCCCAGCTGATAATCATTTAAGTGGGCAGGTCCGACCACATAGGGATGGGTCTTTTCTTGCAAAGACCGTTTTAAGTCCACTGGGCACATGCATGACCCATAGGCAAAATAATAGAACCGATCAGATTCTCCATGGCTCGTCATTGCCACAGGCAGTCTCCACTAAAAATCACAACAATTCCACAGGATTTCGTAGACTTGGTAGGTAACCCTAAGCATCCTATGCCGTCTTTTGCTGCGCTGGTAATATTGCTCATTAGCCTATGGCTGGTCTCTGTCATTGATGGGCTGCCCCATCTGCTACCGGGGCTGTTCCTAACTCCCCTGTGGGTTTGGCTAGGTTTAGGTGCCGTTTTATTGAGCTGGGTTATAAAAGATAATTAGTGGATAATTGATGGATTTTTTACGTACTTTCATAAGTAATACATAACCAACATATTATGGCTAGAACCTTTGACCAGGAACAATTAGAACAACTTGCAGGGGACGATAGGGCCTTTCAAAAAGAGCTGCTCCAGCTGTTTGTTGCCGATACTGACAATAGCCTCAGTCAGCTAGAAACGGCTATTTCTACTGATAATCCGTCAGCGGTACAGGCACTGGCCCACTACATTAAGGGTGCCAGCGCCAACATCGGTGCTGTTGGCATGTCTAGAACCGCTGCTCAGTTAGAAAGGTTAGCGAAGACCGAAAATCTAAAACCAGCACCCACTAGCCTCAGACAGCTGCAAATATTGCATGAAGAGGTGAAGCGTCTGGCCCGTTAGGACTGGACTAGAGTTGCTGACTAGGGCTGAAGGAGAGCGGGGCTAATAATGGCCTAACGGCCCCAGCTGTTGGACCAGCTATTGGCCCCAGCTATTAAGCTGACGTACGGCTTTCGGTGGGTTCGGGGGAGGTGCCATACAGCTCTGGTAAATCCCTTGATGGTGGCAGCGTCTTAGATTCGCGGGTCTCAATATAGCCTGTGTAGTAAGCACCGGGTTCAATCTCTAGGGACCCTGCAACGACATCCCCTTCTAGCCGAGCGGTACTACTCAAAAGCAGCTTCCCTTCTGCATATACCCGCGCTTTTAGAACGCCTTGTACCGCGATGTTGTGAGCCCGAACCTCTTGACCTTCGACCAACCCAGTTTTGGAAATTTCTAAATCTCCCTGGATATCGACAATGCCATGGATAATACCGTCGACTACTAATTTGCCTTCAGCATGAACATTGCCTTCCAATTCACACGTACGACTGAGATAGGTGAAACTAGTGGCTGGCTTTCGTTTAAACATAAACACAATAATCAGTACCCGTTTGGCTAGACAGCAGTAAAAATTAAAAGTTCAACTATGGGATAGGACCCCAGATGCACGCTTAATCTGAAACTTCCTGGTTAATGCACCATGGCTTGAAGAACAGCCAACTAGCAGGTTGGACAATAACCAGACAAACTGCCTCTCAAACTTTAAGGCTTTTCTTGCCTAAACTCTAGCATCAGTTTTTAATTCGAACGGTTACGTAGAGTATTTGTTTGTCTGGGTTTTCACGTAAGGATTCCCTAAAAAAACGTCGTAGAGACAGACGACCCATTTAATTGGTCGCTCTAAATGGTGATGGTCGCTGGCATTAGGTGAGCGTTTCCTGACTTTATGGTGAGTTGCCTAAGCTCTGAGGTCTGTGGCGGAGCTTGGCCCAGTGCTTGATCTATCGCTAGCCCAGCTGGCCCCAGCCCAGTAAACGAGTGAGGGCGAGGGCTGTTGCGGCGGCACCGATGGGCACCGTCAAATTATCGATCCCATATTTAGAGATGGCTTCAAATATGGTGGCTGCGATCGCAACTCCCAGCGCTATGGCGACCAACGACCAGCTCAGACCTTGGAGCCCCCCCAGCACAGCTAGCACCACGAGGGTACTGGTCACCGCCATCGTCAGGCTGCCTTCCCAGCTTTTCTTCTCCCCCCAGATCTCATAGCCATGGCGGCCCCATCGCTGACCGACCAAAGCTGCCAGACCATCCCCCCAGCACATAATCAAAATACCCATGACCCCAAAGTAGGGATACCCCTGGGGCCAGCACCAGCCCATGAGCACCCCAATGCTCACCGCATAGAAAAACGTGCCCCAGCTGCGTCGTCCCACGCTATTGATCCCGGGCAAAATCGGTAGCCGATAAGACAGTAGGGCAACCCCGGCGAAGACCACGGCCGCCGCCACCCCCATCCAAGCCGGCAGCCTTAACCACCAGGCCAATAAAATGACATGGCCCGCCCCAATGTGAACGATTTTGCGTGTGATTTCAGGCCCATACCCCAGCCGTCTAGCGCCTTCAGATGCCCCCCCAATCAGCATCAGCCAGGCCAGCACCAGCCCCACCTGCCAGCCGTATACGGCTAACCCAGTCTCCAGTTGACTCATTTGTTACGTATATTTGCGTGGAACACCCAACGCGATTGTAAATCGTACACTGCGTCCTTTTTCAATGCGGTTTCCCAAACACCCTTAGACTGCTATCTTGATGGGGAAATTCAGTCACTAAAACAGTCATATCGCATGGGCAATACCTACAAGCGCGTCCTCCTCAAACTCAGCGGCGAAGCTTTAATGGGCGAACTCGCCTACGGCATTGATCCAAAAATAGTAGATGCCATCGCTAAGGAAATTGCTGCTACCGTCGAGCAAGGCGTGGAAATTGCCGTTGTCGTGGGCGGTGGCAACATTTTTCGAGGAGTCAAGGGGGCGGCCTCTGGCATGGATCGGGCCACCGCCGATTACATTGGTATGCTAGCCACCGTCATGAATGCCATGACGCTGCAAGATGCCCTAGAGCGGATCGAAGTACCCACGCGAGTACAAACTGCCATCTCCATGCAGGAAATGGCCGAACCTTACATCCGGCGGCGAGCCATTCGCCATTTAGAGAAGAAACGGGTGGTAATTTTTGGCGCGGGATCGGGTAATCCTTTCTTTACCACCGACACCACCGCCGCCCTGCGTGCCGCTGAAATCAGTGCTGAAGTATTGCTCAAGGCCACTAAAGTGGATGGCGTTTATGATAGCGATCCCAGCACTAACCCTGAGGCAAAGCGCTATACCAGCTTGACCTACAGCCATGTTCTAGCGAAAGATCTTAAAGTCATGGACGGTACGGCCATTGCTCTGTGTAAAGATAACAACATCCCCATCATGGTGTTTAACCTAGCCGTTGATGGCAACATTCAACGTGCCATGTCTGGGGAGCCAATTGGCACAATTGTGGGAGGATCTTGTGAAGTTAGCTGACATTAACGACGTAGAACAGGCGATGCAGAAGGCTGTTGAGGCCACTAAGCGCTCGTTCAACACCATTCGCACCGGACGCGCCAACGCATCTTTGTTGGATCGGATTTCCGTTGACTACTACGGCAGTCCTACACCGCTGAAGTCCATGGCTAACATCAGCACCCCCGACCCCAGCACGCTGATGGTACAGCCCTACGATGCCAGTATCCTCAGTCAGATTGAAAAGGCGATTTCCCTGTCCGATGTGGGCCTGACACCCAATAACGATGGCTCCGTCATTCGACTAAATATTCCCCAGCTCACCAGCGAACGTCGTAAGGACTTTGCCAAACTAGCGGGCAAGTATGCGGAAGAGGGGCGAGTGGCCATTCGCAACGTTAGACGCGATGGCATGGACTTTGCCAAAAAGCAGGAGAAAAGCGGTGACCTGTCTGAAGATGAATCCCGTGATTTACAAGATCAGGTACAGAAACTTACCGATCAGTACATTAAGACGGTCGATAAGGCCCTAGAGGATAAAGAGAAAGAAATCATGAAGGTCTGATCTCACGTTGCATCTAGCGTTCAATCGCAACTCAGACTATTGGCTCTTATTAGCTGCTCCTGCAAACTTTGATCGCCACAGCCGCTTAAAATGATGGGCGTTGCTGTCTTTTGGAAAGACTTAATTTAACAAAGTCTGACGACTCTCTCATTTCAGAGTGATTTGTCCCATCAGTCAGTAGCGTCACATTGAGTGGGTCATATCGGGAGTGCATCATGTTTGACTGTATCGTCGTAGGGGGTGGTCCTGCGGGGAGTACCACTGCGTACCAACTGGCTCAGCGAGGGCGCTCTGTACTGCTGCTTGAAAAGCATAGCTTGCCCCGTTATAAACCCTGCACCGGTGCGATCGCACCCAGCATTGCCAGCTGGTTAGATTTTGACATCACCCCAGCCATTGACCAAAAGCTACGCCACGTTCGCTACACCTGGCAGTTAGACGACCCGGTTGAAGCGGAGCTCGAAACCGAAGAGCCCATGTGGATTGTCCGTCGTGATGTATTTGACCAGTGCCTGGTCGATCAGGCGCTCAAGGCGGGCACAACCCTTAAAGACGGCACGGCTGTTGTGGGCATAGCGTTTAAAGACGACGCTTGGACCGTACATACTGACCATGGCAGCTACGCTGGTCGATATCTGGTGGCAGCCGATGGTGCCGATGGCCCCATGGCCCAGTGGCTGGGCTTTAAACCCGAAAAAGTACGTCAGAGCTACGTGCTAGAGATCGACTTGCCCACTCCCCTAGAAACCCCCACTATGGCGTTTGAATTTGGCCTGGTTAAACAAGGGTGCCTGTGGGATTTTCCCAAACGCCAGCGCCATTCCCTAGGTATTACTCGCTTCCTAGGAGATACCCTCAAAAATCCAGAACAATCCTTAGCCACCTACGCCAAGTCCTTGGGGAGTGACCCAGAGACCGGTCAGCTTTATGTCCACGGTCTTAAGCTTTGGAATGGCAATCGCCCACTCCACACCCGGCAGGCTCTTCTCGTGGGCGAAGCCGCAGCCCTGGTTGATCCCATGACCGCCGAAGGTATTCGCCCCGCCATTTTTAGTGGCATCAAGGCCGCCGCTGCTATTGACAGGGCGCTGGCCGGAGATGCCCAGGCACTGGCCCACTACAGCCAAACTATCCACGACGAATGGGGTAACGATATTCAGTGGAGTCAGCGTATTGCCAACATCTTTTTTCGGATGCAAAAAATTGGCTATCGAGTCGGCATCAAACGCCCAACCGCCACTAAACGATTGGGACAGCTGTTGGCCGGCGAAATTCGTTACGCAGACCTGGCCAATCGAGTAATTAAGCGAATTAGTGGCAGTTTTCTGCCAGGGCGAGAGACCTAAGTCTCATTTTCTAAAGGTTAGAAAGTCATCCTTACCAAGACGAATAAATCATATTGATTTCTATGTTGATAGCCCTTAGAAAATGGACGTGATTGCCACACTCTGCTTACACAAAAAACTTCCTAAAAAAGTATCGAAAATGTCTAACTATATAAAATAAACCTTTAGATATATTCGATTGTTAATGGAGCTGCTAAACACATTCTTTACAAGAATAATAACTTTTATATTTTGTGGTGTTGATTTTTTCGTCTGTTTTTAATCTTCCCTAAGAGCTTAAAAACAGGCTGGGGTAAGCCTCTGACGACAGCGGGGATCGCCTATGAAAAGGGCGATCCCCGTCCTTCTTGTAACTTTTGACACATTGTCGGCCCAGCAAGAACTTGGCATAATTAAAACCTGCCTGTCTTTTTATTAATTCCTGTGAATACTGTGATTCAAACTATTCATTGTCCAAACTGCGGCAAGCTCGCCGAACGTCACCATTTAAACAAACAGCAGCTCACTCGAACTCAATGTGCGAACTGCGATTACTTAATGATTGTTTGTCAGAGGACTGGAAAAGTTATTGAAGCTTATGCGCCCGGTATTGCAGGAGCAATGGCTAGCTAAATAGGCATATAAATGTCTGGAAATAACAACAAACTGGTTTCTCTTAACCAATCGTTTTGTTGCCACTCTAATTGCCTATTTTGGATGCTCGCAGTTGACCACAGGCAGCATCCTTTTCTAGGCCCCGTGAATACCGTACGCTCACGGCAATGCCTGACGCTTTTAACCTATCGGTAAATTGGTTGACCCGTTTACGTGAGGGGCGCTGATAGTCCACTTCATCAATGGGGTTGTAGGGAATTAAGTTGACATGGCTTTGAAAGCCACGCAGTAGTTGACTCAGCTCCGCAGCATGTTCTTCGCAGTCATTTAACCCAGCCAGCAAAATATATTCAAATGTGACCCGGCGGCCCGTAATGGTCACATACTCACGGCACTCATCGAGGAGGGCTGTGAGCGGATATTGCTGGGCGCTAGGGATTAACTCAGTGCGTAGAGACTGGTTAGATGCATGAAGGCTGACGGCCAACGTGATTTGTAGATGATGCTCGGCTAGTCGACGAATTTGCCCTGGAATTCCCACCGTGGAAACGGTGATGCTACGCTGACCAATGCCAATATCCTGGTTGAGACATTTGACGGCATTGACAACATTTTGAGCATTGATCAGCGGTTCACCCATGCCCATAAAAACAATATTGCTCACCCGTTGCTCAAAGGCCTCTTGCACCGTTAGGACCTGGTCAACAATCTCATGGGTGGCCAAATTACGAATAAACCCCCCTTTACCCGTGGCACAAAAGTCACAGGCCATGGGGCAGCCTACCTGGGATGACACACAGACAGTGAGACGTTTGTCGGTGGGAATACCAACGGCTTCGATGATGTGCCCATCCTCTAGCCGCAACAAAAACTTAACCGTTTGGTCGGGGGCTATGGAACGATGGTGAATGTCAGAACGGCCGACGGATATCTGCTCCATGGCCTGACGCCAGTCTTTGGGGAAAACAGTAATATCGGCTAAGGTGCGAGCCCCTTTGTTGTACAGCCACTGGTGTAGCTGCTTACCGCGATAGGCTGGCTGCCCTTGCCCCTGTACCCAATCAGTCAGTTCGGTTTGACTCATGCCCAAAAGAGGGCGTGAAGATGATGGCGTGGTTAGTGAACTGTCCAGGGTAGAAACCATGATTAAAGTCAGTAGGAATGGGTCCAGACCAATCTGTCGGCACTATATCTTAGAAGATCTTGGTCAAGCCTGAAATCGTAGCAAGCGAAAACCCAGCGTACTTAACGCTTACCCCAGTATGGATAATTTAAATCTATAAACAGCCTATAGCCCAGCCCAGCCGATCGGCTTAATTGTTAGCATCGGGAGCTTCATTAATCAGGTCCACTAATCCTTCTGTAAGTGCCCGAGGATCCATAAAGACAACCTTTGAGTTGTCGCTTTCGCCCAGCTTCTGGTTGGCATCCACATAGCGCTGAGCGATTAAAAACTTCATGATATCTCCCTGGCTGAGCTGACCGTCAAAGGCCTGGGAGATTAGCTTCATTGACTGAACATTTCCCTCTGCTTCTAAGATCGCCGCCTGCTTTAGACCTTCGGCTTTGGTAATGGCAGCGCGCTTTGCGATCGCAGCCGCCTGTTCCAGTCGCATGGACTCTTCTACTTCGGGGGGAATTTCGATTTGTTGCACTTCCACCCGATTGACCTTTACCCCCCAGGGCTCTGTTGCTTCATCCAGCACATCCAGCAGAGCTTTGTTGATCGATTCCCGTGAGGAAAACGTCTCTTGCAAGTCCATCTTACCGATTTCAGACCGAAGGGTTGTAATCACCAGTTCTTCAATGGCTTGCTCTACATCTTCAATGGCGTAATAGGTTTTCTCAAGGTCTAAAATACGCCAGTAGATAACGGCATCAACATCCACATTAACGTTATCTCTAGTGGTGGCGCTTCTCGGCTTGCTGTCTAAAATCTGCTCCCGCAGCGTATCTTCGATCACCAGGGCATCTAGCAGCGGCACAATAAAGTTCACCCCAGGATCTAGGGTGGAACGGTAGCGTCCTAAGCGTTCTATTAAAGCTGCATTACCTTCTTTAACGACCCTGACAGAGCCAACTGAGTAGCCAATAACTATTAATGAGAGGATAGCGAGAATAGAAGAGCCCATGGGGAACCGGAGCGCTAGCGCAATGGATGAATGTGCTCATGGATAACACATCTTTTGAGTTTCTGTCTAGCGTACAGTAAGGAAATTGAGATACTCTACCCTCCGTGTGATGTCAGTTCTTAAACGATCACCCTCTAAATCAGCAACGGCGAAAAAATAACTGTGCGGCACGTCATGAAACATATCAGTTTAAAGGGTCCTGCATTGGGAGGACTGACCCTTCTGTTGGGGCTGGGTATCTGGGGGGGCGCAGCCTTGGCGGAAACTTCCCATAGCGGCTGCTATGTTGAGGATGAGACTGGACAACGTTATGACCTGGGTGCCTTGTGTGTCGTCCCCAGTGGGGGCGAACCTGTTTTGCAAACGGGGGATGTCCAAGTTACCTTGCGTTGGAACACCAGCGATGATTTAGATCTCATTGTGGTTGATCCGGCTGGCAGTATTGTCGATTTTGGCACCCCCACCTCACCCTCTGGCGGTCAGCTGGATGTGGATGCTAACGGCTTTTGTGAAACCCAGGAGTTTTCCCCCGTTGAGAATATCTTTTGGCCAACGGGAGAAGCCCCTAATGGAGACTATTTGGCCTACGTTACCCTGGCGATTCCCTGCACATTAGAAGACCTGGCCAATACTAATGCTACGGCTGCAAATGCCGCCTATGACACCCTTGAAGTGCCCTATACCCTAACAATTTTGAGTGAAGGGGTCACAACAACCTATGACGGTACCAGTAGACCGGAAGAACTTGGGGTGAATTATCCCTTTCGGGTGGGTCCATTGGTCGAGCCTACCGAGGAAACTGTTCCTGAAACGGCTCAGCCTGAGGATGGGTTAGAACTGCCTAGCTTTGAGCCACCGGAGCTGTAGTGGGCCTTTAGCGACGGCTTTGGCTAAAGGGGCCTTGTCCTTTGGGAAATAGACCCAGCAACGGACCCAGGACGACACCAAAAACAAACCCGCCAGCATGGGCCCAGTAGGCCACACCGCCTGCCCCCATGTCAGCATTGGCTCCCAGACTAGCCACACTGTAAAAAGCTTGTTGGACAAACCACCAGCCTAGGAAAAAGATGGCGGGCACCCGAATGGTGGTGAAGATAAAAAATAGGGGTAATAGCGTAAGAATTTGGGCTTTGGGAAAGCGGATGATGTAGGCTCCCATGACCCCTGCGATCGCACCGCTGGCCCCCAACGTAGGGACTGTCGATTCTGGTGCAAATACCCACTGAGCCAACCCGGCCAATGCCCCGCATGCCAGGTAAAACACAATAAACCGTCGGTGTCCCAGCTGGTCTTCAATATTGTTACCAAAAATCCACAGGTAGAGCATGTTGCCCCCCAGG
>ERZ1740067.123-NODE-123-length-61821-cov-7.564388_pt1 | contig 61821 bp, 48 predicted proteins | sample MGYA00581736_ERZ1740067 | MGnify/ENA primary metagenome ERZ1740067 (study PRJEB43018, sample SAMN04849236) | marine metagenome | isolation source: floating plastic debris | place: Pacific Ocean | collected 2008-08-27 | study: EMG produced TPA metagenomics assembly... | reverse complement strand
CGCCATTTCTTCGACTTGGAGCGCTTGCCAGCCGCTAACCGAGAAAGCCGATACGCTGACTTCGGCGTTGTTCAGCGAAACAGCCCTGTTGCCGTCGATCAGATATTTGTCGTCGCTTGAAATCAGGACGTGATCGCCGTTGTTTTCCAAGATTGTTTGCGGCCGCCCGACATTCCCATCACCGTCCAAGTCGGCGCCAAAGGTCGTTTCGACGTTGGACGGGTTCACAACATAAGACGTCTGGTAGGCCCCGCTCTGGTCGAGCTCCCATATCGCATAGGTGCCGTCGGTTTTTTTCCACAGCAGCTGGAACCCACCGCCCGCCATTTCTTCGACTTGGAGCGCTTGCCAGCCACTATTTGCAAAAGCCGACACACTGACTTCGGCATTGTTCAGGAAAATTGCCGTGGTGCCGTCGATCAAATAGCTGTCGTTGCTAAAAACAAGCGTGTGATCACCGCTGTTTTCTAGGGCGAATGGAGTGCTGGAATCCGCGAACCCTCGGACTTGGTTCAGCGTGTAAGAGAGCCCGTTGAAGTTAAAGAACTCGACGTCGCCGAAGACGATATCTGTGGTGCCATTTGTGATGGATATGGTGGCCCCAAGGTTTTGTATCGAGTAAGCCCCGATCCCTTGAGCAAAATGGGCTGTGTCGGTGCCTGCACCGCCGATGAGGGTGTTGTTGCCTGATCCGCCGGAGAGGTTGTCATTGCCCAAGCCGCCATCCAGCGTGTCATCACCGCCATTTCCTTCCAGCGTATCATTGCCGCCATTGCCTAGAATCTCATTGGCGACACTGTTGCCCATCACGGAGTCATTGCCCGATCCAGCGCGGTAATCCTCGATCACCGTATCGCGGGCGATCCACATATTGTCGTTGCGGCCTTGCAAATAGGGGTTGAACACCGTCGAAAGTGTCTCTGCCGCAAGCGACACGACTTGGTTGGTTGTGTCGAAGGAGAAATCGATCAGGTCATGGCCGCCGACATCGTAGATCGTGAAGGCGATATGCGATGAATCGAACCAATTGTTGGGGTCCTGGCCTGTTGCAGCAAAGTCAAAAAGCGCGGCCAAATAGCTGCCGCCACCAGCGTTCAGATCAGACCCGGCAAAGGCATTTCCCAGTGTATGGCCTTGGCCCCAAACGGTGTCACCGGCGGTCGGCGTTTGGGTCACGGTGGGTTTGCCGTAAAGGTTCTGCAGCGCAATGATATCCACCAGCATCGGCGTGATGGTGATCCCATAGCTTGATCCGATGAACGGGTTCTCGTCCTGGTTGAAATACGACATGATCGAATTCAGCCAGTTATCGTTGAGGAAATTGTTAGTGTTCGCGGCGCCTGTCGGGCTCACCTCAAAGGAGGCGTTGCCGTTATAATTGCCTTGGTGCCCCAGGCCCAAGGCATGGCCGATCTCGTGAATATAGGTCTGGAAGCTGTAATCGTTGACCTGGGTGCCGTAACTGCTGAGCCAGCCTTTGCCGACATTCACCTCGATATAATCGATGGTCCAACCGTTAAATTGCGGTGAGGCATAGGCGCTGTTGGTCACCTCATCGTCAAAGACGATATCCGCCCCGTTCGAGACGATGTCGAACTTGATGTCGAGGAACATCTCAAAGCTTTGCATCGCCCATTTGGCCAGCCGCTGGCCATCGGCGGTCAGCCCGTCAATATCGACGGTGATCACTGTGGTGTTGCTGTTGAAATAGTCCCAGGTGCCGCCCCGCGTGGCCCAAAACCCATCCGTTAGGAAATCGGCCAGGGCGTCTTTGGACACCAGGCTGTTGGCGGGCGTGAACTCGGTCACGGTCAGGCTGTAATCGCCGGTCAGCCATTCGGCCTGGCTGGCGGTGTTAATATAGGCGCCCACATCGATGTAATAGGTGCCCGATGCCTCGGCCTGGTAGAAGATCGAAGCGTCAAACCCGTCGCCCGCATCATCGTTGATTTTGATGATATTGCCATTGGCATCGCGCAGGCGCAGGAACGTGTCATCCAGCGCGTTGCCGCCGCGCCCGGTCGCTTCAAAGGCATAGATCTCACCGGCCGTTAGGTTGACCTCAATCCAGTCGCGGTCACCGGCAAAGCCGATCGAGCCATTAAAGGTCGACGGCGTCGTGCTGACATTCAATCCATAAGCTGTCGCCTGGCCATTCGCCGCATCTCCACCTTCGGTACCTGACAGGTTGGTGGCCGCCGCGATCGGGCCACTGCCCGAACCTGTTCCATTGCCCACGCCATTCCCGGTGGCTGCCGTCACATCATAGGCCGCCACCATGTCTTCGGGCGGGACAAATTTTTCAGGGTTCAAATCGCGGTAATGACAATCGTCGTCCATCGGGCGGAAGGCGGCGCAAATCGTGCACATGCAGCTCTCTCCCTAATCTCAGCGGCCAGTGATTGTGCCCTGCCGAATGGCAGCGCGCACAACCTGGGTGGCAAATTCTGGGTACATCTCAGGCTGCAAATCCAAATCCAGCATCCGTCGATAAAGCGTTTGCGGCCCGGAGGCAGAGTGTCTCTCTAAATCCTGCACATCAATCGCCAATTCGTCGTTCGAGAACCGGGTCAGTTGAAGATCATAACGAAGGCTACTGGCGGCTGCGACCGCCTGGACCAAGGCGTCACAGAACGCTTCGGCGCCAGCGCTTTCCAACGCCGCCTCCGCAACCGTACAACTTACCTGATCACCCGTATCCATCGTGTGCCCCGCCATAGGCCAAATCCCAAACGCAACCACAGCTGCCCCCCAAAGCCTACGCGCTTTCGCCGGGGCAAATCCCATCCTGCGTTCGGATATCTCCTCAAACATAACCATCACTTGTCAAAAGGTCCCACCACTACACAAGCAATCAACACCGGTAAAAACCCGTGTCATATTGCCATCGGCATCAAATCGCGGACTCGCGGCAAAACCATGGCGAGAAATGGGGCAAGACTTAGCCACTTTGCGCAAACCTGCGATCTGATCGTTGACACTTTGCTTGGGGGCCTGGTCCGGTTGCGCGTTTTAAACGCGCTCTAACGCCAACCTTGCCAGGGCTGCAGCGCGCTTTGATAGCGTTCGAAATCAGCACTCAATTGGGCAGGGTTATAATCGGTTGTGATCCAATCACGGATCCCAATGCCGGTGGCCTCAGTTTGACGGGCATAGGTATCCAGGAAGAAATCCAAAATCCCTGTTTTTGTGCGGCGCAGATGCACATAACGAAAGCTGAGCTGACGTTGGGCCTGCGCCAGAGGGGTGTTTTCGTAATGCAGCAGGTACAAGGCCGATACCAAACCCGTGCGATCCGCGCCGGATTTGCAATGCATCAAAAACGGACGCTCGATCCGGTCCAACACATCAAACACTGCCGTTAATTGCGCCACTTGGGGGGCGTGACGCGCTGACATCGGCACACAATGAAAGGCCAGTCCAAAATCGCGGCAAGCTTCTAACTCGAACAGGTGATGGGGTCGGTCCTCGCCCCCGCGCAACGTCAGGATCGACCGTATCCCGCGATCGGCATAGGCTTTGAATCGCCCACGTGTGGGATGGTTGGACCGAAACGCGCCTGGCGCGATTTCATCAAAATTGGTCCAAGGATAGCGCAAGAACTCATGATCGACCCAGAAATGGAAGTGCCAGGCGCGCCGCCGCCCGTTCTTCGTGTCGATATCATAAGCCGCGTTCGTCATGGGGCTGCTCTGCCAAGTCTGCGGCCCCGGCGCAAGGCACGCGCAACGGTTCGCCACAGAGAGCCGACGCCCGCTTGAAGGCCCCAAGACGATGGATTACACACGCGTCTAACTGCCGAGCCTGCCCCAAAATTGGGGGATCGGCCTTCCCACGCTGCGGGCGCCGCACTCCATGACAGAGCCCTATACCATTAATCCCAAGGTTTTGTTCAACACGCAGGATCGCAAGAACCTGTGGTGGTTGTGGCAAACCTATCTGCGTCATCGCACGCCGTGGCTGATCGGCATCCTAGGCATGGTCAGTATCCAGGGCCTGGTCTACCAGCAATTCCTGCAGCTGACGGAAACCGGTTTGCGGGTGATTTTTGACGCCTCTGATTTCCAGCGGTTGGCGTTGATCTGCCTCTATGTGTTCTTTCTCTTCGCGGTCCGCGCGGGACTGTCTTATTTGGTACCGCGGCTATCGGTTTGGCTGGCCAGTGATGCGATCGTCAAACTGCGCGCCGACCTGACAAAGCGCCTTTTAATGCAGGATTTGTCCTTTTTCGAACGCACCAAGGCGGGCGATACGATCCTGCGGCTCGTCAATCAGGTCGACGGGGTGGGCAATTTCGTGGGCGTGGCCACGGTGGGCGCGGCCCGCGATGCGGTCACGGTCATCATCGTGGCCGGTTACCTGATCTACAAATCGCCCTTGCTGTTTTTGGGCGCGGTGATTTTCATCCCCTTCGTCATCTTCCTGATGCAGCAGATTTCGGCCCGTATCAAAGAGATCCAAGCCAAGGCGGAAAACGCTTTTGGCGATTACATCAACGCCATCGAAGAGATGTCGAACGGCATGCGGACCGTGAAGATCTCAGGCCAGGAGGGGCGCGAGCGGGAACGCTTGGGCACAGCGGCCGTAGGCATCCGTGATTTGATCATCCGGCTGCAATCGGCGCAGGCCATGGTGGCGCCAGCGATCGATCTGTCCTCGGCCTGTGCCTATGTGCTGGTGATCGGCGGCGGCGGCTACATGGTGATCAACGGCAATTTCGGGATCGATGCCGCCACCATCATCACCTTCATCTTGGGCCTGACGATCCTGTTTGATCCAGCTCGGCGCCTGGCGCAATTCTTTGCCTCGCTGCAAGCGTCATTGGTTTTGTTGGAAAGCCTCCACAGCATTTTGCGACTGGAACCCAACGTCAAAGACCTGCCCAACGCGCGGGAGAGCTTCGATGCCAGCGCCGATATTCGCCTAAACGGCGTAGACTTCGCCTATGACGGGGGATCTGGGCTGTTCGAAAATCTGGATCTGACCATCGAAGGTGGCAAAACCACCGCCATTGTCGGCGCCACCGGATCGGGCAAAACCACCATTCTCAGCCTGATTACCCGCCTTTACGATACCACCGGCGGTGCGGTGACCGTTGGAGAGGATGATATCCGCGAGCTTAAGATCAAGAACCTGCGCCATGCCTTTGCCGCGGTGGCCCAGGATATTGTGATCTTCAACGCCTCCATCGCCGACAACATCCGCTATGTTCGGCCCGAAGCGTCCGACGACGAATTATGGGCCGCTGCCGAAGCCGCTGAGATCGCTGAATTGATGCGTGAGCGTGGCGATGCCCCCCTCGGCCCTAAGGGCAGCCAATTGTCCGGCGGCCAAAAACAACGCATCGCGATTGCTCGCGCTGTGCTGCAGGACGCGCCGATCCTTTTGATGGACGAGGCGACGTCAGCCCTCGACCAAAAGACCGAAGAAAAGGTGCGCGATGCCCTGGAACGCGCCGCCCAAGGGCGCACAACGGTGATCATTGCCCACCGCCTGTCGACCGTGACCCACGCCGATTGGATCTATGTGCTGGATTTCGGCAAGGTCGTGGAACAGGGCACCCATACGGACCTGATGGCGCTCAACGGGCTTTATGCGGCGATGTATCATTCGCAAAAGACCGGGTACAAATAAGGGGCGCCTACCATGGTTCCGGCCTGGAAAATTGCGCGTGAGCTGCGCCGCCTGGGTCAGCAAGTGGGCTATCTGCCATGGCTATTGACCGCCGATCGCGCCAAGCGCGCCTATGACGCCACCAAGGCAGATCGGATCACAATCACCCAAGGCACCCAGTCCCGCACCGATGATCTGGCGATCCTGCTGCTTTACCAGCCCAAGGGGCTGGTGGCCTCCACCTTCCATACGCTGGCGCATTTGGCAGATCAGGGCATAGCCACTCTGGTTGTGTCGAACGCCCCCCTATCGGACGCGGACCGCGCGCGCCTGGCCGATCACACCTGGCAGGTGATGGAACGGCCCAATTACGGCTACGATTTCGGCGGCTATCGCGATGCGATTTTGCATGTCCTCGATACCGGCACGCCGCCGCAGCATTTGTTTGTGCTGAACGACAGTATCTGGTTTCCGCTGACCTCGGACAGCGACCTGGTGGCCGAGGCGCGCGCCTCAGACGCCGATCTTTATGGTTTTGTCCTGAATGATCGGATGCGCGGTGCCCATCGCACCCATATCCAATCCTATTTCTTCCGCTTTGGTCCTAATCTGCTGGCCAGCCCCGCGTTCGAGGCACATTGGCGGGATCTATTTTTGACCAACAACAAAAACCTGGTCGTGCGCAGGTGCGAGATCCCGATGACCGAAGCGTTCCTGGCCCAAGGGTTCACCGTGGCCGCGCGCCGCCGCTATACCGACGGCGCCCAGGCGCTGCGCGCCCTGGACAATGCCACCTTGCGCCGAGTGATCGCCTATCAGGTGCAGGTCGATACACGGAATGCGCGGCGGCTGGGGCGCCATCTAAAGGCGACGGATCTGTCGACGGCGTGGCGCGAAGCAGTCGATGCCGATATCGACGCAGGTCACCTCGATAAGTACTTCCTGATCGCCCATCCCGCCGTTTTATTCGGCCAGCTGAAGGCCCCGATCCTGAAAAAAGACCGGCAGCAAATCTATCAATTGCAACGCGCTGAATTGCTCAGCGCGGGCCTCGACGAACGCTTCGCACCCGTGATCCGCGATGAAATCCAGGCCTGGGACAAAGCCCGGTGAGTAGCCTTCAAAATAGGCTCTATTATGCAGGTTTGTAACGATATTCGCCTCTCGCCCCTGCTTCGACCCCAGGGGCGCATCCCGCGCGTGATCACGCGCTACGGCCTGCATGATGCCGCCGGACGCCGCATGCGTGGCTGGCCGCTTCTTGCGTCTCTCGACACCACGCTGGCAATGGCCCGCCGCCGCCCCGTCGACGGTCCGTGGCAGCACCTGGAAGGCGCGTACATCTTCGGCGGCGTCTACTATGCCCCCTTCGGCCATTTCATCGCCGAAACCGTTGCGAACCTGGCCGCCGTGGCGCGCGTGCGCGCGGAGCATCCGGGGCGCAAGGTCCTGTTCTTTTTGCCGCCCAATTGGATGGACGCGCCCCCTCCCCCAAAGCAGGCCGCCTTCCACGCACCCTTCCTGCGCACCTTTGGCCTCAGCTTCGACGATGCTGTGTTCGTGACCGCCCCCACGCAAGTCGACCGTCTAATCATCGGCGACAGCCCCATGGTGTCAAAACACCGCCACGCCCCTTGGCTTCTGGACGCATTAGACACCGCCTTCCCCCCCATCCCCCCCGGTCGCCGCGTCTACCTCAGTCGGAGCCGTTGGACCCACAGCGAACGCGTGGTCGATGAACCCCGGATCGAGGCGCAATTCACTGACGCCGGGTTCGAGATCATCCATCCCCAAGAGCTGAGTCTTGAAGATCAGATCACCCTAGCCCGTGAGGCCGAATTTATGGCCGGCCCCCAGGGCACGGCACTACATTGGTCGCTTTATGCCGGGGGGTGCCGGGGGGTGCTGTCGCTTGGCTGGCCGTCGCCGGTGCAAAAGGGCATCTGCGCGGCGCGCGGGCAACGTTATCTGAACCCCAAGGGCCACAAACCCGACCGTAAAACTCCGCGCCTGCGCGCCTTCACCGAGGCGCAGATCGAGGCCAACATCGCGCGCCTTCTAACCTAAGCCCTGGCGCCCGGCATCTAACCGCCCAAAAACGCGGCGTCTGCACCACCATTCATCACCCATCACAGCCCCATGCCTTCTCACCGTTCGGCGGCGGTGCTATGCGGACGCGAACACCGCAAGAAGACGAGCAGAGCGCACCGATGAAAGTCCTGATTTTTGGCCTCGGATATGTGGGCTTTACCGCCGCGTGCTGTATCGCCAAAGGCGGGCATCAGGTGGTGGGCATCGACGTGTCCCAGGGCAAGGTCGATGCGATCAATGCGGGCCGCGCACCCATCGTCGAACCCCAAGTGACCGAGATGTTGACCGAGGCGCTGGCCGCCGGGCGCCTGGAGGCGCGGGTTGAGATTGGCGATGCCCTGCAAGGTGCCGATCTGGCGATCGTCTGCGTTGGTACGCCGTCGGCCGCTGATGGATCACACAATATGGGCTTTATCGCCGATGTCAGCCGTCAGATCGCCCGCGGCTTGGCCGAGAACCCGTCGGACAGAACCCTGACCATCGCCTATCGCTCCACCTTCCGGCCCGGCACGATGGAAGGGCTCGTGGCACCCATATTTGGCTCTATCCTTCGGAAAAACGCCGATATTGCGCTGGTCTATAACCCTGAATTCTTGCGCGAAGGCTCCGCCGTAGCGGATTATTTCGCGCCGCCCAAGATCGTCATCGGCACAGCCGATGGCGGGGCGAATGCCACCATGGACACGCTCCATGATGGGATCGAGGCGCCGGTGTTCCACGTCGGCTACCGCGAGGCGGAGATCACCAAATTCGTCGACAACACTTGGCACGCCGTGAAGGTCGCCTTCGCCAATGAAATTGGCCGCGCCTGCCTGGATCTGGACGTGTCGGCGCGGCAGGTCCATGAGATCTTTGTCTCCGACACGAAACTGAATATCTCGCCCTATTACATGCGGCCCGGCGGCGCCTTTGGCGGGTCCTGCCTGCCCAAGGACGTCCGCGCATTGGCCCATATCGGGGCCGATACCGGCGTGAACCTGCCCCTCGTCGAAAGCCTGCTGCGCTCGAATGAGGCGCATAAGCACCGCCTGTTCGAATATGCCGCCGAAGGGCTTGCGCCCGGCGCGCGCGTCCTGATGGCAGGTCTGGCGTTTAAGGCGGGCACCGATGATCTGCGCGAAAGCCCCAATGTCGATCTGGCACGCAAGCTGCTGACCGCCGGGTATCAGTTGGAAATCTACGACCCCGCCATTCGCGCCGATATGCTGGTGGGCGCAAACCTCGGCTATGCCTATAGCCAGCTGCCGCAGCTGGAACAGCTGCTGGTCGATCAGGCGCGGGCTGAAGCAGGCGGATATGCCCGCGTGATCGTGACCAATGCGACCGCCAAAAGCCTGGACCTGACCGGCGTTGATGTGCGCGATCTGGGGACGCTGGCATGAACGCATCCGCCCCCGTGCCCGCCTCAGAATTCGCCACCCCACGCATGGATGCCCTGCGCGACGCGCAACCGCTTAAGGGCCGCCGTGTCTTGATCATCGTCGAAAACCTCCCCCTGCCCTTCGACCGCCGGGTTTGGCACGAATGCCGGACGCTGACGGCAGCGGGCGCTGAGGTGTCGGTGATCTGCCCCACCGGCAAGGGGTATGAGGAGCGCTACGAATTCCTCGACGGCGTCCACATCCACCGCCATCCCCTACCCCTCGATGCCAAAGGCGCCTCGGGCTACCTTCTGGAATACGGCGCGGCCCTTTGGCACGAGATGCAGCTGGCGCTGAAAGTGGCTCGAGCCCGCGGGTTTGACACGATTCAAGGGTGCAATCCCCCCGATCTGATCTTCCTCGTGGCGTGGCCCTTCAAACTATTTGGGCGGAAGAAATACATCTTCGACCACCACGACATTAACCCCGAACTTTACGAGGCCAAGTTCAACAAACGCGGCTTCTTCTGGAAGCTGATGGTCCTGTTCGAACGGTTGAATTTCCGCGCCGCGCAGGTGGTGATCTCGACCAACCAAAGCTACCGCGAGATTGCGATGACGCGCGGATCGAAAGCATCTGAGGATGTCTTTGTCGTCCGCTCAGGCCCCGATCTGACGCGGCTCGACCGGCTGCCGCCGGACCCCGAATGGCGCAATGGGCGTGCCCATATGGTCGGTTATGTCGGTGTGATGGGCGACCAAGAGGGCCTGGATCTTCTGTTGGAGGCCGCGCGCGAACTGGTCTTTGATCGTGGCTACGACACCCAGTTTGTGCTGGTGGGCGGCGGCCCGGCATTGGCCGACCTGAAGGCGATGGCTAAGGATCTGGGCCTTGAGGATCACGTGACCTTCACCGGCCGCGCGCCCGATGCGGAGCTGTTTTCGGTGCTGTCCTCGGCCGATGTCTGCGTGAACCCGGACCGGGTGAACCCGATGAACGACAAATCCACGATGAACAAAATCCTGGAATATATGGCGTTCGAAAAACCCATTGTGCAGTTCGACGTGACCGAAGGGCGCTATTCTGCGGCCGAGGCTTCACTCTACGCGCGGCCCAATGACACCGCGCATATGGCCGAACTGATTGCGGGGCTGCTGGACGATCCCGCCCGCCGGGCGGAGATGGGGCAAATCGGACGCACACGCGTGGAAACGGAACTCAGCTGGGATCATCAGGTCGACACCTTGATCGCCGCCTATACCCGTGTGATGGAACGGTAGCAGGATTTGCGGAAGGACACGGCCATGATCCACCCGGTTATTCTTTGTGGCGGCTCAGGCACGCGGCTTTGGCCAGCCTCGCGCAAAGCCTACCCCAAGCAATTCGCGCCCCTTATGGGCGAACGGTCGTTGTACCAGGCAACGCTGGCGCGGTTCTCCAGCGCGGATTATGCACCCCCCCTGATCATGACGGCGGAAGATTTCCGTTTTACGGCGATCGATCAGGCCGCTGAGATCGGGTTGACCGACGCCCGCATCGTGATTGAACCGGTATCCCGCGATACCGCACCGGCGATCCTGACAGCCGCCTTGCTGTTGGTCGCAGATGACCCCGAGGCGATGATGTTGGTTGCCCCGTCTGATCACTTGATCGGCGATGTCCCGGCCTTTCTCACCGCCGTCGATCACGGGGTAAAAGCGGCCCAAACCGGCGCATTAGTGACGTTTGGGGTAAGCCCAACCCGGCCAGAAACCGGTTTTGGTTATCTGGAATTAGCGGCCACGCCCGAGGGGCCCGGCGCGGCCCCCCTCGCCTCGTTCCGGGAAAAACCCGATGCGGCGACGGCGCAAAGCTTCCTCAAGGCCGGGCGCTATCTTTGGAATGCAGGTCTGTTCCTATTCCGCGCCGCCGATCTGATTTCTGTGGCCGAGGCGAAGGCGGGTGATCTGATCCCGCCCTGCCAGGCCGCGATTGAGACCGGCCAAAACGATCTGGGCTTCTTCCGCCTTGGGGCGGAAGCCTACGGCAGCGCCCGCGCAATCTCGTTTGACTATGCCGTGATGGAACAGGCCCCCGAAGTGGCCGCTGTCCCGCTCGATTGCGGGTGGACGGATCTGGGCGCGTGGGACGCGCTGTGGCTGGTGTCGGAACGGGACGCGGATGGGGTGGCGACGGATGGGCCAGCCACTGCGTTGGATTGCACCGACACCTACCTGCGCTCCGATGATGGAGGGATGCAGTTGGTGGGCCTGGGCCTCGACGGGATCATCGCGGTCGCGATGCGCGATGCGGTCCTGGTGGCCGACAAATCCCGCGCCCAAGATGTAAAGACTGTGGTCACCGAATTGCGCCGCAACGGCACGGCGCAGGCCGACGATTATCCGCGCTTCCACCGCCCCTGGGGTTGGTATGAGACGCTCTGCCTCGACACCCGCTTCCAGGTGAAGCGCATAATGGTCAAACCCGGCGGCGTTCTATCCCTCCAAAGCCATCACCATCGATCGGAACATTGGATCGTCGTGGCCGGCACCGCCCAGGTGACCGTGGGCGATGAGGTCAAGCTCGTGACCGAAAACCAAAGCGTCTACATCCCGCTTGGCGCCGTACACCGCATGGCAAACCCCGGCAAAGTGCCGATGTACCTGATCGAAGTGCAGACTGGCACATATCTGGGCGAAGACGATATCGTCCGCTACGAAGACGTCTACGATAGGGCCTAAATCGGCTCTAAACAGGCGTTTTGCGCTGGCGGCGCGCAACCAGCAGCGCGCCCAATCCCCCCAAGATCAACCACGCCCCCGCCGGCAGTGGGACAGGCGACATCGCGCCCGAAGACACCAGTGCCGCACCATCCAACGTGAAGCCATCGTTCAGGCGCCCATGTTCCAAGGTGATCGTCGCGCGGCGCACATTCTGCGCCAGGTCGATCACGAAAAGCCTCCGCTGGTTGTTGCCAAAGCCGGAAAAGACTTCGCTCGCATTACGGCTGGCGATTGTCAGGGTCGTGAACTCCGCCGCGTCGCGCAGGGCAAAAACGATCCGGTTAAAGGTCTGCCCGCCGCCCAGGCGCGCCTCCCAGGTGATGCCAAGCGTATCGTTGGAATTGATCGCAAATAGCCCCCCGGGCCCGGGGATCACATTGCCCTGCCCGTTCAGGTTGCCGCGCGGATTGAACTGCAGCGCGATGTTATCGCAGGTGTTGTTGCCCAGGCTCAGTGACCGGCAGGTCGACCCCGACCCATTCCCGGTGCCATCGATGGTGGTGAAACTGCCCACGGTGCCGGTGCGCAGCACATCGGCGATCTCCCCATAGCGCTGGCCGGTCGCACCCGCACGCAGGCCTGCACCATCCTCAAAGATGCGGCGCGGCAGGTTGAGGTTCTCAAAATCCTCCACCACGACAGACCCGCCCGGGGGCGGGGTCACGGCGGTGGCGTAATTAGCAGGGCTAAAACTTTGCATCGTGATGGTCGCAGCCCCGGCCAAGCCAGGGGTCAGGGCCATGCACAACGCCGTGGCAGCGGCGGGCAGCAAGCGGATCATATCGTTACTCTCACAAACATTGGGCCAAACAGAGGGCACAGACATCAGGCGCCAAAAACGGCGCCTAAGTTTGGACACAAAGTAAACAGAGTTTCACCATAGAGGCACGCAGCTCCTTGGAAACAAAGGGTTTCCGAAAGGTGCCAGTCTATACCCACCCCACCCAAATATCGGGCCTGTGTGATTAAAAATCAGTCTGTTTGAGGAAGGGGTGCCTTCGACAGGTCACTGCCGGATCGAGAACCGCCGCTCCAAGCTGAAGAAGACCCGCTCATCAGTGCGGTCATCGGCCCCGTCTTCGCGGGTCAGCCGCCAGGACGCGCCCGCGCCGATATCCCACCGCTCGGTCAGGGGGCGGCTGTAATTGACCGCCAGCCGCGCGGTTTCCAGGTCGGTGCCCGCGGGATCCACAAAATCGCTATCGGTCAGGCGCCCCGACAGCGCGATCCGCGCATCGCGCGGCAGATCCAGGCGATAGCTGCCTTCCAAGATGCGCCGTTCGACGGCGTCAAAGGCCCCGTTCAACGTAGCGTCCTGGGTAAACGACAGGGCCACAACCCCGCGCCGCAAGTCGCGGTCATAGGTGAAGGCGCCGGTGCCGTAGGTCTCGCCGTTAGGCAGGTTGGCGGCGCCAAGCGACACGCTCACCTCGGCCCCCCGCGGCAGTTCGAAACTGCGCGTCAGGTTCACATTGCCCACAAAACCCGGCGCATGGAGGATCCGGCTGATGTCGAACCGGTAGCCCCCGTTGGGCCGATCCAGGCCCAGGCCGAACCGCATGTTCAGCCCATCGCGATCCTGAATAACCAGGACACCACCAGCCAGCTCTGATTCCACCTCGCTGCGGGCATAGGCCAGCTCGGCCGTGATCTCCAGATCTGGGCGGATCTGCCACATCACATCGGCGCCGGCGCGGACGCGTTCGTCGCGCTGCGATCCCAGGCCGGGATCCTCATCGTCCAGCGTCCACTGCGTGGACATCCCAAAGGTCAGCGTCTGGTCGGCCTCCAACCGGAAGGCCAGGCCCGCCTCTTGGCGGATGCGATCCCGCAGGTCAGGATCGGCGGCATCGGTGTAGATGCGATCATCGTAGCTGTAGCTGATCTCAACCCCGAGGGGGTCTGTGGCCCCCAAAGCCAGGTTAAAATCAAAGGCGCGCTGTTCTTCCGTGCCGCCTTCGATGACGGTCAGCGCGTCTTCATCAAAGGGCGCGTCGGGGTCTTCGAATGTGCGGTCGTCAATGTCGCGCCGTCGCAGATCGGCGCCAATGGCCAATTGCATCCGGCCCGTGTCACGCAGGTAATCCACGCCATAGCGTGGGTCGTCGAACTCGGCTGCTTCGATATCATCGAGCGGTACTACGACGCCAAAATCCCCCGAAAAGCTTAGGCGCCGTTCGCGGGTGGCGGTGATCAGATCCAGGTCAATGCCGGTGCGAAACTCAGGATCGCCATTGTCCAGCTCGATGCGGAACTCCAGATCGGCATCAGCGCGCACGCCGCCATCGGCATCGGCAATTTGCGCCGCCGCAAAGCCACCCAATGCCGCCAGGCTGACACTGGCCAAAGCCAGTGCCGAATATCGCATGCCCCGGATCCGGTTCATGGCCGCTTACTCAAACAGCCTCCGCTGCGGGACCAAGATCACATCGCCTTCGGCAAGGACAATGTTCTGATGCATCCGCGCCCCGCGCTCTAGCGCGCGATAATTGATCGAAACCACCGTCTCGACCAACGTGTGGGGATCGGTGCGCCGCACCTGAATCCGCCGTTCCGAGGCAAAGTTCGTCAGGCCCCCGGCCTGGGACAGCGCCTGTAGGAAGGTGGTGCCAGGCTCCACTGCGCGCGCGCCGGGATCGTTCACCTCACCCATAAAATAGATCGTGATGGTGGGGTCTTCGGCCGGGCCCGACGGGCCAACCGGCCGCACTTCGCGCAAGGTCGACACCGATACAAACACATTGGGCCGCGTGGCAAAGTTGCCCGAGATGGCGCCCGACAAACGATCGGCGATCTGCCCCGTCGTAAAGCCCCGCACCAGGAACGAGCCTGCAAAGGGGAACGAGATCGATCCATCGGGGGTCACCAACACGTTGCGGTTCAGTGACGGATCTTCCAACACTTCGATGGTCAGCGTGTCACCCGCGCGCACGCGATAACCGTCTTGCGCCACGGCACTTGTCACGCCCATGACGACACTCATCGCAAGCGCCATGACGGCGAAAAACAAAGATTTCATCTGGCCTGCCCTCATCCAGTTTTCCCCCTTATTGCCACGAAAAGAGAGCATGGGAAGGCATTTGCCACCGCAAGCACACGATCGGCCAAGAAACGTCGCCCCGCTGCTACAGGTGCTTACCGCTTGTGCGATGGGGCCCTATTGCCCGGTGCCCGCCTCTGCGGCGGCGGCCAGGGCCTCTTCCAGGCGGATGACCTCGGCACGCGCGGTGTCGAATTGGGCGCGCGTATCCTCGGGGCCTGCCAGGTCGAGCGCCACGTTCAGCTGCGCAATCGCAGCCTCAACCTGGCCCTCGATCTCTGCATCGGCCTCGGCGGCCAGAACCATGCCAAGGTGGAATTGCACCAGGGGATCATCGCTGAGCGCTTCGGCGGCGCGTTCCAGATAGGGGCGCGCCTCTTCAACCTCGCCCCGGCGGAAGGTGATCCAGCCATAAGTGTCCATCATCGCCGGGATATCCGTGCCGCGCAGGCGGCGCGCCACGGCATAGGCGCGTTCCAGGCTGTCATCATCGGTGCGATAGGTCGAGATCAGGCTGGCCAAGTTATTGGCCACCACGGCCGAGTTCGGCATCGCCTCATACAGCGTCTCGTAGATCGCAATCGCCCCGTCGATATCGCCAAAGCGTTCCAAGAACGTCGCCTGCGCCCACAACAAGTTCGCCCCTTCGGGCAAAACCTCCAACGCTTGGTCCAGGGTGGCCTGGGCGCTGTCGGTATTGCCAGTGGCAAATTCCGTCCGGATCAGCTCGATCCAGGCGCGCTCAAATTGCGGCTCGGCCTCGACGATGCCGCGATAGGTGGCGATGGCCACGTCCAGATCCCCTTGGATCCGTTCCGTGGCACCGCGCGCCATCAGCAGCGCGATATTTTCGGGGTCTTCCTCCAGGGCCTCTTGCAAATAGGCCAACGCCTCTTCGACCTGGCCATCGCGTAACATCGTGGACACCACGGCGACCTGGGCCGCCAGGGCCCCACCGCCGCCATCCGCCGCCAGATCCTGCAGGAATTCCAGCGCATCATCGGTGCGCCCCCGCGCCGTCAGGCGCGCCAGGCGTAGGCCATCGGCCAGGGCAATGCCCTCAGGCGTGCCCGCCCGGCGCGCAGCCTGTTCCACCCCTTCGGCGCGGCCCCAATCGCCCATGGCGATATAGACCTGGCCCAATTGTTCCAGCAGCTGCAGGTTGCCCGATTGCAGGCGCAGGGCACTGATGATCGCCTCTTCGGCGGCCAGGTAAAACTCATCGCTGATCAGATCGGCGGCGTAACGCAGGGTTTCTTCCGGCGCCGCGTTCGAGGTCTCGTAGGCCAACGCCAAGAAATCACGCGCCAATTCGTGGTTGCCGTTGCGCGCATGGGCGCGCGCCATCAACGTCATCGCCGCCACATCGCCCGGCGCTTCGTCCAGGGCCCGACGCAACAGGCCGATGGCATCATCGGCGCGGTCTTCTTCGATCAACCAACTCGCCTCAAGCCGCAGGGCCGTTTCATGGGTGCCATCAATGTCCAGAACTTCCGCCACCAGGCGGCGGGCCCCCACGGGATTGCCTTCTTCGATGAACATGCCCGCCAAAACCACCTTGGCATCGTTGATCCGCGCCGCGGTGCCCTCGCCCGCTTCGATCAGCTCGGACATCTGGGTGACGGCCTCTTCGCGTTCACCGGCGGTGAACCGGATCGAAGCTTGCATCATCGACAGGGTCATATCCCCGCCCGTGGCGGCAATTTGGGCGTTCACTTCGTCCAGGGCGGCCTCGGTGCCGCGCACACCCAACATGAATTGCACCAACGCAGATCGTAGATCGCTGGCCTCTTCCTCGGTCTCGGCGCCCTCAAGCTGGTCGCGCAAGAACGCCTCGGCCGCGTCGACATCACCTTGTGACATGTGGAACCGCAACAATGTGGCGACCAATTCGTCATCATCGGGATAGAGCGAGATCATTTCTTCGATCTGCCCGCGCACTGCGGGCACATCTTCGTCGGCGGCCAGAAGGCTTAGCTTGGTGTTGTGCAAATCGCGGTTGTTGGGGGCCGTCCCCAGGGCGCGGTTCACCAGATCCAATGCGGTAACCGTATCCCCATCACGCAAGGTATTGTCGACCAACACGCGGTACAGGCTCAAGCTGTCAGGCAGGTCTTCCAGCAAGACCAAAGCCGCATCGGCGGCAACGCGGCGGGCAGGGTCATCATCGGCCTCGATGGCATCGGCGTAATCCAGGGTGATGCTAATCACCTCGATCCGGGTGCCGTCTTCGCCGCTGCGTGTTTCCTCGGGGACCAATTCCAAAAGGCGCGGCCCATGCAGGCGCAATTGCTGCCAGGCCTGGGCTTCAATTGCCATCTCCGACAGGGCCAGGCGCGTTTGGATATCATCGGGGATCTGTTCAGCCAAGCGCAGGAACTGCGCAAAGGATTGTTCCAGATCACCGGCCTCGCGTAGGGCGCTGGCAAAGGTGCGCCGCGCCTCGGTGTGCAACCCGTTCAGCTGAAAGACATTGCGAAACTCGACCGTGGCGCGCGCCAGATCGCCTTCTTCCAGAAGGGCCAAGGCAGCCTGGTAATGGCCTTCGGCACGCTCTTCCGAGCTTTGGCAAGCAACCAGCGTCAGGATCAGCGCGGCGGAGAAAATCAGGCGAAGCATAGATATGTCCGGTCAGAATAAGCAAAATCAATGGGGGGCGTTCTGCACCAATGACCCATATGACGTTTGATATCGCAAAGGATAAACCCCCAAGACAAGGGGGCGCCCATCAAAAGGCTGTGGTTTCGGGCCAATGGATCGGGCGCAAAGCGCAGGGGCGCGGGGCTCAGTACCCGGTGCCGCGCGCCACGACACTGGCCGTGCGCAGCAGGATCGACAGATCCGAACGCAACGACAACGTGCGCTCATAAGTGTCGTCATAATGGGTGCGTTCGGCGAATTCACATTCGTTACGATCCGACACTTGCCACAGGCCTGTCAGACCGGGGCGCACCTTATAATAGCCTTGGCCGTGATAAAGCTTGGCCTGTTTGGTCATGAACGGACGCGGGCCCACTAGGCTCATATCACCGGTCAACACATTCAAAAGCTGCGGCAATTCATCGACCGAGGTTTTGCGGATCAACCGCCCCGTCCGGGTGATGCGGGGATCGCTCTTTAGCTTCTGGGTGGCATCCCATTCGGCGCGCGCCTCGGTATGGGCCTCCAGATGGGCCTCCAACTTGGCATCGGCATTGGGCACCATCGAGCGCAGCTTGATCATCCGAAAGATCCGGCCACCCCGGCCGACACGATCTTGGGTGTAGAACGGGTTATGGCCGTCCCGCGCCACGATCAGCGCAAACACCATCATAATCGGCAGCCAGACCGGCAGCGCGGCAATCACACAGACCAGATCAAAGGCCCGCTTGCCAAAGCGGCGGTACAGGCGGGATTGCGGCAGGTCTGGTTTGACCAAGGGTTGGGTCGGGGCCTGGGGGACGGCATGCGCGGTGACCGATGCGGCAACCGGGTGGCCAGGAAACGCCACAACGCGGGCCGGCCCATCTGCGGGCGCCGGGGTCATGGCCGACGGGAGCGGAATATCCGCCGCCGCATCGCGGTCCATGCCATCCACGTTGGCAAAGGAGGTTTCCTGATAAGACATTAAGTATGTCCCCCGTGAAACGGATTTAACTCGACTAAAATTTGAGTGATTGGCCCCAAAGGTGTTGAAACTGGGGGCGTCTCCGGCCGTTTCGTCATTAAGTGTCTTCGTATCATCCTCCGGTTTAGACCATCTCTTTGTGGTCGTCTTGTGAAATATTAACGAAATCCGCCGCAACGCAGCACGCCGCCGATCGAAACCCCGGAATTTAATTAAAATGCCTTATAAATAGTCGTGCTTGGTTTTTGGGCGGACCGTGTGGATCCTGTTTTCTGTTGGTTGAACAGGCCCTTTGCCTCAACAGTGCCTCAGTTTTGTCAATTATCGTCGCCGTTTGCGCAACAATGCCACCCTCAAAAGCGAATCGCTGCACCCGCAGCGTCCAAAACCCCGTCGGAACGGCCCCTCTCCAGCACGTGCCTGCTGTCTGCGACACCAAAACCGCCCCTGCCCTGTCTGCTTTGCAGGCAAACGCGCCCCAAGCGGCTCAGACAAAGGTGTACCGCCGCGCGATCTAGCCTATAACGCGGCCCTAGATACCGTCACCCTTACCCGCCGCCCAAGCCGCATCCCTGGTCCACGAAGTTGTCCCCCATGCTCAACGCCGAATATTTCGCCAAGCGGTTCGGACTGCGCGAGCGGCCTTTCACCCTTCTGCCCGATCCTGATTTCCTGTTCTGGAGCCCGGCCCACACCCGCGCCTTCGCGGTGTTGGAATATGGGGTCCTGTCGCGCGCACCGATCACCGTGATCACCGGCGAGGTGGGGGCGGGCAAAACCACCCTGATCCAGCACCTTCTGCGCAATTTCGATGATGACGTGCTGGTGGGCCTGATCTCGAACGCGCAGGGCGGGCGCGGAGATCTGCTCCATTGGGCGCTTGGCGCCTTTGATGTCGATGTGATGCCCGGCGCCGATTACGTCGCCAATCACCAGGCGCTGCAGCGGTTCCTTATCGAACAATATGCCGCCGGCCGGCGCACCGTCCTGATCATCGACGAGGCGCAGAATATCTCGGTCGAGGGTCTAGAAGAGCTTCGGATGCTCACCAATATCAATTCCGGCAAGGATGAGCTGCTGCAGCTGATCCTGGTGGGTCAACCGGAATTGCGCGACGTGATTATACAACCCCAATTGCGCCAATTTGCGCAGCGTGTTTCGGCCAGCTTCCACCTGCCCGCGATGGACCTGGACACCACAAAAGCGTATATCCGCCATCGTCTGGTCCATGCCGGGGGGACAGGGGCCGAATTTCATGACGGCGCCATTGCGCTGATCCATCAACGCAGCCGCGGCGTCCCGCGTTTGATTAACAAGTTCGCAGATTTCGCCATGGTTTATGCCGCCACCTCCGAACAGAATGTCATTGATGAATTGACCATCGCCGAGATTTTCCGCGATGGCCTGTTTCTGGACACGGTGGAAACGCCTTCCGACACCTCTCCGGCCCAGGACGCCGCTGAATGAGCAGCAATTTCAAATTCTACCGCTCGCTGCTGGCGCGGCGGTTCCCGGTGATGGCGATCTTGTTTTTGATCTCGGCCGCGGTGGGCGGGATCTTGGCGGTGCGCCTGCCCACCACCTATGAAACCGTCGCCCGCCTGATCGTGCAGCCCCAGCAGATCTCAGAAGATCTGGCCGCCTCCACCGTGCAGATCGACGCCCTGGAAGAGGTGCGGATCCTGCAAGAACAGCTGCTGACGCGCGCCAACCTTCTGGATATCGCAGATCAGTTCGAAGTGTTTGAAGATCTCGAAAACGCGCTGCCCAACGATACCGTCGCCGCGATGCGCGCGGCCACCAATATCAACGCCTCGGGCGGGCAATCGCGCCGCGCCGGGCCACAGCCGGTTCTGGTGTCGATCGAATTTCGCGCCCGCACGCCGCGGATCGCGGCCGATGTGGTCTATGAATATGTGACCCGGCTTTTGGCCGAAAACGCGCGCCAACGCGCGGGCGCTGCCGGTGAAACGTTGTCCTTCTTTGAACAGGAGGTCGACCGCCTGGGCACCGAGCTTAGCCTGCGCTCCGCCGCCATCACCGATTTCCAAAACGAAAACTCCGATGCCCTGCCTGCAGATCAGGATTTCCGCCTGCAACGTCTGCTGTTGCTGCAAGAACGGCTGGACGGGATTTCCGAAGACCGCGCCGGCCTGGAAGACACCCGGGTGCGCACCATCGAAATCTTCGAGGCAACCGGCAATCTGGGCGTGCTGCCCGAAGCACAGCAAACCCCCGAACAACAGGAATTGACGCAGCTGGAACGCGAATTGTCCCAGGCGCTGACCACGTTTTCGGAAACCGCCCCCCAGGTGCAGCAATTGCAACGCCGCATCGATGTGCTGCGCGAACAGGTAGAGGCGCAGCAACTTCAAACCGCCGCCGGAGACACCGATGACGAACAGCTCAGTGGGCCCGAGACGCTGCTGAATCTGCAATTGGCCGAGATTGATTCACGCCTCGATGAATTTGACCGCCAAGAGGACAATATCATCGACGAAATCGCCGCCCTCGAAGATGCGATTGCCCGCACGCCGTTAAACTCGATCACGCTGTCCAGCTTGCAGCGCGACTACGACAATATCCGCCTGCAATATGACAGCGCCGTGCAGCGCTTGGCCCAGGCCTCCATCGGCGAACGGATCGAGGTCAGCGCGCGGGGTCAGCGGATCACGCTGATTGAACCGGCCGCTGTGCCCACCAGCCCCGCCAGCCCGAACCGCCCGATGTTGGCCGCCGGGGGCGTTGGCGTTGGTTTGGCCCTGGCCGCCGCCTTCTTCATGCTGATGGAGCTGCTGAACAACACCGTGCGCCGCCCGGTTGAAATCACCAACCGCCTGGGCATCACGCCGTTGGCCGTCCTACCCTATATCGAAAGCCCGCGGGAACGGGTCACGCGCCGCTTCTTCCGTGTGACGGCGGCCTTGGTGGTGATCTGTGGCGTCCCGGCGGCCCTATGGGCCGTGGACACCTATTACCTGCCATTGGATTTGGTGGCGGAACGGGTCCTGAGCCGGTTGGGTCTCGGGTAGAAGGGGCGACAGGATGGAAAAGCTTCAAGATGCCCTCAACAGGGCGCGGGCCGAACGCAACCAGATCAAGGCCCAAGCCTCCGCGGCCGAGGCTGATGGCCCCACCGAACAGGCCAGCCTGTGGGACGCCCTGACCGAGGCCAAGCCCGACCCCGCCCATATGAACAAGCGCCACGTCGTGTCGCATTCCTATTCCAATGCCGCGTCGGCCTTTGACATCCTGCGCACCAAGGTGGTGCTGCAGATGCGCAAACATGGCTGGCGGCGGTTGGCCATCACCTCGGCCACGCCGGTTTGCGGCAAAACCACCGTCAGCTGTAACCTCGCCATCGGCATGTCCCGCCAGACCGAGATCCGATCGGTGGTGATGGATTTGGACCTGCGCAATCCGTCGATGGCCAAGATGCTTGGCTTGACCCCGCCGCGCAATATCACGGGCCTGCTGGAAGGCTCTGTGCCTTTCGCGGAACAGGCGATGCGCGTGCAAGACAGCGTCGCGATTTCGATGGCCAAGACCAGCACGCCCGACCCCACCCGGTACCTACTGGGCCATTCCACCGAAGGCGTGTTGCAGGGGATCGAGGCGGATTACGAACCCGATCTGATGATCTTTGACACCGCCCCCATCATGGTCAGCGATGACACCCGCGCCTTCCTGGCCCAAGTCGATTGCGCGATGATCGTGGCCTGCGCCGAACGCACGACGATTTCCCAAATCGACGCCTGCGAACGCGAGATTGCCGAACATACCAATGTGATGGGCGTGGTGTTGAACCAAGCCCGTTTCCTGGATGATGATCAGGGGTATTATGGCTATGGGTACGGCTATGGCTACGGCGCCTCGTAACGGGTTTGCGTGCGCTATCGGCCTGCGGCCTACTTGAGCGCAGGTGTCATGCGCTATCGGCCTGTGGCCTACTTGAGCGCGGTGTAAAAAAGGATCCACCCCCCGATGGTCGCGATTGACGGAGCTTCTCGCACCCCAACCCGCGATGGATCGCAGGGGGCCACCGCGCGCGCGCTGCCCGGCCAGACCTCCCCCGATGCCCACAAACTGCCCTGGCCCGTGGGGCTGTATCTGATCGTCGTCTTTATGCCGATGTTCTTCTCGCTCGGCCCGCTCAGCATGACACCGCTTCGGATGGTGGTGCTGGTCGCCACCGTGCCCCTCGCAGGTATGCTCCTGACGGGACGGTTCGGGCGGCTCGTGTGGTCGGATTACTTCTTCCTCGCGCATCTGGCCTGGATCTTTGTGGCGCTCGCCGTCAACAACCCTGACCGGGTGATCGAAAACTTCGGCTCAAATGGGATCGAGTTTTTGGGCGGCTACCTGATGGGCCGTGCGATGATCCGCACGCGCGGGCAATTCATAGCACTCGCCAAATGGCTGGCCACGGCCACAGCGCTTCTGTTGCCCATGGCGGTGTTCGAAGCCCTCACAGGCCGCCCTATCCTGCTTGAGATCATACGCAGCATCCCGGCCGTGAACCCGCCCCATATCGGCCAGATCGACCAACGTTTGGGCCTCGACCGGGTGCAGGGCTTTTTTGCCCACCCCATCCATTTTGGCCTGTTTTGCTCGATCATCTTTTCGCTGACCTTTGTGGGGCTCAAAGGCGTTTATTCCGATTACCGCCGCTGGATCACCAGCGCGGCGGTGGGGATCTGCACCTTCCTGGCGCTGTCCTCGGGCGCGCTTCTGGCGCTGATGATGCAGCTTTTCTTCATCACCTGGTTCGCCGTCCTGCGGAATTTCGAAAAACGCTGGTGGCTTTTGTTCTGGCTCTGCGTGGCGGCCTATGTCGTGGTCGACATCGCCTCAACCCGGACGCCAATCCGGGTCTTCATGTCTTATGCCACCTTCTCGGCCCATAACGCGTTTTGGCGCGGGATCATCTTTGAATGGGGGGTGCGCAATGTGTTCGGCTCTGTCGAACATAACGTGCCGGCCAGTGTGTGGGTTGGCATTGGGCTCAACGATTGGATCCGCCCACCCTTCATGCGCTCGTCCAGCGTGGACAATTTCTGGCTGCTGACGTTGATGCTCTATGGCCTGCCGGGGCTTTTGTTTTTGGTGGTGGGCTATGTCGGCGGCATCATCGGGATTATCCGGCGCAAGTTCGACGGGGATGAGGAATTGCAGGCCCTCAGGCGGGCCTGGGTCTTCACATTCTTGGGGCTCAGTTTCACGATGGTCACGGTGCATGTCTGGTCCACCGTTTATTCCTTCGTGTTCTTCATGTTTGGCGCCGGGCTGTGGATGCTCCAGGCCGAACCGCGCAACCCTGACGCAGCCGATGGCGCCCCCCTGCCTGACGACACCGCCGCCGCCAGCCGCCACGCCTATTCCCGCTTTACCCTGAAAACCCGAGGGGACGCGCCCGAGCCGACAACGGATGCGCCAGAGGCTGGCCCACCGCTTTCTCGCCCCCTAACGCGCGCGTTGGGACCGGAGCGCCAATAGCTTGTCCCGTAGGCTCCGGATTGGGGTCAGCACCGCGTTTTCCAGCAGAACAGACACCCCACTGGGCGTCGGCACCGTGCCGATGGCCTCGGGCGCGAAATGCGCCGTCATCGTCTCGGGCGCGATGCGCCGCCCCCGGATCTTGTTCGACACGTTCTCTCCGTGGACCAGTTGCAGCCACCCGGGCGTGCCGGATAACTGCACCACCGGGCCGTGATCGGCGATGGTCATGTGCTGCGTGGCAAAGGCGGTTTTGAAGTCGCCGCCAAAGGGTTCGGCCACTGAGAAAAACGCATTCGACGGATGGTCGATCGTATAAATCCGATCATTCCCCATGATGCAGCCCGCGCGGATGTTGAAAAACGTGGGTCCCGTAATGTCTTGGCCCTCCGCCGCCTTCTGGATGCGGTCCACGTAATCCAGTGCCAACCCGTCATCGTTATCGAGCCGCGTCGACAAGATCACCTCCGGTTCAATCCCCCGTTCGGCCAGCACCTCACGGACCGACCGTGGCCAGCCATCGCCGGGAAAGAGCCCCGTGTAATAGGCCACAAAGGGGAACGTCTCCTGCAGCTTGGCGATGCGGTCCTTGAACACCTGCGGCGTGTGTTCGTCGAAATAGATGATCCACAGGAAGTTCTGGTTGGTCTGCGCCGCAATTGCAGGCAGGCAGATCCATTCAAACAGTTCGAACCGCCGCTCCAGCCAGCCTTCGCGGTTGCGGATCGCTTCCTCGCGGCCAGGCGTGGCCAGGTTGAACCGGGTCAGGATCACATGTTGGAGGCGCATCGCGGGGCCTTTGTGTTGGTGATGTCTTCTCACAGGTCTTCTCACGGGACGCGCGGCGCGTTACGCCTGCCCCATGGATGATGCGCAGAATGGTCTAGATGCCGCCGAGGGGCGAGCCAAAAAAGCCCGCCCCAGCAAGGTTGCGCGCGGTTTGCGTCTTTTGGGGGCAATGTTAGACCCGCGCGCCTACGCACATGCCTTTAAGTTATTGAATTATTACAATTATTCTCATGTTCAGCCCTTGCGGAACATGCAGGTCGGCCCCGGCGCCCGGATCAGCCCCAATGCCAGCTTTTCCAACCCCGAGCGCATCCAAATTGGCGCGCGCTTCAGCCTCGGCGCCCATTCCACGCTCTGGGCCGGGCCAGGGGTGGGGCGGATCGTGATCGGCGATGATGTGCTGTTTGGGCCCGATGTCCTGGTGACGGCGGCGAATTACCGGTTCAACGATGGCAGCCCCGTGACCGAGCAGGCGATGAATGAGGCCGATGTGATCATCGGCAATGATGTCTGGCTTGGCGCGCGGGTCATCGTGTTGCCCGGCGCGCGGATCGGCGACGGCGCCATCATCGGCGCCGGAGCGCTCGTGCGCGGTGAGATCCCGGCAGGCGCGATTGCCGTGGGGACGCCCGCGAAAGTGGTCGGTCGCCGCGACGCAGGGGCGATGCCCGAGTAGACGGCGACGCGAAGCGCCCCAGGCCGGTTAACAGCGGCGCAGCCGCCCGGCCATCGCCGGGCCCACCGTCAAACCGTAGGTTTGCCTTCCGCAAAACGGCCCGGCGATCCTGGTGAAGCTTGGCGCATCGCTTGGGCGTAGTGCGAACCTGGCCTGGATAAAGCGCCCTAGAACATCCGTCGGCATCGCCGTTCCTGGGCCCGTCGATGGCCGTGCTCGGTACGAACCTCCAAACACCCTGGGGCGCCTAGCCTCAGCCGTAGCCCGCCAACCACACCCGCCGCTGCACCCAGACATCCCGGTGCACCGCACCAGACCCTAACAGCCTGCGTAGACCCGCACTAAACCACATCAACCCCAACCCCAGCGGCACCTGCCAGCCGGGCCAATGGTCCCGCATCAGCGTCGCCTTGGCCCGCAGCACGGAAATCCGCTTATCGCTTCGCTGATCCGCCGCAGCGCCCACGATATGCATGATCTCCGCCTCCGGCGTGATCATCGGCGCATATCCCATCCGTGCCGCGCGCAGGCACAAATCAGCCTCTTCGCCATACATGAAGTACTTCAGGTCAAAGCCGCCCAACTCATCCCACAACGCCCGTGGGATCAGCAGGAAACACCCCACCACGATATCCACCTGCCGCACGCTGTTACGCTGCCAGCCGCCCATCCCCTCGGGATTGAACAGCTCGGACCCCTTAAAGACGGTGCTCAGCCCTGTGGCCCAACAGAATGTGCTCCACAGGCTCACACGCTGCCAGCAGGACGCGATGTTCAGCGACCCGTCGGGAAACACCGTCCGTCCGCCCCAAATCCCCGCCTGCGGGGTTTCGCGCGCGAAACGCATCAGATTATCGACAGCACCCGCATGGCATTCCGTGTCGGGGTTCAGCAGCAACAGGAACTCCGTCCCTGCCCCCTCGGCCACCACGTTATTGGCCCGTGCAAAACCAAGGTTCTCCTCGGACCGAACCAGCTCGACCCGGGCGTCCCCCCCAAACGCCGCCGCAATCGCATCGGCCGACCCGTCGCTGGAGGCATTGTCGAAGACCACCATCCGAAACGAGGTCTCCACCGTTGTCTCCAGACAGGTCCGGATCGCGGCCAGCGTCAGGTCTTTGGTGTTGTAGCTGACCATGATGATGGTCAGATCCGGCGTCGCACTCACCCCTCAGGCCCCGGGCTTCAGGATCTTGCGCGCCATCTCGCGCAAGCGCGGCTTCAGGCCGTTGGCCTTCGCGCGTTCGGCATCGCGGGCGGCCACGACCTCCGCCGTCAGGACGGGCGCCGCAACCTGCGGCTTGGGATCGTCCAGCGCATAGGGGAAGCGTTCGAAATCGGCGGCATAGATTTCGGCAATGCGCTTCAGGTCATACTCCGACGGCGTGACGCGTTCGGTTTTGCGGTCCGCTTGGGCGTTATGCCAGGGCAGCGCGCGCGGTTCGGCCTGCACGCCCGTCACCTCATCAAACCACATGATCAACGCATCGATCCCGTGTTCGAGGTAGAACAGATCTGCGTCCTCGGGCACGAAATCCGCCATCGGGCGGATGTGATTATCGAAGGCAAAGGGCTCCGCCGCCAAGCGCTCGGGGATATCCTCCAACCAATCGCTGAAGGTGACGCTTTCGGCGATGCTCCCCTCCATATCCCGCTGGAAGTGATAGGCGCTGACGACGCGGCCCACCGGGTGGCGCACAATCGAAAAGCAATGGTCAAAGAAGCCCGCCGGGAACAGCCGGTCACGAATGTCTAACGTGATGTGCTGGGGTGAGGTTTTGGACCACCGCCCCTCGGCGGGCTGTTTGAGGAAATGCCGGTCCGCAAAGGCCACGTCGCCAAACCGCGCCTCCAGGTACAGTTCCACCGAGGAGCCGCCGCATTTGGGCACATGGGCGAAATAGATCAGCGTTTTGTCGACACGGAGGATGGGCATCGGAGATCTCGGGCAAGGGGACGCTTGGGGGCGTTCTGGCATGATCTGTGGGGTAGGGGAACAGGCGTTACGTCCCATGCTACGCGCCCCAGGCCGGTTAACAGCGGCACAGCCGCCAGGCCATCGACGGGCCCACGCCCGGCGATTTTGGTTAGCCTGGGCGCGTCGCGTAGGCGGAGTACGGACTTGGCAACTATAAAGCGCTCCAGAATATCCGTTGGCATCGCCAGTCCTGGGCCCGTCGACGTCCGTGCTCGACACTCAAAATCTCAACGTTAGACCCGTTTCGCGCGCGAAACCTGATCACACTCGCTTCCGCACCCACCCCAAAAACGCCTTATCCGCGGAGCGTAGCCGTGGCCGCCCCGTGGCGGCCCAGACACCGCGCCATTCGGCCTCTAGCGCGTAAACATCCAGCCCCGGCGCCAAGCGCCGCGCCTCGTCCAGCGTGTCAGGCGACAGGATCGGGCCCCCACCCATAAGCGTCCCATCCTCCACCACGCCTCGGGGCGTAATGCGGATCAGATCGCCAGGCTCCTCGACCAAGGTATAATCGGGCAAGCCGTCGGCCTTGATGATCTCGCGCACCATCGCGCGAAACACCCGAAGCGGCGAGTTTGAGCCGCTTTTCTTCTGCAACACAGCCACCGACACCGTCCACGCCGGCTGCGTCCCGCAATGTTTGCGGGCGAGTTCGTACAACCGCCGCTCCAGCGGCTTGCGCAGGCCAAAATACCCCCGGCTCAGAGTCAGAACCGATTTCGACAGGACCGCGCGGTAAAGCCATTCGGACAAGGTCACCGATACACTCACCATCCGGCCGCCCCGCGTCTTGCGCACAATCTCCCACGTCTCGATCAGGCCGAACCCGGTCGTCACCTCCACCGGATCCGCCTTGGGCCCCGTCGCGATATTGGTGGTGATGCGTGTGCCCGCCAGCCGTTCAAACGCGTCCTTCAGGCGCTTATAGGCATCGCCGCTTGTCTCGCGCCCCGTGGCCAGCAGCAGGTCATGGGCGGTCAGCGTGAGCGTCCGCGCCGTGGGACGGCCCGCATTCAGCGCGGCCATCAGCTGGCTGATGCAGAAGATCAGGATATCGGCGTCAAAAATCGTCGCCCGCCCCTTCACCGAAGGCGTAATCGTGATCTCCGTCCCGCGATGCTCATAGGACAAGACGCGCCGGTCAGGCCGGGTGCTGAGCGAGAAGAGCGGATGCTCCATGCTCGCCAAATCATGTTTGGGAACGGCGGCGAAAAAATCGCAAACGAAAAAATCCCGCTCAGGGAGCGCCGGTGTCATGCCGGGCCGCGTTGGATTGGTGTCATACTGCCCTCCGGCCCCCTTGGACGGGAACTCGTGGTTTCATTTACACTGAACTTATCCACAGGCCTTGCGGCGGTCTATGATTCCTTGCGCGCGCGTCGGGGGTTCGGAGTCACTTGGGCGGGGTTTCAGAGTCGCCTTTTCGGGGGATCAGAGTCGCATGAGGCTTGAAAGAAGCGCCCAAGCCATTTGGAACACGTGGTTTTTCTAGACAGCGACATTCCCGTAACTGAATCCATAACAGAAAAATAACTGGCTTTTTTTGCACGGCCCCCTGCCCTACCCTCTGTACACGGTTGTTTCCCCCTGATTTGCTAAGAAAAATGAGTCCGATGTAGCGGGTTTTCTTGCATGTTACGTGTTTTCGCGTACTCTTAGAAAAAAGCGGTACATTCTCCAGCAGATGCGCAAAGCACCGGGGCTTCAAACAGGCGACAGATCGATGGACAGCCATCCTCCCTACTTCAACATCTCACCTGAAAAGGCCCTGGATGAGCTTGGCGATCCTAAAGGCACCGCTGATTTTGCAGCTATCGCCGAAGCATGCGCCAAAGGCCGGTCTGACCTCGCCGGGCGTGGAATGGATGAGACGGGGCAGAAAAGCCTACGGCTGTTTTCCACCTGGGAGATTACCAAATACCTGATCCCCGTGGCCCCGGCCCATTTCCGCCGCGTGCTGCGCGGCAACCCCGATCTGCCCCAGGGCCGGTCCGAAACCGAAGGCGGGGCAAAGTGGTTCACGCTCGACGAGGTGCTGCGCCTGCGCGCCCATTTCGGGGCAGAAGGCTCTAAAGCCAAGGATTACCTGCCCTATCGGCCCGCTGGCCTGCCCGCCAAGATCGTGGCGGTTGCGAATTTCAAAGGCGGTGTTGGCAAAACCTCCACCGCTGCCCATCTGGCGATGTCGGCCGCGTTAGACGGTTACAAAGTGCTGGTTGTGGATCTGGACAGCCAGGGTTCGATGACCTCGATCTTCGGCGGACGGGTCGAGGATGAATGGGGCACCGTCTTCCCGCTGCTCGCCCGGCATTACGCCGAAGCCTTGCGCGCCGAAAACCAGCGCCGCACCGATCGGGGGGAGGCGCCTCAGCCGCTGGACGACACGCTGACCGAGGCTGTGGGCATGAAGGCCCGCGACGTGATCCGGCCCACCCATTGGCCCAACATCGACCTGATCGGGGCGCAGCTGAACCTGTATTGGTCCGAGTTTCAGATCCCCGTTTGGCGCATGGCCACGCGCGGCTGGAAGCTGTGGGAGGCTCTAAGCGGCAGTTTAGAGACGGATAGCGTGCTGGATGAGTACGACCTGATCTTCGTCGATACGCCCCCTGCCCTCGTTTACCTAACGATCAACGGCCTTGCCGCCGCCGACATCCTGCTGGTGCCCTTTGGCGCGTCCTTCCTGGAATTCGATAGCACGGGCCGGTTTTTCGACATGCTCCACGCCACCTTCGCCTCGATCGAGGAGGGGGAGAATATGGCCGCCCGCGCCCTGGGCCGCGACGAGATGCGGTTTGAATGGGATGCCGTGCGCGCCGTGCTAACCCGCTACGACAGCGGGCAGCAGGCGGAAATGGCGGCGCTGATCGGCGCGCATATGGGCCAAATCCTCAGCCCCCATCGGCAGGATTTCACCGCGCTGATCGGACAGGCGGGCGAACAGGTCCACGGGATTTACGAGGCTGATTACCGCGACTTCAACCGCGAGACCTATGCGCGCGGGCGGGCCACGTTTGACGACACCTATGCCGGGTTCAAGCGGCTTTTGTACGGTGTTTGGCGGCGGGAAGAATTGGATGCGGCAGCGATGAATGCTGCGGAATAGAGCCTGTTTCGCGTGCGAAACGCTCGCGCTCAAGTAGGCCACAGGCCGGTAGCGCACTAAAAGAGGTCCTCAGAAAGGGAGCGTCACACATGGCAAAGCGCAAACGTTTGGGGCCAGCGGTGATCACGGGGCAGGGCGGTGATGCGGCTCTAACCCAAACCTTAGAGACGCAAACGCCCCCCATCGCCCGGGTCGCCGGAGAGGCGGCGGCCGAGGCCGCAGTGCGCGAATTATCGGACGAGCTGGCCAATGCCCTGGCCGAAGGTCGGATGGTCCAGGACATCGCGCTGGATGATATCGATGAGATGCATCTAAGCCGCGATAGGATCGTCGCCGTCGCCTCTGAATTGGAAGCGCTCATCGCCTCGATCCAGGCGCGCGGGCAGCAGATGCCGATTGAGGTGGTGGATCTGGGGGCCGACCAAAACCCGCGTTACGGACTGATTTCGGGGTGGCGGCGTCTGACAGCGCTAAAGGCGCTGCGTCAGCGGACCAATGCGCCGCAATTTGAAACCGTGCGCGCCGTGTTGCGCCAGCCGCAGGGCGCCGCCGATGCGTATCTGTCGATGGTCGAAGAGAATGAGTTGCGCGTCGGGCTCAGCTATTACGAACGTGCCCAAGTCGCCGCGCGCGCCTCAGATTTCGATGTGTTCGACGGCTCGGCGGATGCGGTCCAAGCGCTGTTCCCAACCGCGTCCAAAGCGAAACGGTCCAAGATCAATGCCTTCGTCCGGGTCTTCCGCGTTCTCGACCCCGTGCTGAAATTTCCCGATACAATCCCCGAACGCTTGGGCCTCCGCATCGCCAAGGCGTTGGATGCAGGGCAGGGGGGGCTGTTGTACGACGGCTTGCGCGAAGTTCCGTCCGACACGCCCGCCGATGAACACGCTCGGTTGGAGAAGTTATTGGGCCTCAAAACAGGCTCTAAAGATACCAATAGGGTCGCACAGGCGAGCTTTCCCGGCGATGTGTCCCTGACCCGCAGTCGCGGCACCCTGAAGCTCAGCGGGGCGGGCGTGGATGCCACGCTGGAACGCGAACTGACCGACTGGCTGCGGGAGCGGCAGAAGGATCGGTGAGGCTGCTTGAGCTTTCCTTTTCCGCCGATCAAATCGCCCGTTTCGCGCGCGAAACCCCTGGGCTACACCGGGCGCGATATGTCTGATCTTGCCGTCATTATCCCCCATTACAACGACACCGCACGGCTGACGCGGTGTTTGGAGGCGTTGGAGCCCCAGGACCGGACGGGTGTTGAGGTGGTGGTGGCTGACAATGCCTCCACGCAGGATCTGAACACCATCCAAACGCGGTTCGATTGGGTGCGCTTCACCACGCAGCCCGAGCCCGGCGCGGGGCCCGCGCGGAACGCGGGCGTGGCGGCCAGTACGGCGCCTTGGATTGCGTTCCTCGATGCCGATTGTCTGCCTGAGGCCACGTGGCTGGCGCAGACCAAACGGGCCGCAGCGGGGGATCCAAAGCGGATGACCGGCGGGCGGGTGAAGGTGTTTGACGAAACCCCCGCGCCACGATCGGGGGCGGAGGCGTTCGAGACGGTCTTTGCCTTCGACCAGGAATCCTACGTCCGCGATAAGGGCTTTTCCGTCACCGCGAACCTGATCGTGCCCCGTACCGCGTATGAGGCGACGGGCCCGTTCCGCACCGGCGTGTCGGAGGATGTGGAATGGTGCCACCGCGCGCGGGCGGCGGGCTATGGCCTGGAATACGACCCTAACTTGGCGGTTGGGCATCCGTCGCGGTCGGATTGGGCGGCGCTGGCCAAGAAGTGGCGGCGCCTGACGACTGAGGAATACGGGCTTGGCGGCAGCCGCCTCTCCTGGGCGATCAAGGCGCTGCTTCTGCCCGCCAGCGCGCTGGCGCATATGCCTAAAGTGCTGCGCCACACGGCCCTCAGCCCGCTGGAAAAGCGCCGGGCCATGGGCACGCTCGCGCGTATCCGCACGGCGCGGATGGTGTGGATGATACGGGCGCTGCTTTCCCCTCGGGCGGGGATGCATTAACACCGATCCCAAGCCCCGCTTGCGAAGGACCCGCCCGGCCATGGCCGTCATCAGCCCCGCCCTGAACGCCGCCTATTTCGACATCACTAAGGTCGGCAGTTCCAGCGTCAAGGAGGCGCTGTGGCGCCTTGAGACAGGGGAGCCGTTTGCGGGCACCGGACTGACCAAAGTGCGCAACCACCTGCGCTGGCGCCTGGCGCGCGCGGGGTTGGCGGAGCCGCGGAATATCCACGAAGAACCCGGATACCGAAACCAGCGCTATGACCTGGCGCAGGTGCCCGACGGTTACGCGCGGTTCACCCTGGTGCGCGACCCGGCGGCGCGGCTGCGCTCCGCATGGCGGGACAAGATCAACCGGGCGCAGTTCGAATGGCGCGGTGAGGTGATGGATCTGGAGGCCGATGGCCTGCCGCTGGACCCGAGCTTTGGCGAGTTCATCGACCACTTTGAATTGTATCGCTCGATCAGCCGGCCCGTGCGGGTCCATGTGACGCCCTATTCCTGGCATTTAGGCTCTAACCTTAAGGAATTCGACCAGGTGTTTCGCATCGAGGATGGGGGCGCCTTGGCCGCTTGGATGAGTGACCAGGCGGGGCATTCGGTGGAGCTGCCGCGGGAAAATTCCAGCGCTGGAGAGGTGCGGGATGATCGGTTGAGCGTGGCGCAGATCGAGAAACTGTTTGTGATCACAGCGCCCGATTATGCCTTGCTGGGGGATCTCTACGATGCCGATGCGGCGGCCGAGATGTTTCGCGCGCGGAGCGCGGCGTGAGGTTTGGTGGCGGGCAGCAAGCGGCGTTGAAGGCGCTGATTGCGGTGCGGCGGCTGCGCAGTCGGGGGCAGGGGGCGCTGAGGCGCCTGGGGCTGATCCGGGCGCGGGACGGGCGCGATAGCTCACGGCCCAAGGTGATCCCCAAGATCATCTGGATCTACTGGGCGCAGGGGGAGGCGGAGGCGCCGGTTTTGGTGCGTGCCTCCATCGATAGTTGGCGTCGGATGAACCCGGAATGGGACGTGCGGGTGCTGGACGCCAGTACTGCGCCCGATGCTGCTGATCTGCCGGTTTCGCCTGAAACAGTGCCGATTCAGTCTTATGCCGACCTGCTGCGCCTGCGGCTGTTGAACACGGAAGGGGGCGTGTGGGCCGATGCGACGGTCTATTGCGTCACGCCCCTGGACCATTGGTTACCATTTATCGCGCAAAAGGGGTTTTTCGCCTTTCGCTGGACGCCCGGCGATGCCTGGATGATCTGGCCCAATATTGGGCGGGACGTGACGAATTGGTTCATCGCCGCAGCCCCCGGCACGCCGATTATCGACGCCTGGGACAGCATCTCGCGCGCGTATTGGAGCGGCGGGCGGACGGAACCGGACGTGTATTTCTGGCCGCATTTCCTGTTCGATCTGATGCGGATGGGGCGGCGGCGGTTCCGCCGGGATGTGGCTGAGATGCCAAGCGTGGGGTGTTACGGGCCGCATCTGGTCCATGACCATATCACCACAGGCGCGATGGAGGCCGAGGATTTACGCGCGCTGTTGGTCAGCGGGGCCGCGCCGGTGCAGAAACTCCGCTGGAATTGGTCGGATGAGCAGGCGGCGCAAGTTCTGGCCTTGCTGGCGCCTGAGAGTGGGCCATGACAGGCTCTAACTTGGCCAATGGGACTGAAAATGCCGACCCTCGGGATCGGATTTTTGATACCGCGCATATGCAAGACGGGTTGGGGCGACAGGTTGGCCGCGCCTCGGTCTTTCTACTGGCGATTTCGCTGGTGCGCACGGTGCAGCAGATCGCGGCCATCGCGATTGTCGCACGTCTGATCCCGCCTTCCGAATATGGGATTTTCGCCATGGCGCTGCCGGGTGTGATGCTGGCGGTGGCGCTGTCGAACCTGGGCCTGCCGCAGGCGGTGGTGCAGAAGAAAGAGATCACCCATCGCGAGGTCAGCGCGCTGTTGTGGCTAAACGTGACGCTGGCGGTCACGGTGATCGGGGTGCTGGTCGTCTTCGCCGGGCCAATCGCGGCCTGGTACGGCGCGCCGGAGGTGGCGCCGGTGCTGCGCGTGGTCAGCTTTGCGGTGCTGTTTTCGGCTCTGTTAGGGCAATACGTGGCGATCTTACGCCGGACGTTGCGGGTGCGGTCGGTGGAATATGTGAGCCTGGGGGCGGAACTGGCGGGCCTGGTCATTGTGGTGACGGCGGCACTCATGGGCCTGAGCTACTGGGCGCTGGTGATGCAACAGATCGCGATCCCGGCGCTGAGCCTCTTGGGCCTAATCTATGTGACGCGGTGGGGGCCATCGCTGCCGTCGGCCAAAGACATGCGCGCGGCGCGGGGCTCCGTCGCGTTTGGCGGGTCTATTGCAGGGTTTTCGATTGCAAATCGGATGACGGAATATGCCGGAACGGTCGTGGCGGGGGCGAGTTTTGCCGCCGCGGGCGCGGGCATCTTCTATCGCGCGCAGAACCTGGCGCTGATGGCGCAGCGCAAGGTGATGGTGCCCCTGTCGGGCGCATTTGTCCCGACGTTAAGCCGGTTGCAAGACGCGCCTGAGGACATGCGGGCCATGGCGATCCGGCTTTACAGCCGGTCTGCCTTGATCATGGCGCCGATTGCGGTGGGGCTGGCCGTGGCGGCGGAGCCGTTGACGTTGATCCTGTTGGGGCCGGATTGGGCGGAATTGGCGCCGCTTTTGTTCTGGTTCAGCCTGTTCGTGCTGCGCGCGGCGGGGAACATGGCGGCGCAACAGATTCTGGTGGCCAGCGGCAAAGGCGCGGTCCTGTTGGGCTTTGGCCTGTTTCGCATGGTGCTGGTGACATTGGCGATGGTGGTCGCGGCACGCTGGGGCATGGTCGCGATGGCGGCGACGGCGATGCTGGTGGAATTGTTGGTGACGTTCCCGGTCTTGGCGGCGCTGGCGGTGCGGCACACGGCGCTGAGCTGGAGCGCGCTTTGGGCGGCGAGCCTGCGGGAGATGGGCCTGGCGGTGGGGATCGCAGCGGCCCTAATATGGGGTTTTGTGCCGTTTATTGCAGGTTGGGGGGCCTTGGCGCAGGTGGTGGCCTGCGCGGGTGTGATTGCGGTGATTTATGTGGTGCGGATCGGTGTCTCACCCGCGTTGCGGGCCGATCTGCGCCAAGTGGTGCGGCGCAGATCGGCGTGAGGGCATAGCTTAGGACTGCGTGATGCGGATGCGTTCCAGGACGACATCGCCGCGCGAACCACCGCCCGTCGAGGTCATGTTGCGCACCGAGATGAAGAAGCCCTGGCCGGTGGTCAGCGCGACATTGTAGGTCGAGCGGATCGCCGGTTCCTCGGCCGCACCGGTGGTGAAATCATCGAAGAACAACAGCGTGCCACCCGATTGATCGTAAATCGCGACCTCGATCGGGGCAGGCGTGTCGCCCCAAGATTTGAAATCGCCGTTCGGATCAAGGCCTGCAATCACCGACAGTTCCAGCGAGTAATTGCCCGCAGGTGCATCAGCGGGCGGCACCGTGATCTCAAACCCAGGGCGTTGGCCCGATTTGTCGGCGATGACACCGCCCACAACCGCACCGTCATAGGCGAGGCTGGGATTGTGGACCAAGGCGGCGGTGCTGTTCACACCGATATAGGCCCATTGGGTGGGGTAGTGAATCGGCTCGAATCCAGTGAAATTCAGGTCCATCACTGTGGTGCCGGGCAGGGTGGCCGCATCGGGCACGCGCACGATTTGGGTGTATTCTGTGACCGTACCGCTGGCGTTCTGCATCACCTTGCGCCCGCGCAGGCGGGTGCCCGTCAGGTTTATCGGCGCGGCCAACAGATCCCAATCCTGGCCCACACCCAGTTCCGTCCAATCCCCGGCCCCGGGGGTCAGTTCATATTCCAGGGCATAGGTGGTTGCCGGCGCCGGGTGGCCCGAATGCAGGCCGCCGCCGATCCAGATGCGGATCTGGGTGGGATCGAGATCAATATCGCTGCCCAAGGGCACGAAATGTTCGGTGCCGGACCCGGGATATTGCAGGCCCATCAAAACCGGCGCGGTCATCGACAGGGGCGCGGCCGCCGCTTCGCCGCCGGTGGCGGCAGGGGTTGCGATGTTGCGTGGCCCGTGTGCGATGGAGGATTGCCCATCCAGCGCCACCGGATTGCTGAGGGAACGTGGCCCCCAACCGGATGCGTTCTGTTTCGACAGGGCGCAATAATAGGGCTCGTCCATGGTGGGGGTGGGCAGGGTGCCGCTTTCCGGCTGACCGTCGTAGTCGACCCAATGTTTGCCGTCGCGCGAGAGCGAGATACGCCGGTCGGTGATGGCTTGGTTGCCCGTCCATTCGGTATCGTCACTGATCCAGGCCACACCGCCCGAGGCGGCGCTAAAAAAGCTCTGTTCAACGGGCGAACTGCCCACCAGGTCAATCGTGTCGGGCAGACCCGTCCAGCCATAGGTGGGGATATCGCCGCGCCAGGCCTCGATCGCGGTGGTGTAGGAGAGCGGTTCATTGAAGGTCAGGTTAAAGCCGCGCTGCAACTGCCCCCAGTTTTTGATCCGGTCATAGATCGCGAGGATGCCGTCGGCATCGCGTTCGGTACTGGGCATCGCGCTGGAGGGCGCGGCGGGGTTGGGCTGTGCCGAGGTGGCGGCGGAAATGCCATCTTCACCCAGGGCGGCGCTGGGGCCGCACAGAAGGATTGGGAAGGCCTCGATCGCGCCGGCGACCAGGCTGATCGTGGAATAGCGCGCCGACGGCTGGAAGCCGCTGACAATCCGTTGCGAGCGGGTTTCCGACCACCAGGGCTTGCCCACGTCGTGGTCAAAGGCGGTGCGGTCATAGCGGAAGAGGTTGCCGGAGGGTGAGATCGGCGGGATGTACATGCCGACATCTTCGGCGCGCACCAGATGCGGGTGGCCGAACGTGTTCGACCCCAGGGTCTGCGCAGCATCCAAAAGCTCACGATTGCCCAAGACAAGCGCCGTGATCGTCAGATCACACAGGCCCATATCGTGCCACATGCCCGCGCCGCAGCCGCCGACAAAGCCGCGCCGTATCGCGGCAAAGGTGTCGATCCCGCGCCGCATGATGTGCAGCAGCAGCTCCCGCTGATCAAAGCCGGTCAGGTAATGCAGGGCGTAGAACTGCATCGGATCCCAGGTGGCGATGTCGGCAGAATAATCAATGAAATTGGGCGTGACGGCGCCCCCGGCATAATGCCGGAAATTCTGCATCCGCCGCAGGTTCAGCGGATGTTCCCACCCCATGAAATGGGTCCGCGTGATGCGCGGGATGATGGTTTTCAGCTCAGCCGCAGTGGGGAAGCCCGCAGGCCGGGGCTGTGCGCGGAAGATCGACAGATCAAGGGCTGCCCCGCTTAGGATTGGGGCAGTGGGATCGGCAGGGCCGGGGGCGAACATCGTTTTGGAGCAGACATTCGACGGCAGGATCGAGATCACCAGGTAATCCTGGATCACGGCATAGGCGCCGGTGGACACATCGGTGCGGCTGATGGCTTTGACGATGGTCTTAGACTCGCCCGCGGCCCAGGTGATGGCCGCGCCGCCATTGGCGCCGGGATCAATGTTTAGCGCCCCGTCATAGGGAAAGCGCGCGGTCCCGCCCGCCACGTCCGAGGGCTCGCCTGCGCGTTCATCGAACCCTTGGGTCGCGCCATAGGGGTTTTCGACCGTCCCGTGCAGCCAGTGGTTATTGACGTCCTGTACCGACGGCGTGGAAAAGCCGGTGATCGCCCCGGCCTGGTCTGAATTGATCACCAGACGCCCGGTGATGTCGTAGCCATAGGCGTGGGGCGCATCGAGGGTGATCTGTTCGCTATGGCCCATATCGGGCACAGTCAGGGTGATGGTATCGGCAGTGGTGCTGGCCCAATTGCCCGTGGTGCTCCAGGCGCGAAAGACGGTTTCGGTCATTGCGGGGTGAACTCCAATCGGATGGCGGCCCAGGGGGCGGCATTGGCAAGCGATGCGGTGGTGTCACCGACGGCCCCGGCGCTGGTCATGGACCCGCTGAGGATATCAATGCCGACGCCGCCCTGAGGATTGCCCTGTTGGTGGCTGAAAGCAACGGCGAGTGAGCTTAAGGCACCATTGCTTGGGCCTGAGAGCTGTGCGGTGGTCTGCCCAGAGATACGATTGCCCACAATCTCGACCACCAAGGCGCCTGGCGCGCTGGTGGTGCCGCCCGACACGGTGACGGTACTGGTTTGACCACCGCCTGCGCCTATCGCGGTGACAGCGCTGGCGCCGACCACGACGAAGGGGGCGACGAAATTCACCGCACCGACATCGGCAAAGCTTGGATTGGCCTCAGCCGCAGAGGTGGCGGTGCGGGTATAGACGGCCAGGTTCAGGTCTTCGCCCGATGGCGCGTCGTAGGGCGCGGTGGTCAGCTGTGTCCACCCGGCGGGGGCGGTGGGTGGCGTATTGGCAAAGCGGGAAATAAACGCCACGCCCAGGATATCGCCCACGTCATGGGCGGGCAGGGTGGCAGTTTGTGCCTGGCCCGTGCCATTGGCGGGGCCCGCGCCGCTGATCAAAACGGTGCCGGGGGCAAGGCCGGTATCAATGCTGAGTGCAAAGGTGCCATAGACAGCAGACCGCTCGGACATGGCCGTTTCGCCAACAACATAAAGGTCATAGCTGCCGGTCAATCCGGCGGTGAGTGTTTGCGTCACGGGGGTGACGCCGGGGCCGGTGGCAAAACTGCCGGTATCGGCCGCCGCCGTGCCGGTGCCGTCTTGGCCTGCAATCACTTGGGCATCATTGGGCGCCGTGGCACCTGTCGGCACAAGCACCCAATAGACCGTCATGGCCTCGTTCACATCAAAGAGGTTGAACGTATAGCCAGACCCGTCGAGGGACGGATCGACGGTCAGACCGCTGAGGATCACCGGCGCCTCGGCTTCGGGCGCAACACCGCTTGAGAAGATCGACAGGCTTAGCATCAGATCATTGCCACGATTCCGGTGGCGGTGGTGCCGGTGGCCCAAACCCGGGCGGCCCGGACCGGAAAGCCGATCCCCGCGGCGACATAGACGGTGGCGGTGCTGCCGCCGGTGGTGGTGACCTGCACGGTGCCGGAGGTCGCCACGTTCAGCGCGCGGGTCGGCATCGCCAGGTCCGAGCTGTCACTGGGGGTGACGGCGGCCAAGATGGTGGCGGGGCTTTCAAGGCTCGGGGAATGGTTTTCAAACGGGTCAGACATCGGTCAGGTCTCCTGCGCGGCTATAGCGATAGGCTGTGGCTGGCCGGGCCGGGGGGCTGATCGCACGCGGCAGGTGGATCTTCACGGAAGCTGAGAGGGAGGAGTGAAAGAGACAAAAGGCGCGGCACATATCAGCCGACCCGATTGCGTTCGGCACACTCTAGCCTTTGAACAGCGCCCTTCATCCTGTGGTAGGGGATTCGATGCAAGAGAAAAAACACAATGAAATTAATGAGGTATCGTGCGTTACCCCCTCAGGTCTTTACCGATTGTTAGGGTTTAGTCGGTGTCTTCGACCCGCCCGCGTGGGTCGATCAGCAGTGCCAGGACCCAACCCACCAAAAAGCCGCCCAGATGGGTCTGCCAGGCCAATTGTCCGTTGAGCGCCCAGAACATTACGACGTTCATTGCCAGGAGGAAGCCAGCGATCTGTGCAATGGGCCACAGCGCCTCGCGCGCGGTGAAGCGATCGACATAGGCCCAAGCCAGAAGCGCGCCGGCCAGCCCAAACAAGGCGCCCGAGGCGCCCACCATGGGCTGCGCGCTTTGCGCCAGAAGTCCATAGCCCCCCGCGCCCCCAAGGGCGCAGCCAAAGTACAAAATTCCAAAGCGCAGGCCGCCCACCCGGTCGATCACCCCTTGGCCAAGCGATACCAGCGTCACCATATTCATCGCCAAATGGCCAAAGCCGCCATGCAGGAACGCATAGGTCAGGAACATCGCCTGGGGCTGTGCGGTGTAATTGGGCTGCCAGCCCTGCAGCAGGCCAGGCCAGAACCCGCCCCAATCATAGGCCCCCTGGCGCCAGCGTGTGCCGCCCCACAGCCCCAGATCGGCGCCCACCAGGGCAAGCTCGATACAGGTCATCACGGCAACCAGCCCGATGATAATCGGGGCCACATGGCGCAGACGAAAATCCAAGGCGAGCGACATCAGGTATGGCATCCATCGGCAAAGGGGCCCTACGGCCATAGGACGATGCGCGGCGAAAGGAAACCGGGCCCGGAATCATTGGACCCCTTTGGGGGCTCGGGATAGGGTCTGCGGCGATACGGGCAAAAGGATGTGACCATGGCATTGGGGCGGTTGAAGCAGCATTTCCGCAAACTCCAGCGCGAGGGGCGGGCCACGGGCCTGGTCAATGCCGCAGGCTGGCTGTGGTACCACAGCAAGAACATCCGCGATTGGTGGAATTTTGGCGCCGTGCGCCAGGCGCTGAAGGGCGCCCCGGCCGAGACGTTGGATGGGCGGATCGACATGGTCCTAACCACCGGCAAGGGCGCGTTGCGCCCGTTACAGAACCGCAATGAGCTAACGCGGATGATCCAAGCGGTGGAGGCGCGCCGCCCGAAAACAGTGCTGGAGATTGGCACCGCCAAGGGCGGCACGCTGTATCTTCTGTGCCAAGCGGCCGCCGATGACGCGACGATCATCAGCCTGGATCTACCCTATGGTCGCAATGGCGGCGGCTTCCCGCAATGGAAAGAGCCCGCTTACCGCCAGTTCATCAAACCCGGCCAAACCCTGCACCTGGTACGCGGCAACAGCCATGACGCCTCCTCGCTTGAGGCAGTGAAGGCCTTGTTGGGGCCGGATCAGGACCTCGATTTTCTGCTGATCGATGGCGATCACAGCCACGAGGGCGTGCGCCAGGATTTCGATATGTATGCGCCGCTGATCTCAGAGGGTGGCATGGTGGCGGTCCATGACATCCTGGAAAACCGCTTTGATCCGTCGATAGATGTGCACCATTTCTGGGCCTGGGCGCAGGAACGGTATCGCACCGAAGAGATCGTGGATGACCCCGAACAGGGGAATTTCGGCATCGGGATCGTGCATTCCCCCGCTTGAAGTGACCTAGTCCCGCGCCATGCCCGGCACGAACCGGGGCAGGCGGGTGAGGGTTTCGCCCATCACCTCTAGGATACGCGCATCGGCATCCTCGGGCGTTTCACCGGGGCCGATGGGCGAGACAAAGCGCACCAGTGCGCCGTCGGTCCGCCCATAGCGCAGGCTGTCCCAAAACACGCTAAGCTTGGCGGCGAAATCGTTGGTAAAACGCTGCCCGCGCTGTTCGAACCAATAATAGACCACCTGCTGTTCGCGCCCGTTCTGAATGATGGCGCGGTTCACCTCGAAGCTGCCGAACTCGGTGTCGGGGAAATGCACCATATGCGGGTCGAGTGAGAAGATTTCCCACCCGCCGGCGGGCAGGCAAACCTCGGGTGAATGGATGCCACCGCCTTCGGTCTGTTGGTTGTAGAAGGCCGAGAACACATTCACCGGCGCGCCTGTGCCAGGCGCCATGTAGGTGGCGTTGACGTAATCATCGGCGCCGAGAACGGCTTCAATCTGCGGTTCCAACTCGGTCCGGACACCGGACCAGCCGCCCAATTGCCGGGGGAACAGAACAAAGCTGTCGCGGTCCAGCGGCGCGGGGGCAGGGGGCTGCGCCACGATGGTGGCCGCAGAAAACAGTGCGGTGACGGCAACGGCCGTCAGGGTCACGGTGCGCGCGCGGACCTCAAGGATGCGACCCGCGACAGGGCCCATGCCCGAGGTGTCCAGATCAATCGCTTGGCGGAGCGGCAGGGGGTTCGGCGTCAGACGCTGCAGCAACACGGCCGTCAGGAACAGGATGGCGATACAGGCCATAAAGATGACCCAACCTTCGAAGAAATGCGTGAACCCTTCGACCCAGCCGATGCCATAGGAATTCACGATGATCCCGATGATCCCAATCCGAAGCGAATTCATGAAGATCGTCAGCGGCGCGGCCATCACCAACAGCAGCGCCTTATGCCAGAGCGGGCCTCGATAAAGGATCGCAAATAGGTATGAAAACGACAGGATCGGGAACAGGTATTGCAGGCCGGAACAGGCCTCGGCCACCTGAAGCTGCAGCACACCCAGATCAATGATGTTGCCTTCCAAGAAGACCGGCACACCGGCCTGGCGCACGAACCAGACGCCAAGCTCGGAACTGACGCCCTGCAGGAAGGTGGTCAGCTTCCAATAGATAAATTGCGGCAGGGGCAGCATGAAGACCAGGTGGATGACCGGCAGCTGATGGTGTTTGCCGCGTTCCCATCCAAACAGCGTCAGGACAACGCCGCCGACCCAGACGATAAAGCCATAGGTCACGATATCGGGGATCCGCACCACATTGCCGATCAGCGAAATCGCCAGCCCCAGGGCCAGCACGATGTAGCCCGGCCAGCGGTTCACCGGCACCGCCGGGTCGGGCCGCGGCATGCCGCGCAATTCGCGCAGGAACAGATACAGAGAGATCACCGGGATCAGCGGCCCGTGGGAATATTCCGGCGTTACCCAGGCCTGGGCCAAGGATTGGAAGCCGAACCAAAACACCGGAAGAGCCGCGACACACAGCGCCACAAATAGGCCCAACCCCACGGGGTTCATCGCGACATTGCTCAGAAAGCCACCGCGGCTTGGCGTTTCGCTCGTGGACATGGCGCGGGCGCTCCTAAAAAGCAAAAGGGGGCTGAAACGGGACCTTGGGTAATGCTGCGCGAGCTTATACCGGGATAATGCTGCGGCGCCAATAACGCGCCCGTGAACGGCGGGGCCCGTGCCACTTTGTTTCCATATCCGCAACAGATGCCGCCCGGATTTTGCCCTTATTTGGTACAAATTGCGTGGTCTTTCAGCCTTCGGTTAACCATGGTCCGGAGCGCACCCGATGTCCGCCCTGAAATCCTTGTTTCTGACGCTCGCCTTGGCCTTCGGCCTGGCAGGAGCTGCGCAGGCCGTGACGCTGGCCAATTTCTCAATCAGCAACGGCGATTGGATTGTCCAAAACGATGACAATTCCCTAACGGTTCGTGGTGAGTTTGCGGCCAATATCACTGGTCTGATGTTCCCAGGGCCCGAGGCCTTTGGGCCCACACAGGTAATCTACAGCGCGACAGTGACCTCTGCTGGGGCGACGGTGTTCCAAGATCAAAGCGCGCCGGTGATGGTCGATCTGACGCCGCCCGTGGATCTGAGTGGTATTTTCGACGGGATTGGCCTGGGCTGGGGCGAGACGGCCTTTGCCTATATGATCGGCGGGTTAGAGCGCACTGATCGTGCTGAAACCGTGGCCCTGGGCCCGGTTGATCTGTTCTTCACCTATAGCCTCGGCGCCACCGCGCCTGGCGCGCGGGCGGGGTCGTTTACGGCGACGATCACCCGCATTGCCCAGGGGCCTGCGGATACGACGCTCAGCCAGATGATCAACCAGGGCCTATTGGACCTGCGGCTTTTGGGGATCATGAGCGGCGGCACGATCGGCCCCGGCGATACGGCGCCTTTTGTGACCGAGGTCGTGGTCTCGAACATCCCACTGCCGCCGGGCCTTTTGCTGCTGGGGGCAGGCCTCATGGGCCTGGCGGTTGTGCGCCGCCGCGTGCGGGCCTAGAGCACTTTGCGTTTGATTTGCATCGCAACCCGCCGCCTCGCGCCGATGGCGCGAACGCGGAACGCGACAAGGTGGCCTCAGGTAAAACGCAAAGTGCTTTAACGTGCACGTTTGGCGTAGCCGAAAGCCTCGAAATCCGCGGCATAGAGCCGTTCGATCATGTCCAGGTGCTGAGGCTGAAAATCCTGGGTCTTGGCCGTGGCGGTGGATTTGTTCACGTGGCGCAGGGGCGGGGTCAGGCCGTAGCGGCTGCGCAGACCTTCGACCTTATCGTTGAGCTCTTCGAGCTTGATCACCTCATCCACCAGGAACGCGCCGTCGGCGTCGAAGGCATAATCCACCTGGGGTCGGATGAACCAGAACATGGATGTGTGGCCATCGCCGTCCCCGGCGGCGAATTGTGCCGGCAGCCAGTCCAACATTACTTCATCCAGGCCCATCGGATCGGCGCCCAGAAGGCGCTTGGTGATCCGCGTGCCCAACACCGCCTGCAGCGGTTTGGAGCGCGGGGCAGACAGGCTGAGGTAATTGAACACTGACAGCGCGCGTTTGTAGGGGTCGCGCACGATGGTGAATTTATGGAAGGCGGCGAAATCCTCAGCCGTCAGATATCCCAACCGCACGTAATCGCGGGCCAACAGATGCGCCAGGCGCGGCGGGCCTTTGGCCGGGTCGGTATTAGGGCGCAGCACAAGCGGCGCGCGGTTGTCCCAATCCAGGCCCAGATCCTCCAGAAACATCTGCTCGACACTCTGGCCGCCGCATTTGGGGATGTGGACGAAAACAGCCCCATGGTGCTTGGAAATCACATCGCTCTCCCTGGTCGCAGCGGTTGAACCGACCGCGTGACTATAAGAGCGCGCCTTGCGAGGGAAGGCCCGATCCCGGGGCGCGCGCGATCAAGCAGCGGATGCCTAGGGTCTGGACCGTTGCGATGAAAGACGCGGCGGTTACGATATGCCCATGAAGGCGGCGATCTTATCTTGTGCCCTGATGACGCTGTGCTTTGCGGCGTTGATAGCGGTCAACCTGCGTGACTGCGCCCAAGGCATGGGTTTCTTCCGCGAAGGTGAATCCGAAACTGCTCTGATGGCCAGCGGCGCCTTGGCGCTGAGCTTTGCCGTGGCGACGGGTGTTTTGGTGGCGTGACACCGGAGGCGCCGGTGACATGCAGAGAAAATTTAACATAATACGGATTATAGGTTATAATTGCTGACCTAAAATCTTGCCCCCTTTTAGGGATTACCCCGGTTGTTGAGCATGCTGTTGCATGTGAAGGTCAGGACATGGCGTTCGCTCGACATCTAACAGCTTTGCTGCTGGCTCTGACGTCAATGCCCGTATTGGCAGACGAGATGCACCCATCAGCGCGCCTGATGCAGCTTCTTGAAGAACAAGAAGGCGGGCGCGCGGTGCAATCAGTTGCCGTGGTCGATACCGCAGGTTCCTGCACTCTCGTTTGGAGGGTAGATTATGAAGGCTCCTGCTCAAGCGACACACCTCAAGCACTTATCCGATTTTACTCGGTCGATTTGGGCGCATCAGAGTTTGTGCTGCCGGACGACCCTAACGAGTTTTCCTTTTTTCGTGACGTTGAGAGCGGTCACTTCTATTCACCGCGCCTGTTCGTTGATCGTGGAATTCCAAATTCAACGCCATCTCCTGGTTTCATCGAGCGAGCGGAAGCTGTAGCAGGGCAGCGAAATTACGAAGCGACCTTGAGCTGCGAAGGAGAGCTCCGCGTTGTGTCTCATGGAAACAACTGGACCTTCTTTCTGAGAGGTGAAGAAGCGGAGCAATTCGGCGAGATCGTTAGCACGATGCGGGCTGATTGCATCGCCAACGAGTGATGTCTTCGCGGTGTGTTTCGATGGCTTCTGGGCTCACAAGCGGAATGCTAAGTTGGTCGGCCTTAACATAACGCCTGTTCCGGGCCCAAAGGCCCGTCAGTGATGCACGCGATCTGACGCTAGGATTAAAGCCAGCTAAACGGGCGCAGAAGCGCCCATTCTGACGTTTGCTTTGGGCGTTCGGTCAGATGATCTCGATCTCGGGGAACGGGAAGATCATGTTGCCGCCTTTGGCCAGCCAATCAGCCTCCCGGCGCAGGATGCCATCTTTGAAGTGCCAAGGCAGGACCAGGAAGTAATCTGGATTGCGGCTTTTGGCTTCTTCTTCCGAGATGATGGGAATGTGCGTGCCGGGCGTGTATTTCCCAAATTTCTCTGGGTTCACCTCGGCCATGGCCTCAATATCATCGGGGCCAAAGCCACAGAATTGCAACGTAACGTTGCCCTTCGTGGAGGCACCGTAGCCCATGATGGTCTTCCCGTCGGCCCGGAGGCTGCGCACAAGGCGCACCAGATCCTCGCGGTGGCGATAGACGCGCTCTTCAAAATCGCGGAAGGGTTTCGGCGTGGACATGCCCATCCGGTCTTCCTGCTCCAACATCCATTTCACGACAGAATTGGCGCCTTGAAAATGCGTGCTGTTTTCTTTCACGGCGGTGACGGCAAAGCTTCCGCCATTCACCGCATTCATCCCCACATCCAAGATCCGAAGACCGGCCGCGGCCAAGATCTTTTGCACAACGGCAAGGGAATAATATTCCAGATGCTCGTGGCAGATCGTGTCATAGGAGTTCGTCCTTAGCATCGACGGCATGTAGCTTTGCTCAAAATGCCAGACGCCATCATCGGCCAAGACATCGGCGATCTGTTTGGCAAACTCGACCGGTGCGTCCAGATCATAGAACATCGCGATGGATGATATGATCCGGGCGGGTTGAGACATTTTGGACCAATAGTTCTCGGCCGAAAAGAAATCAGGAACCAGCGCGACATCATCGGGGTAGTATTCTTGGAACTTCGCCCCGGTTGGGTCGATGCCGATCCGGTTCAGGCCAGGCGTTTCGTAGGCCTTGAGGGTCGTCGCGTCGTTCGATCCGATATCAAGGATGTTGTCGCCCGCTTTGGGCGCGACGAGGCGTTCCAGGTAGGCAACCTTATTGGTGAGGTGCGCCACCATCGAGGCGTTCAGCCCAGAGCGGTAGCCATAGTTCTCGCCGTACATTTCAGAGGCTTCGTAGGAATGGGCCAATTGCAAAAGCCCGCTTTCCGGGGCCCACACCAATTCCAGCGGCCCCTGCGTCACGTTTTCGGACGTACTTTCAGGGAAGACGCCGGTCAGAACCTGCTCACCAAGTGACAACACCGGAACAAGATTTGTGCTGCCATCGATGCGGCAACCTTTGATCGCGCGGTATCCGCTCATGGTGCTGTCTCCTTCTCTATGGTGTCGCGTCAAACACTATTGTTTTGGGGGTGTCGAGCGATTTAGGCAAAATGACAGTGTCAGCGCTACTTTGTGCCCAAGACCCGACAGGACATTGTTTGTTTGTCGAGCAAGGCGGGGTGAAAGAGGTCGCTATTTGCCCAGTTTGGCCAGCGGTTTCTGAAGTGTTGAAGCTCGCGCGTGCGGGCGCGGCCAATGTCGCTGTCATGGAGCGTGTCGCGCACGGTCAGGGATTCCATGTGGAAGAGGGTGGATTTTGGATTGAAGGCAATCTGCCCTCCACCTGCGGCCAGCCGCATACACAGATCAAGGTCTTGGATCCACAGCCGCAGGGACAGATCAAACCCACCGACAGCCATGAAATCGCTTTTGCGCACCAAAAGCGCGGCGCCCGTCACGGCAGAAACATAACGCGGCGCGCTGGCCAAGAAGTTGAATTCTTCTTCCGGTATTTGGTGCCCTGCGAGGACATGACCGGCCACATCACCGGATCCAATCACCATGCCGCAATGCTGCACCCTTTCATCGGGGTAGAGCAATAACGGCCCGCTGGCGACGACGTCGGGATGCTCAAAGGGTGCCATCAGTTCTTCAAGCCAACGTTCGCCAATTGGGATGATATCGTCGTTCAAAAACAGAAGGTAAGAGCCCGTCGCATGTTGCGCGCCCAAATTCGATTGGGCGGAAAAATGAAACGGCGCATCATAGCGCAGAAGCTTCACGCGATCCTGTTTTGCGACCCTGCGCAGCGTTTCGAGCGCGTGAAGGTTGGTGGTGTTGTTGGAGACGATGATGATGTCGCGAACAAGCTCTGCGGGATAATCCAGTAGTGCGTTCACGAGGTTCTGGATGTAGAACCCTTTGTCCTTCGTGCATATGACGACCGACACGCCCCCCATTTGCGACACATCAACATCCGTCGACGGGATATGCCCCCGCAGGCTGGCAACGCGAATGGCATCTTGCGCGACAAGATCTTCGCGCAGCGTTTGCAACATGTCAGGGCCACCGGGGATATCGATCATCGGCAGGCCAGCCGCCCGCGCCCGGTCATGCCGGCGGCTTCGCTGTGCGTCCGCAAGGAGATCAAGCGCGATGTCTTCGGGCTTGGCCGCACCGCGCGCCATGGCCCCCTGCACGGCCCCGGCCCGCGCAAAGAACCGTGAGATATAGATTGGACAGTTGATCGCATAGAGGTAATTGGCGCCCGGCGCCAAAAGAGGATGGGCGTGATCGCCGTCGATCAGGGTCAAGTCCGGTAGGACGATATGAGCTTCGGCCATTTGTGGCGCTGCAAGACGATCGCAGGCCTGAAGCCGCAAGCTGTCATGGGGATGTGCAAAGAGAACCCAGTCGTCTTGGTCAAGCGATCCAAGCTGTTCCGCCATCTGGTCGGAGGACGCGGTGGCATAGTGGATTTCAAAACACTGGGATTGTCCTTGTGTGACCAGCTGCTGGTCTTCGACCAAGATCGTCAATTTGCGGCGCGGGCCATCGTGATCACGTATCTCTTGCGGCAATTGTGCAAGGAATTGATCCCAAGCGCTCCGGGCTATGCCATATGATGGAGAAAGCGCCAGTTGCCCGCGGCCAGTCTCCGGAGAAACCGCCTGACTCGTTGGCTTTTGCGCCGCCCGTGCTGCTATCGCGGATGTTACGGTGATTGGGCCTGCATTCTCTGCCCGGGCCGCCCATCTGGTGAGCTTTTTGCGCAGACGCGATGGCTTGCCTGCGTTGGGATCCGCTGGGAATTGCTTTAACAGGCGGATGGCGATCTTCGCCTTTATCTTCTTGAAGCCTTTCAGCTGTTGAGACGCGCGATTTTTAGTCATCTCGTGTTCCAGAGCTGTTCTCGCTTGGGATAACGCACTGCGCAGGTCATCGATTTCCCCCTGCGCCTCAACATTCAAATTATTGAGCCGCGAAACTTCTTTGTCCGCGGCCTCATGGGCCTGGCTGAGAGCGTCTCGGGACCTCACCGAGGCTTCCAGCGCCTCTGCCGTCTCGCGTTCATGGGGCCCGCGTACGTTATCCAGAACTGATACGGGGCGGTTAAGGCGTGCAGCGACCTCATGATGATCGGGCGAGATGTAATAGCGGTTCAAACCATCAAATAAGGCAAGGCTGTAGCCAGCCTCGATAATCAGGTGCTCCCACTCGTCATGCACGACCTCGGTGCTGACTGGCTTCGTCGCTTCGACCACCAGCACCCATGGGCGCCACTTTTTTAGATCAAAGCCCTCTAGAACCGCACGTTCGGCCCCTTCCACGTCAATCTTGGCCCAGTGGATGTGTTCGGGCGGCGCAACTTTTAGGACCTCATCCATGGTCATCAAATCGACGTCGATGGCGTCAAACGTCAGGCTGAGCCGTTCGGCTAGCTCATTGGCACTTGCCTCATCAAACGTACTCAGCCCGTCATTTGGCGGTGCAAACCGATAAAGGCGCGTCGTCCCGTTCTCAGATCCCACAGCGACCTCGAACACCTCAGAACGCGCACGTTTTTCGCGGAGGCGCTGCGCTAGATCTGGCAGGGGTTCCACTTCGATGCCACGCCATCCGGCTTCATAGAAGTGTTTGCTGACGGAGTAAAAATCCGGATCATTGGCCCCGATGTCCACATAGAACCCATCGGCCACATCACCCAGGGCCTGAGCCAGGATGTAATCCTCGTAGTTTTGCGCGTGGGATTCAAAGGTCATCGGCCGTCCCATGTTCGAAGGCTAGGGTCCTGCCAGCGGCCCAGGTCTTTTGGCAAGTGGATTTCCTTGAGAAACACGCGCGCACCGGGGCGGAGATCTTGAGGCTCATCGAAATGCACCGGCAATTTCTGGTCTCGGGCAATGCCGAGGGCGTCTTCAAACAAATCCACATGCATATCGGCCCAAGGCCGCAGTTTGTCTTCGGTGACGCCGGCTTCGCGAGCCAGTTCAAAGACCAATGGCATAAGCAGCGCATGCCAGCGCGGGCGATGGCGCGACCAACTGTTATGCGCATTCCCGACGGTGCCCACGTCGCCAAACCAATAGGCCTCACATTGGGCATAACTTTCCAAGATGATTTTGGTGGTTGGCACCGACTCGACAAGATCGACGAAGGGAATGCCTTGGAACGGGTAATTGAAGCAGGCCGCCAGAATATCTGAGCGGAATATGATCGGGTAGACGGCGGTGAACAGGTTGTCATGCTCGGCGGCGATTTCACAGACGCGTCTTATGCCATCGGGCGCGGGATCGGTTCCCAAGGGCGTGCCTTCGCTTTGAAGAAGCCTGGGCGTGTCGCTCGGGATCAAGGCCTGACGATGATAAACAGCAAAATTCACGCATCCCAAACTCAGGCCAGGATTGGCTTCAAGTTGCGCAACCACGGCATCCAGGGCCTCGGGCATAATGAAGTCATCATCGCCTGTGATCCAGACATGCCGGGCAAGCGGCAGGGTCGAGCAAACGTTCAGGTTGCCCAACATGCCAACATTGGCCGGGTTTTGCACCAAGGACACATAGGGCCGGCTGGCCAGATCCTGTAACGCCTCCCACGTGTCGTCGGTGGATGCATTATCCACAATTGTGAGGTCCACTTTCCCCTTAAACCGCGCCACCTGAGCCGCCAGCCATTCCGTGTTCATCCGGACAAAGGGGCTGCGGTTATAGGTCGATATGACCAACGACAGGATACGCGGGTCTTCCTCCCCCTGCCCCGCAAAATGGCGGCGCACGGAGCTGTAGAGCCGTTCCTCCGCTGCGAATTTCAAGCGCCTGGATTTGGCATGAGCTGCACGGCGCAAAGCATCATGGGTTTTGTCGACCAAACCGTCCGCCTCGGCGGACATAACAACACGGGTCGGTAGAAGGGCCGCAAACTGCGTGGCGTCTGCCTTTTCGCGTAAGGCGGTAAAGGCGTCTTGGGTTTCGCAGCCTAAGACATCTGCCGCACAAAGCGCGTCCCATTGTGCGGGCGCCAAATCATCCAGCGTTTCGGCCTTTCCACGCCAGAGCGCGGCCACAACGCGGTCAGGTTGGGATGTGGCCTCAGAAGGGGCTTCGGTCCAGTCGATGCGGTCAGAAATGAGGCCACCGAACCCGTCCAGCATCAGACTGGCAAAGAGGATCGGGTGCTTCGACGGCTGCGCCGCAGCAGGTTCAAGCCGAGGACCTGATTGCATCCCTGCGAGGATATCGCCTGCATAATCAGACCAGGTACGAAAATCCCTTTCGGCGATTTCGACCTCTAGCTTTTGGCGTAGAGCTTCGTCTTCGGCCATTTGGCGCAAGCCGTCTTGCAGGGCGGTCGCGCTGTTTACATCGACCACAAGACAACCGCCGCCGTCGGCCACTTCCTGCATCGAGCCAAAATTCGCCGTCAAACAGGGCACGCCGCGCACAAGGCTTTCGGCGATCGGCAATCCGTAGCCTTCATCATACGAGGCAAAGACCGTGAAGGCCGCAGTCTCGTAAAGCCTGTCGATTTCTGCGTCGCTGACGTGGTTGTGGAACGTCGCCTTGGGGTTCTTACGGATTTCAGCATCAAATGCTTTGTGCACTGCGGGGTGCATCGACCCCACCACGTCCACCCGCATATCAGCAATGGCAGGGCATATTGGACGGAGGGCGTTGATGGCCTGCATCACTTGAAGCTGTTGTTTGCGGGGCTCCACAGTGCCAACCAACAAGATCCCGTTGCGCTGCTCTGCCGTCTCAGCAAGCGATGCACGCTGCCCGCTTGTCCCCTCCGGTAAGAGGACGGGATGGATCCGGTTTTGGAAATGTGACACGTCTTCGGGCGATGTAAAACCATCCCCCAAGAGCGATACCAAACCTTCACCAGATGTGCGGGAGATGGGGAACAGGTGATCGAAGCGTACTAATTCTGTCAGATAGTCCACATGTGGCCGACTATATTCGGCATAATGAGAATTGGTGACCGGTATAGCGTCATAGTAAATGGCTGAAGTGGGGACCTCATATTCGCGGCATTGCGAAATTATTCGGGCCAATGTCTCATTCCCGCGTGGTGAATGATAAGCAATTTCTGGAAAAAGGAGATGGGTCCTTTTCCCCGATAAAAGATCTCCAAACCGTTTGCCCACACAGCGCGCTTCTAGCGGTATTTGCAGGTCGGTCGGGATCTCCCCCCGAAACAACGCATGGGTTTCGTCGTAATCCATGAAGCGAAGTTGGCCCGCGCCCGTATCCCATCGCACCAAACGTGTGTCGACTAACTGGGGTAGCGCCCGCGCCAACTCCACCGTCACACGATGGATCCCAGACCGTGTTTGGGTGTTTGCAGTTGCCTGACAGAAGATAAGTACTTGTTCTAAAAGGTTCATTTATCGCTCATGGTCAACTGCTGCCTGATGATGATTTGCGAAGATGTAGGCATAAACCACAGGTGCCATGCTGTACATCTGAACTAAGGAGGAGACGACCTAGCATTATTCAGCAGCCGTCGTTACACAAAAGAACCGCAGACCAAGCTGCTGTCGGGATGCGGCTCAAACCTAGGTTTCTGTCATCAAAACCTCTTTCAAGTCTTGAGCGACCTCTGCCCAACTCCGCAGATTAGAACGGGAGATTTTGGCCATGAGGTCTGTCCGGTGGTCTGTATCCATCACACGCTCAACGGCCTGTGCAATACTTCCAACATCCTCAGCATCACAATATTCCACGAAGTCCCCCCCAACCTCGGGAAGCGAGCTGTTATGGGCGACGACACCTGTTTTTCCGTAAGCGAGCCCTTCGCCAACTGGAAGCCCCCACCCTTCGTACAGACTTGCCATAATAAAAAACTGGCACTCCCTGTAGAGGAGATCGAGGGTTTCGTCTGACGGGCTCTCAATAACGTGGATGTGGCCAAAAAGATTACCCGTTGTTTCCAAAAGGTTTTTGAAGTCCAGTTGAGACGGATCAAGACGCCCTGCAAATACAAGCTTTGGCAGGTTCGTATGGCCCTTTTCAAAAAGGTGTTTCCAGGCCAACGCAATGCGCCAGCTGTTTTTGCGTTGATCCATGGGGCCAACGCAAAGCACGAATGGGAGGCCTACTAGACCACGTATCGTATCCTCAGCATTCGCCAAATCATACACCTTAGGAAAGACGTCCGTGTTTATCCCCTTAGTCAATGGACGCTCTTCCATAGCCTCTTTAGTTCTAAGAGAAATGGGCGCCTGGGCCAACGGCACGGTCACGACGTCCTTCGCAGCGTTGTGTGCGCTTTGAAAGGTCAGCAGATCACGGCGGCTGGAGTCTGAGATGGCGACGAAGCGGTCGGACAACTCGATAATCTCACGCATCCAGTCATAAAAACGAAGTGACGTGTCCTTCGAGGTAAAATGTGGATGTGATATGGGAATAAGGTCATAAATCATGCTGCAGATTTCGAGCTGCCTGTCCTTTGATTTTTGGAAGAATTCCATGTGCTTAGGATGCACTGATAGATCCAAAAGGACTAGAAGATCGCCGGGTGACGCGATGTTCCAAAAATCCTGTACGTCGCGTTGCACAATCTTGTTCGACTTCTGAAATCGCAAAGCGCGCCATGCGCTTGCGGTCAGATTATATTTTCGAAGGGTTTTTGCGCTGCCAAATAAGCTTGCGAGGTCCAGGCGTGTGCGGTGGAAATAATATTTGAACGGTCGGTCGCGGTACCTAACAAGTGGGTAGAGAGTGGTTTGATTGGAAATTAATGGGAAGAAATACCTTCTCATCGACTGTGGTGAAGAAAACAGATTTTCAGCTAGAGATGAAAATGGGGCGCAGTATGGTTTCCCAGATTTCTTATCATACCATGACACAAATATGTGTTCGGAGGGGGCAATCTTAGAAATTTCTGTAATAAGCACGCTTACGACGCGCTGTATGCCAGAGAACCGATCATGTTCGCGAATGTATTCAACGGTACCAGAGATATCGAAAAAGAGCTTTTTGCTATCTTGTGATTTCGAGCTCGGCGCCATGTTCTTAAGCCATAAAGAAGTTAGATTTTTCTATTCGGACAACATCCAACGCAGCGTTTGTTCGAATGTGTGACGATCAAGTTTAGGCAGAATGGCATCTAATTTCTTTGGGTCGCCTGCCAAAATGGAAATTTCTTCGTCGCGCACAAGGTCGCGGTTCATCACCACATCCAATTCATGCTCTGAAATGGTGCTGCATAACTCAATGACTTCTCGAATTGATATAGCTTTTCCAGAACATATATTTACGGTCTCACCCCAAGACTTCTCAGAACCTAAGAGATCTCGATATATTTTTGCCACATCTCGTACGTCTGAGAAATCTCGTGAGACATCGATATTGCCAAGATGTATTGTCGGTTCTTTTTCCCGGAAATGTGAAACTATTTTTGGAACAATGAACTTTGGATCCTGCCCTATTCCAGTGTAATTAAAGGGTCGTGTGATGAGTATTGGAAACTGTTCTCTATACAGTTTCGCCATGTATTCCATGGCAAGTTTTGAGACTGCGTAGTCATTTTTTGGGGACGGGTGAGCCGCTTCGTGCACATAGCTCATCTTAGCGTTGCCGTAGATGTTGGCGCTGGACGCCAGGATGACCCCCTTACCTCCGCAGCCTTCATCAGAAAGCGCTTGGAGGAGGTTGCGCGTGCCGATGAGGTTGGTGTGGTAAAAATCGTTGGTGTTGTTGTGGGCGATGAAGGCAATGGCGGCCAGATGTATCACCGCATCGGGCCTAATCTCGGAAACCGCTTTGGTTACAGCCGCGGGATCTGTGAGGTCCAGTTCGTAATTTAGGGGGTCGTCTACAGATGGAGTGTGACTTGAAATGCCAAAGACTTGCCATCCATCGTCTGCCAGAGCTTTCGCCACATAACGCCCCGTAAACCCATAACGGCCGGTTATCAGGACTGTCCCGTGCGTCATTAAAACGATATGCCCTTTTGGTTCCGAGTGTAGTCGGCCTCAACCATCATGGCGCAGAGATCCTCAAGGGATGTGGTCGCTTCCCAGCCAAGTTCTTCCTTGGCCTTGCTTGGGTCACCGATCAGCAGATCCACTTCGGCGGGCCGGTAGAACTTGGAGCTGACGCGCACCAGATTTTTGCCAGTTTCCACATCGAAGGCAACTTCATGCTCTCCGGTGCCCTCAAAACGAAGCTCAATTCCAGCGCTCTTGAACGCCATCACGACAAAGTCGCGCACCGTTTCCGTGCGGTTTGTGGCCAAAACGTAGGTGTCCGGTGTGTCGGTTTGCAACATCCGCCACATGCCATCGACGTAGTCTTTGGCAAAACCCCAATCGCGTTTGGCGTCCATATTGCCAAGTTCTAAGCAATCCAATTTGCCGAGCTTAATTTTGGCGACGCTATCGGTGATTTTCCTTGTTACGAACTCAAGTCCACGCAGCGGGCTCTCATGGTTGAACAGAATGCCAGAGGTGCCGAATATATCGTAGCTTTCCCGATAGTTGATGGTCATCCAGTGCCCGTAGAGCTTTGCAACGCCGTACGGGGAACGTGGCCAAAAGGGCGTTGTTTCGCGCTGGGGTACCTCTTGGACCTTGCCGAACATTTCAGAGGTTGAGGCTTGGTAGAAGCGTATTTTTGGATTTACGACCCTGACTGCTTCCAACAAGTTCAAGACACCAATGCCGGTGATTTGCCCCGTTGTATGGGGTTGGTCAAAGGACACACCGACGAAGCTTTGTGCGGCTAGGTTATAGATCTCTTCCGGTTCTGTTCGTTCGATTAGACGAATGATTGAACCTATGTCGGTCAAGTCGAGCTCTTCGAGCGAAAGATTGGGATGGTTTCGAATGCCCAGTTCTTCGATCCGCCAAAAATTTGTTGAGACAGCGCGCCGAAAGGCTCCGAACACCTTATAGCCTTTAGAGAGCAACAGCTCGGTCAAATAAGCTCCGTCTTGTCCGGTGATGCCTGTGATTAAGGCGGTCTTGCCCATCTCATCTATCCTTCTGAGCCGTGTTTGACGGCGTCGTATTTTTCATAACCAACTCTGGGGTTACGTCGTTCAGCGGCGCCAGATACAGGCCGGGGCCTTCCAAGAGCAAGAGATACAAACTCGTGCATCAAATCCGCGATTTTCAGGTCCTCACTTAGCGTAGAAAACCACTCGGGCACAGGCCCTTCCGTACCCCATACTTACAAAGGTTTCTCACATGCGTGCGCGGCTTCTAATGCAGGAGCCCTACAGGTTTCGCAAGGCGCGCCGCATCTTTTGCCCAACGTTCGCGGTGGAGTGCTCACGCACAAGCAGGTCCCACCCCAACTGCGTGCGGTTCTGCACGAGCTGAGGGTTGTCGAAAATGAACCGCAACTGTTCTGCGGCATGCTCAATCGAAGGTTCGGCCCAAGTTGCTCCGTCCGCCATTGGATATTCGTCGGGCCCAACATCGATACGGGTCCATTGCACTGGAAACCCGGTCTCGTCTGTTATGAAATCGGTCGAGCCTCCGAAATCGGTTGCGACGACCGCCTTTCCGGCCGCCAGCGCTTCGGCGCAGCCAAGCCCAAAACCCTCCGATCGGTGCATCGAAATGAACACATCGTGCGTGTCGACCAACGTGCTAACCTCCTTTCGGGTCAGCAAGCGGTCGATGACCTGGATGCGATCGTCCCCCTGTACGGCCTGCGCGAGCCAACTCCGCCGCCCAACATCCCGGCTGCCGCGCGCCTTGATCGTGAGGGACACATCTTTGGAGGCTCCAAACGCAAGCTTAAAGGCATGAACGGCTGCCTCCGGGTTCTTGCGCGCGGGAAACGAGTCGAAGTCGAAGTGAAAAAGGATGCTTAGGGTGGAGCCAGAACCAAAACCTGTACGGGGTGCTTCGGGCAAATAAATCGGCTGTTTTATGAGTGATGCATTATCGATCCCATTGGATTGTAACACATCAAAAATAAAACTCGACGGGGCCCATACGTCGTCAAACCTTTTTAAGTAGCCAACGAATTTTGGAGAGATGACATCGAGCTCCCAAAATGGATAAGCAATATTTGTTTTAGAGCTGCAAATTAGGTGACGTAACCCTTTGAAACCCAAGAGCCCGTCCACGTTGATACTCGCGTTGTAACAGGCGTCATCAGCGATCACGTCGCTCAACTCAGAGGAATTGTCGCGAACGTCAAGGTCGCGGTTGCATGCCGCTACGCCGATATTCTGAGAGGCCAGCGCTTCGTACAGCAGCCGCGCACTCTCACCCAGTCCCGTTTCCGAACGAAGAAACCCATGCAGATTAACGCCACGTGCCAAAGATGGGCCGTTGCGAAGCCAACAGGGTTGCTTAGACGCGTGCGAACACTGCTCCCGATAGCATCCGAGCAACTTGCTAACGCTTCGTTCCATCGCTTGTGTCCGCAAATCCCAAATGAGAGCTAAAGGCCTGAGCCCTCACTTAACTTTCAAGCCCCGTGGGTTCCAAGGGCGAAAGCGCCCTCGGCCGGTCACGCTCACAGGCATCTGGCTGGGTTGCTACGCTGCATTGAGATCAAAATACCCAAGTAACGCGTAAAGGAATTTGAGCATAAAAAATAGAGGAACATAATTTCCAAGAAAACAGATGTAGATAGAAATATGGAAAGCGAAAATAAGATTTATCCATCATCTCAAATGAACCTTCCAGCGATATGTAAAGCACAGCGCAGGGCATAGCTTTCACGTGGCTTGACACCCCTCGAAACACTTGCCACAAGGGCTGAAAATGCGAGGCTCAGTCATTCATCATGCCAAACTATGAAGAAATCTATGATCGCACGTTTGCTGAAAATACCGGTTACCAAAACTGGATTGGATCACCTGGCGTTAGGCTAGTATTCTTAAATCAAGATCAAATTCAGCGCACCGGAAAGAAACACCTAGATTATGGATGTGGAGCGGGATTTGTTGTTGAGCTTATGCGCTCATATGTATTTGAGAAAGAATCATATGGCGTCGATGTGTCGTCAGAAATGTGTAAGGCGGCTAACAGCCGTCTTGGTGGCGAATTTGCACTAAAGATCGAAGATAAAAAAGGGCCGTTTCCGGACGACAATTTTGATATCATAACATGCTTTGATGTTTTAGAGCATGTGGATGAGGAAGATGTCGAAGCCATCAAAGCTGATATAATGAGGCTCCTTGCCCCAGGTGGTGTTTTCTTTTGTAATATTAGCCTGAAGCCTTCTGTTAGCGTCGATCATAATGGCGAAAACCTCCACAGAACCGTGAAACCGGCGTCCTGGTGGGATGATATCTTTGCCTTTGACAGCTTCGACGTTCAAAAATCCCGAATGGAAATGACAGCTTGGAAGCGTGTTTGAGCAATCCTACTGGCGAAAGAACACCAAGTGAAAATACTCGTTCATATAGAACCGCTTTGGTTTGCCAACGATCTCGACTTCCTTCGTGGTCATTATGAGGGTTTAATTCGACCAGTTCTTGCTGCATTGGTGACCGAAGGAGAGCATGTAAATATTGGAATTGCCTCTAATACCCTAACAGCGTTGCACGGCTGCGAAATACTAAGAGATCTACCTACTAAGTTTATCGATGTTTCCTTCTTTGCGTTTAACAATGGCGAGATTATAAAAGATGTTGGCTTTAAAAAGTCGGAATACTGCCGGGATATCTTTCGAAACGAATATGTAGATTTCAAAAACCAAGCGTTGGAAAAGAGAATTTCGAAGATCTTTGATGGTTTTCAGCCCCAGTTTACTATCACGACGTCAAAAAACAGATATCTTGAAGCGGCATGTAAAGAAAAAGGCATTCCGTTGATTTGCACGGAAATGGGGCCCCTTCCCCGGACAGGGTTTCCAAATTGTCGTCAAGTATCTGTCGGGCATCATGCATCGTCAAAATTGCCGCTGCAGATTTTTGATCAAATCTCGACGGATATTGCTGCACCTATTGTTTCCACGGCTCTGGAACAGCAATCAGCGGCAATCGCGAATGCGCCAAAACTTGACGAGGTCAGGGCCTTCGTGGCCTCTGTCAAAGAACGCGGATCCGTCGCAGTTCTTGCACTTCAGCCAGATGATTGGGTCACTTGGGAGGGTGCGTTAGGCGCTGCCATGTCACCCGCCGAAATAATTCTCGCAGCATTGGACAGAATGGAGTCAGATTTCCTTCTGATCTTGTTCCACCCAGACCCGCGCGGCTTTGTGCCTTCAAACATAATGACGGATATCTGGCTGACCAACCCGCGGATGGTGCGCGTTCCAAATGAATTGGAAGTTGGCCAAACGGAACTCTTCTTGCCGTTTGTGGATGAGCTTATCACCGTATCTTCCAACCTTGGGTTCCTGGCATTTCTGCTTGAAAAAGACCTCAAGGTCCTCGGATCAAGTTTCCTGTCGGATTTAGAAAGTAGCCAAACTTCGAGCAGCGACACGCGTCACTCTATCTCAGCAAACATAATCAAAAACCTACATGTTGATAGTGAGGTGTTTGAGGATCGCGAAAGGCTCCGCAGTCTCATTTTCGAAAGACTTCAACATGAAGGATGGGCGTCCTCGGTTGGCGAAAAAACACCAGAGGCGTCACATATAACCAACGATTGGGTTACATCGCGTACGCTCGATGATGAGCTTGAAGACATCCACAAGATGATTCAGTCACCAAGCCCTAGGGGGAGTGATGAGGGTTTTGGGATCAAAAATTTTGGACGTAACTATTTAGGGTACTTGGTCAAAAATAACGCGATCGGAGCTGAGCTAGGCGTTGCAGGGGGCTATTTTTCAGAATCGTTGCTGCGATCCCAAAGATTCAAACGGCTTTATTCCGTCGATGCCTGGGCAGACCATCATGATGAAGCCGAATTTTTGAGTGTCCAGAAAAGGCTCGAACAGTTTGGCCGGCACTCGACTATTCTTCGCAATACGTTTGACGAAGCCTTACGTATTATACCAGATCGCTCATTGGATTTTATTTACATCGATGGGTATGCACATACGGGCATGAATGCTGAACTGCTTGAGCAGTGGTTGCGCAAGATGCGGCCGGGCGCTTTGGTGTCAGGTCATGACTACAGCGAAGAATTTTGGCCATTGAACTGGCAAGGTATTAATAAGGTGCTGAAGGAAAACACCTTTGAGGTCATCCGTGATATTCCTGGCGTCCTTACACGAAATTTAGAAGATGCCCTCCCGAGTTTCCTCGCGATTTATAAGCCTGAAAAATCCGATAATACCTTAGGAAGGCTTTGGAAAAAGGTCTGGCATTGAAGGCCAAAATCCTATGCCACGGCCGAATGTCGCCTGTTGAAAGGGTGGCTTTTTCTGGGAGTCCTTAGTCAGAAGATGAAATCATCTGCGTTGATGCCTGGATCAGGTTCTGGCGCAGGGCGAACGAGTGCTGTAGGGGCCGGTGCGGGTTCAAATGGTTCTCCGTCGCGCGGGGGAGTGGTGACAGGCGCAGGTGGCGTAGCCTCCGGTGCGGTCGGAGGCAGCTGATCTGGTGCTGTGTTAAAGGCAAACTCGACTTCAAGCGGTGCAGATGGGGGGGCTTGCAGATCCGGCAGGCGTTCAACCGTAGCGGTCTGATCTTGTATCAGTGCGCTGCCGTTTGACGGCGTGGGCGCGTAACCTTCGAACTTGGCCTCATTCACAACGGCAGCCGCCCCGATGCCCGCAAAGAGCGATGCGAAGGCGGGCCCAATATTTCCGTCCCCATCGATATCGGCGTCAAAGGTCACTTCGACCTCAGCAGGATCAACAACATAGGATGTTTGGTAGGCTCCGCTCTGATCGAGTTCCCATATCGCGTAGATGTCATTGCTGTTCTTCCACAACAGCTGGAACCCACCGTTCGCCAATTCTTCAACTTGAAGGGCTTGCCAGCCGCTGTTTGCAAAAGACGACACACCGACATCGGCGTTGTTCAGGGACACCACCGTGGTCCCGTCGATTAAATATTTATCCTCGCTCGACACCAACGCATGATCGCCGTTGTTTTCCAGGGTCGTTTGCGCGCGTCCAATATTCCCATCTCCGTTGATATCGGCGTCAAAGGCCACCTCGAAGTCGACAGGATCTACAACATAAGAGGTCTGATGAGCTCCGGCCTGGTCGAGCTCCCATATCGCATATGTGCCGTTGGTGTTTGCCCACAGCAGCTGGAACCCACCGCTCGCCAATTCTTCGACTTGGATGGCTTGCCATCCCCTGCTTGCGGAGAACGACGCACTGACATCGGCGTTGTTCAGGGACACAACAATGGTGCCGTCGATCAAATACCTGTCGTTGCTGGAAACCAGGGTATGGTCGCCGTCATTTTCTAGGACGGTTTGGGGTCGCCCAATATTTCCGTCACCGTCAATATCATCCCCAAAGGCCACCTCGAAGTCGACGGGGTCTACGACGTAAGACGTCTGGTAGGCCCCGCTCTGGTCGAGCTCCCATATCGCATAGGTGCCGT
>ERZ1740067.122-NODE-122-length-62535-cov-7.369014_pt1 | contig 62535 bp, 61 predicted proteins | sample MGYA00581736_ERZ1740067 | MGnify/ENA primary metagenome ERZ1740067 (study PRJEB43018, sample SAMN04849236) | marine metagenome | isolation source: floating plastic debris | place: Pacific Ocean | collected 2008-08-27 | study: EMG produced TPA metagenomics assembly... | reverse complement strand
CCGCGTTCAGCACAAGAAATACGACAAGATTATGGTGCGTACCCAAAGGTACAAAGCACACGACGAGGAAAATAAGTGCAAGGAAGGTGATCGCGTCAAAATTAGCGAGACCCGTCCTCTAAGCCGCACCAAACGGTGGATTGTGGCTGACATCCTCAGTTCTTCAGAAATATAAGCATTAGCTCAAGGCGAGGATAAAGAGGATTAAACCGTGATTCAGCAAGAAACCTATTTGAACGTAGCCGACAACAGTGGTGCTCGTAAGATTATGTGTATTCGCGTCCTAGGCGGGCGCAAGCAATATGCTGGCGTTGGTGACGTGATTGTAGCCGTCGTCAAAGACGCGCTTCCCAATATGGGCGTCAAGAAGTCAGATGTGGTCAAGGCCGTTGTTGTACGCACCCGCAAAGGCATTCGCCGCAGCAGTGGCATGAGCATCCGCTTTGACGACAATGCTGCTGTACTTATCAACCAAGACGGCAACCCCAGAGGCACTCGCGTATTTGGCCCAGTTGCCCGCGAGCTGCGCGATAAGAGTTTTACCAAAATTGTCTCACTAGCGCCGGAGGTACTGTAAGTGGTCATCAAAAACAAAAACGCTGGAAAACGTTTCAAGATGCACGTACGTACCGGTGACACTGTTCAAGTCATCGCGGGCAAAGACAAAGGCAAGGTGGGCGAAGTTGTCGCCACCAATGCAAAGACTTCTCAGGTGATCGTGCAGGGTGTGAACATGCGCACCAAACACGTGAAGCCCCAAGCAGAAGGTGAATCTGGACAAATTCTGACCAAAGAGTTTCCGATTCACAGCTCAAATGTCATGCTGTATTCCACCAAGAAAAAGGTGGCCAGTCGTGTGGCTTACACCATCAACGATGATGGCCGTAAGGTCCGCATGCTGAAAAAAACAGGCGAAGTTCTAGAAAACTAGGTAAGCGCACTGTGAAAGAAGCCTGAAATCGCGTTTATAAAGCATCAGCTTCTTTAGCGATTACAAAAGTTTTAGAACCTACCAGTCGTCACATTCCGTAAATTGTTCCAAGCAACAGTTTGCCTACTAATACAAACAGCATGACGCCCTGACCAAGCCCAGGGACATATTTTCCAAGAGGATACAATGGCCGACTCACTCAAAACACTCTATTTGGAGAAGGCGGTACCCAAGCTGAAAGAACAGTTTGGCTACACCAACCCCCACCAAATTCCTAAACTCACCAAAATTACGGTTAATCGTGGTCTTGGAGAGGCCTCTCAAAATGCCAAAGCGCTGGAATCCTCCATTAGCGAACTGGCAGTAATAACAGGGCAGCGTCCTGTGGTAACGAGAGCTAAAAAGGCGATTGCAGGCTTCAAAATTCGAGAAGGGATGCCTGTTGGGGTCAAAGTAACACTGCGCTCAGAGCGGATGTACGCCTTTGCCAATCGATTAATAAATTTAACTCTGCCCCGCATTAGAGACTTTAGAGGCGTAAGCCCCCGCAGTTTTGATGGCCGAGGCAATTACACCCTGGGCCTGCGCGAGCAGCTGATTTTCCCAGAGGTTGACTACGACAGCGTTGACCAGATTCGCGGTATGGACATTACTATTGTCACCACCGCAAGCTCCGATGAAGAAGGGCGCGCCCTTCTCAAGGAACTGGGCATGCCCTTCCGAGATAATTGAGGCAGTAGCAAAAAAGAGGATTATGGCGTCTAACGACACAATTTCAGATATGCTGACGCGCATTCGGAATGCTACCCTTGCGCGACACCAAACCGTCGATATTCCATCGACCAAAATGACGCGTAGCATTGCTACCGTACTCAAAGAAGAAGGCTTCATTGCCGATTCTGTTGACGGCGGCGAAGGTATCCATCGCAAAATTACCATTACCCTCAAGTACAAGGGTAAAAACCGTCAGCCTATTATTCGCAAACTCTCCCGAGTCAGCAAGCCCGGTCTGCGAGTATACTCCAACCGCAAAGAATTGCCTCGAGTTCTCGGTGGCATTGGCATTGCAATTATTTCAACCTCCAGCGGCGTCATGACAGATAGAGACGCTCGTCGACAAGGTATTGGTGGAGAAGTCCTTTGCTACATCTATTAAGTCTTTCCCTGTCCATGCAGCCGAAAAAAGAGGAACAGTCAAATGTCTAGAATTGGCAAACAACCCGTGCCAATCCCCAAAGGAGTCACCGTCACCATAAGTGGCCAAGCCGTTACCGCAAAGGGTCCCAAGGGACAGCTCTCAAGAGAGTTTCCCCCAGAAGTTGCCATCGCGCAGGAAGGCGAGGAGATTTTGGTGACACGCGTTGATGAATCGCGTAATGCCAGACAGCGACACGGTCTAGTGCGTACCCTGATTGCCAACATGATTGAAGGTGTCAACAAGGGCTACGAGAAAAAGCTAGAGATTCAAGGGGTTGGCTACAGAGCCTCCACGCAGGGAAAGAAGCTAGTAATGGCACTGGGGTACTCTCACCCAGTAGAGTTCGAGCCGCCAGAAGGCATTACCTTTGCGGTAGAAAAGAATACCAATGTGACCATTACTGGTATTGACAAAGAAGTCGTCGGTAACACAGCGGCCAGAGTGCGCGCAGCACGTCCTCCTGAGCCCTACAAAGGCAAGGGTGTTCGCTATGCAGGCGAACAGATCAGACGAAAGGCAGGTAAGGCTGGCAAGTAAGCCAGCAATAGTCAGGTAAGTAAACGATGAAAGCAAACCGTAGAGAATCTACCCGCCGTCGGCACGCTCGCGTTCGTCGCCGGGTCAAGGGCAGCAGTGAACGGCCTAGATTAGCTGTCTTTCGCTCAAACCAACACATCTATGCGCAGGTGATTGATGATACTCAGCATAAAACGCTGGCATCTGCCTCCACGCTAGATAAAGAGGCCGAAATTAAAACAGGCAATAACAAGGAAGCCGCCGAAGCCGTCGGCAAACTGATTGCCCAGCGAGCACTCAAACAAGACATTTCAAAGGTCGTATTTGACCGAGGTGGCAAGCTCTATCATGGTCGAGTAGCGGCTTTAGCTGATGCGGCCCGTGAAGCAGGTCTACAGTTCTAATCAGGCACTTCTAATAAGGCACAAGATAAATCCATGGCAGAACAACGTCGAAAGAAAAATAAAAACCGGGAAAAAGATTCCGAATGGAAAGAGCGGGTCGTTCAAATCCGCCGCGTTACTAAGGTCGTGAAAGGTGGTAAGAAGCTGAGCTTTCGTGCCATCGTAGTTGTCGGCAACGAGAAAGGCCAAGTGGGCGTTGGTGTAGGTAAAGCTAGCGACGTTATTGGCGCTGTGAAAAAAGGCGTTGCCGATGGGAAGAAGCACCTTGTAGAAGTGCCTTTGAACAAAGCGTATTCCATTCCTCATCCCACCACTGGTCGAGCAGGCGGTGCGCGCGTATTCATGCGCCCGGCTGCCCCAGGTACTGGTGTAATTGCGGGTGGTGCGGTCCGTATTGTGCTAGAGCTAGCCGGCGTACGCAACATTTTGGCTAAGCAACTCGGTTCTGATAACCCACTCAACAACGCACGTGCGGCAGCAGAGGCAATTGATTCTCTCAGAACACTTGCCAGCGTCGCTGAAGAGCGTAACATTCCCATCGAGAAGCTGTACGCGTAAGCAGCTTTATCTAAATCCCTTCGTATATTTGATACCGTCTGTTTGATACACAGGAGACCATCACGCAATGAGACTAGAAGATGCAAAGCCCAAAGCGGGCTCAAAGCGGCGCCGTAAGCGCAAAGGTAGAGGCATTGCAGCAGGCCAAGGAGCTAGCTGTGGGTTCGGTATGCGTGGTCAAAAATCTCGCTCTGGTAGCGGTACAAGACCTGGGTTTGAAGGGGGTCAACTCCCTTTATATCGTCGCATTCCTAAGCTGAAGCACTTTCCCATTGTTAATCAAAACGTTTACACCGTTATTAACGTGAAAGATTTGGCTAACTTACCAGCTGGTGAGGTTAGCATGGATTCTTTGTTGGAAGCAGGCGTTTTGACTTCTAATGACGGGCCTCTGAAAGTGCTGGGAGATGGAGAAATTTCTACTGCACTGACGGTGAAGGCGGCGGCTTTTACCAAATCTGCGAAGGAAAAAATTGAGGCAGCTGGTGGAAGCTGCGAAATTGTCTAAATCTCCAGCAATTACTGAGTCTCCAAATAAATTAGCGTCCGAATAAACTAGCAATAGCTAAGTCAGCGACAGGGAGTAGCAAGCTCAAGCAGTAGGTAGAGTGTTTTCGATTTTCTTTTGGAAGGCTTGATTGTCCAATCGAGTTTTTAGAAAAGAAACTGCGAGGAAAACCCTGTTTACTGACCGTTGAGCCCTACTCCCTTTATTATTGAAGAGAGATACTTTTTTTAACACTATGGTTGTAAGTCAAGGCAGGTCGCCCAGCGCCCAAGAAACGTTCTTACAAATGGCCCAGGCTGCGGGTCTGCGAAGCCGCTTGTTGGTTACCGTTGGCCTTTTGATACTGGTACGCTTAGGCATCTACATTCCAGTACCTGGGATTGATCGAGTAGCCTTTTCCCAGTTTGTTCAGGGTGGCGGCGCTGGCGGCGTCTTGGGCTTCTTGGACATTATCGGTGGTGGCGGCTTGTCCTTGGTCGGTATCTTTGCCTTAGGCATTTTGCCGTTCATTAACGCTTCCATCATCATGCAGCTGCTCACAGCGGCAATTCCTGCTTTGGAAGACTTACAGAAAAACGAGGGTGAGGCCGGACGCAGAAAGATTTCTCAGGTAACCCGCTACGTTGCCTTTGGCTGGACTATTCTGCAGAGTACGATGCTCTCCTGCTTCCTGCTGCGGCCCTATGCCTACGAGTTTGGCGTCCCGTTCGTGGTGGAAACTGTCATTGCCCTCACAGCAGGCTCTATGTTTGTGATGTGGGTGGGCGAGCTGATCACTGAGCGAGGCCTGGGGAACGGCGCGTCGCTGCTGATTTTTCTCAATATTGTGTCTTCATTGCCTCGGGTGCTAGGTGAGACAGTTGACTTGGCACAGACGGGTGATCGCAACACCGTTGGCGGTATCGTTATCCTCTTTTTGGTCTTTATTGCCACCATTATTGGCATCGTATTTGTACAAGAAGGTACGCGCCGTATTCCTATCGTGTCGGCCCGACGTCAGGTTGGCCGCAAACTGTACTTGGAGAAGAGCAACTACTTACCGCTACGACTCAACCAAGGTGGCGTAATGCCCATCATTTTTGCCTCTTCAATGCTGATCATTCCAATTTCGCTGGTGCAGTATATTCCCAGCGAAGGCTTTAGACAGTTTATGGCAACAAACTTTAGGGCCTCTTCCCCGCTGTACATCTTTGTGTATCTGGTGATGATTGTGTTCTTTAGCTACTTTTATGCCTCTCTGGTGGTCAACCCTGAGGATATGTCTCGCAACCTAAAGAAGATGGGTGCCAGTATTCCTGGGATTCGCCCAGGTCGGGCCACGACCGACTACATTGGCAAAGTCTTGAACCGACTAACATTTTTGGGCGCGATTTTCCTGGGCTTAGTTGCTGTTGTTCCCAGTTTGGTTGAGAGTGCAACTCGGGTGCAAACCTTCCAGGGGTTTGGTGCGACCTCCCTGCTGATTCTAGTGGGTGTAGCTATTGACACAGCAAAACAGATTCAAACCTACGTTATCTCTCAGAGATACGAAGGCATGGTGAAACAGTAATGACGAGAGTAATTTTTCTGGGTCCTCCAGGTGCGGGCAAAGGCACACAGGCACAAATTCTGTGCAAAAGCTGCGATGTGCCGCATATTTCCACCGGCGACATCTTGAGGGCCGCAGTGAAGGCCAAGACTGAGCTAGGTCAAAAGGCTGAAAGCTATATGAGTGCCGGCGAGCTAGTTCCTGACGAGTTGATTTTGGGCCTTATCCGTGAGCGCCTGCTCCAAGACGATACCGCTGGTGGCTGGCTGCTAGATGGCTTCCCACGCAATGTAGAACAGGCGCAGTTCTTAAATGCGCTACTAAATGAGATTGGGCAGAGTTGTGAAGTGGTTATCAATCTAGAAGTGCCCGATGAAGTTTTAATCGACCGCTTGCTGGAGAGAGGCCGCAAAGACGACACAAAAGATGTCATTCGGAATCGGTTGGTTGTGTACCGAGAACAAACAGAACCTTTGATCAAACTCTACACAGATAGTGGTCAACTTACGTCTGTTGATGGCAATCAAACCATGGACCAGGTAAGTGCCTCCCTCGAAAAGATTGTTCAAAGCAAGAAAGCGGCTTAGGTTTTAGCTAGCTTATGTATCAGCTAGCTTTCGAGCACAATTTCCATCTCGCCTCAAAGCGTGTACACTAATCAGTGTTTTTTCTGAGATTTGTTAGGCTTGTGATAGGTGTATGTTCACATGCCAAGTTTCAGCCAACACCTATTGGTTCTCCCAATAGGCTGGCGTGAATCGTGTAAAACTGACCTTTAAATAAATTGGGGACCTGCTGGTTTGTCTAAACAAGATCTAATTGAAATGGAGGGCACGATTACTGAATCGTTGCCCAATGCGATGTTTCGAGTTGACCTCGATAATGGGTTCAATGTGCTTGCCCATATTTCGGGTAAGATTCGTCGGAACTACATCAAGATTCTGCCAGGCGATCGCGTCAAGGTAGAGCTCACACCTTACGACCTGACAAAGGGTCGGATTACCTACCGCTTGAAAAAGCCAAGATAGACAAAACCCATACTAACGTTCGTCCAAAATTGAGGCGAGCAGAGGCTCAGCGCCAAACCGTACCACATCGGTACAGGGCAGACCGGTTTCTTCGGAAGCGACTGCAATGGCACAACGGGCCTCTTTTTCATTGAGGCCAAAGGTATTGAGTGCAATGCCAGACACGGGCGTCGCAGAAAACGTTCCGCCTGCATAAGCAACAGACTCATAAAGTTCAACCACCTTCCTCAAAGGTGGAATCTGAAAATCAGGAAAGTGCTGTAGGTGAGTAAGCCCTGCTTTATGCACCAGAATAAGGCGAGTTGGCTGCGTACCCCTCAGTAACGGTAATGTTGCAGTCGAACCTGGGTTGAGCAGCGAGCCTTGTCCCTCGACAAAAAGGGCATCGTAATTGTTGCCGCAGCGCAAAACACTTTGCTCAACTGCGCCTGCCGCATAGTCGACTTTTACAGCATCTAGGGCAACGCCATCTTCACCGAGCATCAGGCCAGTTTGCCCAGTCGCAATGAATTTTGCTTTAACCCCGCGTTCTTTGCTAGCTCTGACAAGTTCGAGACTAGTCGACATTTTGCCAATAGCCATATCTGTACCGACGGTAAGGATGCGATCGCACTCCAACAACCTGGCCCTTCCACCGCCGACAGTCAGCCCTTTCGGCTCTTGGCGAATATCCCAAACCCAACGATTGGGATGAATAGATGATTTAATCTCCAAATCCTCATTCATTTGGGTATGCAGACCATTCATGACAGACAGGCCAGCTTTCACAGCTTGCTTGACTTCCGCATACCAAGGCTCTGGGAGAACACCCCCAGAAGGGGCGAGACCAATGGCTAGAACAGTTGGGTTGAGCGCAATCGCCTCTTCTACAGACTTCACCACTGGCACAGCTCGGTCAATTCCGGTCAGCGCCTTGACCGACTCGCCCACCGCCGTCTCATCAATCACCGCCACAATTTCATTGCGACTATAGCGTAGGAGCGAAATGCCCGTTTTTCCTTTGGCCCCCTTTAAGCCGTTGTGTAGAAAAATAGCGAGGCGATCATCAGGCTTCAGCATGGCGAGAAAGTCCTAGTCCGAGACGATGGTTGGGGATAAGCGCGCCGTCTTTAAGTTGTGCACCTGTGAACGGATCGTCTTTAAGGTTGAAATGACTATCGAGATCGAGATGATGGGCAAGCGACGAGAGATGGGCCAAGGCAGTGTTAGAAATGGCAGAGTCTGAATAGCAGCCAAACATCACCTGTAAGCCACAGGCACTGGCAGTATGAATCATCCGCTGCACCTCGCTTAAGCCACCTGCCTTCATTAGTTTGATATTAACGCCATGGACGCAGTGAGCGAGTCGGTGAATATCCGCACTGGTGAAGCAGCTTTCGTCAATAAAAATGGGTAAGGGCGATCGCGCAAACAACTCCGGCAATAGACCATCATCAACCACAGACAGCGGTTGTTCTAAGTAGACTACACCACGTGCTGCCAACCAGTGTGCCATCTCCAAAGAATCGCTTAGAGTCCAGCCGCCATTAGCATCAATACTTACTTTTGCGCCTAGGGGAATATGAGCTAGCAGCGCCTCGAACATGGCTTTATCGGCATCGATACCTGCTGGCGCACCAAGCTTTACTTTGACAGAAGCCACCTGCTGCTGAGCACACCATTTTTTTAGCCGGTCTACGGCATCTGCTGGTGAACTAATCCCTACTGTTACCGCTGTCGGCCCAATGCAGGATAAGTCTAATCCCCACAGCTGCCACAGAGGAAGGCCAACGTGCTTACCCAGCCAATCGTGCAAGGCAACATCTACGGCGGCTCGCGCAGCCGAAACCACATCCATTTCACTAACGATCCCTTCAATCGCCTGACGCTGAAGCGGATGATAGTGCACTAGGGCGGACGCTAACCGTTGTAAGTCGTGTTCAATTTTCTCTGTAGTTTGGGTTTGAGCACCGGTAGAAAAGGGAGAGGCCTCTCCCCAGCCTTCTACACCGTCCGCTTGGAGCTTTACCCACAGGTTCGTAGAACTGACTTTTGTGCCCCGGCTAATTGTCAACGCTACTCGCTTGTGAACTGTAAATCGCTCTAGCTCAATTTTCATACGGATTCAGTCGTCATACAGCGCGTTTGCGATTTCGATGAGGTTACCATCTGGGTCGCGAATGTACACCGATAGAATAGGGCCTAATGTTCCTGTGCGCTGAATTGGGCCTTCTACGATGGAAATTTGCAGATGCTGAAGGTGAGAAATGACAGCATCTATGGGAGTAGGGGTGATGAAGCAGAGGTCTGCTGAGCCGGGGTGGGGCGATTTGGCAACAGGCGGAAATGACTCATCTTGTGAATGCAGGTTTATCTTTTGTGGGCTATTGCCGATGCGAATAGCGACTCTTTTCTGACCGTTGGCCGCTTTAAAATGAATGATTTGGCAGCCCAGCGCCTTTGAGTAGAACTCACAGCTTTGCTGAATGTCAGCGACGGTCAAAACTAAATGATCTAGCTGCTGGAGAAGAATCATTTTGGAGATGTCTAAGCGGTAGGAGAAGGATCTTTGGTGAGTCGCACATTCATTGAAAACCTATCCCGACCTCCGGTACGCCACGGCCACCCGATCCGCTACGCGGAGGCTATGCCAACCAGAAGGGATTTACTTCAGGCAAGTGCTGTAGATGTGCTGTCCTCGTGAATATTGGGTAATTAAAACCAGCGACCGCCTCTGAACCGCCACCGGGGAAAGAGTAGTCTCATGAGTACTTGAGAAGATAAAAATATAGCTAGCCAGACGGTGGAGTAGTGAAAGACGAACCAGAAAAATGGGAATTGGCCAAAGTCTGCGCCATACAGACCAAAACTATAGACGAATAGTAGAAAGAAAACAGCTTCCCACACGCCAGCTGCAAGCTGGTAGGCGGCAGGCCAGTCTCGGTCCCAGCGAAACTTTTGGATAAAGGTGTAGAGGCAGTCCCACATGAAGCCAAAGAGCATAATCCAAATGAGCATGCCGAAGAAGGGCCCATCGATGGCAGCGTAAAAGAAAAACGTCACAAACATGCCAACTGTCATAAATAACAGTAACCGTGTTTGCAAACGGCCTAGCAAGGTAGGTGTCATGGTGATATCTCCTTTAGTTCAGATCCGCTCGCTTCATCTCAACGGCTCAGATCCACTCGCTTCCATTTAACCCGTTGCACAGACAATATAAAGGCTTTGATATATAAAATTCATCAATAGGCTGACCATCCATTCGCAAGGCACGCAAATACTAAAATCTGATGCTCGCCAAAAGTGACTTGGGTGTGGCTCGATGATTACGGCCACTATATTGTAAGCAGTCGGCACACAAGTAGACTTAAGCGCTGATAAGCGATCACGCACTTTGGACAACCAAGAGCTAACCGCTCAAAAGCAACCATTCTTTTCCTATGGAAGCAGGGATAAAAGCGACTACATACACTGACGTGAACCTTGGAGCACTGGCTATCATGGGCGTGACGATAGAGTGAGTCCTCTTCAGCATGTCAGAGACAGAGCCAAAGCCTTTTTTATTAAAAGCTAGTGAAATAGCGGAAAAGTCAGCTACTTTTTCACACCCTTGGAACGCTAACTCAGAAATTAACGGCACTCATCTCAGTCCTTTAGTCGGACTCAAAAGAACTGGAATCAGTCTGGCAAAGATACTGCCTGGCAAAGAATCTTTTATCTATCATGCGCATCATCGAGAAGAAGAATGGATTTACATTCTTGCGGGGAAAGGCATAGCCGAGATTAATGAACAGGAATTTGAAGTCGCAGAAGGCGATTCCATGGGGTTTCCTACGCCTTCAGTTGCCCACCATTTACGCAATCCTTTCAGCGAACCGCTCGTCTATCTAATGGGCGGTGAGAACCTCGATATTGAAATTGCGGACTTTCCTCGTTTGGGTAAGCGAATGCTCAGACTCAACGGGGAAGTAGAAATTTACGACACCTCAGACGCTCAGAGCTTTGAGTCAGCCATTGATACTTAGCAAATCCTCTCGTGAATGCCGCAAAGACAAAGGATTTTAGGACTATTTAGTGCATATATAGCTACCGCCCTACTCGCCTGACCTCAACAAAATAGAGAAGTGTTGGTCGTAGCTCAAAAGCAGAATTCGCAAGCAGCTAAGGCCACTCCCTACACTGAGAAATTCGATGGAGCATGTTCTCAAGCTTGCGTCCTAACGTTTATGGCAGTTGCTATACAACGGATCGATAACAACAAATTCCAGCACTGATTTGAGCAATCAGAAAACTAAGGAAACCCATAATGGATGCATTCAGCATAGGAGTAACGTTAGCAGTAATGATAGCTATTGCAGCAAGGATTACTCGGTTCGATATTGATCGAAGTTATTACGCAACCGTATTAGTCGTTATAGCAAGCTACTACGTGCTTTTTGCATTCATTGCACAAGAAGCCATATTGTCTGAAATACTCGTGGCCACTCTGTTTTCTGCTATCGCCATTTTAGGCGTCTACCGATGGACACCACTGATTGGCATCGGCATCCTTTTGCACGGCATATTTGATCTGATTCACCCTCATGTCGTTCATAATTCCGGTGTTCCCATATGGTGGCCTGCATTCTGCGGAGGTGTGGACATCATCTTAGGCTCATGGGTCATCTACATAGCACAGAGCAATAAAATATCTTCATCCCATGACGACACTGCCTAGTCAAGCCATCGGTGCCTTGAAAACGTCTCAAAAACACTAAGCCTTTTTGCTCATCAAATAACGAGACATAAAAAGAGACAGGCTTTCCTGATGACTCAATAAGGTATAGATTCTACGTCTTTCTAAGGCGTTTGATTCATCACCCAACGCAACCATTGGGCAAAAGAACGAGCCGCACTTAGAGGCTTGAGGCCCTCTGCACCTACACGTGTCAGATGCCCTACCGTGCGCAGCCCCGCATACTGTAATCCTAAAAAACTATCCACAGCGGCGTAAGGACCACCCAGCGTTGTGACTCCGGCTGCATACATACGTCCAGGTGGTAGATGTGAGTTTCGAGCATCCACCGAAGCCAGTGTCGTTATCTCAAACTCATTGGAAACTTGCAGACTTTTCTTATCAAGCAGAGGCAGCTGATACCGCTCAATCAAGTCTTTGAGCAGAGGGTTTTCTGTCACCGCAGCGGACAGTCCAGTAGCGTCAATGATGAAGTTTGCTGACTGCGTAAATTGCTGCGGCGCGGAAGGCTGGCCGCCCCCATAGGTCACTTGCAGCTGACCGTCTTTACTTGATACCGACTGCACGGTGCCAAAAAGAAGGCGATACCACTTCTCCTGTAGCCCCCTGGTGACCAACTCTTGCCAGTCCTTTCTATCGGCAGTGGTTGTACCACCCCAGGATTTCATCAGCTTCTTACGCTCTTCGGGGCTCGCTTTCTCCAGAAAATCTCTCAGGTCACCGCCCCAACAAGCCTTGGGCCAGTTGAAGGGCTGAAATTCCCAATGGTTTTTGACGGCACGGCGCGCTTGGCCGTAGCGATTGCCTTCGTGGGGTTGCTTGGGCGATCGCATCAAATGAATCAGCTCAATATTTTGCCGAGACTCCCGGCGCACCTCATCTATCCGCTGCAAAATGCGAGAAGCCACAATCCCTCGCCCCTGCACCACGACCCGGCCACCATAATTTCTGAGATACTCATAAACATGGTCGTGCTTCTCGTAGGCATTCACGACAGACTTAGCATCCTGATTGTCGTCCCGATAGACCTGCAAATGCTTCAAAAAGCGAATGCCCGGATAACCCGTCGCCAGATGAACGTACTTAGCGACGATGTAACCGTATTGGCCTTTGCCCTTTGAATAGGCGATCGCATAGCGACCATCATCGGTCTTACGAATGGCGCGAATGCTGCCATAGCGATAGATATCTGGCCAGCCAATGCGCTGGGCTTCTCGATCAATCGAATCGAAGACATTGTCAGCGCGAGGTGTGTAGGTTTCTACCAGCGTGGGCTCACCAAATACCTGCCACATGAATCCCACAGCTTGCGAAACCTGCCCCTTCTGAAAAGCTTGCCAAGCTTCACGAATCGCATAGCTTGGCCAACCCCAAATGTTGTCTGGGCAGGAGTCAGAGTTTGAGCGCAAGCGCTCGTGTAGCGGAATTTGCGAGTTTAGGCACAGCTGTTTGTATTTGGCGTAGGGCTTATCCTGCGTGCCTAAAGCAATAATTTGATGGGGCTTGACCCCAGCAATTCTTAGATAATCGACCCAAATATAGCTGCCTAAACCAGCGCCAAGTGCTGCATACGCGACTTCATCTTGCCCCGGAGTGAAATGGCCATCCTGTACAAGCGATTGAACAGAAACAACCTGGGAGTCACGAAAAGAGGCGGGTGGGAAACGGTGCTGAGTGGATGCGCGTTCGGCAGATGCTGGCTGTGGGGCCGCAGGCGGCGTCGGAGGGTTGGCAAATCCGGGTGGGTTGGAGACAGGAGAGTTCGCAGGCGGCGCTGAGTCTGGATAGATCGTAGCCGCACCGTAACTGGTGGGGGGTTGAGAAAGGTTCGGGCTCGGGCACTGCTGTACCTGAATAATGACTTCGCCTAGCTGAATGCGATCGCCCACATTCAAAACACAGCGCGGCTGCCGCGCACCATTCACGAAGGTGCCATTGGAGGTATTTTGGTCCGTGACAACCAGCTGATTATCTACCCACTCAACCAAGGCGTGGTAGCGAGATACCCGAGGATGCAGCAAAACCATCCTCGATACTGGCTGGCCCTGGACCGTTGCTGGCATTTGATCGAGAAACCGACCAAACGCAACCGGTAAGCTTAGCTGGGGCGATCGCTGCTCCTGAGTACTGGGATCGAGCCAGCTTAATTGAACAGTCTGTGGGTTATTAGACATGATTCAGCGACAGTTTCGTACGGAACAAATCAGGGTTGACCCATCCAGTAGAGTTTAAGCATCTTGCGGCGAATAATCCTATTAAAAAAAGTATTGGCTGGCAGCGTCTGCTAGAAAATGGCCACAAACCGGACAGTTCGAGTTCCGTAGGCTCAATGACTGTAGGGTATGACACTTTGGACAAACGAGTTTTGGCGCTGCACTCTGAGGTTGAACGTTATGAGACTGAACACCTTGGGAAGCTGCTACACCCTGAGCTGCCTGACCCGACGTTGGTGATGTTCGAGGCGCTCCATGAATATGAATATTGGGAACAGGCGGGACAGAAGGAACAGGAGAAATCGGCGGAATGACAGTTTCAGGGGTGTGATTATGGGACGAAGCACTGTGAACAGGGACAAAGATATCATCGACTGCCACATCGCTGACTTGTAGCAATACTTGACCGAACTGAATCATGCTGCCCTCGTAAAGGGCCACTTCTCCTTCTACTAGCAACCCTCCATCTATTCGTACCGGATTATTAGCGGCTAAATTGCGTAGGTAGAACCGCTGCCATTCAGCTTTAAAGCTCACCTCAGCATGGACTCTGGAGACTGTGCTGTGAGCCAACCACAACTCGCATCGCTGCTGATCTCGACCGATGTTGGTCTTTTTATCGAGATCGTTTGCCAACAGCGACAGCTGATAGCTTTGAAGTTGATTATTTGAGTCGTTCCACACTAAGTTGATTTGCGGCATCTTTAGTTTGTTTGGGTTCCTACGCGACACCAACTGATAAACATGTCATCCACTCTGCATTTCCAACCTTGCCTCTCATCGAAGCAGAAACTTTAAAGGCTGAGTCAATCGTTCTTGAAGCCATCGATTCTTAGAAGCTCAGGCATGTGACATATAGCTGTACATTTTATAGACATTAAGTCAAGGTCTATATTCAAACAAAAGAAAGTTCAATAAGACTTTCAATTATTGAAGCTGCGTTTTACTGACGATACGAGTCTTTTTACGATCGCGCTCAGACAATTCCTTCCCTTCCTGCAACTGAGTTGCATTTCGTTGCAGCACCGTCGCCGCATTCTTATCCCCCATCTGAATTGCTGTATTCGCCGCCGATTGCAGCATTGTGACAGCGCCCTTGCGATCGCCTGTCTTCAGCTTCTCCTCGGCAATTTGTGTCTGCCGATATTTCGCCAAAGCCAAAATATTCTGCTGAACGCCGCTATCGACCTGCGGTACATAGTTCGACTGCGCAGCGATTTCAATAGGAACTATCTCGGTTTGCTGGGCGTTCGTGCCCGCACCTGGGTCATCGTAAGTGACATGCAGCTTGCCCACCGTAGCCGTACCCTCTGGTAGTTCAGGGATATAGAGATTCAGCAAAATGACGCGAGGCTGATCTTTCATCAGATCACCGATGCGGACCATCGCTTCATTACCTTCTTGCACGGTAGGTAGCTCAATAGTTTCTGGCAGAACTTGGGCAACGGGTTTGAGATCGGCTAGGCGTATGCCATCTGCCAGTTCAATATTGAGATAGGCATTGGTGAGACCGACCGATTGCATCCGGGTAAACAGGCGACCAAAGGTTGAGATTGCCTCTTCTGCATGTTCGATATAACTCAACGCACCACCACCCTCATCGGCGATCTGCTCTAGCACATCTTGATTCCAATGGTCACCAAACCCCAGCGTGTTCACCGTGAGGTTGTAGCCAATCGCCACGTGTGCCAGCTTCAGCGCTCTGGCATTGTCACCATGCTCATTCTCGCCATCCGTGAGCAATAGCAGCTGAGACACATGGTCCTCTTTACCCTTCGCAAGCTGCTCAATTCCTGCTTTTAGCGCATCGTCAATGGAGGTACCGCCACCAGCCCTGAGGCCATCAATTCGCTTTTGGACTGCGGGGATATCGGTGGCGAGCTGATTGGGCGCAAGGACTTCAGCTTTGTGATCGAAAGAAATAATGGAGATGCGATCGCGCTCCGTTAATCGATCGAGAATGCGATGCGCCGCCTGCTTCACGGTCTTGAGCGGTGTACCCATCATCGAACCGCTGCGGTCCAGCACAAAGCACAGATTCAAGGGCGCTTGCTCACCTTCACCACTGGCCGATACTGATACCGACAGCTGTCGCTGGCTATTGGGCTGATTCGAAGGCAGGTGAGCATCACTAAAGGCCCATTGCAAATCAACTTTCATTTTCAGCTTGGTCTCCTAACATTTTTTGAGATATGCATCTCTATCCCTAAGATATAGCTAGCCTTCAGCATCGAGCAGAAACATCAGATGCTTTAAATATTTCTGGTTAAATTTCTGATTAAACGCGCCGAGTTGACCATTTGGCATAGAGATAGAAGGTTTAACATCACCTGCTATCTGTATAGTTCCGCAAAAGGTGAGGTTATCCGCCACAAACCGCCAACTTCGGACGGAGCAGGCCGTTCGCTCGCGAGCTACTATGGAAAACATAATTAACTACAGATCGCCGCAAGCATAAGTCCCTATGAGTTCTCCTATCAAGGCCGTTCAAGCTCCCTATGGCGGTGGCGCGATGGCCTACAAAACACCCCCACCAGATTTGCAATCCCTGCTACTCAAGGAGCGTATTGTCTATCTAGGTACGCCCCTCGTCTCCTCCGACGACTTCAAGCGTCAGATGGGTGTAGACGTTACAAAGCTCATCATTGCCCAGCTGCTGTATCTGGAGTTTGACGATCCTGATAAGCCCATTTACTTCTACATCAATTCCACCGGCACTTCCTGGTACACAGGTGATGCCGTTGGCTTTGAAACTGAAGCCTTCGCCATTTGCGACACGCTGAAATACATCAAGCCCCCGGTACACACTATTTGTTTGGGTCAGGCGATGGGCACAGCAGCCATGATTTTGTCTTCGGGAGCCAAGGGCTCGCGGGCCAGCTTACCCCATGCCACTATCGTGCTGAACCAGAGCCGCTCAGGAGCACAGGGCCAAGCAACCGATATCCAAATTCGTGCAGAAGAGGTTCTTGCTAACAAGAGCGCATTCTTGGATATTTTATCGAGTAATACCGGTCAAACCGTTGAAAAGCTGGACAAAGACACCGATCGGATGTTCTACCTCACCCCCGAAGAAGCCAAAGAGTACGGCTTGATCGACCGCGTGCTGAGCAGCACCAAGGAACTGCCCACAGCCATACCAGCGGGGGTAGCGTAAGCGATGCCAGTCGATAGAATTCTGCGCGTACCTTACAACCTGCCCGGCAGCCGTAGCTGGCAGTGGGTCAGCGTGTACACGCGCATGAGCCAAGAGCGCATTCTATTTCTCAATCAGCCGCTCACCGACGGCGTTGCCAACTCACTGGTATCGGCGCTGCTGTATTTGGATTCTGAAGATAACAAGCCCATCTACCTATACATCAATTCCATTGGGGACCCAGTGATGTCCGGGCAGGCGGATGCCTCGGCAGGCATGGTCTCTATTCGAGCTGGGCTAGCCGTGTACGACACCATCGCCCACATCAAGTCGGACGTAATGACGATTTGCATGGGTACAGCGTATGGCATGGCCGCTGTACTGCTTTCTTCTGGGATCAAAGGTAAGCGAGCAGCTTTGCCACACACCAGCATCGCTCTAACCCATCCACAGACACTGACCAGAGGGCAGGCAACTGATATTGGGCTAGAAGCGACTGAAGTCTTGGCCAAACGTAAGCTGATTCAGCAAATTTTGGCAGACAACACTAGCAAAAACTCCGACGATATCGCGAAAGATATGGAGCGAATGTTCTATCTTTCCGCCGAAGAAGCCAAAGAATATGGCCTAATTGATCGCGTTGTAGAAAACCCGGCTGCGAACGTTACCGCTGATGTAGCCGCTTGACCCCCTTTGTACCCCTTTTTGAAAAGGGAGAGGGATAACATCCCAGACTATTAGATTTTTACACCAGATAAGCCATGCCTATTGGAACTCCCAGTGTCCCCTATCGCCTTCCTGGCAGCACTTACGAACAGTGGATTAGTATCTACGAGCGACTCTTTCGTGAGCGCATTATTTTCTTAACTGAAGAGGTTGATGACGGCATTGCTAACGCCATTGTTGCCTACATGCTCTATCTCGACTCGGAAGACTCGACGAAGCCTATTTACCTCTACATCAACTCACCTGGCGGCTCGGTCACCGCAGGCATGGCCATCTACGACACCATGCAATACATCAAGTCGGAAGTGGTGACTATCTGCGTTGGCCTAGCAGCAAGTATGGGCGCATTTTTGCTCAACGCAGGCTCGAAGGGTAAGCGGTTAGCCCTGCCTCACTCACGGATTATGATTCACCAGCCTTCTGGTGGTGTGGGCCGACGTCAGGCAACGGATATTGAAATTGAAGCTGCGCGAATTGTGCAAGTGCGTCGTGACTTGAATGAGCTGATGGCGTCGCACTCAGGCAAGTCAGTCAAGGAAATTGAAAAAGATAGTGATCGCGACTATTTCATGTCTGCGGCTGAAGCCAAGGAATATGGCTTGATTGACCGCGTTATTGAGGAACGACTACCCGGATAGACAGCAATTTCTGAATTTCTGTCATACAAGCTGTACATGCGGAAGAAATCTCCTATAATTTGGGCGCAGCTACTTTTTGTGATGGCTGCGCCCACAGAGGAAGTATTTTTTGTTGTCCTCTGATTCCTTTCAGCCTAGCCCTAGCTGGCCTACGTTGATATGAACTTGGCCCATCACTTTCGCACCCTAGGACTCCGCCGCAGTGCATCGTTTCGCGAGGTTAAAAGAGCCTATCGTCAACTCGTGCGTCAGTGCCATCCGGATATTAACCCAGGTGAAGCTGCCATTGAGCGCTTTATCCAAATTAACGCATCGTATACTGCACTCTGCGAAGCCTTTCAGTTACATGAAAGCAGCCACACGTCGCCAGCCAACACAGCCAATAAGCACGACAAAAAGCAACAGCCGGAACGTCTAAATCTCAAAGAATTAAAGCGAACCCTAGAGAAATTGGGGATTGGCAACTTTCAGCAGGACGATGAGCAGAATCCATCACAGGCTGCTAGAGCAAGGGCATCCGCTGACTCCATTGCCAAGCCACAAGCTACGCCACGAGCTAATAAACCACCCTCTAATTCAGCACAAACTGATCCAAATCCACAGCCAAGCGTAAGCGTGTCTTCATCCGCTTCGACAGAAGATATGGGCATTAAGCAAGATGCTTACAATCAACTCAAAGATCTACTGAGACATCAAAAATTTCCTCGGGCGATCGCACTAGTAGAAGGTCTCGCCCATCGCCTGCCAGAGGACAGCGAAATCAACCAGTGGCAGGCCATCGTTTACCAGCGCTGGGGGCGAGCGCTCATCAGCCAAGGTCAGTTTCACAAAGCCCACCTCTACCTCAGAAAAGCCCTCCAAACCGACCCCAATAATCCCTCCTTGAGCAACGAAGTTGCCCGTGACCTCGGCCTGCTCAAACACATACAGGCCGCTGAGGCCAAACTGTCATAGCCCACTAGCATATCTCAGATTCACACCGTTCTTAGCTCTATGCGCTAGGAACACAAAAGCGCATTGACTTATTCGGGTTCGATGGCCTATTCAACACCTTCCACCCGGCTATTGTCAAAGCTGTGACAAAAAGGAGCCACACCCCGCTTGAGAATATAAAGCGCAACAGGCGCAGCCATCAGCGCTGGGCAGTCTGTCTCTTGGGTCAAATGGTTTACCAGTACACCTGGCTGATTATCACAGAGCGCTTGGCGAAAGGGCCCGCGACAAACAATATGACGGTAGCGCTTACTAAACCCAGCCAGCCACTGTTCATTAGTATCAGGTTCTTGCCCCGCTCTAAGCGCCAAAGAAATCGCCGCATCTTCGATATCGCCATCGCAGTCTTCAATTTCTCGCAGCGCCACCAATGCATCCGGATAATCAGCCAAGCAGGCGTTGAATTGATCAATTTCTTCAGGCGTGAGGACAATCATACAGAACACAACGCTTGGTTGACTGGCCTTTCTATTTTACGTGGTCCTCGTTTATGCAGACCGGCCTATGCAGATTGGCGACTACTTAGAATTTGATACATCCATTGCTCAAAACGCTTACCCCAAGCCAGTAACGAATAGTGCGTTTCAGCTTGCAGACGACAGGCCGGTCTACTCAAGCTATCTATCTTTGCGATCGCATCTACCAACCCACCGACATCACCCGGTTCAACTAGCCAACCCGTTTCTCCCACCTGCACCACCTCTGCAGGCCCACCTTGTCGATACGCAATCACAGGGAGACCACAGGCCATCGCCTCAATCGCAACAATACCTAGGGCCTCTAGCCAACGGGGCGTCACTAGCAAGGCGCGTGCCGGTGCCAGGGATCGCTGGAGCTGTTCAGTCGACAAAAAGCCACCATACTCCAAAGAAACCCCAGACTGATTAATTAAAGGCTGGAGGCCCTGCCAGTAGGTCTCGTCTTCCAACTTGCCATATACCTTCAGCGGATGGCCGGCAGTCGCCGCAGCAGAAATAGCATCTTCTAACCCTTTTTCAGGTGAAATACGGCCGACCCAGGCCAAGAAAGCATCTGGTTTTAGACAGTAATTGTACTGATAGAGGTCAAGCCCGAATCCTAGGATCTGCCAGTGAGGCAACGGCATGAGATGGCAAAAGGTCTGTGCTTGCGCCTGCGTGTAGGCACCTAGCGTGCCAGGAAAACGGTCCGCTAGTTGGGCGATCGCACGATCCATTTCATCGCTAAGCGACCCCATGCTGACGAAGTGAGCCACTGGCACCGAGAGAAACGGCGTGAGGTAAAACGGCAGCCAGTCATAGGCAAAGTTCACCAGCAAGTCGTAGTGACTCTGCACCTGACGGGCGTATTCCCAGGCATTTGCCAACGCAGAGCCCACGATAACTAGCGCTGAGCGCCCTTGAGTCTGCGCCGTTGTTTGCAGTTCACCCGGTACCTGAACAATCTCGATATCAGCGGCTGCCAAATTAAGCGCATCGAGCTCAGCCCCCTGAGGCGTCACCACTGTGACCCGGTGCCCCAGCATCGTGAGCGATCTAGCTAAGTTCGCGACCGTCAACTCTACGCCACCGCCCCAGCCAGCCCCTAGCGGCCCTCCCGGCGTAGATAGTAGACGCAGATATAGAGAAGGCGGAGCAAGCGAAGATGGAGAAGGCACTACGGAATCTTAGATTCAGTCCCGACGCTACCCTAAAGTGCGAACCTGTTCGTTTTAGGACCGTTCGTGGGAAGCGATCGCATATTTGAGTCGAGATCCTGAGTCTGACGAATGCGATTGAGTTGTTCCAGCGCCCAAGATGCTGTTTGACGAACTTCAGGATCTTCGTCTTCCTGAGCGTGACCCAGCATCTGGCTAATTTGGACAACGAGTTCGTAAATGCGAGTCAGGTCACGGATGGCATTCTTACGCACCTCAGGGTTGTCATCCTGAAGGGCAATAGCCAACGCCCGGTTCATTGGGCGCAAAGAGCGCATGCCAATTTCAGAAAGGGCCGCTAACACCAAACTCTTTTCCTTAGAGTCAGCATCGATCATCGCATCCACTAGCGGCTGCACAGCCAAAGAGTTACCACGCTGGCCCAGCTCCCAAATCACTTTCCGCCGCTTATGCGGATCAGGATTGTGCAGATCTTTAATCAAACCATCAAAGATATCTGACTTGGTCATGGCAGAAGTGCCGCCCAATTGACCGTTACGCGCCTGAGCAACCGCCTTAGCCATCGCACCGCCGCCACCAGCACCGGCACCAGACCCATTACCAGCCGCTACACCACCAGTGACAGCACCATTTTGTGTCGTTGCAAACCCGTTCGAGGAAGCCGCACCAAAACTAGGTGTATTATCACTCGGGATCGAAGCGACCGTAGCGCCACCTGTGGAAACCTCCGCATCGAGAGCCGCTTCGCTCCATTCCTCGCCTTCGAGCAATTCAGCTTCGTCCTCCGACTTATTGCGATTGGCAATAAAGAAGCCCACACCAAAGCTCGCTAACACCGCAGCTAGGCCAATACCCAGGCCCACGACCCTACCAAACCCTGATCCCCTCGCATCGTCAGCACCATCAGCCGCAGCAGTCGCAGGCTCTCCAACAGGTGGCAAATCCTCTGCCGGAGCAGGGGATACTGACGAGACCACAGGCTCATCCTTAGTAAGTGCGGTAGCCACCGTTTGCTCTTCGAAAGCTTCTAACGCTGCCCAAGTTTCATCATCCAACCTACCTGTGGGTTCAAATCCTTGATCCTCTTGAAAAGCGAGAACAGCACGCTGGGTTGCTAACCCGTAGATACCATCAACAGGGCCGTCGTAATAACCGGCTTCTTCGAGCTGATTTTGTAGCGTTCTAACCGCTCGACCCCGGGACCCAATAGACAAGACATTGGCAGTTGCTGGCTCCGATGATTGAGCCACCAAAACGTCGGTCACTGAACCGTCTACTGCTCCAACCTCTGCGGACATGGCAGGAATACCTAGCGTCCCCAGACAAGTGAGAAATACTAATGTTGAACGCCGAATCATCGCTATTTTTACCTGCTGTTTTCTAGGGAGTCAAAAGACCTCATTGAAGGCAGACCTCATATGGGTAACCCCGGAGAGATACAGCTTGCCTTTCCGAAAACCCGGACAAACAAGCCAGTTTATTGTGATGGCTACACACCATTAGCTATTGACAATAGAATGCCCGTTAGCATGAAGATTCTTCTAGTGTGCCAATAAACTAGTGACTTTCAGGCGCAACCAATGGGTAGACGCGTATCGCTCGTAGATGCTCATTCATGACCAAAGGTTCGTTAGAGCCGTTATTGGCCAGTAATCTCACTTTAATGTTCGATGAGTTGAGTGTATCGTATCGCATAGCCATAATTCAGACGATGCCTACGATACAGAGTTGTTCCCTTCTTTATGTGAATGCCGAGTAGGTTCATGTATTTTTTTTGATATAAACAGCCATAAGACTCACAGCCAGCATCTTGCCAAAAGCCTTACCCTTCAAGTTTTTTCGGCGCTAAAGAGAGGCTACTGGCAAGTATTTAGTAAAGGTAATCGCCTGTTTGCTGTCCGTCAATTCATACATGATTGAGCCCTGATTGTATCCACGGAGCAGAGGACGTGTATCAAATTAAACTGTGGGAACAGGAGGAATACTCACAGAAGAAACATCACCTTAAAGTTAGGAGCTCTTTACAGAAAATAGATTGAAGAATTTTTCAGATAGCTGCGATCGCTGATTAATCATGTAAATGCTGACCAGCGTCAGCGAAACACCAATCCACTGAAGCACGCTAAGGCTTTCTGCCAAAAACAAGGTGCTGAAAAGCAGCGCGAAAACAGGAGTGAGAAAGGTGAGAGCACTAAGGCTGGTGAGATTGCCTTGAGCTGCCAGGAAAAAGAAAACACCATATGCGATCGCACTACCAAACACCGTCGCATAGCCAATTTCCAACCAGCCCACAGCCGACACCTGCTGCCAAGTCATAGGCTCTCCCATTGCAGACACTACCAACAGAGGCAGTCCTCCCAAAATCATGTGCCACCCCGTTGCTGCCACCGGATCCGCCTCTTTGGCAACAAACCGAATCAGAATTGTGCCCGTCGCCATCGAGAGCGCAGCCATCAGCATCAGCCACTCTCCTTGCTGAAACAGAACAGTCCATAGTTCCTGCTCCAGCAGCCTTACAGGGGCAAGATCAAACCACTGTCCCTGTAATAGCGCCAACACCCAATCGTCTGGCAGTCCAATAAAACTAATGCCGAGCAACCCCACCAGCAAACCAGACCAGCCCAGAGGGCCAATCCATTCTTGAAACAAAAACCGAGCCATAATCGCCACTGCCAGAGGCTGCGAATCAATCATCACAGAGCCCAGCCCAGCGCCAGTTCGCTCTAGCCCCTTGGCCAAGAATCCTTGAAACAAGGTGCCATCTACCAGGGCAAACACACTAATCCATAGCCATGCCTTCCATCCCTTCGGCTGCTCTCGCCCCAGCCATACAGACGCCAGCACCACCAAAATTCCAGCAGGTAGTAGCCGCACACTCGCCAAAAATAAGGGGCTCGTCTGCGCCATCACCCCTTTCATAGCAACCATCGACGTGCCCCACAGGAAAAAAGGGGAAATCAGGACCAGCGGATTCGTCAAGAACTTTTCAGCCGCAGTCAGCGCAGGAAGTTTGAGGCTCTCTGCGGTATCTTCATGAGCCACAGCAGACGAGCAGTCGATGTTCCCTGTAGTGGTGGCAGCGGCTGATGCATCGGCCGATTTATTGACTAGTTCATTGGCGCTAGCGGGGCGAGAGTCCATTCATTCCAGCGGGGTAAAGAAGCTACCTGCAAAAAGCAGCTGCGGGCGTGGCAAGGCGTATACTTACTCTAAAGTAATGTTAAGCCCAGCGCACCCTGAGATTTCATGATTTGGCCCTTTAAGCCTCGCTATCGCAAACAAGTTGCCCGTATTGAAATTTCTGGCGCGATCGCTTCAGCCACTCGTAAGCGAGTACTCGAGGCCCTTGAAGAAGTCGAGGAAAAAAAGTTTCCGGCACTCCTGCTCCGTATTGATAGTCCTGGGGGCACTGTTGCCGACTCCCAGGAGATATTCAGCGCTCTCAGAAGGCTGCAAGACAAGGTCAAAATTGTCGCTAGCTACGGTAATATCTCGGCTTCGGGGGGCGTATATATTGGCGTAGGGGCACACCATATTGTCTCCAATCCAGGTACGATTACCGGCTCCATCGGCGTCATTTTGCGCGGCAATAATATAGAGAAGCTACTGGAGAGAGTGGGTGTTTCCTTCAAAGTCATCAAATCTGGCCCCTACAAAGATATTTTGGCTTTCGATAGGGCACTCACACCGGCAGAAGAAACTATTTTGCAAGAGCTGATTGACGTTAGCTACGGCCAGTTTGTACGCACCGTTGCAGAGGGGCGAAATCTGAGCGAAGAAAGCGTAAGAGAATTTGCCGATGGTCGAGTGTTTACTGGAGAACAGGCACTAGCTCTAGGGATGGTTGACCGGCTAGGCACCGAAGAAGACGCCCGTCGCTGGGCCGCCGAACTCGGTGGACTCGACCCAGAAAAAGCAGAATGCTACACCTTTGAAGAAAAGAAACCGTTAATCTCTAAGCTCCTACCGGGAAATCAGTCAGCATTCGACATATTCCCAAAGCATATGCCTGCGACCATGGCCCGACTGGATTTTGAAGTTGCGACTAGCGGTGTACCGCTGTGGCTCTATCAGCCGCCGATGATGGTTAAATAGGATGGTTAAATAGGGCAACAAAGAGATAGCAAAGGATAAAAATGCAGTGGGCGGGCAAAGCGAGCAAACGGACTGGCAGATTCGAGCCATTCGAGGGGCAACCACTGTTCCCGAAAATTCGATTGAGGCAATGGCAGCTGCAGTGAGTGAACTGCTCGACGCGGTCGAAGCACGCAATGAGCTTGATCCTGAAAAAATGGTGAGTGTGACGTTCTCGGTGACACGAGATTTGGATGCGGTGTTTCCGGCTGCGATCGCCCGGAAACGCCCTCACTGGGAAAATGTTCCGCTCCTAGACGTCCAACAAATGCACGTAGAAGGCAGCCTCCCACGTTGCATTCGCCTCATGCTCCATATCTATTTGCCGACCACTGCATCCTCTGTCAACCACGCCTACCTGCGCGGCGCACAAAAGCTACGTCCCGACCTGTGTCTTGCTGCTGAGTAATACGTCCCAGTCATTAAAAAGCCTCGCCAAACGAAGGGCGAGGCTTTTTAATGACTATAAATAAACAAATGTTAGGTTCACAGCGAAGGGCAAGATGCACAGCCACTGTAAACCAACTCTTTACTATGCATCCTTCTCGGACTTGTGATGAAAGCGGATACCCAAAAACAAATCGTACATGAATCCAAGGAAGTCCTTAGTTTGCATAAGACCTAAGGACTGAGGAGAACCTTTCTCGTCCAAGAGCGGCTTCATAACCTCGTAAGCGGGCTTGTACTTATACCAGGGAATAGAAGGCCACAGATGATGAACTAAGTGGTAGTTCTGCCCCATGATGAGCAAGTTCAAAATTCCGCTCGGGTAAACGCGAGCATTTTTCCACCGGTTTTGAGCCTTGAACGGCCGATGGGGCAAGTAGTCAAAAAACAACCCTAGTGCCAACCCAACTACCAACGCCGGGGCAAACCAGAAATTAAACAAATACTCGATAAAACCAAAGTGGTATGCCGTGTAGACAAATGTAGCTACCGTCAAACGACTTAAAAACCACTCCATCAACTCATTCTTCTTCCAAAGCCTACGCTGGAAAAAGTAAATTTCATGATAAAAAAATCGAGCCGCAATTAACCACAGCGGTCCGCCTGTCGACACAAAATGGTCCGGATCATTTTCGGGATCGTTCACATGGGCATGGTGTTGCAAATGCACCCGGGTAAAAACCGGAAACGTAAACCCTAACATCAACGCACTGCCATGGCCGAGGGCGGCATTGATAACGGGATTACTATGCGCTGACTTGTGAGAGGCATCGTGAATCACCGTGCCTACCAGATGTAAAGACAGCGTATTTAAGATAAAACAGCACCAGCTCGGCCAATGCCAAAGAAAATAGCCAAGCGTTGAAATGGTCACTAACGAGACAGCCCCGCAGAAGATCAGCAGATTGGGGCTCATACCACCATCGGCGTCTAGAAACTGTCTTGGGACTCGTCGGGTAACCACTGGAGGTTCCACTGCCGCCGACACCATACTTTCGCTCCTTTACACCGCGTTTTAGCTTTTTACTCAGTCTTCGGTAGTATACGCTACCTGAGATGAATAATAAAGTTTTGTGACATTCTTATTGAACCATTGCTTTCCCCATTGGTTAAGGTCAATAAACCTAAAATCACGGCAAAATACAAGCTATGTTCGGCCCTAGCAAATAATGTAGCCCGCTGTCATATAAGGCTTTCAGCCAACAAGCTGCACCACATCTAAGGAATCAACACTCAACTGAGCAACCTCAAACTAACAAACGAATACACCCGACCACAGATAGTCGCAGAGGGAAATAATTCGCCTACCCAAACAAGGTACAACGCCATTCACCAAGCGCTGTCATCAGTTTTCACGAATCGTGTTTACAAGTAATAAAAACCACTTTTTCACTAGTTCCTTTTCACCGATTTAAATTATTGATTGACTCGAATCATCTGGCGTTGGCATAGCTTGTCCAACCCACTTCGAACACATTGTTCGAGAATGTGTTTGTGATGTTTATTCGAAGCCACTTTTTCAGCTGCATCTGACTGCTATTTTTCTTTTTTCAACAATAATTTGAACAGAGTTCACAGTAGACCGACTCGACCGAAACACAGCAAGTTTATTGACGACCAACTGCCGAGGAGAGGACCTCGCAATGGTATCGTTTGAGCAGACTTGTGTCTTTGTATTTTCACTGATAACCGTATGCGATTTTCCCTGGGAAAGGTTCCACCAGTGCGCCCTGCTCTACGCCGCACTAAAATCGTCGCGACCATTGGGCCTGCCACGCAAAATGCTGAAACCCTCCGAGCATTAATCGAAGCGGGTGCCACTACCCTACGGCTCAATTTTTCCCACGGTGATCAAGAGAACCACCGTCGAAACATTCAGCTAATTCGTCAAATCTCGTTTGAATTGCAGCAGCCTGTTGGCATCTTGCAAGACTTACAAGGTCCCAAAATTCGGCTTGGGCGGTTTGAAGAAGGCTTTATTCACCTCTCGAAGGGCGACAGCTTTATCCTCACGAGCCGAAAAGTTCCTGGGACACAAAAAGAAAGTTCCGTCACCTACGAACCCTTGGTAAATGAAGTCCCTACCGGAGCCACTATCCTGCTTGATGATGGCAAAGTAGAGATGAAAGTCGTCGATAAGGACATAGAAAATCGCAATCTTATCTGCGAGGTTATAGTAGGCGGCAAACTATCTAACAGCAAAGGGGTTAACTTCCCAGGCGTGTACCTCTCAATTAAGGCACTCACAGAGAAAGATAAAGAAGACTTGCAGTTTGGCCTCAATCAAAACGTAGACTGGGTAGCACTGAGCTTTGTACGCAATCCCCAGGATGTGCTGGAAATCAAAGAGATTATCCAGAACTCTACAAACCGACGCGTTCCGGTAATTGTCAAGATTGAAAAGCACGAAGCCATTGAACAGATGGACGCCATTTTGTCGCTTTCTGATGGGGTGATGGTGGCTCGAGGGGACTTAGGTGTAGAGCTCCCTGCAGAAGATGTGCCCGTGCTACAAAAACGGCTCATTGCCACCGCGAATCGGCTGGGTATTCCGGTGATTACCGCCACACAAATGCTCGACAGTATGGTGGAAAGTCCTCGACCTACGAGGGCTGAAGTCTCTGATGTAGCCAATGCTATTTTTGACGGCACAGATGCCGTTATGCTCTCGAACGAGACGGCAGTGGGAGATTTTCCCGTGGAAGCGGTAGCAACGATGGCTCGCATTGCCAAACGCACCGAACAAGAGCAAATGGAGCGCGTGGTAGAAGAGCGTAACAAGAGCCACACAATTCCAAACGCCATTAGTCAGGCCGTTGGGCAAATTGCAAATCAGCTGCGAGCGTCTGCCATCATGACGATGACCCGCAGTGGAGCAACCGCTCGCAACGTGTCTAAATTTCGGCCCAAGGCGCCTATCTTGGCGGTAACACCGCTAGTGGACGTGTCTCGGCAGCTTCAGCTAGTGTGGGGCGTTAATCCGCTGCTGGTGGTAGACCTGCCATCTACCGGACAGACCTTCCAAGCAGCTATGAATGTGGCTCAAGAAGACGGCCTACTCAACGATGGTGATCTGGTGGTAATGACAGCAGGGACCTTGCAGGGTGTTTCTGGCTCGACTGACTTGATTAAAGTAGAAGTGGTTACAGCCGTGCTGGGCAAAGGTCAGGGCGTAGGTGAAGGGTCCGTCAGCGGCCGAGCGCGAATTGCTCACGATACGGCAGCGATTAAAGACTTCCATGCCGGAGAGATTTTGGTGGTGCCACGCACGAGTGCAGACTATGTAGATGTCATTCGCCGAGCGGGTGGCATTATTACGGAAGACTCTAGCCTGACAAGTCATGCGGCAGTGCTGGGATTGCGATTAGGCATTCCGGTGATTGTGGGTGTAGAAAAAGCAACAGAAATCATTCGCAATGGCACGATTGTGACTTTGGATGTGAGTAAAGGCGTTGTGTGTTCGGGAGCGTTTAATACACCGCAGGAAGAAGTTGCACTAGTGTAGCCTCGCCTACCCAAATTCCCAGCAGTTTTAATAGGCCTTTAAGTCATTTTGCTTAAGGGCCTGTTTTATGAAGAAATGACTTAAAAGAGACGGTTTTCTCGAAGCGTAGAAGGCAAGGCTTGAGGTAGACGCTACAAGCTTTTATGGAGCCTACAAGCGATGAAACGTTCTCTCTCAGCAGTAATATCAGCATTGATTGCCATCGGCTACTTCGGAGCAGGTAGCCCTGCAAAGGCGACCCCCTCTGAGACCTATTTCACCGACGGTGCTTACTGCGAGTATCACCCCAAGAATCCTGAGCAGGCGGTGAGTGCAATGCCCTGCTCATTTGTTCAAGATGAATGGCAAGTGGATATTTTGTGGGCCGATGGCGTATACAGCAAGTTTGAAAATACGCATGAGCGGCACGATGGCACGTTTACTGGAATCTATCTAGATCGAAGGGGTGGGGTGGTTTATCAGCTGGAGAATCCAAGTGATCGCAGTCGTCACTTCCAGATGGAAAGTGGCGCGCTCTTTGTCTACTTGAGGTAATCCTAAGTTTCCAGATGGAACAGGTTTTAGCGCTCCCTCGTGCCCAGCTTACTTATGTGGGTATGAGGCTTCTGGTAAGCGTTCCTCAAACGTATCTATGGCCTTATAAAACCACTCCGCTATAGGCTTCCAATCATCTGAAGGCAAATACCACCATCACAAAGCGCAAGAGAGCCAATAATTACCAACCACGATGCCACAGATTGTGCCATCCATGCCGATGAGTTTTGGTTGCTGTAGAGGTCGTATGGAAATGGTGGCCAGCGAGGACAGGAGAGTTTCTGCAACCTCATTAGGACAGACGACTTCACTGCCAAAGGTGAGAGGCTCAGCATTCTCTGAAGGAAAGCATTTTGATGGGTCCCATCCGACTCTCCTTATCCAGTAGGTCTTATTGGAATAGAAAAGAGACCAGGAGAAATAGGGTTCAAACGATGGGTAGCGAAATATAAGGAGCCGCCTATCAGTATCGCGGCGTATCGGCAGCCCCGGATATTCTTCTGGATGATCGAGCAGGGAAAGGACCTTATTACGCTGTTTCTCTGTTGTACTCATAGCATAATCGGGGGCTAGCGAGACACACAGTCCAGCACACTTAACAGCAATAAATCAATTGTGGGAAAAACAATGGCATAGCTCATACAACAAAGGAACTAGCAGGCGTGTTGCTGCTAGATGCTGCGATCTCACTTACGCGCTACCATTCCGACTCGCACATCGCTTTCATATCTGTCCACCGAGACGCAAACGTTTCATCGCTAGTTATGCATGATCGTTCAAGAATTGAATCACAACCAACGCCCATTTCACGCAACACATGACACAAAACAATCGAGCCAGCACTGCCTTGTCCCATCGTAAGCGCAGTATCAATCTCACTCTGTGTACAACCAATAAGATGAACAAGTTGACACTGACCGACCGGTAATAGAATATCTGATTCATACTCGGGACTTACGGTTGCCACGAGATATGTCAGTAGAGTGCTCGTCTCTTGAACGAGCGGTCCGTAGCATGGAATGTGATCGCCAGGCAGAATGATGCGTGCGTTCTCATAAAATAGAAGATATTTCACAAGATTGATCAGGATATTGGGCACCCAAGCTGATTTTTCACGCGTCGAAATTACCTATTCGATGCCCAATCCAGAGTAGCGCTCACCATCATCATCAATGATAGGTTTTGGGTTCGCATCGTCGTCAATGTCAGGCTGTGAGAGTCCGCTAGTTACGTAATGCCACGATGGGTGATGTTCGTTGGGTGGGTACTGATAGATACCACCACCAGCCCAGTTGACAAACAGATGAGGATCGCAAGGTGACATAATCTGATCAGATGGCTCAGTCGCCCCAAAGATGGCGCTCAAAGCGTTCTCGCGGGCGGCCATTTGTGCTGCGTAAGCAACCTCGCCCGGTTGTTCTAACTTAAGCTCATCAACATTCGGTAAGGAAGAGGCATCAAACATATGTTTAACTAGTTACCCGATAAGCAAGGGTACGCAAAATATGACTTGCCAGAATTGCTGTGTAGCTTCCGAAAACCTTGGCCACCAGGAAACATCCTCACACGAATATTTCCCGAATAAACCCAATTAACGACACGTAGATTTACGTTTGAGTTTTTGTTGATTTGTTGTCCGATTTTTTACGAAAAGGCTCGCTATTTGCTTGAGGTATCTATCAGAGAAACCTATCAACTTTTGAGAGTTATAGCGATGAAAACGCTTGCATCTATTTCAATGACAGTTTTGACTGTGCTTGCTACGATGGGCTTTGCTCAGTCGGCTCGGGCAGAGGCTCGCCAGTCTTTCTGTGGGTATATTCCCGATTCACCGCTGCAAACCTCTATCATGACGGCTTGCACCTACTCCAGAAATCGAGAGGCGATCGAAATTAACTGGGAAGAAGGTGATATTTATACTCGCTTTGAAGCAGTCGATGAAAAACCAGGAACATACATCGACCAGGGCGGCGGTATAGTTTACGCCCAAAGAAGTCACGTCGGTGCTGATGCCCAGTTCCGATTAGAGAGAGGCACTGTATTGGTGTACTGGCAAGCGCCTCACTGACGGTCACCTCACTTACAGACAGCTAATTTAGGCTAATTTAACTGTTGTAAAAGGCAGGGGAACCTCGAAAGATGCGATCGCGTTGTCCCTGGGCCAATCTCGAAGAGCCATACCCACCCCGATCAGCAATCGGCTCTTCATTCCTCTCATAAGGAGAGTTCGCAATAGTCACAAAGGTGTGATTCGCCCGGTCGTAGGTGAGGACAGTTCCGTCGACAATATTATAAATCCAACCGTGGAGCTGAACTTCGTTACGGTGAAGGTGCGATCGCACTGAAGGATATGTCTTCAAATTATCGATCTGCGTCAGCACATTTTCAGCGACCAGGGTCGATAGCTTTTCTGCCTTTGGTAAATGGCCGTAGTGATCCTCTACCAGCTCACGCGTCGCCTCAGTATGCTTTAGCCAGTTATATACCAGGGGCATTTTTTCTTCCAGCTCACCGACTTGAAGCAAGCCCTTCATAGCCCCACAGGTGGTGTGCCCACAAACAACAATGTGCTGAATATCAAGAGACTTAATAGCGTACTCAATGGTCGCCCCCTCACCTCCATTAGTAGCACCGTAAGGCGGCACAATATTGCCAGCGTTGCGAATAACAAAGAGATCGCCTAAGTCCGACTGGGTAATGAGCTCTGGCTGTACGCGAGAATCTGAACAGGTAATGAACAGTACGCGGGGATGCTGACCATGGGAAAGTTCTTGTAGCAGCTCTTTATGCTGTGGAACGTAACTGCTTTGAAACTCTCGTAGCCCTTTAATCAGATCTTTCATGGCTTTTCTCTATCTCATGTTTCCATAATGTCACGAGAAGAGAGCCTACAACGTCTTGATTCATCGAAATAGTTGAACAGAGTGTTGAGCAAAGTCAAAGTAAATGCTTTTAGCTGATTTTTCTTCAAACACTATGTATTACAGCTGAGAGCGTAATATTGGTGTATTGAATTCAATGATGTCTTGAGCAGCTTGCTCGGCCTCAGCCTGTAGTGCAGCGTTTGTTTCATCTAGCAGCTGCCAAATAGACTGCAATAGCGATTCAGTGCCTTTTCGGCTAACCGCTGAGATACGAAAAACTTGGTCACCGGTTAAACGACTCAGCTCAGTAGCGATTTCATCAACTTCCTCATCCAACAGAGCATCGACTTTATTAATGGCCAGCAGCTGGGGACGATCGGCCAGGCCTCTACCGTAAGCGACTAGCTCTTCCTGAATAGTTTTGTAGTCTTCAATCGGATCTATCGAGGTGCCATCCACGAGATGAAGCAGCAGCTTGGTGCGCTCAATGTGTCGTAGGAAGTCGTGACCCAGCCCTTGGCCTTCATGGGCACCTTCGATCAGCCCTGGAATATCAGCAAAGACGGTACCATCCCCCGTTGGCCGGCGAACGACACCAAGATTTGGGACAAGAGTGGTAAAAGGATAGTCAGCAACTTTTGGCTTGGCAGCAGAAAGGGTGGAAATAAGAGTTGACTTACCTGCATTCGGGAGGCCGATGATACCAACCTCTGCAAGCAGCTTCAGCTCTAGGCGAACTTTACGAATCATGCCACCGATACCACGCTGCGACATTTCAGGTGCGCGGTTACGATTACTCAGAAAATGACGATTCCCTAAACCACCTCTTCCACCGGGCGCAATCACAAGCCGCTGCCCTGGTTCTGTCATGTCACCAATCAGCTCACCCGTTTCCAAATCATAGACCAGCGTGCCGCAGGGAACTTCAATAACCAAATCATCTCCGCTTGCACCGGTTCTGTTACTAGTGCCTCCCCGTTGCCCATCTTGAGCCTTGAAGCGATGCGCATAACGGAAATCTAACAGCGTCTGCAAACTTGGGTCAGTGGCAAGAATAACAGAGCCACCTTTTCCACCGGTGCCACCGGAAGGACCACCCGCTGGCACATACTTTTCTCGCCGAAAAGCAACGATGCCATCACCGCCAGTTCCTCCCTCTACTTCAATTTCAGCCTGATCGATAAATTGCATAGGAAGTGCGATCGCTACTAAGCGATGAATGGGGAGCAGTGAATTGGAAGCGATGAATTGAGCTTCAGCGATTGACGAGGCAAAGGCAAAGCTAAGTACGGTCGGTATACCAGTCTAGCGATCAACTCAAAGCTTTCCTACTGCGCAAGCATAGTCTACGCAAACAGAGTTCTCGACAGGCGATCTTGAAATCACAAGATTGCCCAAGTTTACAAATCGCTGATAGCAGCTTGGATACGCTCAGCAACTTCTGAGTCGGCGCGATGGGCTTCAGTAATATCGTTGAATCGCTGCGATGTGAGGTCGTTTGCTTCAGCAGCAGCGCTGGCCTCATTGCAAAAGGTTACCAGCACTGTCCGTAACTCTAGTCGTTCGGCCCGAGGAATATCTGGCATATCAGTCATACGACTGCTGGTACAGCTGAGCAGAATATCTAAAATACTGAGTTCACTATCCGCCGCCGCTAAGATATCGCTTGCTGCCTCATAAGCAGCTACACGCGTCGCTTCAATATCAAGTACAGCACTGGCATAGTTAGCAATATCTTCGTCGGTCAAGGCTTGGGCGTAGGCCGCTGGCACTTGGCGAGAAACGAGAAAACCCACAAGCTGTGCACACGTGCACGCACACAGAGCAAGTGCAAGATGTTTATTTGCAAAAACCTTCTTTAAACGCATAGACGATTAACAGCTCCTTTGATGACGGCTCCTCTGATATCAGAGATATCTCGATACTGATGCATGGATATTTAAGATATCTGGACATTCTAGGGGAGCGTTGCACACTCGCCCAGCGCTTTAGAATGAGCAGTCTGAATTAATCTAAATCCAATCATCCAAAACTGATATTAACGTTACAGAACAGCCACTATGAGGGGTGAGGCCCTATAATCTTATGCGGTATCGAAGCGTGCCTTTATATACACCCATAAGTAGCCTCTACTCTCGTGAGACCATCACACTACACACATACTAATAGTATTTATATTCTTGGAATCGCTACGTTACTGTCTGCACAAGGCTTACTAAACGTTTCTCAACCCAAAATTTTTGACCTTAATGCACCTGACACGACGAAGGCAACAGCACCGTCCATAGTGGACAATACTGTGACAAAAAAAGAGGCTAGGGCATCAAAATCTTCCGTAAATGCCGTATCAGAGGGTGCTACGCCACCAGACGCCGTCAAGGTCAACTTCGTAGAAGAAGATGTCGCACAAGAATATCGCTTAAGCTTGGACACCACAGAAGAGGTTTCAGAACTCAAGTCTGCAACAGACACTGGAGAGGTAGCCCCAAGGAAAGAGGCCCCAAGAGAAGAGATTGTTTTCTACGACGGCGAACACAATAGCAATGTCGTATTTGGAGAGAATACTGACGTTGCCTACATGACACTCGTGGACTCAGCAACTGTATCTCTGGCAGGAGGGAACGTTTCTCACGCGACATTGAGCGACGCTAGCGCGGTCAAGATGCAGAACAGCGCACGGATTTCCCACATTGATATGATGGGCAACAGCACCCTTATTATTAGTGATGAGTCTGATGTTACTCACGTTGCACTCCATCATTCCAGTACCGTCAAAGTTTCTGAAGATTCATACATCTCTAACCTCAATCTGAGTGATCGCACACAAGGTAGCGTCTTAGGCGGAACCTTCGGCTTCATCAATCTAGTAGATGAAAGCCAAGCCCACATTCGGAAAATGGCTCTCGATGGCGGCTCATTCGTCACCCCAAGCGTCTCTGTGTCTGGCGGCGCAGTCATTCTAGAAGAAGGAACAGAACTCCATATTTACGGGCGCTCACTCAACTTTTCGGACGGTAAAATTTTAGGTTTTTGGATAGACGAAACCCCGTTTGAGCTTCCCATCGTCATCGCCAACAAAGACGAAAACGGGTTAGCTAAAATTCCAACAGCACTTCCACCTGAAGTGACCTTCCACGAAATAGAAAACGAAGTGGACAGCGCAGAGATTGATAGAGCAGACCTGATAGAAACAAAAGCCTAGATAAAACAGCTAGCAATTTCGATCATCTTTGTTTGCATCGTAATCACAGCCGGTGCACCCCGCTTTAGCGAGAACTCTAGCGAAAGCAGCAACGCCATCGCGCGTTGGAGTTGTTTAGGCGAGCAGCCACGTATCTGCTTTTGCAAGATGTACACACGTTTAGGATTATTGATTTCGGCCGCCTTTGCGATCACCTTGACATCCCGTTCGCCTTGCATCGCCATCAGGCTTACCCACAGCCAGCTGCGAAATTGTCCCACCAGCGTTGCGACCACCTTGAGCGCTGGCTCATTATTCGCCAGCAAATCCGTCGCCAAACTCAACGCTTGATCCGTCTTACCCGCAATCAACGCCTCCGCTAGCTGAAAGCTGGTTTGAGTACTGACTGCGACTAGCTGAGAAATCACCTCCGGCGGCAGCGGCTCCGTTTTTGTGCCCCTTTGTGAGCTCCAATACAGGCTAAGCTTTTCTACTTCGTTATAGAGTCGTCGGGTGTCTGCACCCACTGCCTCAGCCAGCAGCTCCGCTGACTGAGGCTTAAGCCGCAGATTCATCTCCTGAGCAACCCGCTTTACCTGACTCACTATTTGATCTGTCTGCCAGGGTGCAATCTGCGCAAACTCCCGCAGTTCAGCGTATTTCTTCAGCAACTTAGTAGACTTCAGGCGGCCATCGGGCTTGTTCGCACTAGTTAGCAGTAACACCGTTGTCTCCGGTACCTTTGGCAGAGTGCGCGTCATTTCTTCTAGCAGCGATTCTGAACATCGCTGACCAATCGTAGTATCGACAAGCCAGACAAACCGTTGCCCCAGACCGAAGGGCGGCGTCATTGACTGATTGAGCGCCTGAATCGGCGCATCAGCCGCTTCGGACGTAATACGGTCGTAGTTAAAACTCGCCCAGCTCTCATCTAGGACACGATCCTCCCGTGGAGGCGCTGCGCGATCGCGCAAATCAGCCACTGCCTTTTTCAACCGAAACTCATCCGCACCCCAAAAAAAGTAAATCGGCACGACCGCCTATCCTTGCCACACACTAGGTGAGCCTGCTAATCCACACATTCTTACAGAAAACTTTGCGACATCCCAGCCAGCCAAAAACAGAAATTTATCCAAACGTAGCAAAAACATCCATAGAATTTGACAGTGTTTTTTTCATTCTTTGATAGACTTATTTCTATAAGAAATTACGAAGCTTTACTGTAGGGATCTCTGAGTAGTACGAAGAGGTCGTTTGATTGGCTTTGGACTACAAACCTCAGAGGAATTCAAGCTGTGATTCACGCAACACTCCATCAGCTCAAAGTATTTGAAGCAACGGCTCGCCATGGGAGCTTCACCCGCGCAGCGGAAGAACTATACCTCACTCAGCCTACGGTTTCTATCCAGGTAAAGCAGCTCACTAAGGCCGTTGGGCTGCCACTGTTCGAACAAATTGGGAAACGGCTATACCTCACAGAAGCTGGGCAAAAGCTACTAACAACCTGCCAGGAGATTTTCAACGGGCTAGAGCAGTTTGAGATGTCTGTTGCCGATCTCAAGGGCATGAAGCAAGGTCAGCTCAAGCTAGCAGTCATCACGACTGCAAAGTACTTTGTGCCAAGGCTGTTGGGCCCCTTCTGTCAGCGTTATCCAGGCATCGATATTTCCCTGCGGGTGACCAACCACGAAGGCCTACGGGAAAGTATGGTCGCTAACGAAGATGAACTGTACATCATCAGTCAAGCGCCTGACAATCCAGATCTCAATATCCATCCCTTCTTGGAAAATCCACTCATTGTGCTGGCACCCACGAGCCATCCGCTAGTGGGGCAAAAGAATATCCCCATTGAAGCCTTAAACAATGAGCGGTTTATTATGCGTGAGCCTGGTTCGGGTACACGCAAAGCGGTAGAGTCTCTATTTTCTGAGCATAATATCGAAGTGAAGGTAAGCTTGGAACTCGGGAGTAATGAAGCCATTAAGCAGGCGATCGCAGGTGGTCTAGGCATCTCCATTCTTTCCCAACACACCATCATCTCCGAAGGCACCTCTGGCGAGTTTGCCATTTTAGATGTGGAAGGCTTCCCAATTGAGCGCGATTGGTACGTTGCTCATCTTGCAGGCAAGCAGCTTTCTGTTGTAGCCGAAACGTTCCTTCAGTTCTTGCTCGAAGAAAGTCAGGGCATGGCGAAGAAGCTCTTACCAGGACTGGGAAGAGCCGCACTCAACAGAGATGAACAATCAACGGTAGAGAAATCAGCAGCTGAGAAAAAGGAAGTCGTTAAAGCTTAGTCTCACTCAAGCATCAGAACGACCGAGTGAATAAGGGTCCTTGTTGGTTAGATAGTCTAATATTCTGCCTTTTTCAGCATGATTAGATAGCCATGCCTTGATTGCTTTCACCTTTTCATAGTCTTCGCCAAAGTATTCAGCGTAAATGCTGCTCAGTAGGTTCTGCGCTTCATTCTTGCGCAGGTCAGCCTGCCAAGCTGCGGAAAAAATGAGATAAATTTCGTCGTGCAAATTGCGTTGCTTTAAGATGTGCTTCTATAGCAAGCGTACGGATGCATTCATACGCTTGCGGGCCATTTAGCCCCCAAGAGATAGACGGTTTCAGAGATCACTAATGTAGTGAGCTAGGTGCCCAACGCTATAAGTTGAGCGGTTGAAGCGCAGCGCTGCGACAAGATGGACACTTCATAGAACAGCAGATTCAAGGATTGTTGATTCTAGATTTCTCTGCTATCTGCTTGAGTCATCAAGATCAGTGTTTATCAACTGCAACCAAGTACCCAAAACTGCAACCAAGTACCCAAAAAATTCAGAGGTGAAGTTCTAGCTTTCTGTCACTTCACCTCAGAACTCAGTCCTCAATGAGCAAAATGAGCGCAATGAGCGGTTAACAACCTAGCTACAAACGCTTTATGTCGCTAAATAGCGGATATTAGCTAGCAGCTTTCAAAGCCTCTAGAACCTTGTCGTGAATCTCACCATTACTCACAATAACGCCAGTAGTTGTGAGCCGATCCGCTTTTGAGAAGTCCAGCGTTTCACCATACATATCTGTCACGCGCCCACCAGCTTCTTCTACAACGATGACGCCCGCTGCATGGTCCCAAATTTTCTCCTGATAACCAGGGTACTTGGGTGAGGGTAAACGCAAGTAGAGAACCGCATTGCCAGAAGCAACCGCGCCATACTTTGCCTGAGAGTCCATGCGCATGGACTCAGTGGTGATACCTGCGGCTTTGGCAATCGAACTCTGCAAACTCTGGTCACCATGCCCAGACTCTACACTTTCTACAAAGCGGAAATGCGCCTGATCGTCTGAGCCTGTCACCTTAATCGGCTCAGGCGTTCCGCCATCAATCGCCTGCATCGTAGCCCCTTCACCGCGCACCGCAACAAACAAAATGCCAGTAGCTTCGCCATCTTTGAGCTTCAAAGTCAGCGCTGGGCAAGCCAACACACCCACCTTAATTTCTCCTTCGGCCATCATCGCTAAGGCTACCGCGTACTGGTCCTTACGCAAAAAGCCTTTAGTGCCATCAATCGGGTCAAGCGTCCAATAGCGAGGCGCTACTGCGCCATTACCATGGTCAATCCACTTAGTAATAGCTTCAGGCTTGGCATCGGGCACGACTTCTTTTACATAGTCAGTTACCTGCTGCAATCGCTCTGCCATCTCAGGTGTCTTGAGTTCGCCAGCATCTTCTTCGCCCACCACTGGATCATTTGGGAACGCTTCTAGCAAATGCTTACAAACGACTGCCTGTGCACCAAAATCAGCCACAGTTACAGGGCTTTTATCTTTCTTTTCGATGGCCTCCGGCACCATAGTTTTGCGAACTTGCTCACATACAGTAGCAGCGGCTGTAGCGGCTGCGATCGCAACTTTTTTCTCTGTTTCAAAGGCCATAGATACTCTTCTCGAACTAACGTGCTGACGGTGGTCAAATCTTCCCTTTGAACGGCAGAATTCTACCGATTTCAGTATTGACCTTAACCAGTCTACGGCAAGTGCTGATAATCACCAGGATGGTCTACGCTAGTTTGCCATCTCTTCATCGGAATCATCATCATCGTCTGTTATACGGTAGATTTTTGTCCAATCACGGGTGCCCCAGTGCTGGCAGGCAAATGAAGCTGTTCGACTCGCTTTCATGAGGGTCTCTTCAAACGTATGCGTCAAGAAAAAGTGACAGAATGCCCCGTGAAAAATATCACCTGCGCCCAAGGTATCAACTGCGCGTATTTGAGGAACGTCAACTTCGCCCGTCTGTTCATCTTCGCCCTCAGCATCGAAGTACAAAACAGGTGACGAGCCCTGAGTAATCGCTATTTTTTTGACCTGCTGGGCTTTCAAGTAGTCAAACACCGCAGCACTATTCCCACAGTCAGGAGGGGAAAAATTTGCCGAAGCCACCACCACATCAGCATGGGACAGAACTGTATCAAAGTTTGGCTTCCAGCTACCGGCATCAACCACCACCGGAATTTGCCTCCCCTTTGCCCACTGAGCAACCTGCGCACCCACTGCCATTTGGTGACCATCGATCAAAACAATATCTATGCCATCAAGCATCTCTTGAGACACTTGGTCCGCTGCTATTTGCATATTTTCAGCATTGCGAGAGATGACCGCACGCTCACCCGAAGACGCTGACACCACAATCGAAGAAACTGGCGGCGGCGATAGTCGCTGTGCATCTAGATCCGATAATGTCACACCCTGTCCCTGCAAGTCTTCACGCAAGAGCGTACTCAGCGGGTGCTCTCCTATAACCGAGGACAAAATCGCCTGATTCTCACGCCCCAGTTGAGCAAAGGCAACCGACGCATTCGTCGCTGGACCTCCAGCAACCATCAAGCTCTTTTGTGCAACCACCTTCTCATTGGCTGTCGGTGGATGTTCAGCCCGGTAAATACAGTCTAAGGTGGTCATCCCGACGAAGAGTCCTTTAGCTTTAGGCATGGGCAGCACCGGAGAAAATCAACATACTGATAGGATTTTCACTATAGAGCTTATTGCCCATACCGCTTAAGGCGGCCTGTACTCGTGACTCATCCCGACTCAGATATCACTACCAAAGCCTCTGAGTCACTGTCACCAAGGACGCTTTATCTGGTCGGAACGCCCATTGGCAATTTAGAAGATATTACCTTTCGGGCACTCAGAATTCTCAAGCAAGCTGATGTCATTGCCGCAGAAGATACGCGTCATACAGGTAAGCTGCTACAGCATTTTCAAATCAAAACGCCGCAGATTAGCTATCACGATCACAATACGCAGCAGCGGATTCCACAGCTAATGACAAGGTTGGAACAGGGGGAAGCGATCGCGCTTGTTACAGACGCTGGCATGCCCGGCATTTCTGACCCTGGCTATGAACTCGTCCGTGCCTGTGTAGAAGCGGATATCACAGTAGTGCCGATTCCTGGGCCTTCGGCTGTCGTGACAGCGGTGGCAGCTGCCGGGTTGCCGTGCGATCGCTTCACCTTTGAAGGGTTTTTACCCGCGAAAAGGAAAGCGAGAACAGCACGTATAGAGGCATTGAAAACAGAAGAACGGACGGCTGTTTTCTACGAGAGTCCACATCGGATTCTCAAGACATTGGGCGAGCTGGAGGTTGCGTTAGGCAGTGGGAGGATAATTGCGATCGCCCGGGAGCTGACCAAACGGTATGAGGAATTTTGGCGGGGGACAGTGGGAAATGCGATCGCCCACTACCAAACCACCAAACCCAAAGGCGAATTTACGCTCCTCATCTCCCCCGCGCGCCCACAACCCCGTCCTCAATCTAAAGAAGAGCTCGTTGCCGAACTCAAAAACCTCCTCGCCCAAGGTCAATCCCGCACCGAAGCCAGCCGCAACCTTGCACAGCGTACTGACAAATCCAAAAGAGAACTCTATCAGCTCTCCTTAGATATCGATATCTACAGCGTTTTGCAGGACAAAAGTAGACAGCTCGATTCAGGTAACCTGCCTTTAGACTAGGGCATTTAGATTAGGGAGACTCTTGGCTGATGCTCGCTATGGTGCAGCGTAGTGATGTACGCCATAGCGAGCACACACTTAGACGACCTGTACTTCAGTCTGAGCGCAGCAATCTTATCGCTACCAATCGCAGGCCGATAAGAAACAGTAAATTCCGCATTCTGAGAACGCCCTGAGTGTAGCCTGTGCTACATTCAGCAAACCTATCGACTACGCTAAGGAAGCGCTTAATTCGAACTCACCTCTTAGCTTTGCGCCAATGGCATTCTTAAGTCACTGAAGTAAACCACTTGACTTTCTAAGGAGCCATTATGAAACGCCAACTACTGACTGCTCTATTCTTGACAGCCGCTACCGTTGCCATCTCACCGGTTGCCAACGCCGCTGAAACGAAAGCCGTTGAAGATATTCAATCCGCCCGCCTAGAGTTCTTAAACAACCAAACCAAAGCCATCGAAAACGTTCACGACGCACGTCTGGAATTTTTGAACAACCAAACCAAGGCAGTTGAGAACGTTCAGTCAACTCGGTTAGCGTTCCTCGATAATCAAACCAAAGCGATTGACGACATTCAAGCCACTCGCCTTGACTTCCTCAATACTCAAACCAAAGCTGTCGAAAACGTTCAAGCCACTCGTCTCGAATTTCTCGACAACCAAACCAAGGCGATTGAAGATATCCAAACTGCTCGCCTCGACTTTTTGAACAATCAGACAAAAGCCGTTGAGAACGTTCATCAGTCCCGTCTAGAAGGATTGGATGCTCGCAACAAAAGCGTCGTTCGCTAAGGTTGAAAGTAATCTGATTCAAGTAGCCTGAGGTCGGTTCTCAGGCTACTTGAATCACACAGCTTGTCTGTCCTGTTAAACTACGCAGTTAACGAGACAGACACATCAAGTTTGGGTACCTAATTCATGATTCCTTCAGGGGGTCAAAGCTTCATACTATAGGTACCCTTTTCTATCGATATAGCGGTGCCCGGATGCATAACGCCAAAGGCGACGCAAAGCGAACAGGCACCGCGTATCACTTGGCCTGTTGGCGCGTAAGGCTTTCAGCCAGCACGCTGTACCTAAGCCAAGTGAGAAACGCTATAGTTGCCATCACGTTGGTCGCCATGGCGTCATCAAAAGTATCCAACCGCCGCCAATTTTTACGTTATGTCGTGAACAGTAGCGCAGCGACCGTAGCGGCAAGCTGGCTATAGCCTCTAGCAGAGTCAGCCAGCGCTAATGACAATCTTGAGGAACTCTGCCTCAGCTATCTACTCAACAAGTCAGTGCGAGAATTATTTGCTGGGTGTTGCGGCTTTAGATGAGGCTGACGCCGCTTACACAGCAGCGGCGACACTAGCGGATTCAGCAGCGGGCGATCGCATTCTTGCCCAAGGTCTAGACGAACCCGTATACCCTGTCAGCAACGACAATAACGCCTTCGCCAACTATGCCATCAGCAGCGTTTGCACCCACCTTGGCTGCACCGTCACCTGGGAAGCAGCAACCCAAGAATTTGCATGTCCTTGCCATGGCTCCCGCTTCGATGCCGAGGGCCAAAGTACAAAAGGTCCCGCGCGCCGCGACCTTGAGCGCATCACTGTTGTCGTAAAAGACGATCAAGTTCGCCTAGTAGACCGAGAGCCCTAGCTAGGTAACTCTGGCAAATGCATATCTGGCAGAGTGCACGATAGTGAAACAGCCACATCACTATTTACCGGAGAAGAGAAAACCAGACACAGTATACTATTGGGCCAATCATCACAACTTAGGCCAATCACCACAACCAAACAAATACAAAAAAGCAGGGTCAAAACCCTGCTTTAATCATTGAATCTAAAGATATTAGAGATAGGAGTGTAAGAACTTAACCCAAAGCTTCTGCACCACCAACGACCTCAAGAATCTCCTGCGTAATCGCAGCCTGACGCGCTTTGTTATAAGAAAGCGTGAGAGATTTCATAAGTTCTTTAGCGTTATCACTCGCACTATTCATTGCGGTCATTCGTGACGCCAATTCACTCGCCGCAGACTCTTGCAGTGCTCTCAAAATTTGATTGTTCAAATACAGAGGCAACAAAGCGTCGAGAATCTGTGCAGGATCCTGTTCAAAAAGCATATCCTTAGGAAACTCGCTAACCGGCACATCAGGTGCATCGGTACGCTCCACAGCAAGTCGTCCGTCACGGCTAGTGAGCCGGAAGATTTCATCATCTTGCGCCTCTAGCCCCTGAGGGTCTAAGGGCAACAAAGTTTGCGTGACAGGGCGGTTGCTCACCAAAGAAATGAACTTCGTGTAGATAAGCTCAACACGATCGACATTCTCAGACAAGAACAAAGAGAGCAGTTCATCAGCAATCTTGGAAGCTTCATCCGCTGTAGGAATTTGCTCTAGACCAACATACTTCTCGTCGATAGACTGGTCACGGCGCTCAAAGTATTGAACAGCTTTACGGCCTACCAGCACATAGGTAAAGTCCAAGCCTTCTGCCTTTAATTCCTTAGCACGGTTCTCAGCGCGACGAATAACGTTGGCATTGTAACCACCACAAAGACCTCTGTCACCAGAGATAACCAACAGCGCTACCTTTTCAGTTTCACGTTGCTGTAGAAGTGGCAGACTAGAAGTATCTTCAAACTTAAGCCGGCTCTGCAATCCGTAGAGCACTTGGGCCAAGCGATCAGCAAACGGGCGAGTCGCATTCACCTGAGCTTGCGCCCGGCGTACCTTAGCAGCTGCGACCAGGCGCATTGCCTCGGTAATTTTTCGAGTATTTTTGACCGACTTAATGCGATCACGAATCAATTTCAAATTAGCCATAATCGTTCCCTCGCGGGGCTATGGCATTGCAAAAAATGTCATAGTCCCATCAATGCGTCTCCTTACGCAGCCAAGAATGCTTGCTTACTCTCGTCGATAGCTTCTTCCAACAGTTTGATAGCTTCGTCGGTCAGCTTCTTAGTGTTGTTGATTTCATCAACGTAAGCCTTCTTGCTGGTATTGATGTAGCTGATAAGCTCACTCACATAGGGAGCGACTTGGTCAACCTCAAGGTCATTAAGCTTGTTGTTAATACCCGCGTAGATAACCGCAACCTGCTCAGCCAAAGAACGAGGAGAGTACTGAGGCTGCTTAAGAATCTCACGTAGACGCTGACCCTTCGCAAGCTGAGCCTGAGTAGCAGGATCAAGGTCAGACGCAAACTGAGCAAACGCCTGAAGCTCGTCAAACTGAGCCAGCTCCAGCTTCACCTTACCGGCAACCTTCTTAATTGCTTTTGTCTGCGCCGCAGAGCCAACTCGGGATACAGAAATACCCGCGTTAATGGCTGGTCGTAAGCCAGAGTTAAACAAGTCGGAAGATAGGAAAATCTGACCGTCAGTAATCGAAATTACGTTGGTAGGAATATAAGCCGAAACGTCACCCGCCTGAGTCTCAATTACGGGCAGTGCAGTCATACTACCTTCACCTAGCTCAGGGCTTAGCTTAGCTGCACGCTCTAGCAAACGTGAGTGCAGGAAGAAAACGTCACCAGGATAAGCTTCGCGACCGGGTGGACGACGAAGCAACAAGGACATTTGGCGATAGGCCTGTGCTTGCTTCGTCAAGTCATCATAGATAATTAGCGTTGCTTTGCCTTGGTACATGAAGTACTCAGCAATCGAAGCACCAGTGTAGGGCGCTAGGTACTGTAAGGAAGCCGGATCGTTTGCATTCGCAGCCACAACAACGGTGTAATCAAGTGCGCCGCGCTCTTCTAGAACGCCAACAACTTGAGCAACAGAAGACGCTTTTTGACCAATAGCAACATAAACACAAATTACATCCTGGTCAGCCTGATTGAGGATGGTATCGATTGCAATTGCAGTCTTACCCGTCTGACGGTCACCAATAATCAGCTCACGCTGACCACGACCAATGGGAATCATGGCGTCAATCGCCGTAATCCCTGTCTGCAAAGGCTCGTATACAGATTTACGATCAATAATGCCAGGCGCCATCGACTCAATCAGGCGGTTCTCAGTCGTGTTGACATCGCCCTTGCCATCAATCGGACGCGCTAGGGTATCAACAACCCGGCCCAACAATGCCTCGCCTACAGGGATAGAAGCAATTTGGCCTGTGGACTTAACACTGCTGCCTTCCAGAACCTGGCGGCCTGTGCCCATCATCACCGCACCGACGTTGTCTTCTTCCAGGTTCAACGCGATACCAATTGTGCCATCTTCAAATTCCAACAGCTCACCAGCCATTGTATTTTCGAGGCCGTAAATACGGGCAATACCGTCACCCACTTGGAGAACCGTACCGACACTATCCGCTTTCACGTCTTTGTCGTACTGCTCAATCTGTTGCTGAATGATGTTACTAATTTCGTCCGGTCTGATGCTTACCATTAGGAGTCGCTCTACCTACTAACTACCGATTTGTACTAAAAATGAACAATTTGAATGTTTTGGCTGTCTGATTTGGCTGTCTGGGCAGCTGGTGATGTACTCCAGCTATGACACACCTAGCTGCAAGCTGATGCGGCGAAGCTGTCCGCGAATACTGGCATCTAGTATCTGCGAACCAATTTGAATAATGACGCCACCAATCAAATCTGGATCCACACTGGTTTCCAACTCTACCGACCTAGCATCCGTAATGCTCTGAACCTTCTGACGAACTTGCTCCTTCTGTTCATCGTTGAGTTCAACGGCGGATGTCACCTCAGCGAGAACCGTTTGATTAAGCTCACGCACTTGGGCCTGAAACTGTTGCAAAATCGGCTCTACCAAATAGATGCGACCTCTGTCCACGAGGAGCATTAGAAAATTTTTCATCTGCGTATTGACACCATCACCCAGCACCTGATTCAAGACGCCTTTCTTAGCATCTTTGCTGGCAATGGGGTTAGCCAAAAATGCGTTGAGATCACTAGACTCCTTGATTAAGTTCAAAAAGTCAGTAGCAATTCGACTCACGTCATCAACAGAATTGTTGGACTGAGCAACCGAAAGCAGCGCTTGCGCGTAAGGAGCAGCAACCTCTGAAGTAGCAATACTCATGTGTGTTTCTCCTAATCTCCTAGCTGGGCAATACTCTGGTCAACCAGCTTGTACTGGACCTCATCGTTGAGGACTTCGGGAAGACGCGATCGCACCTTTTCCATAGCCATCGCCGAAACTCGCTTGCGCAGCTCCTGCATGACCCGCTCTTGCTGAGAAGAAAGATCCTGCTCAGCAGCAGCCTTAAGACGCTCGATATCTTTCTCCGACTGAGCCAAAACAGCCTCGCGAGCAGCCTCAGCATTAGTCTTAGCCTCTGCCTTAATGCGCTCGGCTTCCTTCTTGGCCATTTGCAGCTTTTGTTGCTGCTCAGCCAAAGCGGATGCCGCCTTCTTTTGGCGAGCCTCTGCATCCTTGATTGCCGCCTCAATCGCGTCACGGCGCTCTTTGAGCTTACTGCCCAAAAAACCCTTTCCGAAGTAGACAAGGACGCCAATCACAATGGCGAGGTTGATAATGTTGGTTTCGAGAATGTCGAAATTCAACCCGAACCCTTTAGTTTCAGAGGCCAGCAGCCCCCACGCTTGCGTTAACACTTTCGATACCTATACTGCTTCGTCTCTTTTTTGCAAGCTTTACGCCCCGTAAGCCAGGTCGTAAATACTCACAACTTTCTTTGGATCTCTCTACGCTGCTGAACCCAACAGCTTGCCTAAGATCTGATCGCTCAGTGCATCGACCTTCGCCTCTAGCTGGCTCATGGCCGCCGCCTTTTGCTCATCCAATTCTTTCTGCACCGCCTCTCGCTTAGCAACAGCTTCCTGCTGAGCAGCACCTTGCTTTTCAGCAGCAATCTTTTGCGCATCGGCTTGAGCAGCTTCGATTACACCACGAGCCTCACGACGCGTATCCGCAAGAGACTGTTCATATTCGTCAGCAAGCTTCTCAGCCTTGGCCAAGCGCTCTGCCGCGCCTGCCTTAGCATCACGCACATAGGCATCGCGCTCATCAATAGCATTACCCAAAGGCTTGTACAGAATGGCGTTGAGCACCGCCATCAGAATCAAAAACTGAATCGCCATCAAAGGCAGTGTGGCGTTTATATCAAACAAACCACCTGCTTCTTCAGCGGCTTCAACAGCTAATAATGTCAGTCCCGTCCACATGTTTTTTCTTATCCCTGCTGAACGTTGATATCAGCAAGCAACTCCCTCTATTAAACAAACAAGTCATAAACAGAGCATGAGCCAATTAAACAGTCGGGCTCAGCACAAAGCGTCTAGCTTCAGACCCAGCCCAACTGATGTCTTGTGCTTATGCGAAGGGGTTAGCAAACAAGAGAACAAGTGCAACAACAAGACCGTAGATGGTCAATGCTTCCATAAATGCCAAGCTGAGTAGCAATGTGCCACGAATTTTGCCTTCAGCTTCAGGCTGACGAGCAATACCTTCTACAGCCTGACCAGCAGCATTACCCTGACCAATACCAGGGCCGATAGCCGCGAGACCAATAGCCAAAGCAGCCGCAATTACAGATGCACTAGCAATAGTAGGATTCATGATGTTTTTCCTTTTGATTTTAGAGTGTCGTATCAAAGCCTTTTCTTATGAGCGAACATCTGCCAAAGCAAGAGAGCTAAGCAAAACATTCTCCATAAATCGGACGGCTAGCCAAAGAGTGAGATTAACGAGAGTCTCTATCTCTCAAGAAAAACCCCTCAAAAATAAAAGTTGAGGGGCTCTTCATACCTGTATCAATGCCCTTCCATCGCTTCACCGATGTAGGCAGCAGCCAGGGTGGCGAAAATTAATGCCTGAATCGCGCTAGTAAACAAACCCAAGACCATCAGGGGCAATGGGATAAACAAGGGGACCAGCAAGACCAAAACGCCAACCGCTAACTCATCTGCCAGGATGTTTCCGAAAAGTCGGAAGCTAAGTGAAAGAGGCTTTGTGAAATCTTCGAGAATGTTGATGGGAAGCAAAATAGGAGTTGGCTCGATGTAGCGAGCGAAATATCCCAAACCACGCTTCTTGAAACCAGCATAAAAATATGCCAAGGACGTAAGCAAGGCCAATGCTACCGTTGTGTTGATGTCGTTGGTAGGCGCAGTCAGCTCCCCTGAAGGAATATGGAACAGCTTCCAGGGAATTAACGCCCCAGCCCAGTTAGACACAAAGATAAACAGAAACAGCGTACCGACAAAGGGTACCCAGGGGCGATATTCCTTTTCACCAATCTGATCCTTGGCTAGGTCACGAATGAAGTCGAGAGCATACTCCATGAGGTTCTGCAAACCAGAGGGAATACGCTCTACATTACGAGAAGCCAAAAAGGCAACGGCAATCAACAGGCCGCACACAATCCAGGTCGTAATAAAGACCTGGCCATGAATGCTCAGGCCGCCAATTTTCCAATAATAATGCTCACCCACTTCCAGTTTGGCCAGAAGCGATGAGTTCAAAAAGTGAAAGGTGTTTAGCATCGCCGTTTAAATCTCTATTTCTTTATAGCTGCGCCCTTGCAACAGTGACCTGTGCTACAACGCTGTCAAATCGAATCAGTTAGTCTCTTGCTTGTAATAGCTACACAACGTAACTACTGTCAAACAAGGAGTTGCGCACCTCAGCTATGTCAACTTCTATATCAGCTCAGATGACGTAGAGCCAGACTGAGGGATAACCGCTGTCCAAATCACAAATGAAATCAGCGCAGCTTTGTAGGTCAAAAATCCTAGAAAGACAGGAAGCACCGAGAGCTGTTGCCATTGAGTGGAGACCACCATCACACCCACAAACACCGCCAATCTGCCGCTGCTTGGCTTGGGTTTTTCGCGACCGATACCACCCACACTCTTAGCCAACATCCTGAAATAAACCAGACCTGTTACGGCACCAACTACATAATTCAGAGCAATATTCAGCGAGTAGACGCCCCAAACCACGCAAAAAATCACGCCTGTGAAAGCCAACGTCAGCAAGAGCAAGTTTTGCTGGAGCTGGTAGTAGTCTTGCATGGATGTTTGAGACGGCGGAGGTAAAGGCGTCTTTTCCTCCATTGCTTCACCACTACTGTCAGTGTCAGACTGCGGCTCAGAATTTCTAGTCTCCGTCAGTTCAGCAATAGCTGAACCTATGTTTTCCTCAGCCAGCGCTGAGAGGTTAAGAGAAATATCAGCCGCTTTGTCGCTAGCCGCTTTGTCAGCAGAAGTCACATCAATTAGTGGTGGCAAACGCCCAGCCCAGTAGTGGAACTGTTGGGTAAGTTTGGCAATTTTCTACGAGTAAAACCTTGCCAGTTCAGTCGGTTCAACCGAAGGTTAACTTATGTCAACCAAGGCCAATCATATCACGGCAATAATACTTATTACAGAAAGTTTTAATCAGATTGAGGAGCTTTATTTTTTCGGAAGCGCTAGCATAATTAGCTGCCTTTTTTGCAGTGATCGCACCCGATCTAGCCCAGCCACCGATTCTTGACCAAGCGCTTCAAGAATCGCACCCACTGTAGTCTCAGAGGCGATTTCAGAAGCATTTTCAGCGGCCAGTTCAGCCGGGGAATCCGAAGCAGCGCCGCACTTTTCCATGAAGGCGAACTCTTCTTCTGTAATAGAAACGACCTGATATTCGTAGTTAAAAAAGCTGCGGCTAGGCCAACCTTCGATACAAGGATGTCGTAGTGCGATCGCATCTTTCAATAGCTCATCGTCTGCCCAATCCGTTTTCTTGAGCGGCGGGCGAGCCAGGAAAAACTCAAAATGGGTGAGTTCAGGATCCAGCAATTCGACCAGCCGATAGCGATCACGTTCCCCTAAATCGTTTGCCCTCGCCATCAAATCAGGGTCACTGCCAAGCAACCGTTCCAAATCCCAATAAGCCAGATTAGAAAATCCGACAAAGCCTAACCCTGAGGCATCAATCAGCTCAAACAGCGTTTTCACGTTGTAGTCAATTTCCTGAGGATGCACATACATATCCGCAAAGCATTCGTCACGATGATTTTCTAATGACCACCGAGTTTCCTCTCTTTGACGCAGCTGATTGCCTTCAGGCAGCGTAGAAAACAGAGTCCGTCCCACAGCGACACCGTCTTTATAATCACCGCGCTTGGATCCTTGAAGCAGCGCGATCGCCTCCTGCGTCAGCTGAATTTCCCGCCGACCTAGCTCCGCATATACAAAGACATGAAAAATACCGCCCGGCTTTAGCTTTTTCGCCAGTGCCTGTATTCCCCTAATCGGATCAGGCATATGATGCAGCACCCCCACGCAGTTAATCAGATCGAACTCTCCAGGGATTTGGTCGACATCGTAGATGCTGAGATTGTGAAATGTGACTCGGTCCGCGCCGGAACGTTGGCAGCGTTCTGTAGCCACCACGATCGCGCCTGCACTCAAATCAATCCCCACCACCTCGGCTTCAGGATTGAGATGCACCAAATATTCTGTGCCTACGCCAGTGCCACAGCCAGCGTCTAATATACGAGGCGCACTTGTCTCTGGCTTACGCCCCGTACAAAAACTATAGGCAGATGGCCACTGCCATCGCCAGTTATAGCCTGGTGGCGCTTCATCTAACAGCGGCTCCGGCGGAAAAGGATAAGTGTCATACAGACTAGCAACTGCGGAGCTAACAGCGACATTATCAACCGCGGTAGACTCGCCATTACCAGCAGATGATCCCGTTAAAGAGCCAGACAAAGGGAGATTAGGACGAACCGAAGACGAAGGTTCTGACATGGTTTAAAGATGATTCCTAGAATGATTTCTTGATCTTCTTAAATGCCTATATATGTCTATATATAGTGAGGCCACAGACAAAGGAGTGAGACCCTAACAAAAAGCCTTTGCTTTAGCATCTCATTCAAACTGCTCGCTTGAAACATAACTACCGCAGACAATGCTAATCGCAATCTACACGAAGTTTTCCCTAGCATCGTTGTGAACAGCAAGCCATAAAGCCGAGCAATAGCCCATCAAGCCGGACAATTTCTGATGTTTTCATGAACTACATGCGCATCAAACGTTACAAATCTTCGTAATCCTCTCAGCGAGGTCGGGCAATCTCGTATGATTTGTAAACAGCAAGCGCAAATCGGCTCTTCCGAGCACTAAGCGAGCACTAGAACAGTCACCTCAAATAGGGTGAACAATACGCTTCTTAACAATCGCACAGTGGCGCTCCGTAATCGTTCTAGGCTTAAGAGTGCGAGTCTAAAATTCTTATATAGGGAGTCTTTAGAGAACCCATGACAGTGACAGCTAGCGGCGGCGGCTCTGTAGCAAGGCCCAACCTTTATCAAACTCTACCTGCTTCCACAATTTCCCAAGCGGAACAAAGAGACTGCTATATGGGGAGCACCGAGCTTGGTGAACTCAAGACTTTCTTTAACTCTGGGATGAAGCGGGTTGTGATCGCCCAAAAGATTACTCGCTACTCAGAACTCATCGTCTCCCAAGCAGCCAACCGCATCTTTACCGGAGGCTCTGCACTCGTCTACCTAGAAAAGCCTCCAGCAGACGATACCCCCCTGGAAAAAACACGTGGTGGGCAGACGTTGACATCGCAAGAGGCCACCAAGCTAGGCATCGCGACCTTTGGCGGCTCTCAAACAGAAAATACGAGTAGTAGCGGCGGTATCTTTGATGGCCTACGCAATCTGTTGATCACCGATCCTGAAAGTGGCGTCACGCCCATTGGGTTTAGACCAATCAACGTTGCTCGTTATGGCCCCAGCAACATGCAAAAGTCGCTCAGAGACATGAGCTGGTTCCTCCGCTACTTGACCTACGCTATCGTTGCAGGTGACCCCAGTATCATTCAGGTCAACGTTCGAGGGCTCAGAGAAATCATTGAAAATGCCTGCTCGACCCCAGCAACTATCGTGGCACTCCAAAGCATGCGGGGTTCATCTGTTGGCTACTTCAAAGGTGACGAAGAAGCTCAAAACCTTCTGCGCCAATACTTTGACATCATGCTTGCTGAGTTTAAAGGAACAGCTCCATCCAACAAACTTCGGCAGCGAGCATCCAAAGACCTCCAGGGGTTAACGCTCCCTCAAAGTTATTTCAACGCTGCTGAGCGTCGCCCTAAGTATGCGATGAAGCCCGGTCTATCGCGCACGGAGAAAAACGAAGCGATCAAGGCAGCTTATCGGCAAGTGTTTGAGCGTGACATCACTCGCGCCTACTCTCAGTCAATCTCTGACCTAGAGTCCAAAGTGAGAAATGGCGAGATTTCTATGAAGGAATTCATTCGCCGTTTGGCCAAGTCTCCGCTCTATAGAAAACAGTTCTTTGAGCCATTTATTAACAGCCGCGCATTAGAGTTGGCGTTTCGTCACATTCTCGGTCGTGGCCCCAGCTCACGAGAAGAAGTACAAACTTATTTCTCCATCGTCTCCGAGGGTGGCTTAGCTAAGCTCATAGATGCCCTAATCGACTCAAAGGAATACGCTGATTACTTCGGAGAAGAGACAGTTCCCTATATTCGTGGATTGGGTCAAGAAGCCCAAGAGTGTAGGAATTGGGGTCCACAGCAAGACTTGTTTAACTACAGTGCGCCTTTCCGCAAGGTCCCTCAATTTATTACGACGTTTGCGGCATATGAGCAGCCCCTACCTGATCAGCACGTTTATGGTTCTGGGAACGATCCGCTAGAGATTCAGTTCGGTGCCATCTTCCCGCAAGAAAACCGTAATCCGAACACGCGGCCTGCCCCCTTTAATAAAGACACTCGCCGAATTCTCATTCGCCAAGGAGCGGGGATTGACAACCAGCTAAGCAATCCAGCAGCGCGCCCCAATCCCCCCGGGAGCCTCGGGCCCAAAGTCTTCAAAGTGTCAAATAGTGACACTAGCAACCTTATCGGAGCAGCCTATCGCCAAGTATTTGGCTGTGAAGTCTATGCCGGTCAAGAGCTACGCTCGGCAGAGAGCCGTCTGCAGTCTGGCGAAATTAACGTTCGTGAGTTTGTCAAAGCACTAGCAAAATCAGAATCTTTCCGAAAAATCTACTGGACACCGCTTTATGTCATGAAAGCAGTGGAGTACATTCACCGCCGCTTGCTGGGCCGTCCTACGTACGGCCGCAAGGAAACCAATCAGTATTTTGATATCTGTGCAAAACAAGGCTTCTACGCATTAGTTGATTCCATTGTCGACTCGCAGGAATACACTGAGTGCTTCGGCGAAGATACCTTGCCCTATGAGCGATACGTAACACCCGCCGGTCAGTCACTACGCTCGCTCAGAGTCGGCTCTATTCAAGACACTGGAAATCGTGCGGCACCCAAGACAACACCTCGATTTATCGAACTAGGCAGGATCTCGGATCAGCCCGCAAGTCGTGAAATCAATGAGCGAGTTCTGCAAGGCGTTAGCGTACAGCGCGATCAGAGGAAGATCTTTAAACTCACCAGCACCGCACAGATGTCAACGGTGAAAATTGTTGTCCAAGCGGCCTATCGACAAATCTTTGAGCGTGATATTGCTCCCTATGTTATCCAAGCCAATGATTTCGGAGAGCTCGAAAGTAAGCTTGCCAACAATGAAATCAACCTCAAAGAATTCATAGAAGCGCTGGGCTACTCCCGCCTCTATAACAAAGAGTTCTATGCCCCCTATCCCAACACTAAGGTGATTGAGCTAGGCACCAAGCACTTCCTAGGTCGGGCCCCTCTAGATCAGTTAGAGATTCGTAAGTACAACAAGATTCTTGCATCTGAGGGCATCAGAACCTTTATTAGAACCATGATAGATACCCCAGAATACACCGAATACTTCGGCGAGGATACTGTGCCTTACCGACGTTTCCCAACGCTACCAGCGGCGAATTTCCCCAATACTGAAATTCTCCATAACCGCCTGACTAAACAACGTAAGGACATCGTTGTTCCGAGTTTTACACCTGTTCCTTGACGGACTCATCTAAATAACCCAAAAGGGCTGCACGTGATTTTAACGTGCAGCCCTTTTCATTGCAACAGAAAGGAAACAAGCAGGCATTTATGGCGTTTCTTGAATGCAGAGAAGGCAAAGCCTACCAGGAACGCTACTCACCTGACCGTCCGTCTTGGTGAGCATTTCCTAGTGCCGCTAGGCGACGCAGGAGCAAGAAACATGAAAGAGAAATACCACATTTAGCAAAGTGTAGAATGCATTCCGCACTTTGTCTTGGCAAGCATTCCCTAGCGCTGCAGAGCAAAGCGGGTTCCTACCGCGGCTAGCACTTATAGCTTTGGCCACTTAGCTCACTACATTAGGGATTCTCTGAAACCGTTTATTGCTGAAGGCTAAGTGGCACGCAAGCGTGTCGATGCATCCATACGCTTGCCATAGCTTTATAGAAAAAGCGTGGCAGCCATCCGTAGTGGCGAAAGCTAAGTGGTCCAAGCTATACCAGAATAGTAATACAGCTCGGACAACCATGCAGAAGAGGCGATCAAGCACATCTTACTCAACCGCCCCCTTAATTAATATTCAAGCACCTAGATTCGAACCCAAAGGAATTAGGCAAGACCAAGAGCTTTTCTAATCAAATCATCTGACCGACTAGGAACTCCGCCACTACCCATCAAATTTCCTTTCGAAAAATCTCCTTTGGGGAGAATCTGAGTTTGTACCTGAGGTGCATTTCCGTTCGAAATCGATTGGTCACTAGCAGACACACTTGGCAACATTCTCAGCATGTTGGTATACCCCACCATGCTCTGTCCCGGCTGAGTCTTATACACTCGATAATAAGGAACGGTATCCTCCCCAAAGGCATCTTGAAACTCATCGCTATCAATATAAGTATCGATATCAGCATCATATCCCTGGTTATCTAGTACCGTACTGTGATAGCGAGTCTCTGCAAAATTATCAGGTGCACGACCCAGCAAATGCTTAAAGTTCAGTTCATGGGAACGATATCGAGGAGAATTGTCTACAAACCGAGCCTTATACAAATCTGACTTGGCTAGCACCCGCACAAACTCACGAATAGTCAGTTGACCCGATTTTAATTGCGATTCGGCAATAGATAAGCGCTCAGATTCCATTACATGAGCGTTACCCAACACCTGAGCATATACAGACTGAATGACCACCTCAGCCTCTTGACTAGAAGCCCCTGGGATCCATCTAATAGGGGCAGAATTTTCTAGGGCCTCATACTGATTGGGAGAGAGAGTGACCTGCTGAGCCGCTACTGTCTTGGGAGCAACATAAGGGGCTATCGGCTTCCTAACAGGCACCGCAACGGGAGTAGGCGTAGCAGCCATCCCTTGGTAATAAGACGTGACTGGTTTTATCGGCGGTAAGTTCAGTACAGTATCCGTCAAGCCACTATTGACTGGAGTAACTGCCTGTAAAGTACCGTTTTTGCTGGCTGTCGACAACTCTGAGATCTCAGTAAATTGATTGCTCAAGAGCGATGCATCTAGCTGGACTAAGGTTGTCCGGGCAATAGACTTATTGCTACTAGAAGCGCCTCGAATCAAGTCAAAAGAGTGGGTAAAGGCCGTTAAAGCATTGCCTGTTTGAGTGTTGTATCCCCGGTAATAGGGCACAATAGCCACGCCAAAGGTTTGGAAGTACTCGTCACTATTGAGATAGGAATCTATCTCTGCCTCAAAGCCATCATTAGTCAAAATTGACAAATGCTCGGAGATTTCGGCCAAGCCATCAGGCGCCCGTCCCAACAAATGCTTAAAGTTAAGCTTAATGGCCTCTACATTGGTGTAAGGCGTAAAGAACAAGTCAAAGTACCGCTGAGACTTGGCCAACAGGCGAACAAATTCTAGCACTGTAATTTGGCCACTGCGCAGCTGCGACTCAGCGACTGGCAATCGCTCACTGTCCATGAGATGAGCATTGCCAAAGACCTGCTGATAAGCGGCTCCAATCACAATATCCAGATCTTGAACAGACGCCCCCGGGATGAGCTCAATAGGATCATTTCCGGCAAAGGCATTAACATAGGGGCTGACAATAGCAGGCGGCGATATCTCAGACTTATACTCACCCAACCCCAGTACTTTGGGAAGCACGGAGACCGGCTTGACCGCCGTTAATGGTTGAGGACCAAAGAAGGGCCGCTTCGTCAAAGACTTCTGAACCTGAGGCCCCTTGCTAAAGTCAACTGACTTATCACTACTACAAGCACCCTTAACCAACTGAAAAATTCGGTTGTATCCCGCACCATTCTTACCGGTTTGCGTAGCATAGCCTACGTAGTAAGGAACCGTATTGTCTCCAAAGTTCTGTACATACTCATCGCTGTCAATGTATGAGTCTAGCTCTGCTTCTAGCCCTTCTGTTGTCAACGTTGTGATGTGTTGAGAAACTTCTTGCCCAGAATCTGGCGCGCGACCAAGCAGATGCTTAAAGTTGAGTTCAATCGCCCGAACATTAGGGAATTTATCAATAAATAACTCGCGATAAATCTCTGACTTAGCCAACGCCCGGACAAACTCTCTGACCGTGAGCTTCCCTTCCTTGAACTGTGATTCAGCTGTCAGCACCCGCTGACTTTCCATCAAGTAGGCATTACCAAACACCTGCCGATAGGCCGCGCGAATCACCACCTCAACATCTTCAAAAGCAGCACCAGTGACCAATGTTACTGGCTGGCTTTTCCGAGCCATCGGTAAGGCACTCGCTGCCTCACCGGCTTTATATTCACGGAACCAATTACTAAGTCGCTTAGGAGCCTCTAAAAACTCTGGAGACTCGTAATAGCCAGTAGGGCGACCGACCGGGGTAAATGACACACCTCTAAACGCGCGCTCTAAAAGCTCTTCCGGGCTTAAACCTGCGGCAGGAACCGAGTAATCTGAAACAACAAAGTCCGGCAGGCTAGGCAATGGTGTGATTGCAGACGCTTGATTTTGCAAGAGAGCTGATTGCAATTGTGGCGCAGTCGCATTACCAGCAGTCGTAACCGATTTATTACTCGCTGATGCACCTCTCAACAAACGGAAGGCATGGGTATAACTTGCCAGGCTGCGACCTACTTGCGAACGTCCTCCCACATAATATGGAACAATCATCGTGCCGAACTTTTGCAAGTACTCGTCACTATCTAGATAGGAATCAATCTCAGCCTCAAAGCCACCCTCTGACAAAATCTCAATATGTGCCGAAATTTCTGCAGCGCTTTCAGGTGCGCGACCGAGGAGATGCTTAAAGTTAAGCTCAATGGACCTGAGATTCGTACAAGACTCAAAAAACAATGTTCGATAACGATCAGACTTGGCTAACTGACGAATAAATTCAAGTACCGTCAACTGGCCACGGCGAAGCTGCGACTCTGCAATTGGCGAACGCTCATTAGCCATCAGATGAGCATTGCCAAACACTTGCCGATAAGCCGCACGGATCACCACATCAACATCCGTACTCAAGTCACCGTTAATCAGCTCTATTGCTTGACCATCGGTAGCATTCTTCAACTCGCTCTCACCCAAGAGAACAGGTTGTGGCTCAGAGAGTTGTTCTTCGGATTTCGAAGGGACTTCTTCAGTAGATTTTCTGGCTTTAATAACCGCTGCGAGATCAAACCCGTCAGGATTGAATTTCTTCCTATTCTCTCTTAAGACAGCAGGACGAAATAAAGTGTTGTTGATCATTGCTTTGCCAATATCTCCTTATTTTAAAGCACTCATCTGACAACCCTCATTGACTTTTCGGAGTAGATCATCACTGATTGGGTTATGACGTGGCGTTTATAGTGTTTAGCGAGTCATTTATGAGTCGACTAAGTCATGTTTCTTAATCATACGGGGTGACTAGGCCAGAAATCATGACGAATAGTTAATCTAAATAGGGTCAGGGTAGACGCGACGCAGTGTGAGAACAGTTGGATGTCCTGATACTGAAATGTCCTCTCCCCTAATCTCTATGGGAGAGGACATTTTGTTAATTTCACAGACAATTATCAGCCTCTACTGATAACCATAAGGGAAAGCGCTCTGGGTCGAAACGGTATTGCGATAGAGCTGGTATCCACCTCGCTCGGTCAATAACTGCCTAGCCATGGCTAATAGCTCCTTCGGAATTCTAGGCTCTCGGGTAGCCACCATGGATGCTGGGAAGGAGTCAGGAATGGCCCTAAGCGAGGGTGTCACACCAGGAGAATCACTCAGCAACTGAGCTTGCAGAGTGGGTCTGGCGCTACCAAATGTTGACTTATCACTGCTGCAAGCTGGCCCAAAGAGGGGAAACGCACGGGTAAACCCAAGTGCCGTATTGCTCACTTGAGTGTTGTAGCCTCTAGGATAAGGCACCTGAAAAGTCCCAAAATTTTCGAGATACTCATCGCTATCTAGATAGGAATCAATTTCGGCTGAGAAACCACCTTCGGCCACAATAGCAAGATGCCGTGAAATTTCATCCGAGCTTGCAGGCGCACGACCTAAAAGATGCTTAAAGTTCAACTCAATGGCGGTTGTTGGCGGATACTTATCCCAGAACAAAGAACGATACCGATCTGATTTGGCCAGCATCCGGATGAAGTCCATCACATTGATTCGCCCGCTACGCATCTGCGATTCGGCCTCAATCACACGCTCACTTTCCATCAGATAGGCATTGCCAAACACCTGCCGATAGGCCGCTCTAATAATGGCATCCAAGTTTTCTTGAGAGGCACTGTCACCGTAAAACTCCACTACAGAATTACCAGAGAAGGCATCACGATACTTATCTGCAAGCGTTTTCGCTTTATCTTCCGGAAAGATCTGAATTGAAATCCGGCTCTCATCGGTTGGTTGAACCGGAGCGGGCTGAGCTGCCACCTTACCCTTCACCGGCGATTTGGGCTTACTGCCTAAGGATTTCACTGTCGCCACAGATGCAACAGGTGCAGCAGGAATCTTGGGAACAACAATAGTGAGTGGTGGCGAATAAACGGGCGCCTTCAACAGATCTGTTTGTGATAACACCTGGCTAACATCATCAGCACGATCACTAGCAGGGGTGCCTTGAACTAAGCGAGAGATCCGATTATATCCATCGACATTTCTGCCCACCTGAGTTGCGTAGCTAACATAATATGGAATCGTTTGCTGACCAAAATTTTGGTCATATTCAGCGCTGTCTAAATAAGAATCGATTTCAGCCTCAAAACCCTCATTCGCCAAAGTAGCAATGTGAGCAGCGACTTCTGCGGGCGACTCAGGTGCACGGCCTAAAAAATGCTTAAAGTTGAGCTCCACCACTCTGGTATTAGGAAACGACTCCACAAATAGCGAGCGGTACAGCTCTGACTTTGCCAGGGCTCGCACAAATTCCTTAATCGTCAGCTGACCATCTTTCAACCGAGACTCAGCCGTTACCAGACGCTGACTCTCCATCAGGTGAACGTTCCCAAAGACTTGCTTATAAGCAGCCCTAATTACGACATCAAAGTCGTCAAAAGACGCCGCTGGAGACAGTGCAACAGGTAAACTCTCCCGCACAATTGGGAATGTCGCAGCCACCGAACCACGAGGTTTATTACTAGCAGTTTTTTTCTTTAAAGCTCTAGGCAGTCCGATTGACTTAGGCTGGCTTAACGACTTATCTTGAGCTGTTTGTTTGGGACTGGATGCACCTTCATCTGAAGGTGCCGCTAATTCCTTTAGGTCTCCTAAAAGGCCCACGAACATATTCTTAAGCATCTTAAATCCTAAATTCTCTAAAGATTAACTGCCAAAAACTTAACCAAACCGCTTAAAAACCAAACCTAAGCGAGACCAAACCTAAGCTAGTAAATTCCTTTTAGGGACGATGGAAAACACTCAGCTAGCGCGACTTAACTTTCGCGTATTCTTCCGTCTTGCGCGAAAGAACATGAAAAGGCCGGAGACAACGGAGGATTAGGCTCATAAGAACGATGCTATCAGCGGCCATAGGCTCCAGTCAATCATGGGAAAAGCACAAGTTCAGAGACTTCACTCGTTTCAAACTAAGGGGTTTCCGTAGTACATATACAGCACCTATCTCGGCTGGTGTTGCCCATGCCTTTTACCAGAGCCCACACCACCATTAAGAAATCTGAGGATTTATATTACGAAATATTTCCAACTCCATAGGATGGTCAGCAGAATACCGGAAAATATTGACGGAAGTTAGCTGAGTCACACGAGTATCGAGCTTGTTCAAGGATGGAAGCTTCAACCGTATGAGCGGCATTCTGACAATTTTATTGGCTTCCAAGTCGGTAAAGTTTTGGAGAGTTGCCACAAGCAACAGCCCAATCTGCTCTCATACTTATACTTCTATAGAGTCAATGACCTACGGGATCGTTCGCTTACAGCGAACAATGGACTGAAGCGTTAGCATATAGCTCGTGCTGTAAGTCCATATTTATTGAAGCTCGACCGTAGTCTTTAAATACAAGCCAGTGAAATTCATCTGGTTCATTTTTTTCGGAGGAATCCATTAATGAGTATAGTCACGAAGTCAATCGTGAATGCTGATGCTGAGGCCCGCTACCTCAGCCCTGGCGAATTAGATCGCATTAAGGCATTTGTCACCTCTGGTGAGCGTCGTGTTCGCATCGCACAGGTTCTCACCGAATCTCGTGAGCGCATTGTAAAAACTGCCGGCGACCAGTTGTTCCAAAAGCGTCCTGACGTTGTCTCCCCAGGTGGTAACGCATACGGCCAAGAAATGACCGCGACTTGCTTGCGTGACATGGACTACTATCTGCGCCTCATCACGTACGGTGTGGTTGCAGGTGATGTCGCGCCAATTGAGGAGATCGGTTTGGTAGGTGCGCGTGAGATGTACAACTCTCTCGGCACCTCTATCGCGGCAGTGGCTGAGTCTGTCCGTTGCATGAAGAGCGTTGCCGGTTCCATGATGTCTGGGGAAGACGCAGCTGAAGCAGCGAGTTATTTTGATTATGTCGTTGGTGGTTTGCTGTAAGTTTTTCTAGTGAAAAACTCTGGTTTAGCAACGACCCGTAGACAACAAAACCTGCAGACCATATAGTTGCCCGTTCACTTTTGTTAAAGTCCACTTTTAGGAAGCACACCCAATGCAAGATGCAATTACTGCTGTAATTAATGCTTCAGACGTGCAAGGAAAGTACCTTGATGCGTCTTCTATGGATAAGCTGTCAGCTTATTTCCAAACTGGTGAGTTGCGTGTTCGCGCAGCCACCACTATCGGCGCTAATGCTGCTGAAATCGTCAAAGAAGCAGTGGCAAAGTCATTGCTTTACTCTGACATTACCCGTCCCGGCGGCAACATGTACACGACTCGTCGCTATGCTGCTTGCATTCGCGATTTGGACTACTACTTGCGCTATGCCACTTACGCCATGCTGGCAGGCGACCCTTCTATCCTTGATGAGCGCGTACTCAACGGATTAAAAGAGACTTATAACTCTTTAGGCGTTCCTGTTGGAGCAACTGTCCAGGCAATTCAAGCGATTAAAGAAGTCACTGCTAGCCTAGTCGGCGCTGACGCGGGGAAAGAGATGGGCGTATACCTCGACTACATCTGCTCTTGCTTAGGCTAGTTGAACAGCAATTTAGTCATCATCAGCAAGCTGGTTAGTCGGTTCGTTCAGATAATTGAGCCAGCTTATCCCGAAATTTGAGCTGTGGCTGTGTAACCGCTTAGCCATGGACGATTTTCATTCTGAGTCTATCTCCCCTTAAAGGGCTATCTCCCCTTAAAGAGTGTTGATGGAGTCCCCCCTATCTAGAAGTCTGGGGTGAGTGTTAGATAGTTGAAGGCTTAGCAGCCATAGGCATGTCACAGGATTATGCCAACGGACTGAGAGGCTTCAGCTCACTAGCATTGACTTTTCGGATTTCTAGGTAGTCTTGTCCATCTCCTTCATAAGTGTTCCTCCCAATGGGTTGCTTCTTTACAAAGGCTTATTTTTAAAGCTTTATCTATGGGGAGATATTTGAAAATTGAGAGAGAAACCATTAGAGCTAGAACTCATGGGTGTTAGAAATACGTGAATCTCTCGGGCAGTCCTCGGACGTTAAAAGCCCAATGTCGTTTTAGAGTTACCATTTTAGATATCCCACAGAGGCCATTACTATGCGAATGTTTCGAGTCACTGCCTGCGTACCTAGTCAAACCAGGATTCGAACTCAGCGCGAGCTACAGAATACTTACTTTACAAAACTAGTGCCCTACGATAACTGGTTTAAAGAGCAGCAGCGCAT
>ERZ1740067.121-NODE-121-length-62799-cov-42.663617_pt1 | contig 62799 bp, 65 predicted proteins | sample MGYA00581736_ERZ1740067 | MGnify/ENA primary metagenome ERZ1740067 (study PRJEB43018, sample SAMN04849236) | marine metagenome | isolation source: floating plastic debris | place: Pacific Ocean | collected 2008-08-27 | study: EMG produced TPA metagenomics... | reverse complement strand
GCCAAATATCATATTGGATTCATGACATGAATCCCTCACACCATTTGTGCAACAAGGCCCGCCTTCGAAGTGAAATCAGCAGTCTGAACGAAGAATTCGACGAAGCAATTGCTCAGTGCAGATAAGCTCGCACATTGAATCCCGAAAGAAAGGCTGAAACCCTATACCGAAATTTCGAACTGTTGGTATTGCCCCAAATCGTCATTTCAGTTGATTTCAGCAGCGCCGATTTCGCCTTGGAAAGTCGAGCTTTATGGTAATGCCTACTGTCAGCTGGGGTGGCCAACCTGACCGTGAAAGAAAAGTGTCCGACCCAGGCTGTCTAGATGCAACTCGATAGGCCTCAGTAGGAAATGTTGGGTTGAGCGCCGTGCCCGGGGGGGTTCACAGAGTGAGGCCGCTTACCTCGCAGTACCCAGCGGTCGAGAAGGACAATGGATGACTAGAGAGTTCGCAAAGGTTTTTGGAACCACTGAGTGTGGGCCTTCAGCTCTGCTGCTGAAGGTTCAAGACGCCGCACCCAACCGAGACAAACGGCGGTGGGAACTGTTGGCAAGTCCCGCTTGCTTTACGGTCGGTATCGCTCTGTGTCCGACGGGGACATCTTGAACGTGCCGCCGCCGCCGGAAGGACCACCGACCAAACCCAAGTAGTTCTCGGATGCTCGTATTGCGTTCAAGACGGTTTGGACCAACCTTGCTACGGTGTTTTCCACAAGCCGCCTGCACCGTTTCGCGAATAAATCGAATTGGGCCTATTCGGGGCCCAGACGAGCAGGGCGGCGTGACGTTAAGCGACCAGATGGCCGCAACGACTTGTTTTCATTTGGGATTTTGGCTCCGGCGGTAGGGATCGAACCTACGACCAATTGATTAACAGTCAACTGCTCTACCGCTGAGCTACGCCGGAACTAGCGCGGCATATAGCAAGAGCGATTTTGCGCGGCAAGGGGCTTTCGACCGGAAATGCGCGATTTGGGAAAAGCACGTCAAGGCGACGAACTGATGGGTAGTGGGTCACTTTGAAATTGCTTTCTTGCGAGGCTTGTAGGGGCCGCGCTTTTTTGGCGCTGGTTCGTTTGCATCCACGATAGCCACCAGATCGGCAATATCCCAGAGGCGATCCGTCAAGCCAGCTTCCATTGCAGGCGTCACCTTTAGCGTCTGATGCACCTTCACAAAGTTGTAGTACATGAAGTGCAGCGCGACCGCGTGCATGTGGTTTTCTACCTTTTTCGAGAACGCGTTGGTCAGGCGGGTAAAGCGACGCATGTGCATCCGCATGGTGAGGTTTTGGCGCTCAACATGGCTGGTGCTGATAAGGGCTTTGTCGGGGCGGCCTTCAACGGTGCGTTTTTTGATGCCCGTGCATTCTGCAGGGCTGTATTTCTTCTCATGGCCTTTGGAGCCAGTCTCACCGCCATACATCTTGATAAGCTGCGCGTAGTCCACATCGGCATCAAACGCGCCTTCTACAGCTTCCAAATATGCCTTGTGACCGTCTGTGGTCAGTTGGACGCGATTAGCCAAACGTGCGCGCAGATCGTCCATGAACTCAATCGCATATTCGCTGTCGCGGCCACCGACCATGTAAGACACAATCAGCTTGCTTTCGCTGTCGATGGCAGTCCACGTCCACGTGTCGCCTGCGTGTTCTGGCGCGGCCTTGGCTGTCGCCACATTCTTTTGCTTGGCGTAAGTAAATGACCAGATTTCATCGCACTGGATCACCGAAGCTTTGACGTTGCGCACATGCTCGTCGTGGTACTTGGCACATGCAGCGCCTGCATCGTCGAGAAGCTTAGTCACGGTGTTTTTGGACACGTCAGCGATGCGGGCTGTTGCGCGGATGCTGTTACCTTCAACAAGCAGGCGGATGATCAGAGCGCGGGTTTTTGTGTCTAGCTTTCTCATAAGCTCAATCTAATTTCAAACTGACTTAAAGTCAAGCAACGCAAGGTATTGCGCTCAGCATGAATTCTATTTTGAAAGAACCCACCTTAGGTGGAGACTCGAAATGGATTTAAACGAAGTGCTGGCAGAGAGCTTCACCCCGACCACAGACGAAGATTGGGAAACGCTTTCGGCCCTATCGAACCAAATATTTGACCCCAGATCACCCATTGATGACGCAAAACTTTTTTCAGGACGACTTGAACAGATTAATGATGTTTTAGAGGCGGTTTATCAGAAAGGCGGCCATGCGGTAATCTTCGGCGAGCGAGGCGTAGGCAAAACTTCGCTGGCAAAGATCATTGATAAACGCGTAGCTAAGATCATGGGCCGGATAACGGTGAAATTTATCTCGTGTGGCGTGAACGATGATTTTTACACCATTTGGGGAAACGCTTTTAACGACCACACAGCCGGGGAGATCGACCCAGCAAGTCATTTCAAAAATAAAGACAATCCCTACGAAGTATATAAAGCCATTGTCGATAACCTAACCGACGGGCAAACCATTTACATTTTTGACGAATTTGACCGCATTCGGGACAAAGATGCCTTGTTTTTGATGGCAGACCTCATGAAGCACTTTTCCAACAACCCCGTAAAGGCAACAGTGGTAATCGTTGGCGTCGGCGAGACACTTAACGATCTATTTGACAGCCACGAGTCGGTCGCTAGGTGCTGTTCACAGGTTAAGATGCCGAGAATGGAGCCGAATGAACTCAGTGCAATCATGAGCGAACGCTTTCCCCGCATGGGAATACTACTTGCGGAGGGCGTATCAGACAAAATTGTTAAGTTGTCACAAGGGCTGCCCGGCTACGTCCACCTAATGAGCCAACTTTGCTTGCGCAGTGCAATTGACAGAAAGTCAACGACTGTAACCGAAGATGACCTAAAATTTGCACTTTCAAAAGCCGTGGATAAGGCCGATCAAAGGACGCGCCAGGACTACTACAAGGCTATCAACAGTTCCCGAACTGATAGCAAGTACGAAGAGGTCTTGATCGCGTGTGCACTTGCCGAAAGTAATGAATTGGGATGGTTTTACGCCGGAAGCGTCAGAGACCCGTACTCAAAAATCAGAGGCAAACAAATGGAAATCCCTAACTTCTCAACAAACCTTGCCAATTTATGTGCCGATGAACGGGGGCCAACACTCATTAAGTCTGGCATCCCCAAAAGGTATCAATACAGGTTTGCGAACCCATTGCTTCAACCGCTGGCCGTTATGGTTGGTGTTCAAAAAGGGCTTATTCCTCTTTGATTTTTGCCTTTTCCCAACGGGCGTTTGCCGCCTTCTTGGCAATTTGTTGCTTGCGCCCTTCGCTGAGCGCCTTACTTCGAGCTGCGCCGCCTTTGAGGCCACCCTTGCGCTGGCCTGACGTATCTGCCTCATGCACAGGCTCTTTACCCGTCGCCGTGTCCACAATGAACTTGGCAAGCTGGTTGGCGTCACGGGGTCTCTTGGGTTTGTCTGTCATACAGGTAAGATAGTCTCGCGCGCCCAAAGGCGCAAACCCTACCTAAATTTCAAAGTGACCCACTACCAAATGATGTCAGCAACGTTCAATGCGATGTTCCTGCAGCCAGGCGACCAACGGTGGATTGATCCAATCAAACGAGGTAAAATCTGGGTCAGCATTCTGTTGGTACTGCGTCGGTATCACGTCTGTTTGTGGGTCGGTCTCCGGCTGAATTGCCGGATCGCGCGGTTAAGCGTTCCCATCGGCCCACTCTCCTTGCATAAACTGCTCAACTGAAACGCCAATTGGTCGAAAGCGTCCGTTCGACAACTTTGGTGACGATCCAGATGTTTCCCGGGCTGGCTGCCGATCTGAATGCGTCGACTGAATAGCCGCGGTTGGTCGAAGTCATCACGCCAAATGTCGTGAGGTTGTCGACCTGCTGACGGGGCACATGCGCCTTGACCCGATTGAAGGCCTTTATCTTATCGTCAACATCACGCGACTGAACGTATGGGCGAAACCAGCCGATCAGTGTGGCGCCATTTGCGCGGATGGTGTCCAAAAAGGCCTGCTTGCAATCCATCTTAGCAACCTGACTTGCTGCGACATGGGCGACACGCCGCTGACCGCCAACGCTGTAAACGACCATGAGGCAACCGCTGAAGTCCTTACTGAAGACCGTGCGGGCGCTGTCGATGTAGTTTGACTGACCATCCACATATCCGACAAAGTCGCACATCTCGGATCCAACGGGCCGGTCAGAGCTTGTCACCGCCCGCCCCACGGCCGAATAGCTGGCCCCCCGAGACGCCGAGCTCGGTGTGGTGCGCAAATTCGTGGCCACATCAGCCGCAACGGGACCAGCAGGACCCGATGGGTGGGACAAGGCCCGCACCTGACCCAAAGCACGTGTTGTCGGCCATGATGTTTCCAGCGTGTTGTCATTGGACGCACTTCCCACCGCCTTCGGCGACATGATTGTGCTGGGGCATGTGCCGAAACTGAGAACATGACCAGGTTTCAAGAGTTGCAACATTGTAAACCGCCTTTCCGTTACAGCGACAGAATGCGGCGGTTCTACCTGCGGTGATAGTCGCTATTTTGGTCTTTTTGTGAAAATATGATGTGTTATACTTTGGATAGATCGGCGGCACGCGCTGCTTCGATTTGCGGGCCAAATCGCGCGCGCAACTCGTCATTCACATGGCCGGTCACAAACTTGCTGACGTCGCCGCCCAACCGTGCGATTTCCTTGACCAACTTCGAGGCGATGGCCTGATGTTCGGCCTCGGCCATCAGAAAGACCGTTTCGATGGAATCGTCGAGCTTGCGGTTCATGCCGACCATCTGAAACTCATATTCGAAATCCGCGACCGCGCGCAGGCCCCGTACGATGATCTGGGCGCCGACGTCGCGCGCGCAATCGATCAGCAGATTTTCGAACGGGTGCGCCACAATCTCAGTCCCGGTCTGCGCGCTGAGGGCCAAGCATTCCTCTTCGATGAAGGCAACACGTTCTTCCAAGCTAAAGAGCGGGCCTTTGTCGCGATTGATCGCCACACCGATCACGAGCCTGTCAACCATGAGGGCGGCCCGGCGAATGATGTCGATATGCCCCAGCGTGATGGGATCGAATGTCCCGGGATAAAGCCCTGTGCGCATCATTGCCCCCGCCTTTGGTCCGATGCGGTCACGGAATCATTTTGACGCCCGAAATGCAAGCGGGGCGTCAGTGCCCCATGATCATCCCCTCAAGGGCGTCTTTTTCCATCGACACTTCGCTGAGCCGGGCCTTGACGGCATCGCCAAGAGAGATAATCCCAACCATCTGTCCTTCTTCCACGACAGGCATGTGCCGGAACCGACCTGCCGTCATCTTTTGCATAACGCTTTCCGCGGTGTCCTTTCGGGTGCAGGTGACGAGTTTGGTCGTCATATGATCAGTGACCCTGTCTGCCAGCACCCCGGCACCACGCATGGCAAGTACACGCACCACATCACGTTCCGACAGAATTCCATCAGCCACCTTACCATCCTTGGAAATCACCACTGTCCCAATGCGTTTTTCCGCAAGGATCTTCGCAGCCTCGGTCAGCGTGGTTTCGGGCGGGACGGTGAAAACAGAATCGTCCGATTTTCCATTGAGAATGCGGTAGACAGTCATGGCGGGTCCTCCCTGGTGGCTACAACTATGCCGTTAAGGTTGCTATCACCCGGCTATCTGTCAAGCGCAGTGGACAGATATCTCCCTGTGTTTTGGCGCCTTTCCCCCGCTCTGGCGCGTCGCTATGGTGCGCGCAAATGACGGGCTGCCCGTTGGGCGGCGAAGGGAGAAAACGATGCAGGAACTCAGCCATTATCTGAACGGCGAACATGTCAAAGGAACCTCCGCGCGCTTTGCGGATGTGATGAATCCCGCGACGGGCGAGGTGCAGGCAAAAGTGCCTTTGGCGAGCGGTGACGAGGTGGCCAAGGCTGTTGAGATTGCTGCAGCCGCTCAGCCTGCCTGGGCCGCGACAAACCCGCAGCGCCGGGCGCGGGTGCTGATGAAATTCGTGCATCTTCTGAACCGGGACATGGACAAGCTGGCCGAAGCACTGAGCCGCGAGCACGGCAAGACGCTGCCGGATGCGGCGGGCGACGTGCAGCGGGGGCTTGAGGTGGTGGAGTACTGCATCGGGGCACCTCAGATGCTGAAGGGGGAGTTTACCGACAGCGCGGGCCCCGGTATCGACATGTATTCGATGCGGCAGGCCTTGGGGGTGACCGCAGGGATCACGCCTTTCAACTTTCCGGCGATGATCCCAATGTGGATGTTCGCGCCTGCAATTGCCTGCGGGAACGCTTTTATCCTGAAACCCTCGGAACGCGATCCTTCCGTGCCGCTGCTTCTGGCGGAATTGATGGAGGAAGCAGGTCTGCCCAAGGGCATTTTGCAGGTTGTCAATGGGGACAAGGAAGCGGTGGACGCAATCCTGCACCATCCCGTCATCCAGTCCATAGGCTTTGTCGGATCAACTCCGATTGCCGAATACATCTACGGAACGGGCTGTGCGAACGGCAAACGTGTGCAGTGTTTTGGCGGAGCCAAGAACCACATGATCGTCATGCCGGACGCGGATATGGATCAGGCCGCCGATGCGCTGGTTGGCGCAGGCTACGGGGCTGCGGGCGAGCGCTGCATGGCCATTTCAGTGGCCGTGCCCGTGGGCGATGAGACTGCGGACCGGCTGGTCGAAAAGCTGGTGCCCCGGATCGAAAAGCTGAAGGTCGGCCCCTACACGGCGGGCGATGACGTGGATTACGGGCCCGTCGTGACGGGGGCTGCGAAGGCCAGTATCGAACGGCTGGTACAGTCGGGCGTGGATCAAGGGGCGAAGCTGGTCGTTGATGGGCGTGGCTTCAACCTGCAGGGCTACGAAGACGGGTTCTTCGTCGGCCCGCACCTTTTTGATCACGTCACGAAAGACATGGACATCTACAAGACCGAGATCTTCGGGCCGGTCTTGTCCACCGTACGCGCGCAAAGCTACGAAGAGGCGCTAAGCCTCGCCATGGATCACGAATACGGGAATGGCACGGCGATCTTCACGCGCGATGGTGACGCTGCGCGCGACTTTGCCAACCGGATCAATATCGGCATGGTGGGGATCAACGTGCCCATCCCGGTACCGCTGGCTTATCATACCTTTGGCGGGTGGAAAAAATCTGTTTTTGGGGATCTCAACCAGCACGGACCGGACGCGTTCAAATTCTACACCCGGACCAAGACGATCACCGCGCGCTGGCCTTCTGGCATCAAGGAAGGCGGCGAATTCAGCATTCCGGTTATGGAATAGCCATATGAAGCGGGCTGTGACCCCCGCTGCCTTTCGGGAAAGTGCCGCGCAATCTCGGATGTCGCCGGGGATTGTCTGCAACGACTTCGTTTTCCTGACAGGAGTGACGGGCAGCGCACCCGATGGTGCGATGCCAGAGGATCCCGAAACACAGTTCCGCGCAGCATTCGGCAAATTGGCGGGAACGCTTGCAGAGACGGGGTTGGGGCTGGATGCGATCGTCGAAATGACGAGCTACCATATCGGGCTGCGGGGTCACTTCGATCTTTTTGATGCTGTGCGGGTTGATCTGTTCTCGGCCCCCTACCCGGCATGGACAGCGATCGAGGCTGGCGGGCTTCGACGTCAGGGAGCCATCGTCGAAATCCGTGCGACCGCTTATGCGGGGGCCCAACAGATGCGTCACAATCTGACTGATCGATAGCCCACCGCCCATTGGAACGAATTGCAGCCGATCTACATGTTTTCACATATAGACCGGCTGCAGAAAAAAAGAGGCCGTCCCATCACTACTGGCTACCTGGTCGGATGACCGTCACTTGCTATGCGGGCTGACCTTTAATCGTACATCACTCATATGCAGCCTGATACGGCGAGAATGTGAATTAATGGTTTTCATGCGCGCAACGCCGCTAAAAAAACCGACCAATCTTCAAGGATCTTTCGAATAGTCAAACCACATCTTCAGACTTGCCAAGGGCGTGGAGGTCATGGAATTAAATGGTTGTTCAATTACGGCAGGAGGATCAGCTTTGGATTTTGCTCTGAGCGAGGAACAGAATGCCATTTTCGACATGGCCCATGCTTTCGGGCAGGATCATATCGCACCAAATGCGCGGGCCTGGGAATCCGACGGTACGATCCCAAAAGAGCTTTGGCCGCAAGTCGGGGAACTGGGCTTTGGAGGTCTTTACGTCAGCGAAGATGCAGGTGGTGCCGGGCTTAGTCGGCTTGACGCTACGCTGGTGTTCGAGGCGCTGTCGATGGCGTGCCCTTCCGTTGCGGCGTTCCTGTCGATCCACAACATGTGCGCCAGGATGCTGAACAGTTTTGCAGGCGACGACCTCAAGGTACGGGTCATGCCGGATGTGCTCAGCCTGAACACTGTCCTGAGCTATTGTCTGACCGAACCCGGCTCGGGCTCTGACGCGGCAGCGCTGAAAACGCGGGCCGAACGCACGAATGAGGGCTACGTGGTCAATGGCACAAAGGCTTTCATTTCCGGTGGCGGTTATTCGGATGCGTATGTCTGCATGGTCCGCACCGGCGGAGATGGGCCATCGGGTGTGTCGACGCTCTATATCGAAGACGGGACAGACGGCCTCAGCTTTGGCGGGCTTGAGGACAAGATGGGCTGGCGGTCGCAGCCCACGGCGCAAGTTCAGTTCGACGATTGCAAGGTGGCTGCCGAAAACCTTGTTGGCGAAGAAGGGCACGGATTCAGATACGCGATGATGGGACTGGATGGCGGGCGGCTGAACATCGCGGCCTGCTCGCTGGGTGCTGCGCAGGTGGCGATCAATTCAACGCTGGCATATGTTGGGGAACGGAAGGCCTTCGGTCAGCCGCTCGACCAGTTCCAGGGCTTGCAATGGCGGCTGGCGGATATGGAGATTGAGCTTCAGGCGGCGCGCACCTTCCTGCGCCAGGCGGCCTGGAAACTGGACAATGGCGCGCCCGATGCCACGAAATTCTGCGCCATGGCCAAGAAATTCGTGACCGAGGCGGGATCGAAAGTGGTCGATCAGTGTCTGCAATTGCACGGGGGCTACGGCTATCTGGCTGATTACGGGATCGAGAAGCTGGTGCGTGATCTGCGCGTGCATCAGATCCTGGAAGGCACGAATGAGATCATGCGCGTCATCGTGGCCCGCGACATGTTGAAGAACCGATGAAATCAGTCCGGCGGATCAGACGTGCTCACAACAAGCATTTGCGATGTTGCTTACGCGCGGCAGTGCAGCGGCCTGCTATCTTGGCATGGATTTACGGCATGACGCTGGTAATTTGGCCACTGCTGGTTATGGCAGCCACACTCTTTTTGGCCATCGTTTTCATTGCGGTACCAGAGAGCGGTCGCATTCTTGTTGCGCCACTTGCATTCGCTTTGATGGTCCTGTTTTTCATGACGGGACTGACTATGTTCAGGTATGCTGTTGTTGTGTTCTGGCCAAGCGGCAACGACCGCGTATTGGCTTGGATTAATGACCTTGATCGTCAGATCAATGAGCCTTCGTCATGAGTAACGTCTGGATCCGTATCGAAGGGGTTGCCGGGCGGATCACGCTGCAGCGACCTGATGCGCTGAATGCGATGACCTATGACATGTGCCGGGCGATTGAGGCGGCGCTGTACGGATGGCGCGACGATCCAGCGGTGACGCTCGTGATCTTCGATGCCGAAGGTGAGCGGGCCTTTTGCGCAGGTGGGGACATTGCAGATCTCTACGCCACCGGCCGGGCGGGCGATTTTGCCTACGGGCAGACCTTCTGGGCGGATGAGTACCGGCTGAATCACAAGATCTTCACTTATCCCAAGCCGGTCGTCAGCTTTCTGCAGGGCTTTACCATGGGCGGCGGGGTCGGCATCGGCTGTCACGGCTCTCACCGGATCGTGGGAGAAACCTCGCAAATTGCGATGCCCGAATGCGGGATCGGCCTTGTCCCAGATGTGGGCGGATCATTGATGCTCGCACTCGCCCCGGGGCGATTGGGAGAGTATCTGGGCACCACTGGCGCGCGGATGAATGCGGGCGATGCGATCTATGCGGGTTTTGCAGATCACTTCATCCCTCAACCGCAATGGTCTGATATCATTGCAGATCTTGTGAAGTCAGGCGATCCGGCCTGCATTGAGGTGGCAAGCAAGGCAGCACCTCGAGGGCCGGTACAGGCCGCGCAAGCAAAGATCGATGCGCATTTCGGGGGCGAGCGATTGAGCGACATCCTGAACAGCCTGATGCATGATGATAGTGCCTTCGCCGCCGAAACGCTTAAACTCTTGCGCAACGGCGCGCCCCTGTCGATAGCCTGCACGGTGGAAATGCTCCACCGGTTGCGGGGGCCTGCCGTGACGCTCGAACGGGCGCTGGATCTGGAATACCGCTTTACAGCGCGGTCAATGGAGCACGGGGATTTCCTGGAAGGGATCCGGGCGGCGATCATCGACAAGGACAGATCGCCGCTATGGCAATATGCCGATATGAACGTGCCAGGGCCAGCGGTCAGTCAGATGCTGATGCCACTTGGCAACCGTGCTTTGAAGTTTGGGGAGATGACATGAAAATCGGGTTTATTGGGCTGGGGAATATGGGCGCGCCGATGGCGGCCAATTTGGCCGCCGCTGGTCATGAAGTCCTGGGCTTTGACGTGGCTGGCACGCAAGCCCATGGCGTGGCGCAGGCGGCAAGCGGAACTGACGCCGCCCAAGTGGCGGATATTGTTATCACGATGCTGCCCAACGGGGCGATCTTGCGGGCTGTTGCACAAGACATCCTGCCTGCCATGCACAAGGGGGCAACGCTGGTCGATTGTTCGACCGTAGATGTGGAAAGCGCGCGCGCGGTCGCTGCGGACGCCGAAGCTGCAGGTCTCATGGCCGTTGATGCACCCGTCTCGGGCGGGATCGGCGGAGCCGCAGCAGGCACGCTGACCTTCATGGCGGGCGGAACTGAAGAGGCGTTTGCGACCGCCCTGCCCCTTTTCGAGATCATGGGTCAGAAGGCTGTCCACTGCGGGGATGCGGGCGCAGGACAGGCCGCAAAAATCTGCAACAACATGGTGCTGGGCGCCACGATGATCGCCACCTGCGAAGCCTTTGCGCTGGCCGACAAGCTGGGGCTCAACCGCCAAAAGATGTTTGACGTGGTCAGCACATCTTCGGGCTATTCCTGGAGTATGAACGCCTATTGTCCCGCCCCCGGCATTGGGCCGCAAAGCCCTGCGGACAATGACTATCAACCCGGTTTCGCAGCAGAGCTGATGCTAAAAGATCTGGGGCTCAGCCAGCAAGCCGCAGAGGCGGTCGATGCTGACACGCCAATGGGTCAAATGGCGCACAAGCTCTATCAGCAATTTGTCGAGAACGAAGACGGCAAGGGCCGGGATTTCAGCGCGATGCTGCCCCGCTTTCTGGAGCGCGGGCGAAGCTAAGCCCAAAGCCTTTTACGCGGCGGATTTCCGCCTATGCAAAGTTCAACCCACGATAGCTGCTCCGCAAGTCTTGTGGGGTGGCAACCGGCCCCCACCTTTACTGAAACACTCAGATTTAGGAGGGCATTATGCAAGACCAGAAACCCCGCGTCTTGAACCTCAACACGGTTGCGGATCGGTTGAAATCTGAAATCACGGTTACGGCACCCAGGTGGGTTTTTGCTGGGGCCGGGCTTTTGGCAATCGTGCTTCTGATAGCTGCGCTGGATTAAGCTGATGCGGCAGAAAACATGGATCGCCTGCCTGATCATCGCGGCCCCAAGTGCCGTTGTTGCAGGGTCAAACATCGCTGACCTTGTGAGCGACCAGCGCGCAACGGTCAGCGGGGTGGTCGATAGAGTCACCGATGAAGACACGTTCATCCTGAAAGATCACACCGGTTCGATCCCCGTCTATCTGGGTCCCAACCGCGTGCCGGTGACACAAGGGATGAATGTAACGGTGCACGGCATTGTGGACGACGACGTGCCGCGCGAGATTTACGCCAATCAGATAAACGACGATCAGGGCACAACCTTCGGACTGGATCTACGATACGAATAAATCTCTTGGTCCGCCCGCTGTGCCGGGTTAGGCCGTCGATCAACAGGCCACGGAGCCACTGATTTTCTTTGCCTGGACAGGGCAGTTCCGGCATAACGATGCATACCCACTACGAAAGGAACCAGAGACATGTTGGAAACCACTTCTGTTGTAGGTCTCTTCATACTCGCCTTTGCTGGTCTTGGCCTTCTGTGGCTTTGGCGCTCCGGCAACCCATAGCGTCGTCTGCTGAGCTCTGCTGATCAAGCGGGCCAAAGACCATTCCCACGGCAGTGCGCAACATTGACCGCCTCCGGCGGCGCTATCTTGTTTTGCCCTAGGGCGAGGGTCGCTATTCAGCGGCCACTTTCTTGGCGGCGAGCATGGGCTTCAGATAGCGACCGGTATGGCTGGCTTCAACCTCCGCCACAGCTTCGGGGGTGCCCGTGGCAACAACAGTCCCGCCCCCATCACCGCCTTCCGGGCCGATATCAATGATCCAATCCGCGGTCTTGACCACGTCGAGATTGTGCTCGATTACGATGACAGTATTGCCCTGATCCACCAATTCATGCAGCACTTCCAGGAGCTTACGCACGTCTTCGAAGTGCAGCCCCGTTGTCGGCTCGTCCAGGATATAGAGTGTGCGGCCGGTTGATCGCTTGCTGAGTTCCTTTGAGAGCTTTACGCGCTGCGCCTCACCACCCGACAGCGTCGTCGCCTGCTGGCCGACCTTAATATAGCCGAGACCCACTCGCATCAGCGCATCCATTTTTTCGCGGATGGACGGTACGGCCTGGAAGAATTCCTGCGCGTCCTCGACCGTCATGTCGAGCACGTCAGCGATGGACTTCCCTTTGAACTTGATTTCGAGCGTTTCGCGGTTGTAGCGCGCGCCTTTACAGGTTTCGCATTCAACATAGACGTCGGGCAGAAAGTGCATTTCGATCTTGATGACTCCGTCGCCCTGGCATGCCTCGCACCGCCCGCCCTTTACGTTGAAGCTAAAGCGTCCGGGCCTGTAGCCGCGCGCCTTTGCTTCGGGCATCCCGGCGAACCAGTCGCGGATCGGTGTGAAGGCGCCGGTATAGGTCGCGGGGTTGGATCGTGGCGTGCGTCCGATAGGGCGTTGGTCAATGTCTATGACCTTGTCGAGATGCTCTAGGCCCTTGATCGTTTCGCAGGGTGCTGGCGTCTGACGCGCCCCATTCAGGTGCATTGATGCGGTTTTGAACAATGTTTCAATCGTCAGAGTAGACTTGCCACCGCCCGACACTCCGGTCACGCAGACAAACTTGCCCAGAGGAAAATCGACCGTCACATCCTGGAGGTTGTTGCCACTTGCCTTGACGACGGTCAGCTTTTTGCCGCCCTTTTTGCCCTTGCGCCGCTCTGCTGGGACGGGGATTTCCCGAACCCCCGTCAGGTATTGCCCGGTTATAGACTTCTTGGATGAGGCGATTTTCTGGGGCGTCCCGTGGGCCACGACCTGCCCGCCATGCACCCCTGCCCCCGGTCCGATGTCGAAGACGTAGTCGGCCTCTCGAATGGCTTCCTCGTCATGTTCGACGACAATCACCGTGTTGCCCTGATCACGCAGGTTCTTCAGCGTCGCCAGAAGGCGGTCATTGTCACGCTGGTGTAGGCCGATGGAGGGTTCATCCAGCACGTAAAGTACGCCCGTCAAGCCCGAACCGATCTGGCTGGCCAGACGTATCCGTTGCGATTCCCCGCCCGAAAGCGTGCCGGAAGACCGCGAGAGCGTCAGGTATTCAAGGCCCACATTGTTCAAAAAGCCCAAGCGTTCGCGGATCTCCTTTAAGATCGCGCGGGCGATTTCGTTGTTTTGCTTGCTGAGATGGTTGGGGACGCCTTCGATCCAGTCGAGGGCCTCGCGGATCGACATTTCAACGACCTGCCCCACATGCAGCAACCTGTCAGGATCATCGGGGGGACCGATCTTGACGGCCAACGCCTCTGGGCGAAGACGGTAGCCGTCGCAGGTCTGGCACCGGCGGTTGTTCTGGTAGCGCTCGAATTCTTCGCGGATCCAGTTGCTGTCCGTCTCTCGGTACCGGCGCTCCATGTTGGGGATGACGCCTTCGAAGACCCGCGTGACCTCGTAGACCCGGCCACCTTCATCGTAGCGGAACTTGATCTCTTCATCGCCTGAGCCGTACAGGAAAACCTGTTGAACATAGGCGGGCAGATCTTTCCACTTGGTCGCCTGGTTGAACTCGTAATGCTTGGCGATGGCTTCAATGGTCTGCAGGAAGTACGGCGACTTACCCTTGCGCCACGGCGCCAGGGCCCCATCGCTGATCTTTAGGTTCTGGTCAGGAACGACGAGGCGTTCGTCAAAGAACAACTCCACTCCCAGACCGTCGCAATCGGGACAGGCTCCGAAGGGCGCGTTGAAACTGAAAAGCCGCGGCTCAATCTCGGGTATAGTGAAACCACTGACCGGGCAGGCAAACTTTTCGGAGAAGGTGATGCGTTCGGGTTCGTCTGACGCGGTTTCCAGGATCGCGATGCCGTCGGCCAGATCCAGCGCTGTTCGGAGAGAATCCGCCAGCCTTGTCTCAAGCCCCTCGCGGACGACAATGCGGTCAACCACAACGTCGATATCATGGCGGAATTTCTTGTCGAGCGTGGGCGGTTCGTCCAACTCGTAGAATTGCCCGTCGACTTTGACGCGCTGAAATCCTTGCTTGCGCAGTTCGAGGAATTCCTTGCGGTATTCGCCTTTCCGGTCGCGAATGATCGGAGCAAGCAGGTAGGCGCGGGTCCCTTCTTCCATGGTCATGATCCGGTCGACCATGTCTTGGACCTGCTGCGCCTCAATTGGCTTGCCGGTTTCGGGGGAGTAAGGTGTGCCAACCCGCGCGAACAGGAGGCGCATATAGTCGTAGATCTCGGTCACGGTGCCGACGGTAGAGCGTGGGTTTTTCGACGTCGTCTTCTGTTCGATGCTGATCGCCGGGGACAGGCCCGCGATATGGTCCACATCCGGCTTCTGCATCATGTCTAGAAACTGACGTGCATAGGCCGAGAGCGATTCCACATAGCGGCGCTGCCCTTCAGCGTAGATCGTATCAAAGGCCAGTGAAGACTTGCCTGAACCCGACAGCCCCGTGATCACCACCAGCTTGTCGCGGGGTATGTTCACGTCAATGGACTTGAGATTGTGCTCGCGTGCGCCGCGAACTTCGATGTTTTTCAGCTCGGCCATGCTCTGCCCCCGTTAACGGCTTAGACATAAGCCTCTGCCGAGGATTCTCCAATCGAAAAAAGAGAACATGGCATGAACATCTGTTTCCGCTGACAAGACCTGACAGCATGCGCCTGTCGTGAGGGCGATGTGCTGTTGCGTCAGCCACAATAACATCTGGTTAGCTTGCGCGGGCGGGTCGGATCTGACGGCGCAAGCCCATCCAAAGGTGCGATGCAAACCCCATCGCAAAAAGGATGATCGTGGTCCATATCATCGCTGGATAACCGCCAAAGCCGATCACTATGACCAGAAGCGGCGTGCCCAGCGTATTGCCCAGATTGCCCATCTGCGCCAGCGCTCCATTCGCCTTGGCCTGGTCAGCGGCATCTTCTGCCATTTGCGGAACAGCCGCAAACGTGGCCCCTTGCACCAGCCCAACGGAAGCCGCCCAGGCCAGGCATGCGAGCGGGCCGCCCGGTGTGATCAGCAGCCAGAGAAGCGACAGGATGACCATAACAAACCCAGCTTGCACCACTTGCACTGCTGTGAAACGCCGCAGTGCATAAACACCAAGTGTCAGGGAAACGGCGATGGAAACCAGCGGCATTGCAGCAAGAAGCAAAGCGCGGCTGTCTTCGGGTAGAAATGGCGGCAGTATCGTCAAAGTCGATAGAAAGCAGAAAGTGTAGAATAACCAACCCAAAGCAGGCGCGGCCAGATAAGGTGACCGATATATCGTGAGGTGATCGCGCAGAATGCCCGGTAGACTGATTGGCGCGGGCTGCACTGCATCCTCAAGCGGTCTGAGTGTCGCGCCCAGAATAAGTGCGGAGGCCGCCATCCAGAGGCCATGTGCCACAAACAACGCGGAAAGGCCCAGCCAATCCACAAGTGGCAGGCCCAAAAGAACCAAAAGGGCGTAGGCCACGCCAAAGAACGTCGCCCAAAGGGTCAGTGTGAAGCCGCGATGCCTGGGCGCGCTGAGCTGTGCGATGAGCGTGGGTGCGGCAACGACAATGGCAAGATGCGACAGACCCTCGACCGCGCGGGTCAGCAGCATGACGGATAGTGGCGGCAGGAACGCCTGGATGAAGGACACAAGTGCGCCTGCCCAAAGCGCCCAAAGAAGTGCCCGGCGATAACGGATGCGGGCAACAATCAGACCGGCCACGACGCCGAAGACAATCCCCACAAGGCCAACAAGCGAGACGACAAAGCCAATGCTTGATCCTGCATCCGGGTAGACCAGAGGGAGTTGATGGAAGATGACGCTGATCTTGCCGTATTGCGCTGCGGCGCCAAGCCCAGCCCCGGCCCAGAGCATGAGCACCAGAAAGAAAGGCGTGTGATGAGCAGACGACATGCGGAAGAGCTACGGGCAGGCGCAAACCGGCACAAGCCTTGATCCTGCATGGCTGACATGGCCAAAACGAGGGAGGCAAAAAAACAGCGGTCGCAAGACCGCTGTCTTTCGAATTCTTTGGCCTAGTAGATCAGGCGACTTTGCGACGACGCAGGAATGCGAAGGCAGCCAAACCTGCGATCAACAGAGGAGCACCCGCTGGAAGCGGAATTGGAGCAATTTCAGGATTTGTGTTTGCAATCCCGAACTCGCCACCAGTTGTGTTTGGCGCACCAAAGGCTGCTGTCAGAGCACCGGCAAGAAAACCGGCAAAATTCAGCTGAATGCCCGAGTCATCAATTGTGCCGAAATCAAACACAACCGCATTTGCGATTCCGTTGACATCGCTTGAGACTGTGCCTTCCCCCGTATCGATCAGGAAGTTTGTCAGCGAAATACTCGACGACGGGTCGGATGTGAGGAATATCTCAACACCACTACCTTCGTGCTCGATCATCGCAACGCCGTCTGTGACCGAACCACCCGTGATTGGGAAATCGACAACCAGATTGCCATCGACAACCTCGGCCGTCGCAGTACCGATAGTGCCAGCACTCAGCCCAAGACCGTCGAGATCGGCTGTCACTTCGACAGATGTCGTCCCGCCCGGAACGATATCGAGAGTTGCAGCAGCTGCGCTGACGGCCCCCCACGCTGTCACGGCCAAAACACCGGCCGCTACAAATAAACGTCTCATTAAAGTCTCCCGTGTATTACGACACACATACGCGTCCGTACTCATCTAGCTTTGTTTATGCGACAGTGACGCGACATGAAAGCCGTTCGCCGCAATTTCTTCAAGTATATGGCGAAAAGATGCCTAGAACATCTCCCTTACGTCTATCTTTGCCACAAAAAGCGGCAGGCTGCAAACATTTGTGATCGATGGCACAGACTTTTTCGCATTGATCAACAATTGCTCAGGCTATGAAAGTCCTTCATTTCGCTGAAAAAATCAATCAAGATCTGTGGGAATACATGTCATGGGTGTTCGCAGGCGTATGCAGCAACCTGAGGGTGCACAACCGTTAAGCAACCAGGCAAATACAGTCTTGTGGCAGGCAAGCACCCATCAGAGTTTGCACCCTCCTCCGGCGATCAAGCGGTGTTGGCGCTATCGGGGCTGGACAAGGTCTAACGCGAGTCGACTAGATCGTTTGCACGCAAGATCTTCTGGAAATCCAATAGGAATAAGCGCCCTTTACGCAAGGACGCGCATGGTCTTCATCGGGTCAGAAGTGGATCGCGCGATCATAAGCGTCGAGCACGCTTTCATGCATTATCTCGCTCAGCGTGGGATGCGGGAAGACGGTCTCCATCAAATCCTGCTCCGTTGTTTCAAGCTGCCGGCCGACCACATAACCCTGGATCAGTTCGGTGACCTCGGCACCGATCATGTGAGCCCCCAGAAGCTCTCCGGTCTTTGCGTCGAATACGGTTTTGATCATGCCTTCCTGCTCGCCCAAGGCGATGGCCTTGCCGTTGCCCATGAATGGGAAGTGCCCAACTTTGACGTCGTAGCCCAGTTCTTTGGCCTTAGCTTCTGAATAGCCGACGCTGGCCACTTGCGGATGGCAATAGGTGCAGCCCGCGATGCTCTCGGGTTTGACGGGGTGGACGTCGTTCTTGCCCGAAACAAGCTCTGCCACCATGACGCCTTCATGACTCGCCTTATGGGCGAGCCATGGGGCTCCGGCAATGTCACCTATCGCATAAAGCCCTTCGACACCAGTGCGGCAATACTCGTCCGTCACCACATGGCTGCGGTCGATCTTCACCCCGAGTTCCTCAAGCCCCAGCCCCTCGACGTTGCCAACAATTCCAACGGCCGAGATCACCGTGTCAAAGTCGTGCTTTTCGATCTTGCCACCCGTCTCAATATGGGCCGTCACCTTGTCTTTGGCGCGGTCAAGCTGTTTGACCATGGCCTTTTGCATGATCTTCATGCCTTGTTTTTCAAAGGATTTCTTGGCAAAGGCCGAGATTTCAGCGTCTTCCACAGGCAGAACACGGTCCATCACCTCGACTACGGTCGTATCGGCGCCGAGTGTGTTGTAGAAGCTCGCGAATTCAATGCCGATAGCACCCGACCCGATGACCAGCAGCTTTTTGGGCATCCGCACAGGCTTCAGCGCGTGCTTATACGTCCAGACCAGATCGCCATCAGCCTCAAGACCAGGCAATTCGCGCGCGCGCGCGCCAGTGGCGAGTATGATGCTTTTCGCGATCAACTCTTCGGTGCTCTTGTCCGTCTTGACCCTAACCTTGCCTTTGGCGGGGATCGTCGCTTCACCCATTATGGTGGTGACTTTGTTCTTCTTCAGTAGATGCGCCACCCCCCCGGAAAGCTGGCCTGCCACCTTGCGCGACCGGTCGACAACAGCGTCAAGATCATAGTCAATTCCGCTGGCCTTGAGGCCGAATTCCTTTGCGCGGTGCATGAGATGAAAGACCTCTGAAGACCGCAACATGGCTTTTGTGGGGATGCAGCCCCAGTTCAGGCAGATGCCGCCCAGATGCTCACGCTCAATGATGGCCGCGCTTAGGCCCAGCTGCGCCGCGCGGATAGCCGCTACATATCCGCCGGGGCCCGCCCCGATCACCACCACGTCAAAGCTTTTCGCTGCCATCGGAATGCCCTTCTCTGCGCTGCGTCAAAGATAGTTTAGCATTAAACCATCCCCGGCGCAGCGGCAATCCGCCTGACGCGCGACAATTCCGCTATGCGTTCAGACCAGGCAGCCCGTATCAGGCAGCCTTGTCGGCTTGAAGCGCCCGAACCACCGCACCGTAACCACCCTGCGCCAGAAACGCGACTTCCTGCTGTGTGCTTGCACGGCCCAGCGACTCGTTCCGGTGTGGAAAGCGTCCGAAGTCACGAATGACATCGCGATGTGCCCGCGCATGCAGCAGGTTGCTCGTACCCGTCTCCGGCATGCGTTCGCAGATCAGGCGCACACAGCGTTCCTGATCGCACAGGTTTTCCGAATGCATCAGCGGCAGATAGAAGAACTGCCGTGCCGGTTCGTCGACCCGCATGTCCCAACCCTTGTCGATGGCCGACTTGGCCACGGCGAGCGCAAAACGATCGCTTGAAAACGCCTTCGCCGTGCCACGGAACATATTGCGCGAGAACTGATCCGTCAAAATGATGTAAGCCAGCGCGCCGTTCGGATATGTCATCCAGAGCGAAAACCGCCCTTCGACAGCCCCATTCCACATCGCTTCAAACTGATCTGAAATATGATCATCAATGGTCTTGTCTTCTTTATACCACGTTTCCAGCCCGTGATCGTCAAGCCAGAATTTCAATACTCTATCGGGTCCCTTCATGGTCCCTTTCTCCTTCACTCATCAATCCCCCCAACGATGCCTGTAGGTTAACGTTAAGTCATAGATATGATTTCAGCGAGTAACGAAAAGCGACACACCTGACATATTAGGTCGCATTTTGCTCGTCCGCGTCCTGCTGATCGGTTTCGATGGCATATTCTTGCGCAATCTCCATACCGACAGCGGTGGTGGCCGCTGGGGTCAGCACGACGTAGCTGCCGGTCTCTTCTACCGCGACGGCATTGCGACGCGTGTTGCGGTAAGCCGCGTATCCGCCCAACGCGCCGAACAGCATCGCGATGAACATGAAAAAACCGGGTGGACCGATCTGATCCATCAGCCAGCCGGTGATCAGCGGTCCGGTGATCGCCCCAAGCCCGTTGATGAAAACAAGCCCGCCCGAGGCAGCGGCCATGTCGTCGTAGTCGAGAAAGTCATTCGTGTGCGCGATCAATAGCGAGTATAGCGGGTTCGACATGCCGCCCACGATGAAGGCTGCGACAAGCAGCATGGCGAAGTCATCGCCCATCAAGATGCCGAGGACGGCGCCGCAAATGCCGATCGTGGACACGCCGATCACAAGAATGCGGCGGCCCATCCGATCGGAAAGCCAGCCGATGGGATATTGAGTCAGGACGGCGCCCACAAAGAACAGCGCGACGAAGGTCGAGATCTGGCCGACGCTGAGACCCGCCAACGTGCCATAGACCGAAGACATGCCGAACTGCGCAGCGAATATACCCCCCAGAAGAAACATGCCGACGCAGCCCAGCGGGGACTGGCGTGCCAATCGCGGAAGGCTCATCGGCTTGGTGGTGTCGAAGGCTGGCGTTGGCGTAATCGACAGAAGGATCGGCGTGATGGCCAGGCTGACAAGAACTGATGGGATGACGAACAGCACATATCCCGACGGATCAGCGGCCAGCATCAGGCCCTGTGCCGCAACGATGCCAAGGGTCTGCACGATCATGTAGAGCGACAACGATTGCCCGCGGTTTTCGTTCGTTGACGCATTGTTGAGCCAGCTTTCCGCCGTCACGTAGACGGCGGAAAAGCAAAAGCCGATCAGGACACGGCCAAGTGTCCACACCCAAACCTGGGCAAAAGTGGGGTAGAGGATCAGAACGGCGGAGATGAGTGAAGCAAGGGCTGCAAAAACGCGCACATGGCCCACGCGGCGGATCATGCCGGGGGCCATCTGGCTGCCGCCGAGAAACCCTACGAAGTAAGCCGACATGACGATCGACATCTCGAACGTTCCGAAGCCCTCAATCTGGCCGCGCACGCCCAGCAAAGTGCCCTGCATGCCGTTGCCGATCATAAGAAGGCCCATGCCCAAAAGAAGCGCCCACGCGCTTTTGAGAACCTGGATCATTTTGGCCTCCTTATGATGTCTATTTGGTGCAGTGCCACGGGCGCGCTGGCGCTGTCGGTCTGGTCTGCGACATGAGGTATGTCGATTTCAGGCGCCAGTGCCATCGGGCAATAAAAGCGACGCATCGCCGTAGGAAAAAAACCGATAATCGTTGGCAATCGCGTGGTCGTAGATCTGCAGGATCCGGGCGCGCCCCATCAGGGCAGAGACCAGCATAATCAGGGTCGATTTCGGCAGGTGGAAATTGGTCATGAGACCGTCGGCCGCGCGAAACTCAAAGCCCGGATAGATAAAGATGTCGGTCATACCTTCCCAGGGGCCGATCGCACCATCGCGGGCGGCGGTCTCGATCAAGCGCAAGGCAGTTGTACCAACGGGGATGACGCGGCTTCCTTCAACCTTAGCACGGGCGATGGCCTCAGCGGCCGCGGCACCGATCTGGCCCCATTCGCCGTGCATCTTGTGGGTGGTCACATCGTCGACCTTCACAGGCAGGAAGGTTCCAGCGCCCACATGGAGGGTGACGAATGTCATCCCGACACCGCGGGCCTTAAGCGCACGGATCAGTGCGTCATCGAAATGAAGCGAGGCCGTCGGTGCGGCCACGGCCCCCTGATTGCGCGCCCAGATCGTCTGGTAGTCGGTCTTGTCCTGTTCATCGGCAGGGCGTTTGGCGGCAATATAAGGCGGCAGCGGCATGGCCCCGGCCGAGGCGAGGGCAACGTCAAAGTCGTCGCCTGTCAGATTGAAGCGCAAGACGCCCTGGCCGTCCGCCACGTCTTCCAGTGTGGCGCTGAGATCATCCGAGAACTGCACGACCTCGCCCATCTTCACCTTCTTTAGTGGCTTGATCAGAGAAGCCCATGTGCCATCGGCGCGAGGTTCCAGCATCGTGACTTCGATCCGCGCCTTGGTCAGACCTTGGGCACCTTGACGGGACCGCATGCCGCTCAGGCGTGCGGGAATGACCTTGGTGTCGTTGAGAACCAAAAGATCGCCGGGCCGGAGCCAATCTGGCAAATCCCGCACGATCTGATCGTGCAGTGTGCCGGGGCCCGCCACAAGCAGCTTGGCGGATGACCTTGGCCGCGCGGGCCGGGTCGCGATACGCCCCTCGGGCAAGTCAAAGTCAAAATCGCTGAGTTTCATAGCCCGGGCTTTAGACTGACTGTCAGCGGCCTTCAAACTCTTCGCGTTGGCGTCGGGGCCGTTGGTCGGGAACCAGCGCATTGCCGCCCTGAGGCGGGTTGTCTATGCGCGGCGGGGGCGCGCGGAAGAGGTCGCGGAACATGCCCGGCGTCAGCGCCGAAAGCGGGTTCACCGACACACGCGGCTCTGCTGCAGGACCGGCCATGCGGTAGTTGAATCCGATCAGACCTTCACCCGGGCGGGTGAAGATGCTGCCGAGGCCATTAAGGAAGTAGACCGGCGAGATGACACCCTGCATATCGAGCGCCTTGTCAGCGACGAGATAGGTGCCATCCATCGAAAGCCCCATCGACGGTCCGGTCGCGCTCGCCCCCGTCAGGATGACGGTCGAGGGGGTCAGGCGGAAGTTGGCGGTCACGTCGGAAAAGACGATCCCGTCGCCGCTCAACTGCTCTAAAAGGCCGACAATGCTGATCGCGGACAACAGATCAGCCATGGCAGGCGCATCCTTCACCCGCGTGTTGCTGACACGCAGGGTGCCGTCAAAGCTACCGCTTTCACCAGAGGGCAGAAGGGTCAGCACCAGGTTCCCCCCTCGCGCCTGCCGCAGAAGACCGGCTGCGGCAAAAACCCCGCCTGCATCCGATGAGGTAAGGCGCAAGGCGCTCCGACCATCGCGGGGAACAAGCTGGCCTGTCACCTCTGCGCCGCCATTGACGCGGGCAGTGAATGTCCCCTCCATCCCCTCGCGGCGGCTGACGAACGTACCGTTCACGCCCGTCAGGGCAATTGTGTCGTTGATCTGGAGCCGGTCGAGTGACATGCGAATGGGAGTCACCGCACCCCCCGATCCGCCACCGCCGCCCGATTGGCCGAAACTGGCCCTTCGCATATCAAGCGTACCGCCGCGCAGAACGATCTCGGGCGGTTGGCCGCGACCGCGCCCGACCAGATCTACGGGTCCGTTAAGCCAATCGCCCAGAGAGACCTGATCAAAGCGGGCGCGAGACAGACCGCCGCCCTCGTTCAAAGTGACGCGGCCCGTTGCAGAGAGACCGGCAGCATTCAGCGAAAGACGCGAAACCTCGGGCGTGGGGCCAAGCGTGCCCGCGACCTCCAATTCCCCGCTACTGCCCCTACCCTTGAACCAGCCCATCTGCGGGATGGAAACGCCAAGGCCCTGCATGTCGGAACTCAGGGTGAATTCCGGCGGACCGCCCGGCGGCAGCGTAACGTTCAACTTGCCTTGCGCCTCGCCCTGAAGGGCACCGTTGGGCAGTCCCAAATCGAAACGGTCGGCGGCAATCGGGGACAGGCTGACAAGGCCTTCAACCCGACTGGAAGTTGGACCAGGCCTGATCGGACTGCTCCAGGTGGCTTGGAATGGGACACCGTCCAAGGTGCCTTCTCCTCCGATGGCGACAAGATCCTCGTTGACGTTCAGGCCAAACTCCGACGCGCGCAGGCTGCGGCCTTCGATCAATTTGGTGCTGCTGACATTCATCAGGCGGCCCGTAGCGTCATATTCCAGATCCGCGACGGTCACCCCCCTGCGCAGCGGCAAGGACAATGCGCCTTCAACCCGCATGGCGCCGTCGGCCAAATCAACCGGCAGATTGGCCTTGGACATGACCGAAAGTGGCGGCATGTCGAGAAGCGAGAGAGCCGAGGTCACAGTGCCCCGCGCCACGATACGGGCCACGCCGGGCGGGCCGCCTTTGACGGTGACATCCGGGATGATGAATGACGAACCTGCCGCCGAAATCGGGCCCCCGGTGGGTGGCGTGACCTGCCCACGATCGACCGAGATCACGAAGCGGTTTCGCAGAAGGTTTGCATGCCCGCTGGCCCCAGTGATCGGGGGAAGCGTCCGTGCATAACGCACATCTGCATCCGCATAGTCGAAACTGAGATAGGCCTGCGGTTCGCCCGCAAGATCGCTGCGCAAAGATACGTCGACATCACTGAGATGGGCCTTCAGAAGGTTCCGGGAAAGCCAGTCTCGGGTGCGCGGGACAAGACCAGGCGGCCAAAGTGTCAAGACACGCTCGGCGCTGATCCCGTCCATTTGCGCGTCAAGGCCGTAGTCCCAACCCGACTCTGCAGCGACCAGATGACCGCTGAGCGCGAGGGACTGCCCTTTGTCCTGCAGAAGGCCTTGTCCCAGTTCGAAACGGAAAGGCGACGGCGTCAGGCGGAAATCCATCTGCAGACCGTCGATAATTACGGGTTCAGGATAAAGCTCTGCCGGATCAAACTGAAGGCCCGATATGGTGAACTGGCCAACAAGATCGGTAAGTTGTCCGGCCTCCAGCCCGTTGAGAAAGGCCTGCCCTTCCGCTCGGCCAGCGAACCATTTGCTGTCGATGGAAAGTTCGTCGAATGTGATGGACTGGGCAACGGGGTCATACGTGAAGTAGCTGCGCGCGCCATTGAACGGAATAGGCCGGGTCGCGTCGGTGGGCTGCACCACGCCCTGCCTTATGGTCAACGTTGCGTTCAGTTCCTGCACCGTTCCATCGTCCGAAACACCGCTGCGCAGGGCTCCGGAAATCGGCGCACGCAGGATGTCCAGCCAGGCAAAGGCGGGGCCTTGCGCAGCAATGTCACCTGCCGAGACATCGGTGAAATTGACGCCGAATTCGGCAGCAGAATCACCCAGAACGGTCTCGTAAGTGGCTTCCAGTGTGGCCACGCCCGTGCCACCGCTGAGCAGCGCCAAATCGGCGGCCATCTGCAGATCGTTCCCCTCGCGTGTCATGCGAACCCGCCCACCATCGACGGTCCAGCCCCGCTCCGTGCGTAAATCCTCATAGCGCAGGGTGAGGCCCTGAAGCTCTGCCTCGACAAGATCGGCCAGAGCCCGGCGGGCCAGAAGACGGTCAACCTGCTTGATCAGATCCGGCACGCTGGCCGCCCGACGCAATGGCGCGGCCGCCTCACCTTCCGCAGTGAGGTTGAAGCTGCCATCAGCCGCGCGTTGCAATTTGGCTGAAACGCCTGTGATCCAAACGTGGCTGGGCCGGAGGCGCCCTGCAATCAGACGCTCCAGCGACAGGCGCGCCTCGACCGAGGCGAAGGATACGATCCGACGGCCATCTGGACCGAAGATCTCCATGTCGTTGAAGCGGATGCGCGGGTAGAAGCGATCGCGGAAGACGAATTCAAGCTGATCGAATTGCAGCCGACCACCTGCCAAGTGCTTGGTCGCTCGGTCCTCGATCTCGGCCTGAACACTTTGCGGCAAGGTCACAGGGCGCCCGGCCATCAGATAGATAAACGCGCCGATCAGCAGGGCAAGCGATAGGGAGATCGAGATGCTGGCCACGCGTCGACATATACGAAGCCAGCGGCCGCGGCGTTTGGGGGGCAGCGCCGCATCGGCCTCGGGATTGTTTGAAGGAGGGCTGGTCATGCCTTTAAATTCGCGCCCCCGGTTCTATCATCGGAAGCAACTGAAACTGACAGACCTGGAAGGCCGATCATGCTTGACATCTCGACACCTGCGCCCGATTTCACATTGCCCCAAGCGGGGGGCGATGAAGTAACCTTGTCCGCCCTCCAGGGCAGCCCGGTCGTTCTTTATTTTTACCCGCGCGATGATACACCAGGCTGCACCAAAGAAGCTATTGCTTTTTCGGAGCATCTTGACGCTTTCGCGGCGGCTGGCGCAAAAGTGTTCGGCATCTCTAAGGACAGCGTGGCGAGCCATGAGAAATTCACCAAGAAGAAAGAGCTGAGCGTGCCGCTTTTGTCGGATGAGAACGCCTCGGTCTGCGAAGACTACGGCGTCTGGGTCGAGAAGAACATGTATGGCAAAAAGTACATGGGCATCGAGCGCGCCACCTTTCTCATCGGTGCCGATGGCACCATCGCCGAGATCTGGCGCAAGGTGAAAGTGCCGGGCCATGCGGAAAAGGTGCTTGAGGCGGCGAAGGCGCTTTGATCCCGCTGGCAGCGATGGCGGACGCGGTGCTGCGCTGCGCCGACGGACGTGAGAAAACCCGCCTGTCCCGCGGCTTTGCTGCAGAATGGCAGGCGGCGCGGGCCAACGGCAAAAAACCCGAGATCGGGCACGCCAACCCGCCCCGCCATCCCGCCCGTCCGGTTGCACCTGAATTGTTGAGCCCGCGGGATGTCCCAAAGCGCAAGCCCGGATCGCCGCAGGGTCGTGTCGCGCTCTTGCATGCGGTTGCGCATATCGAATTGAACGCGGTCGATCTGCACTGGGACATCATTGCGCGCTTCACGCATGTGCCAATGCCGATGGGCTTTTACGACGACTGGGTGAAAGCGGCGGATGAGGAATCCAAACACTTCAACCTGATGTGCGATTGCCTGGGAGAACTGGACAGCTCATATGGCGCCCTGCCCGCCCACGCCGGAATGTGGCGCGCCGCCGAAGATACGGCAGAGGATCTGATGGGACGACTGGCCGTGGTGCCGATGGTGCTTGAAGCGCGCGGGCTTGATGTCACACCGAACATGATCGAAGTCTTCCGCAAGGCTGATGCCGACAATGCTGTGTCGGCTCTCGAAACGATATACGCCGAAGAGGTCGCGCATGTGGCCTATGGATCGAAATGGTTTCATTTTCTCTGCGGTCGGGAAGACGCGGATCCGAAAGAGGTTTTTCACACGCTTGTCCAAAAATACTTCAAAGGCCCGCTCAAACCGCCTTTCAATGAGGAAAAACGGGCCGAGGCAGGCCTGCCCCCGGATTTCTACTGGCCCCTCGCGGTTTCTCAGTGACGCAAGGTCGTAACCAGCGAACCGGCAGGGTTGCATTGACATCACCCCACAACCCTTTGAGATCGGCGGATTTTTGCCACTTAGTGCAACATTTGCACGGGAAACGTGTAGGCAGGGCAATCAGGGTTGCCCGAAAGATACACGACGTCTATCCCATCTGCCGAAGGCGCCGAGGGGATGCGAGCGCCGTTTTTGAGGCAGCAAAAGGGTAGTATCTGTGCGGACACTCCTCGCGATCAGACTGAATGCCGCGCTTGAACGGGTCTTTCCCGAACGACGCGTTTTCCTGAAATCCGAGGAAGATACGCGGTTTATCCGGCTCAAACCCGCAACGCAGGCTGTTGCCCTGGCCGGCGGAAGCCTTGTGGTCGCCTGGGCCATTATGGCGACCGCGATCCTGCTGATGGACTCCATAGGCTCAGGCAATTTTCGCGAACAGGTCAGGCGGGATCAGGCGACCTACACCGCCCGATTGAACGATTTATCCGCACAAAGAGATACCCGTGCCGAAGAAGCGCTGGCTGCTCAAGAGAGGTTCAACGCGGCGCTTGCGCAGATTTCCGCCATGCAATCGCAATTGCTTGCATCAGAGAATCGCCGTCGTGAACTTGAGACCGGGATCGAAGTTATACAAACGACTTTGCGTGGCACGATGAAAGCGCGGCAGACCGCCCAGGAACAGGTGGCTGCCCTTCAAAGCCAGGTCGAGGATGGCGGTGCAGCCCCGACGCTGGCGGATGGTGATGGCCCCGCCCCGATGGATTTCGTCGCCGAAGCACTGGCCCGGACCGCGGCCGAGCGCGACAAGATCATCGAAGACGCACAGGATGCGCTGATCGAAGCCGACGAGCTAAAGATCGAATTGGCGCTTCTGCGTGATCAGAACGATCAGATCTTTCGCCAGTTGGAAGAAGCGATGACTGTTTCGGTCAAACCGCTGGACAAGATGTTTACCGCCGCAGGTATGGACCCCGACCGGATAATCGATCAGGTGCGCCGTGGCTATTCCGGCCAGGGTGGTCCTCTCACGCCGCTGTCATTCTCAACCCGCGGGGAAGAGCCGACGCCTGACACGATGCGCGCCAACCGAATCCTGAATGAGATGGACAAGCTGAACCTCTACCGCATCGCGGCGGAAAAAGCGCCGTTTGCCACGCCTGTCAAAAATGCCTTCCGCTTTACCAGCGGCTACGGCCTTCGGCGTGATCCGAAAACGGGCGGACGCCGGATGCACAACGGCGTCGATTTCGCCGCAGCGCATGGCACACCGCTTTATGCAACAGGTGATGGCGTTGTGACATTTGCTGGCTGGCAGTCCGGCTATGGGCGCCTTGTCAAGATCCAGCATGAATTTGGGATAGAGACACGCTTTGCGCATCTTTCAGCGATCAATGTTAAAGTTGGTCAAAGGGTCTCGCGCGGGGATCGGATCGGTGATATGGGGGCATCTGGAAGGGTGACAGGTGTGCATCTTCACTACGAAGTGCGCATCGGCGGCCAGCCCGTAAACCCCATGATCTACATCAAGGCAGGAAACGATGTTTTCTAAAAGCAAAGTCAACGAACCCGGCGCAACACCCGCCGAAGCTCCAAAGCCGGAAGCCAAAGATGCCGCTGGAGCGGCCCCGGCTACGGCTGCAAAATCCGCCCCTCCAAAGGCAAAACCGCCCGCCTCTGTCATCTCGGCAGACCTGCATATCACTGGCAACGTCAAGACAACAGGCGACATCCAGGTTGAAGGCACGGTCGAAGGTGACATCCGCGCGCATCTGCTGACAGTCGGTGACACTGCCACGATCAAAGGCGAGGTGACTGCGGACGACGTCGTCGTGAATGGCCGCATCGTGGGCCGTGTGCGCGGGTTGAAAGTCAGACTGACATCGACCGCACGCGTCGAAGGCGACATCATCCACAAGACCATCGCCATCGAATCCGGCGCCCATTTCGAAGGTTCGGTTCAGCGTCAGGACGATCCGCTGAATGCGGGTGCCAAGGGCGCAGCGCCAGCGGCCACAGCCAAGGTAAGCTCGAACGGCTAAGGTCTTTTTGACATGACGGATGTACGGGCGCCGGGCACCAACGCGGCGCCCGTCTTTCGTGAGGGGTTCTGCGCGCCGGCCGCGCGTCCCTTCATTCTAGCGTCGGCCATCCTTGCCTCTGCATTGGGCTTTATCGACGGGACCGTGGTGTCCATCGCACTGCCCGCCATACGGGCCAGCCTGGGCGCGGATCTGCTGCAGGCGCAATGGATCCACAACGCCTACATGCTGACTATCTCGGCTCTGATCCTGATCGGTGGCGCAATCGGCGACAGGCTGGGGCTGGCGCGGGTCTTTGCCGCCGGGATCGGCCTTTTTGTGGGGGCGTCCCTGCTATGCGCGATAGCCTCGAGCCCGCTTTTTTTGATCCTTGCCCGCGCCTTTCAGGGTGTTGGCGCCGCCATCATGGTGCCGGGGTCACTGGCCATCATTGCGCGGGCCTATCCACGCGAAGAACGCGGGCGAGCGATTGGCATCTGGGCGGCAGCCTCCGCCATCACGACCGCTCTTGGACCGATCATCGGCGGATTGGCTCTGTCTTTGGGCGGGCCCGAGATGTGGCGCTGGATCTTCGCGATCAATCTGCCGCTCGGGGCGCTTGCGATCTGGCTTCTGCTCAGCCGCGTGGGGCTTGATCCATCGAATTCCGACCGCCAGCTGGACGTACCAGGAGCGGTCCTCGCCACGCTCGGATTGCTGGCGCTGGCGTGGGGGCTGACACAGCTGGAGCATGGGGAGGGGGCCACCCTCTGGATCGCAACCGGAGCGGTGATACTGCTGGTTTTCCTTTGGGTCGAGGCGCGTGCACCGCAGCCGATGATGCCGCTGTCTCTCTTTGCCTCACGCACCTTTTCGGGGGCAAATACTCTGGCCTTCACGCTCTATAGCGCCCTTGGCATCATGTTTTTTTTCATGCCAATGACCTTCATCGCGGGGTGGGGCGTTACAGAGATTGAGGCGAGCGCGGCCTTCGCCCCCTTATCGGTCTTCCTGTCGCTTTTGTCCTCTCGCGCGGGTGCTTTAGCGGATCGGATCGGTCCGAAACCGCTGCTGATCGTGGGGCCCATCATCGTCGGCGTCGGCTATGGACTGATAGGGTTGCTTGCGCCGCAACAGAATTTCTGGGGCCACATGGTGCCCGCTATGTGCCTCGTCGGCCTTGGCATGTCGGCGGTCGTCGCCCCCTTGTCAACGTCGGTGATGGGCGCCGTAGAGGACGCGCAATCCGGCATCGCGTCAGGTATCAACAATGCAGTGACGCGGATGGCTGGCCTGATCTCAGTCGCAGCGGTCGGGGGCATCGTCGCGACGGTGTATGCGGCGTCGGGCGGAACGGAAAGCTTCGGTTTGGAGAGCGATGCACCGGGTCATGCCGCAGCCATGACGACCGCCTTTCAGACCTTGGCCTACATCGCTGGAAGTCTTTGTTGGTTAAGCGCCGTCGTGGCTGCGATGTTCATCGATGTGCCTCAGAAAGCGCAAATCGACAGCACGTGATGGAAGGGCATTTGGTTCGCGCCCACACGACATTTTGCATCGGTAACGGCACCCGTCATAGACTTCCTCTCGTCACAATGAGGTTGGAGGTCTAGGTTACCCCTACCGGGCAGCAGTAAAGGATGCGGGTGATGGACAGCAGCACATCAAGAAAAACGCTTTTGCTGACCGGCGCGAGCCGTGGGATCGGCCATGCAACCGTGAAAACCTTCGCGCGCGAAGGCTGGCGGGTCATTTCGTGTTCGCGGCAGGCGTTTTCGGCGGATTGCCCCTGGCCCAGCGGCGAAGAAGATCACATGCAAGTGGATCTCGCTGATCCCAAGCAGACGATCGAAGCGATCGAGACGATCAAGTCCCGACTGAAGGACGGTAAACTTCATGCGCTGGTCAACAATGCAGGTGTCTCGCCGAAGGATGAGAATGGCGGGCGCCTCAATACGCTCGACACCGATCTGGGCACCTGGGGACGCGTCTTTCATGTGAATTTCTTTGCCTCTGTCGTTCTGGCGCGTGGTCTGAAGGAGGAATTGGCGACGGCAAAGGGATCCGTGGTCAATGTCACGTCCATTGCAGGTGCGCGGGTGCATCCTTTTGCCGGTGCCGCCTATGCGACCTCAAAGGCGGCTCTTGCCGCGCTCACCCGCGAGATGGCACATGATTTCGGCCCTCTTGGCGTGCGTGTGAACGCGATTGCACCGGGCGAGGTTGAAACAAGCATACTGAGTGAAGGGACCGACAAGATCGTCGCAGGCCTGCCTATGCGGCGGCTCGGCCAGCCCGAAGAAGTAGCCGCAGCGATCTATTTTCTGTGCTCTGAGGCAAGTTCCTATGTGTCGGGCGCCGAGATTGAGGTGAACGGCGCCCAGCACGTTTAATCGGTGACGCGCACCGTCTGCATCACATCCGGGTTGTCTGTGACAGACCCGTTGGGGCCAGCGCCCCGTTTGATCGCATCCAGCACTTCCAGCCCTTCGGTCACCCGACCAATGACGGTGTATTCGCCATTCAAGAAGTAGCCTTCGTCAAACATTATGAAGAACTGGCTGTTGCCGCTGTCGGGGCTTTGCGCACGCGCCATGCCCACAACACCGCGGTCAAATGGGACATCCGAAAACTCGGCCTTGAGGTTCGGCTTGTCGGAACTGCCGGTCCCTGCCCGACCGGTATCGCCACCCGCTTTGCCGAATTGCACATCGCCGGTCTGCGCCATGAAGCCGTCGATCACGCGGTGGAAGATCACGTTGTTGTAGGCGCCCTCAGACGCAAGCTCCGTGATACGCGCAACATGGCCCGGAGCCACATCTTCCAGGAGATCGATCTTGATCGTTCCGTTTGCATCGCCCGCCACGTCGATCTCGATCCCTGTTGCGGCGGCAGGACCCGCCGCAACAAAAAGTGCAAGTATGGCGGCACTACGCATCTGCGGCCACCTTAACGCTGACCATCCGGTCGGGGTTCATGGGGGGCTCGCCGCGCATGATTGCGTCAACATGCTCCATCCCTTCGAGCACCTGACCATAGACTGTATATTGGCCGTTCAGGAAATGGTTGTCCTTGAAGTTGATGAAGAACTGGCTGTTTGCAGAGTCGGGATTGGCCGAACGGGCAGCCCCCAACGTGCCGCGATCGTGCGGCATCTTGGAAAACTCTGCAGGCACGTCCGGCATGTCCGATCCGCCGGTGCCCGCCAACCGAATATTGAAGCCGTCCTCCATATCGCCATGTTCCACATCGCCGGTCTGCGCCATAAACCCGTCGATCACCCGGTGGAAACAGACGTTGTCGTATTGACCGGCGCGCGCGAGCTCTTTCATACGCTCGGCATGCTGAGGGGCGATGTTCGGCCACAGCTCAATCACGACAGTGCCGTCCTTTAGCTCCATGAGGATCGTATTTTCGGGGTCTTTGATATCGGCCATGCAGCGCTCCTGTCAGATGTTAGCCCCTACCTAGGCCGATGCACGCGCAGGGACAAGTCGACCATTGACCTATCCCGCCCAAGCGGCAAAAGAGCGTTGAAATCAGGATCGGAGACCGCGTCATGGGCTGGAAAACACTCGATGATATGAACCTAGCAGGCAAGCGTGTGCTGGTGCGGGTGGACATCAATGTACCCATCGAAGGTGACCGCGTTACGGACACGACACGGATCGATCGGATTGTGCCGACGATCAAGGACATCGTCGCAGCGGGCGGCACACCGATCCTGCTGGCCCATTTTGGGCGGCCCAAAGGCCAAGTGGTAGCCGAAATGTCACTGCGCGTCACGCTGCCCGCACTTGAAGCAGCCCTCGGGACAGAGGTGCATTTTGTCGAACGGCCCGACCCGGAGGAGTTGGCGGCATTGCCAGCGGGCACGGTTGTTTTGGTGGAGAATACGCGCTTTTCCCCCATGGAAGAGGCCAATGATCCCGCGATGGCGCAATTTCTCGCCTCGCTGGGGGACATCTTCTGCAACGATGCCTTTTCAGCAGCGCATCGGGCACATGCCTCGACCACAGGCGTTGCGGAATTGCTGCCCAACTGCGCGGGCCGCCTAATGCAGGCCGAACTCAGCGCACTTGAAGCCGCTCTTTCGAGTCCAGAGCGGCCCGTCGGTGCGGTCGTTGGCGGAGCAAAGGTTTCGACGAAGATCGACCTTTTGCAGAACCTCGTCGGCAAGCTTGATGTGCTGATCATCGGGGGCGGTATGGCCAACACGTTTTTGGGGGCAATGGGTGCCTCGCTTGGCAAGTCACTGCGCGAGGAAGATCTCTATAGCAAAGCGCGGGAGATTCTCAAAGCGGCAGAGGATGCGGCGTGTCGGGTGATCCTTCCCCAGGATGGCCGCGTCGCGCGGGTGTTCGAGGCCGGAGCGGCCTATAACGTTTTGCCATTGGATAAAGCCACAGCATTGGACGCCGATCAGATGGTGCTGGATGCAGGCGACACCGCGGTCCAGAGGGTGGCCGAAGCGATCGAAGGGCTGAAGACACTGATATGGAACGGACCACTCGGCGCATTTGAAATTCCGCCCTTCGACATGGCAACGAAAGCTGCGGCCAGAGTCGCGGCAGAGCGGACGAAGACCGGTGACCTTATCACGGTGGCCGGCGGCGGTGATACGGTTGCCGCGCTGCATCAGGCAGGCGTTGCCCAAGACTTCACCTACATCTCAACCGCTGGCGGAGCGTTCCTGGAATGGATGGAGGGTAAGACGCTGCCGGGCGTTGCGGCATTGTCCGCCTAAGAGCGGCAGCCTATCATCGGTGTTGGGGAGGGAGCGCAACATGAATACGTTTACACTCATCACAGGGGCCTCCGAAGGGTTAGGTGTCGAATTCGCCAAACAAGCCGCCCGCGAAAAGCGCGGCCTTATCATCGCGGCTCGGTCAGAGGACAAGCTGAACGACATTGCATATGAATTGCGGGGCTTGGGCGTCGAGGTCGTGGTCATCCCGGCGGATCTGAACACCCTTGAAGGGGTAGAAGACCTCTGGGGCCGGGCGACAGAAGGGAGGGTCGTCGACGTGCTGGTCAACAATGCGGGGCTAGGCTTTAGCGGGTCCTTCGCCGATCCGGAAGGATGGGAGCGAGAGCTGAGTTCGATCAACGTAAATATGCTGGCCGTGACGCGTCTGATGAAGCTGGCCATTCTCCATATGAAAGAGCACGGCAAGGGACGGATCCTCAACATCGCGTCGACCGCCGCGTTCATGCCGGGCCCCAACATGGCCGTTTATCACGCGACCAAGGCATACGTGCTATCCTTGTCAGAAGCCGTCGCAGAGGAATTGCGTGATACCAAGATTACCGTGACGGCGATCTGTCCGGGGGCAACAAAGACCAACTTCCATAACCAAGCCGACATGCATGATGTGCGACTGCTTAAAATGGCCAAGCCGGCCAAAGCCTCAGAGGTTGCGGAACTTGGCTGGTTGCAATCGCGCATTGGCAAACGGATTGTGGTGCCTGGGGCAATCAACAATGTCTTTGCGTTATCTAACCGTTTCCTGCCACGTGGTGTGACTACGCGAATTGCAGCGCAGCTGATGGGCAAAAACTGATCCTCCCCGCATTTGGGGGATTCACACAACGAATCGCCTGTGTCATAGTCATGTTGATCGCCCAATAAGAGGCGGCAAGAGGCAGAGACATGACACGCGCAGCGCGCCCCGCCCTGGGGCAATTCCTGTTCTTTATCGTAGCCTTCGCGCTTGGCATTTACTTCATGTTTGCCGCCGTACAAGGTGATTTCGGTGTATTCCGCCGGGCCGAGATCGAAGCAGAAAAGCGGATCTTGTCTGAACAGCTTTTGCAGGTGCAGGAAGAGGTCGCGCGGATGGAAAACCTGACGCGGCGCCTGTCGGACGGATATCTGGATCTCGATCTTCTTGACGAACAGGCAAGGTCTGTTCTGGGCATGATCCGGGCCGATGAGATCGTCATTCGCTAGGCCCAAGGTATCGTTTCAAACTTTTTCCTTACGATAAGGACCCGAATCCGATAACTAATAGTTTAACGCTAAACTATTCTTTCGGAGGAGGTGCTATGGCGGCGCGCAAGACGACGAAAAAGCCAAACGTGTCAGCCGAGGAGCTAAAGGAACACTACCGAAACATGCTTCTGATCCGCCGGTTTGAGGAAAAGGCGGGACAGCTCTATGGCATGGGACTGATTGGTGGCTTCTGTCACCTCTACATCGGGCAAGAGGCGGTGGTTGTTGGTCTGGAAGCGGCCGCCGAGGAAGGTGACAAGCGCATCACATCCTATCGCGATCACGGTCACATGCTGGCGTGCGGAATGGATCCCAACGGCGTCATGGCAGAACTGACCGGTCGCGAAGGGGGCTATTCCAAAGGCAAGGGCGGCTCCATGCACATGTTCTCGAAGGAAAAGCACTTTTATGGCGGGCACGGGATCGTGGCTGCGCAGGTGCCGCTCGGCGCGGGGCTCGCCTTTGCTGACAAATACAACGGCAATGACCGCGTGACCTTTATCTATTTCGGGGATGGTGCAGCGAACCAGGGCCAGGTCTATGAGACCTACAACATGGCTGAGCTGTGGATGCTGCCCGCGGTCTTCGTGATCGAAAACAACCAATACGCAATGGGCACATCGACCAAGCGGTCGACCATGTCGCCCAGCTATTGGGAACGCGGCGCGGCTTACGGGATCCCGGGCGAAGAGGTCGACGGGATGGACGTGCTGGCCGTGAAAGAAGCCGGCGAAAAAGCCGTGGCGCACTGCCGGGCGGGCAAAGGACCCTACATCCTGGAGATCAAGACCTATCGCTATCGCGGGCATTCCATGTCGGACCCGGCCAAGTACAGGACGCGGGAAGAAGTACAAAAGATGCGCGATGAACGTGACCCGATCGAAGCGGTCCGCTCAATGCTGCTGACGGGCAAACATGCTACCGAAGATGACCTCAAGGCTATCGACAAAGAGATAAAGGATATCGTCAATAAGTCGGCGGATTTCGCAAAAGAAAGCCCGGAACCTGCCTTGGAAGAATTGTGGACAGATATCTACGCCGACGAACTGACGCAGGAGGCGCCATAATGCTGCGCAAGTCGGGGCTGATCGCGCTTGTGTTTTCTGGTTTGGCGCTGCCTTTGCACGCGCAGAGTGTTGACGCGACCGTGGCGCAGATGAAGGTCGCACTTGATTGGTCGGGCCAGGCCCGGACCAACCGGGATGGACTTTATTCGGTCAGGCTGGAGCCCGATGGCTGTAACTTTCGGCTCAGCGTTCTGGGTGCCAGGGATGGCAGCAAATTTGCAGGCAAGCTGGGGGTTCGGTTTCGCGATCTCGATCCGGGTTCGCTGAAGTTCCGTCGCCACCGCGATGGCATCTCAATGCGGATCGAAACGAAAAATGAGCGCGAGACGGTCAATGTCGTTGGCAAAGTCGAGGGCGGGTCACAACTCCGCGTCGTCCGGAAAGATGTCCGCCGCAGGCCGGAAACAGGGAAGTGCGACGCGAGAAGCTGCACGATCACAGAACTGAAGGACGCGATCCCCAGCACCTATATCGGTCCCAAATCAACGACGACACAAAGAACCATCGCCCAGGCCTTCCAAACACTGGAACGGCTTTGTCGGCGCGGCGGGTAAGACGAGAGGACATTCCATGGCAACCGAAATTCTCATGCCCGCGCTTTCACCAACGATGGAGGAAGGCACGCTTGCAAAATGGCTGGTGAAAGAAGGAGATACGGTCGCGTCCGGTGACATCCTGGCCGAGATCGAAACAGACAAGGCAACGATGGAGTTCGAGGCGGTAGACGAAGGCATCATCGGAAAGATTATGGTCGCCGAGGGCAGCGAGGGTGTGAAGGTCAACACACCGATTGCCGTGCTTCTGGAAGAAGGCGAAGACGCCCACTCGGTGCCAGAGAGCGCTCCGCCCCCCGTGGCAGAGGTAAAGACGCAATCATCGCAGGATGTACCAGCGGCAACGATGGACCATCCCGCCCCCAAAGCGCCCATGGTCGATGATAGTCCGGACTGGCCCGCAGATGCGACAATGAAACCACAGACTGTCCGCGAAGCACTGCGCGATGCAATGGCAGAAGAAATGCGCCGCGAAGACGGGGTGTTCCTAATGGGTGAGGAAGTCGCCGAATATCAGGGGGCTTACAAGGTCAGCCAGGGGCTTCTGGATGAATTTGGCGAACGGCGGGTGATCGACACCCCCATCACCGAACACGGCTTTGCAGGAATTGGCGTCGGTGCGGCCATGGCAGGTCTGCGCCCGATCGTGGAATTCATGACCTTCAACTTCGCCATGCAGGCGATTGACCAGATCATCAACTCTGCCGCCAAGACGTTGTACATGTCAGGGGGCCAGATGGGCTGCCCCATCGTTTTCCGGGGGCCGAATGGGGCGGCTGCACGTGTGGCAGCCCAGCACAGTCAGGATTATGCTGCCTGGTACATGCAGATCCCAGGGCTCAAAGTCGCAATGCCCTATTCGGCGGCAGATGCGAAAGGTCTGATGAAGTCAGCCATCCGCGATCCGAACCCGGTGATCTTCCTTGAAAACGAGATCCTTTATGGGCGCAGCTTTGATGTGCCAGAGATCGAAGACTTGGTCGTGCCTTTCGGTAAGGCGCGGATCTGGCGGGAGGGCAGCGATGTGACGATTGTCAGCTTCGGGATTGGCATGACTTACGCGCTGGAGGCAGCCGACAAGCTGGCCGAAGATGGGATCAGCGCAGAGGTGATCGACCTGCGTAGCCTGCGGCCGATGGATACCGCCACGATCTTGAAATCGGTTCAGAAGACAAACCGCTGCGTGACGGTCGAGGAAGGCTGGCCGCAAGGATCGGTGGGCGGCTACATTTCATCAGTGATCATGCAAGAGGCATTTGATTACCTTGATGCCCCCGTGATCACCTGTACCGGCAAGGATGTGCCGATGCCATACGCCGCCAACCTAGAGAAGCATGCACTTGTGACCACCGATGAGGTAATTGAGGCCGTGAAACAGGTGACTTACGCATCATAAGGATTGCTTCTCATGGCCATGATCATCAGCGACGACATCAAGTTTGTTTATATGCACATCCCCAAATGTGCAGGCACGACCTTGAGCAAGGCGATGAAGGCGGCCATGCCACATGACGAAAGGTTTCTGGGTGCGAAGCGGGACAAGGAGACTGGACAGTTCCTTTACATGGAGCATCCGGTTCTGGGAAAGCTGAATGCGCCGCATATTCCACTGGCACTGCTGCGAGAACACTTCCCGGACGTCTGGACAAAGCTGCAGACATACAACGTCTATGCGATCACCCGGGACCCGGCGGCGCGCTTCCAATCGGCGATTGGCCAGATCGTCAAGGAATTCATGACCGAAAACATCTTCAGCATTCCGGAAAGTCGGCTGAGAAAGATCGTCCGCGATTGCATCTCGGGCATTCGCAAGAACCCTGTACATCCCGGTGTCGAATACATGCACCTGATCCGCCAGGCTGACTTTATCGAGCTTAACGGTGAGCAGATCGCAAAAAACGTGTATCCCATCGATGCTGTCAGTCAGATGGTCAAGGACATCAATGCGCGTTTCAATGTGGAGGTCGATGCGGGTGAGCGTCAGAATCAGGCGCGTATTCCGGCTTTCGCTGGTGCCAATTCCGCCCTTTGGTGGATGGGTCGGGCGGCGCGGACAGCATTGCCGATGGACACCTATTTCAAACTAAAGAACGGGGCCGCACGTTTGCTGACATCAGATGCGCGCCAGAAGCCCGACCTAACGTTTTTCAGATCTGCCGAAGTGACGGACTTCGTGCAGGAATTCTACGCCCGCGACTACGAACTTTATGATGAAACGAAAAAGGCTTTTGCGCAGGTGCTTATTCCTCCGCGACAGCCCGACAAGGAACACGAAAATGCCCACTGAAATCCTGATGCCAGCCCTGTCGCCTACCATGGAGGAGGGCACGCTTGCGAAGTGGCTGGTCAAGGAAGGCGACAGCGTCGCCTCGGGCGATCTTCTGGCCGAGATCGAAACCGATAAGGCAACGATGGAATTTGAAGCGGTTGATGAAGGTGTCGTCGGCAAGATCCTCGTCGCCGAGGGAAGTGAAGGGGTAAAGGTCAACACTCCCATCGCCGTGCTTTTGGAAGACGGTGAAAGCGCGGATGCCATATCAGAAGATGCTGCTCCTCCACCGGCGGCTGTCTCAGAAGTGCCGCCTGCTCCAAGGAATGGAAAGGCCGTCAACATGGCGGCACCGGCAGCGCCTGTCAAAGATGGCGCCCGAGTGTTTGCGTCCCCTCTGGCGCGCCGGATTGCCCAACAGAAGGGTCTTGATCTGGCAGGCATCAAGGGCTCCGGTCCGCATGGGCGCGTCGTCAAAGCAGATGTCGAAAAGGCCGAGGCACAACCAACCGCAACTGCCGCTGCACCAAAGATCGAAGCTGCGGCCCCCAGTGCCGCGATGCCAAGTGGTCCGTCTGCGGATGCGATCACAAAGATGTATGAAGGCCGGGAATACGAAGAGATCAGCCTCGATGGCATGCGCAAGACGATCGCCGCTCGTCTGACTGAAGCCAAGCAGACCGTCCCGCATTTTTACCTGCGCCGGGACATCAAGCTGGATGCGCTGCTCGAATTCCGCGCCACCCTGAACGGCCAATTGGTCGAGCGCGGCGTAAAGCTTAGCGTAAACGATTTTATCATCAAGGCTTGCGCCAACGCGCTACAAGCCGTGCCCGCTGCCAATTCGGTGTGGGCGGGTAACCGGATACTGCAACTCACACCCTCCGATGTCGCTGTAGCCGTCGCAATCGAAGGTGGGCTCTTCACACCCGTTCTGAAGGACGCCCACCAAAAGTCCCTTTCGGCACTCTCGGCCGAGATGAAAGACCTCGCCACACGCGCGCGCGACAGGAAACTGGCGCCTCATGAGTATCAGGGGGGCAGTTTTGCGATCTCAAATCTGGGCATGTTCGGGATCGACAATTTCGACGCCGTGATCAATCCGCCACACGGGGCGATCCTTGCCGTCGGTGCAGGCTCGAAAAAACCAATTGTCGGGCAAGATGGTCAGGTTGAGGTGGCGACGATCATGTCTGTCACGCTTTCTGTCGATCACCGCGTGATTGACGGCGCTCTTGGCGCGGAACTGCTCAAAGCCATCACGCACAACCTTGAAAATCCGCTGGCTATGCTCGCCTGATCTTCTCTGGGTCCAAATTAACCCGAATGATCCGCAAAGCGGCGGGCGCAGAGCCCCAAAAATGGAACAAGCCGGGGATCATGCCCCGGCTTTCATCAAATGTATGACTGATCTTTCCCCAGCATGTGGTTCATCGAGATCGAAGGCTGATCGCAGCCCGCCTCTCCCACAATCTTTGCAGGAATGCCCGCAACCGTCTTGCAGGTAGGCACCTCTTCAAGAACAACCGATCCGGCGGCAATCCGGCTGCAATCGCCCACTTTGATGTTGCCAAGAACCTTGGCACCAGCGCCGATCAGAACACCATTGCCGATTTTTGGATGCCGATCCTCCTCTTCTTTGCCCGTTCCGCCCAGTGTGACGGAGTGCAGCATCGACACATTGTCGCCCACGACAGCCGTTTCGCCGATGACGATTGAATGGGCGTGGTCAATCATAATACCCTTGCCGATCTTCGCGGCGGGATGGATGTCGACCCCAAAAATTTCCGATACCCGCATCTGAAAGAAGTAAGCCAGATCGAACTGACTTTGGGTCCAAAGAAAATGCGCGATCCGATAGGCCTGCATCGCCTGATAGCCTTTGAAATAGAGGATCGGCTGCAAAAGTCGATGGCATGCCGGATCCCGTTCATAGACAGCTGCGAGATCAGCGCGGGCCGCCGAAACCAATTCGGGCGCTCTGCCATAGGCATCTTCCACGATTTCGCGAACCACGACCATCGACATCTCATTCGAGGCAAGCTTGGCCGCAATGCGGTATGAAAGCGCCTTTTCAATAGACTTGTGATGGAGGATGCAGGCATGGACAAAGCCACCGATCAACGGCTCGTCGAGCACCGCTTGCCTGGCTTCATTCGTAATTTGATCCCATATCGGGTCTACCAAAGCGACGTTTTTGCGTGGGTCTGCCATGATCGCACTCCTTTGCCCTAAAAGGTAAGGCATGTATCAGCCCGCACCAAATGCAAAGCTGTGATAAATACAATCATGGCAGCGAATGACCCGTGCGCCAAGGCCCTAACCACGAGCGGTTCAGCCAGGGACATCGATCTTGGCAAAACTTCCTGGCCCAAAGCGCCCGGAGACCTGCGCTACTTCTATCATGTAGGGGCCAAAGATGCCGTCGGCACTACGTTGAGCGGGCGCATAAACCCAATTGGATTGAGTGACCAATTCCTCTCGAACAATGCCCGCGCCGGTCGTGGTGACCCGAACGATGTATTGCTCGAACTCTTCACCAAGCGGCACATCGGGTGCCTCCCAACTGTCACCATCAATCCGTGTTCGTCGGATCCAGGACACCCGACTATCTTCGTTCATCCCTAGATGACAGGGCGCGTAGGGTCGCAAGCCAACGCCTTCGAATGCGTGGTTTTGCACAACAAACGAAGGGTCCTCGTATCCGCGTCTCGCAGGGCCCACCCGATACGTCTGCGATACACGGCGCAAGTTGGTCGGCAGGTCAAGCTGCGTGACCGAACGGTCCAGCAGCACAAAGCGAGAGCCTTCCGGCCAGCTTTGCCGCGCGACGACGTCACTCCCTAGTTGGCCGCGCAGCCGCCCCGACAGAAGATACTTTTGTGGGGCGATCAAAGCGGCAGTCTGGAACTGAAACAACTCCCAGAGATCTGTGGAGCCATCGCCAATCGCCGCCAGATTTGCCCCGGCAAGTAAAGCCTCTTCATCGACAGAGGATAATGTACCGCTCAACAAATCCACCTCAAGCTCTGGTCCGTTGTCAAATTGACCGGGTGTGGCAGGTGACAAGACCGACCGCGTCAATCCGATCGTCGCACGCTGCTGCACCAGCTTATCAAGCGCAAAGCCATCAGATCCGCTGGCCCGATAGACCGCCGCCGCGCCTGGCCAGGCAGAGCCTGAGAGCGCAATATGCGGCGCATGCGGCACCTCATCTCCCGTCATCAATGGAAGATCCATGAAGATCGGTGTCAGCGGAACCGGGGGAACAAACGGCCTTACGTTCGGGAGTTCATCGGTCAGCTGTGAAGGTTCATAAACAGCTGGATCAATCCGCACTCCTTCAAGCATCTGCATCTCGCCGCTTTCGGCCCGGTCAATCCTATAGGTTACCTGAGCACCATGCTCGTCGCATGGCAGGCGCACCACTTCACCGGCACCGATATGCATCATGGAAGGCGGCAAGGCGAAACGGGCAGACGACCTTGCAACTCTTGCCTCAGTCAGCCAGCGTTCAGTGACTGCACGTCCCTCCGTGCGTGTCAGGGACAACGGTATTTCAGAGGTTGTCACGGAGTGTGTGGCCTCATCCGCAAGGATCGCTTCTTCAGCGATCGCATCGAAATCCGCGTCTGCCTCGCTAAACCGCAAACGAACGCGGCCGGCCATCTCCGCATCCGCTTCACGCAGGTATTCCAGGGTTCCATCCAGCTCATCGCTGATCCCAAGACAATCGGGATCGAGATCGATCACATCACGACCGGTCCGCATGACAAAACGCAGCAAGCCGTCCCGCTCGACAGCATCAAACGCGTAACGCAGCATCAAAGGCTGCAGAGCCGAGCGCGCATCAACGACGTCCGAGATCTGATAGCCGCGGACATATCCGTAAAGGCCGCTTGTCTCAAAGTGCTCCAATCCCGCACGCGTGCAGATTTCGCCGACAACCGATGCAAGCGATCGCGAAGACGTTCGCCCGTTGATCCAATGACCCCGCACATAATTTGGCCCATCGCTCCACTGCTCCTGAGCGTTTGGGAAAAACGGATAGGGCCGCGTGTCCCACGCCCAAGCAAAGGCCTTCGTCATGTCAATCATCGCACCTTCATACAGATCAGATGCTGGGTTGTTTGCCGGATCCGCCCAGAACGAAAGCATCGCGCGATAGTACTGCTTCTGCAGCAAGTCGTCGCGCGCGCCATTGGAGTAGCGCGGAAACTGGCTTTCGGAGGATTTCGGATCAACAAACTTGTTGGGTTGGTTTGTCCCCTTGTCGATTGCGGCGCAACCATACTCCGTGAACCAGATCGGCTTTGAACGAGGCTCCCATGAGGTCGGCTGGGCGCTGCGCACACCGCCCACACGTTCGTAATGCCCGTTCAGCCACCAGCTGCGAATGTCTTTATAGCGCCAGATCCAGGGCTCATCATATTCTTGATCCGTGATCGGCGTCCGGATCTGGGCCTCTCGCGCCTCAGAAGAATGATAGTACCAATCGTGGCCCTCACCGCCCATCACATTGGAGCGAAGATAGTCCAGATCGTAGATATCGCCCCATGCTGCATCAGCGTGGTCCTCCCCATCCCGCCAGTCGGACAGCGGCATGTAATTGTCGATACCGATGAAGTCGATGTTGTCATCTGCCCAAAGCGGGTCGAGGTGAAAGAACCTGTCACCGGACCCGTCCTGCGGCTGATATCCGAAGTACTCACTCCAGTCAGAGGCATAGCTGATCTTCGTATCCGGCCCCAGGATGCGCCGCACCTCGCCCGCCAGGAAACGCAGCCTTTCGACAAAAACAAAGCGGTTGTCGATCCCCCGGATCCAGGTCATCCCGCGCATTTCCGACCCGATACAAAACGCATCCACACCACCGGCGGCCTTACAAAGCCCCGCATAATGAAGAATGAAGCGCGAGAACGACCATTCATCTGGTCCAGTGTAAAGCACACCCGCCCCGACCGTGAAATCATCCGCCGTCGCTGAACCAAAGAAGGCGCTAACCTCTTCATGCGCGCCAAAGGTTCCGTCGGGGCTTCCCGGCCGACCAGGCGCTTCAGACAACGTGATCCGCCCCCGCCAGGGCAAGGCGGGCTGATCCGGCGCATCGCTGTAGGGGTCCGGCAAACCGTTGCCCGCCTGCTGATCCATCAGAATGAACGGATAGAACATCACCGACTTGCCAGCCTCCCGCAGCGCCGCAATCGCTTCGACAACAGACTGATCCGAAGGGGTCCCGCCATAGATCGGCCGCCCATCCGACTGCGCGATCTCTTCCGCTGTGGTCCGGGTCAGACCCGAAACCACCCAGGGCATGTTTTCACCCTCATAGGCCCGCTTCTCGATTTTGGGCTGAACCAGGCAGTCCCCGCACCGCAAGTCATCACCGAACCAGGAGACGATCAAGGATGCTGCATTGCAGTTTGGCAGCTCATCTCCCAAAGCGTCCATGGACTGAACGAAGTCGGGCTTCGCGGCGGGGGTGTTGATGTTGGCGCTCCACCGTCCCCCAAGCCCATCCACATAATTCACAGGCGTTGTCGCCAAAGCGTATTCGCCTGTGCCAGGGATCATCGCGACGGCGCGGATACCCAGGCTCATGTCAAGATCGGTGCCGGCCTCATCAGGTTGCTCGGGGCGAACGACCTCGAACGTAAACTGAGGAACACGATTGCCGAATTGTCCCAAGGGCAGATTCTCAAAAACCACATAGGCCGTTCCGTGATAGGCTGGCACAAGACCCGCCCCTTCGATCGCCTCAATCGTCGGATCCGGCAGTTGATCCTCGGTCCCCTGATAAACGCGCATGTTCAGATCATCCGGCGCGATCTCCTCACCGTCCGCCCAGACACGGCCCACACGCGTGATCACACCTTCGCAAAGTGCGATCGCAAGACTAACGGTGTAACTGTACTCCCGCGTCTCCGGCTGACTTGGCGCACCCTTGCCGCCGCCTGTGACTTGCGTCGTCTCTGCAAAGTCGGACGCCCAGATCACCTGCCCTGGCAAGCGCATGCGTCCGAAAAGCTGTCCGATCGGCTCGCCTTCGCCTGCATTGGTCAGACGGAACCGGTCCACGCGACCATGTTCCACGATATCCGATCCCTGACCCATCAGTCGCTGATCAATGACCTTGCCCAGCGTGGCCCCAACCGCCCGGCCAATGGCCACTGACGACAGGCCAGCAAAGGTTCCCCCAATCGATCCACCAACCGCCGCGCCCGCAGCGGAAAGAATTATCGTAGCCATCAGCTCAACCCTTCTGGAAATTCGAAAGCCGCCACGATGCGCCGCGCCCAAGGACGCGTCAGGGGGCTTTCCACGACGCCGTAGCGGTTATAGGCGTGCATAAAACTTGGGCTGTGATCGTCCCGCCCGATGATGCCCAGATGCTTTGCTACTGACCCCTGACGCATACGAAATAGCACGACATCACCGCTCTCAAACCGATCTCGCGACTTTGATGTCAAATGGGCTTCGGCCGCTTGCCAAAGCCTTTCGTCCCCCGAAGCCTCCGACCAATCCATCGTGTAGGCTGGCGGCAAGGCCGGTTCTTCGCCCAACACCTCGCGCCAGACGCCACGGACCAACCCAAGACAATCGCAACCCGCCCCTTTGACCGCCATCTGATGAACGTAAGGCGTTCCCAACCAACCGCGCGCCGCCTGAACAACGTCTTCACGCTTCATCTCCGACTGCCTCCGGAATTCACGCCCGAGGCTTTCGGAACGGCCATGACCCAATCCTCGCCCGGAAGATCGGGGAAGCCCTGGAAGTTGACGAGATTTCTGAACTTCAAGCGACAGGTTTCGAACCGTTTGTCACATCCGGCTGTCAGCCGGACCCGATCACCGGCGGAAATCAGGGCTGGAATGGGTTCCCACAGCTCGATCTCGCGCGTCTTCCCCTGCTGACGATCGGACTTCACCATGCCCCACAGGCCCGCCGCATCGCCCGTCAGGACATCCAGGCGCCCACGGGTGAACCACTCCGCATCAAATCCTGACAACGCGTCCCATCCAAACACCCTGCCGTCTCGCACTTCCTGAACCTCGTTTTCTACCGCGTATCCAGGCGCCGAGGTGTCAAAGCGGCAGGTTCTGTCTCCCAGGACAGCCGTGCAGGGTTTTTGGTAAACGCGGCCCAACGGCTGGTTGAGCGCCTCGGTCAATCCGCGCAACTCCGCCTGAAACGCGCCCCCTGCGCGCCGAAGCTCTCCGATATGGCCCCGAAACTGAAGCCAGCGCACATCCGGGTTTTGCCAGTTGACAACCCAGGCGTTGACCTCGGCCCGGTCGAAACGCCCGGCCTCGATGTCCTTCTCCTGAACTGCGGCAGCGGATATCGCACCGATCGCTTCGGCGTTATCAACACTCAACCCCGTACTTTGCGTCAGTGCCCCCGCGCTCAACCCCGTATCGGCCTTAAAGGTGATCCCGTCAAAAGCCAGATCCTGATCATGATCCGTAAACCCGAAGGTCACCCCATCCATGCGACGAATGGCCCAGGCCCGACATAGCGTCGTTATACCTTCGGCCGTATGCGCCCGAAACTCTGCTGATTGACCGCTCATCAAACACGCACCTCTATGATCGGCACATTTGGTACGTCGCCTGCCTGAAAACTCGCCACGCTGGTCTGGATCTGATCGGTGTCAAACCGCACCGGCACGTCGAACTCAAAGCCCGCCGTGACCTGCATGTCCGGATCAGGCGGATGGGAAAACGTGACAATGCCAGTCGACAGATCGACCTCATAATCGATCCCCTCCTGCATCTCGTCCTGTTCAACCCCGATCCGAACGGTTCCAGAAACGGGTTTCTTGATCGGGCGCGCGTAACTGTGCGCACCGGACCGGTAGGTCTTGATCAACTGAAATGCATCGCGCGCTCCGTCGCCCAGACCGACATCCTGGTCGTCAAAGGCAATCTCACGCGACGCAATCGAGGATTTGAAATCCGACCAATCCTTCCAGCGGAACCCGAAAACACGCCCCTGCCGCGCCTCAAAGAACGAGATCAGCGTTTCGACATCGTCCAGCGACCGCATGCCCAAACCCGCGTCATAGCGCCGCCTGGAATGCGCCCAGGGCGTGTTGCGCTCTTCGAACCCGTTGGCCAGTGTGACCACGTCAGTTCTGCGTTCCGGTCCACCGACCGAGCCAAAGCTCAGATTGGCCGGAAATCTCACGTCATGAAAACTCATCCTGCTCCCCTCTTTCCGCTTAACGGTTGCGGTTGCCGCGGTTCAGCGCCCGCGTCATCTGCGCCGCGATCTGGTTCTGACTGCGCTGAAACCCCTGAACGTCCGGCGTGCTGATATTCATCACGATCGAGGTCTGTCCGCCGCCCCCACCGCGCACACCCAGTTTGCCATCCGGGCCCCGCGCCAAAGGCATGATCGCCTCCGGCCCGGCCTCCCCCATGATGCCCATGCCGCCCCGCATCCCAAAGGGCGTGGTGCCGCTCACGATGCCGCCATTGGCAAAGGGCATGACCCGGCCCTGGCTAAAGGGCGCACCGTCCGCAAAGGGCAGGACCCCCTGCACCAGCGAATTCACACCGCTGCCGATCAGCCCCCCGAAATGGTCGGTGATCGGCTTCATCGCCGCGTTGTAAGTCGTGTTGATCATCGAATTGGCCACGGTTTCCAAGGCGTCCGACAGACTCAGCCCGTCGAAAATCACCCCGTCGAAAGCACGCCGCAGCCCCTTGCTAAGCCCGCGTTCCAGCGTCGCCACGTCCTTGCCTGTCGCAGCAAGACTTTCGCGCATCCGTCGCAGCTCGCCATCGAAGGCGCTGACCATGGCAGCGGCCGATCCCGCACTGTCCCGCAGATCCCCCGCGCTTTCCTCCAGGCTTTCGATCTCATCGCGATATTCACTCATCGGATCCCCTTTCCGTCTCGTCCGGCCAAGCGTCCATCAACGCCTCAAGCCCGCCCTTCAGCAAAGGCGCCCGCGCGCCTGCATCTCCCAGCATCATCCGCAACTCTGCCGGGGTGAGCGCCCAGAACGCCTCGGGCGTCAGGCGCAAACCGACCAGGCCCGCACGCATCAGGGCCGGCCAATCCAGACCCGCGCTCATCCCCCGGGCACCATGAAAGCCCGCGCCAGCAACTCTGCCGCCGCACGCGCCGCCGCCATCGGGCCGCCCTCGATCTCAGCATGATCAACGCTTTGCGGGTCGCAAGCGGCACCGCCCCCGACCAATCCCGCCTTGATCACACGCAACACATCCACGCTGGAAAACTGCGTCGTTTCAAACCGCTGAACGAGCTCGACCAAAGACGACACACCAAGCTGCGCCTCAAGCGACGCCAGCGCCCCAAGGCTCAACCGCATGTCGTGACGCACCCCGTCAACGACCAGCGACACCTCACCCCTCCAAGGATTGGTCATCGTTGATCAGAGCGCCGTGAAAGTCAGCGCACCCGCGCTGGCCAGTGACAATTCATAGGTCGCCTCGCCATTGTGGCTGCCTGAATATTCAATCGCCGTGACCTGAAACGGCCCCTCGACAATCCCGAAATCCGGGATGATCACCTGAAAATCAGGCGTCTCACCGTCAAAGAACAATTGCCGCGCGCGTTCATCTGTCGAGGCATCCTTGAACACACCTGACCCGCTGATATTGGCCGACCGCACGCCGGCACCCGACAAAAGCTCGCGCCAGCCGCCCTGGCTTTCAAGGCTTGTGACATCGACCGTTTCTGCGTTGAAGCTGACGCGCGTGGCGCGCAGACCCGCGACCGTTTCGAACAAGCCGTCGGATGTCATATCGACCTTTATCAAAAGGTCTTTCCCGTTCTGAGCAGCCATTGGTTTTCTCCGTTATATGAATGCGTTAGTCGTCCTCGACGCGCACCTTGAAAGTGACGTCGATCTTGCGCCCCGCGGCCCCGTCGATGCGGCCCGCCTTGGCTTTTTCAAAGTTCAGCCAGACCACCCGGCCTCGCGGCAGGACCAGATTGACCTGCAAAAGGATGTCGCAGACGATCCCCGCCACCGACTTCGCTGCGGCAAAGGCGGGCGTTTCGCTCACCACGGTGATCGTGACCTCATGCAGCGCCCCGTCACCGGTTTTGTCCGAGGCATCACGCACGGCCTCCGGACCCAGCGTGACGTACAGCGCGGGCAAAGTGCCTGCCGGGATGGCGTCGTAAATGGCCGTGCCGACCAGTGCAGCCAGATCCCCATTGGCTGACAAGGCGCTGTAAATGGCCGATTGCAGCCCGGCGGAAAGTGCGTAGCTCATGCCACCACCTCCTCTTCTGCAAAGCAGATCAGATACCGCGCGTTGTGATCCTTCTCGGTCACCGCGCTCACATGGAAGAGGCGCGAACCATCGCGAAACCGCTGGCCGGGCATGGGTCGTTCGGGGTGGCCCACGGGCGCGCCACGCACCGTGATCCGGTAGCTCACGGCCGAAACCGGAGCACCACTCGCAACGCTTTCACGTCCCGTGCGCGGGGCCACGTCGGCCCAAAGCACACCAAGCTGCACCCAGCTTTCGACATATCCACCGGACCCGTCGGCAACACGCTCCGGCGTCTCTAACCCCAGGCGTCTGTTCAAACGCGGCGCCGTCATGACCGGCGTCCGCCCGAGATGCGCAGAAACCTGTAGCGCTCCAAAAGGCTGGTGACCCCGAAGGGCATGCAGCCCTCACTCAGCCCGGTTTCGTCCCGGTACTCATAGTAATGCGCGGCAAGCAGCATCACCGCCTGCTGCAAGTCCGCAGGCACATCTGACCATGCGGGGCCGTATCCGGCCGTAAACGCGACCGATACGGTCCCGGCCCCCGGAACCGCAGGCAGCGCCGCACCGATCGGACGCACGCGTGGCTGGGTCTGATCACGCTCCAGCCAGATCCCGTCCACTGGTAGGATCGCTTCGGTGCCAGTGCGGTCGGTGGCTGTGATGGCGTCGATCGCCACAACAGGCGCGACCGGCAGCACCTGACCCTGCGCGTCACCCCATTCCGAAAGCGTATAGGAAAAGCTGCGCGATATCAGCGCCTTGCCGGTCCGGGCCTCCACCGCGCTCAGCGCGGCCCGCAGGAAACTCCGCAGGACATCATCCTGCAGGCTGTTGCCGTCAAAGCCGCTACCCAAACGCAGATGCGCCTTAAATTCTTCTACCGGCAGCGCTCCGTCGGGCACTGTGGTTTCATCGATCAACATCATCGACCATCTCCAGAAAACTGCCCCTCCCTCGCGGTTTCACCGCAAGATCCGGACGCGCGATTGCCTGCATTGCTCGGACGGAGGGGAGCAGCTAGACAACACAAGGCGTAGTTCACGCGCGCCCGGCGCCGACCGGCCCATCAGGGCCAACCGGCCTTTCACCAGCCGCTTATGCGGTGGCGAACTTCAGCAGTTTGATGGCCGCGAAATCGCTGACATCACCGCCCACGCGCTTGGTCGCATAGAACAGAACATGCGGCTTGGCGCTGAATGGATCCCGCAGAACGCGCAGATCTGGCCGCTCGGCCACGGTGTAGCCCGACGCGAAGTCACCAAAGGCAATCGGTGTCGCGTCAGAGGCCGCATCCGGCATATCCTCGGCGATCAGCACCGGATAGCCCAGCAGACGCGCAGGCTCTGCCGTTGCCAAACCATCGGTCCAGAGGAAACGCCCGTCATTGTCCTTCAGCTTGCGCAACTGACCAGCGGTTTTCGAGTTCATCACGAACGTGCCATTTGCGCGGTATTCCGCACCCAGCGCGTAGACCAGATCAATGATGGAATCGGGCGTCACATCCGCATCCACGCCCGTCGGCACATAGCCCAGGTTGCCCCAGGTCCAGACGTCATTGTCGACCGATGTGTGATCGAGGAAACCCTTTGGCTTGTCCACCCCGTCACCGCTCACGAAAGCCGCCGCTTCGGCACGCGAAAACTTGTCCGCGATGCGGCCTGCAAGCCAGTTTTCAATGTCAAAGGCCGCGTCATCCAGCAGACGCTGCGACGCTTTGGGCAGCGCCGACAGCTCATGCAGCGGGATGCTGATCCGGTCGATCTGCTGTGTGCCCGTCTCCGAAAAACCCGCCGTTTCAGTGGCCCATCCGGTTTCCAGCTCACCCCGGTCCACCAGAACGTCATAGGATGTGGCCTCAACATTGACGACCGACGCGATCGAACGGATCGAGGCTGTCGTGTTCAGAACCGCCTTTACCGTCTCTGATGTCTGCGGGTCGACCAGATAGCCCCCATCGCTGTTCACGGCTGTCGACAAAGCCTTACCCTCAAGCTCAAGGCCCCGCAGCCCATCATCGTCGCCCGAGCGCAGATAGGCGTTGAACGCCTTCTGATGCGGGGCACCCGCGTCAATCGCTCCGGCCAGCGGCGGGCGTGCAATGTTCATCTGTTTCCGATCCAGCATGGTCAGTCGCTCTTCCGTTTGTTGCAATTTGGTTTGAATGTCGGACTGAAAGTCCTTGAAGTTGCTCACAAAGCCGCTCACGGCCTCAGCAACTTCCTGAGCCGGGGACAAACCTTCCCCGGCCCGAGCCTTAATCTCGGTCTTGCTCATCAGCATGTCCTTGATGGTTTCGTGGATGGCCTGGCGCGTCAGCGCAGTGCCAGCTTTGCGCACGCGCCCCGGAAGGCCGCCGCCATGTCGCGCAGGGCTGCGGCATCGGCATCATCCGCCTTTGCCGCCACCCGCGCACTGGGAAGCATCGGGAAGGTCACAAGCGACACTTCCCAAAGCTCCAGTTCCGTCAAGAGCCGCTGGCCCTTATCATTCCTTGTCGATTTCACCGTACGGTAGCCGATCGAAAGCCCGTCAATTGCCCGCGCCGCGATCAACGCTGCCGCTTCGCGTCCCTTTTCGACATCCGCCAGCAGACGGCCCTTGACCCACAGGCCCTTGCCGTCCTCACGCACCTCGTCCCAGATCCCGATGGGCTGCGCCGGATCGTGCTGCCACAGCATCTTAACGGTGCGCTCACCCGCCTCCAGCCGCCGTAAGGACGCCGAATACGCACCTTTGGCGACGACATCATTGCCCTGATCGCAGGCGCCGAACAGGCTCGCATAACCTTCGATCTCGGTGCCGTCTTTCACCTGGATCTCGTCGCCAAACCGCGCGAACTTGTGCTCCAGTCCCGTATCCATATCCATATCCATTCTCCGATCGCTTCAGGGCAGCGTCACGATAAAGGACTGAAAAGCCTGGCTCAGAATGGCCGCCACCACCCCGTAAACCGTCAGCCACAGCCGCTTTTCGAGGCGCTGCATGATCTCTTCCAACCGGCCAAGCCGATCGGCGATGTTGTCAAAATGCACCTGCGTCAGCTTCTCATGCGCCTCCAGCCGCAGACCCGGCGCACATGCAAAGCGTTCATGCCGCCTGCCATCATCCATCTGCGGCACCCTCATCCATTGGCGGCAGCCCCAGGATCCGCCGCTTTTCGGCCATGGTCAGAAATTCTGCGGCACCCACCCGCTTCCATTGCGCGTCCCGCTCTGCAGTCAGCGCCGGCACCTGGTCCAGATCCGGGGCAAGCGTCAGGTTCTCGCCCGTATACGCGGCCAGCCATTCGCCAATCGTCGCCGCCACCCGCGACACAAGCGGCAGCACCGTCAGGCGGTAAAACGCCCGGTTCGCCTCCTGGTAGTTGGCATATGTCGCATCGCCCTGGATCCCCAGCAACATGGGCGGCACCCCAAAGGCCAGCGCAATCTCGCGCGCGGCGGCTTCCTTGGTTTTCTGGAACTCCATGTCCGAGGGCGAAAAGCCCATCGGCTTCCAGTCAAGCCCGCCTTCCAGCAGCATCGGACGCCCCGCATTGCGCGCCCCGGCGTGATGCGTCTCCATCTCGGCCACAAGGCGGTCATATTGATCCGTGGTCATGGCACCCTGCCCCTCGGCGCCGCGATAAACCAGCGCGCCAGAGGGCCGTGCGGCATTGTCCAGCAGCGCCTTGGACCACCGGCTCGCCGCATTGTGCACGTCAATCGCCTGGGCCGCCGCCTGCAGCGGTGTCAGACCGTAATGATCATCCTGCGGATGGAAGCTCTTTAGATGACAGATGGGGCTTGGATAGCCCGTGGCATCAAAGCGGTGGGTCTTGCCCGACACCGTGTAGTCATAGGCCACAGGCCAACCATCGGTCCCGGGCACCACACTCATCCGATCACTGCGCAGCACGTGCAACTCGATCGGCGCGCCGCTTTCCCCCGCCACAGCCTCGACATAGGCGTTCCCGCTTAGCAGAAGATGCCCGAAGAGCGCCTCGAACAACTCAGCACGTCCCTGCACAGGATTGGGCCGCTTCAAAAGCGCCACAAGAGGATGCGTGTCAAATCGCCGTTCGTCATCCTGCAAGGTCAACGGAAGGGCAGAAGCCGCTTCCGAGATCATCTTGATCGCCCGGAACCCGACCGGGTTGCCCGCAAAGCCCGTCCGCGTCAGCGACACCGCGTCCCGTGGGCTCCAGGCCACGCGGCCATTGGTCTGCAAAGCAACCAGCGGGCCTGTCGCACTCGCCTTCTGTTCTGGCGCCGCATGTGCTGCCGCATCCGGTCCTGCCCTGCGCCGAAGAAAGTCAAACACCATGAATTCGCTCCTTTACGATCCGTCTTCGGCCGCCACGCGCCCGTCCTTGCTTGCAAAACGAAACGGGCGCCGCCCTGGGTAGGACCGCGCCCGCTGCATTCCGTTTCTGCCCGTTGTCTAAAGCGCCCGGATACCCGGCCGCCGATAGCCCTGCGATGGCTCCACGATCAGTTCGTGCAGCGCCCAGACCAGCGCATCGACCCGGTCGGGCGATCCGTCGCCCTCGTAACCTTGCGCCGTCATCCGCGTCATCTGATCCTCAAGCGCGCCCAGATCCCCGGCGTGATGGACGCGCCCCTGTTCATAAAGTGCCGCCACGGGTTCCGCCCGCGCGGCCTTGCCCTTGCTCGCATGCACCGCCTTGAAAGGCACCGTTGGGTCAATCTGTCCGATCACCTCGCGGACCATCTGCCCGCCTTGGTTCACTTCCGCCACCAGCCGGTCCGCATTGAAATGCGCCACGGCCTCAACCGCCGCCTGCGCCCATTCCGCCGGGCTTGCCCGTTTCACCGTCCGGTCCGCCAGAACGTAAGCCCGCCAATCCACCGGCGGGCCTTTCGTGACAGCACCCACGACCACAATCCCGCATTCATCCGACGCCTTGCCCGACGTCACCGACGGGTCAAGTCCCACGACAATCCGGTCAAACGCCTCGGGCAACTGCCCCCGGCACTCCTCCAGCATCCGCGTGCTCCACAACGCCCCTTCCACATCGCTCAGAAACTCACCGTCCAGTTCCTGCCGACCCAGCCGCGTGCCCGCGTAGCGGTTGCGTACCTCTTCCAGAAACGACGCCGCCAGATGCGCCTGATTTGCATCTGTCCTGGCATGTGTCTTCACCGTCGAGGGCGTCGCCAGCAAGGCCTTCATCACCGCATTCGTCCGCGGCGTCGTCGTCACGCAGACCCGTGGATCCTCCCCCAGACGCAGCGCGAATTGAAGCATGTCCCAAGTGTCCTGCGCGTTGCGCCATTTCGCCAGCTCGTCCACCCAGGCCCCATCGAATTGCGGTCCACGCAAACCTTCCGGGTCGCTCGCAGTATGCACCGTCGCCACCGCCCCGTTCGGCCATTCCAGCATCTTGCGCGTGGCAATCCATCTGGGCTTCCTGTCGGGCGGCGAACACGCCATGATCCCGCTCTCACCAAAGATCATCACTTCACGCACCTGATCGACCGTTTCGCCAACAAGGGCGATCCGCCGGCAGCGCCCCTCATCCTTCGGCTTCGATCCTTCGACCTGCGCCCGCACCCATTCGGCACCGGCCCGCGTCTTTCCGGCCCCACGGCCTCCCAGGATGATCCATGTCCGCCAATCGCCCGTAGGGGGCAGTTGATGCGGCATCGCCCAGAACTCAAACAGAAAAGGGAGGGCGCGCAGGGCGCCCTCACTCAAGTCATCCAGAAACCTCTCCTGCACCGCAACAGGTGCGGAGGCGATTGAGCGCGCACCCAACCTCAGATCGGACGGCATCGAGGTCGAGGGCAAAGCCTCCTCCGACGATTTCCGAACGCTGTCTGCGGGCCGCATGCAATTCCCTTTCGACTTTCTGGCACTCGACCAGCGCGTTGCGGATATCCCTGATGGATGCCCGAACCTCTGCTGGCTTCGTTTCCTCCCCCGAACGGACCTCGTCTGTGAAGGTCTCGATTTGTTTGCGAAGGCGGGTTATCTCTTTCTGAACCGATAGCATCAGGTCCAGAATGTCCGCCTCGTCCTCGTTCGGGGTTATCATGGTCATCTGTGTGTGGATCCCTTTCCTACTGGGTTTGGTCTCCGCACGAGCAAAAATGAAAAAGCGACCATCCGGTTTCCCGGAGGCCGCCTGCCCACTTTTCCTAGCTTGCCTGTCTTCTACATTTGACCGTTCGCAGAGTCAAGCGAAATCGCCCAGGAGTAAAATCTAACCAATTGATTTATTTAACAAAATCTTAATCCACTTGCCCAAACCGACCGCAAACCTTTGAATTGCTTTGCCTTTTGTCCAGATGCCACAGCCTCGCAAAACCGCGCCCCAATACGCACGCGGCGTTAACACATTGATAACCTTCACAAACAAAAGGTTATCAATTGCCCTCTCCGGCCCGTTCCGCCTCGATCTGGCGCCAGCGGGCGACGTTTGCGTTGTGCTCGTCCAGCGTTTCGGCAAAGGCGTGGCCCCCCGTCCCGTCGGCCACGAAGAACAGGTATTCACTGTTCTCGGGCTGCCCTGCGGCCAGAAGACTGGCCTTTCCGGGATTGGCAATCGGTGTCGGTGGCAAACCAGGGATGACATAGGTGTTCCAGGGGGTCGAGGCGCGCAATTCGCTGCGCCTCAGGCCGCGCCCCAGCACGCCCTGCCCGCGCGTGACGCCATAGATCACTGTCGGGTCGGTTTGCAGACGCATTCCCTGGTTCAGCCGGTTCACAAACACGCTCGACACAAGCGGGCGCTCTTCAGAAACACTGGTTTCCTTCTCGATGATCGAGGCCAGCGTCAGCAATTCTTCCGGCGTCTCCAGCGGCAGGTCAGCATCCCGCGCCTCCCAGGCTTCGGCCACCCATTCTTCCTGCTGGCGCCGCATCCGCGCCAGCAGATCGGTCCGACTGCCGCCCTTGACGATCTCGTAACTGTCCGGCGCCAGCGCCCCCTCGGGCGGCACTTCAGGGATTTCTCCAGCAAGAATATCAACCGCCTTGAGCGCTTCGGTGATCTGCCAGCTTGTCACGCCCTCGGCAAGGGCAACCCGGAACCGTGTCCCAGTCTGATCCTTGACTTCGGTGTAAACTTCAGGCGCGGCATCTTCCGAAGGCTGGAACTCCGCCCGTTCGATGAAATCACCGCTGGCAGGATCAAGCTCTCGCACCTGCGCCAGAACACGGACAACGCCCACGCGATAGACAATCTCGGTGCCGCAAGTGCTCGCTCCGCCGCGCGTCACCGCATCGACGATGGATTGCATTGAGGCGCCCTCTTCTACCAGGAAGCTCCCGGCCTTGAGCTGATTGCTCTTTTCCTCGTAATCCGCGCCGATCCGGAAAATGGCCGGGCTGCTGATCGCGCCGCGTTCTGCCAGATCCTCGCTGACCACGTTGAAGGTCGTCCCGCTTTCCACAAAAACGCAGATCGGATCCTCCAGCGGACCTTCCGAGGTGTACTGGCTTTGCCCCCACAGGATCACGCCGCCCGTCAGAAACAGGCCGACAATCAGAAACGTTACGGCGTTCGAGGCCAGATGCCGCCACATGATCTACACCTTTCCGAAGATGACACTGGCATTCGTCCCGCCAAACCCGAAAGAGTTCGACAGGGCATAATTCACCACACGCTCCCGTTTGGTGTTGGGCGCCAGATCGACCGGCGTTTCAGTCGCCAGATTGTCGAGGTTGATCGTCGGCGGGCAGACCTGATCGCGGATCGCCAGGATCGAAAAGATCGCCTCGATCGCGCCTGCCGCGCCCAGAAGGTGCCCCGTTGCCGATTTGGTCGAGGACATTGTGACATCGGCCGCATGATCGCCCAGCAGCCGCTCCACCGCCTGCAATTCAATCGTATCCGCCATGGTCGAGGTGCCATGCGCGTTGATGTAGTCCAGATCAGACGGCTCCAGACCCGCATTGCGCAGGGCCGCCTTCATCGATCGCTCCCCGCCTTCGCCATCCTCGGACGGCGCCGTGATATGATAGGCATCTCCCGACAGGCCATAGCCTTTGACCTCGGCATAGATCTTGGCCCCACGGGCCACCGCGTGTTCGTATTCCTCAAGCACGACAATGCCCGCGCCCTCGCCCATGACGAAACCATCCCGGTCCGCATCATAGGGTCGCGAGGCCCGCGCCGGATCCTCTGCACGCTTCGTCGACAGCGCCTTGCACGCGTTGAACCCGGCAATCCCGATCTTGCAGATCGCCGCCTCGGCCCCGCCCGCGATCATCACATCCGCATCCCCATGCTGGATCAGCCGCGACGCATCCCCTATGGCATGCGCCCCCGTCGAACAGGCCGTGACCACCGAATGATTGGGCCCCTTAAAGCCGTACCTGATGCTCACCTGCCCCGAAATCAGGTTGATCAGCGCCCCGGGCACAAAGAACGGCGACACCCGCCGTGGCCCCTTCTCCTCCATCAGAACCGTCGTGTTCGCGATCGAGTTCAGCCCCCCGATCCCCGATCCGATCAGCACACCCGTCCGCTCGAGACTCTCGGTGTCTTCCGGCATCCAGCCCGCGTCTTCCACGGCCTGCTGAGCCGCCGCAATCCCAAACAGAATGAAAGTGTCGACCTTGCGCTGTTCCTTCGGCTCCAGATAAGCATCCGCGTTGAACGTGCCCTCCGATCCATCGCCGCGCGGCACCTCGCAGGCATAGGTCGTGGCCAGCCCCTCGGGATCGAACTGTGTGATCGGCCCGCCCCCCGACTGCCCGTCCAGAATCCGGCTCCAGCTCGCCTCGACCCCGTCGGCCAAGGGCGTCACAAGCCCCAGCCCCGTCACAACCACTCTGCGCATGCCCCAAACCCTTTTGCTGTTTGAAAAGCTCTTACCGCGCCGCAGCTTCCGGGTTCAAGTCCCGCGGACGTCTCGACCGGCAGGGATCAACCGATCCGTACTCCCCCTTCTCTGGGTTAGAAATATCCCGGGGGAAGCGCCGCAGGCGCATGGGGGCAGCGCCCCCAGACCCGCTCAGGATCCAGCACTCTCTTCCGCCAAGAGGGCGCGCTCAAGGCGCGGCAGAAACCGCTGCTCGTAATCTGATCCGATCAGCGGCCCGATGAAGCGATAAACCACCTCCCCCTCACCGTTCAGGATGAAGGTCTCGGGCGGCGCCGTAACCCCCCAGTCAATCGCCGTTCGTGCCTCGGGATCAAACGCGACCCCCACAAACGGATTGCCATCCTCCCGAAGATATTGCGTGGCCGGACCCGCCTGATCCCGGAAGTTGATCCCTATGATCGGGATGCCCTCTTCGGCCATCTGCAACAGCCGCGGATGCTCCGCCCTGCAGGGCGGACACCAGCTCGCCCAGAAATTCACCAGCGTGACCTCGCCACGGACCAGATCTTCCGGCACAATCGCCGCAAAGCCTTCCAAGCCCGCCTGGGTGACCGCAGGTGCCATGGCCCCCACCCGGGTCGACGGCAAGGATGTCGGATCCTCGCGCATCATCCCGATCGCCGCGAGGCCCGCAAAGGCCGCAAAGATCAGCGGCGGCGCAATCATCAAAGGCCGAAACCTAGCCATCCCGCGATCTCCGTGCCTCGACATCCTGCATCTCGGCACGCACCCGGCGCCCCCGCCACAGGGTCAGCGCCACGATCACCGCCAACAGCAGGATCGACACCGCGTAGGCCGACAGGACCGCATCCGCATATTTCCCAAGATCAGGCAATGCGTGCCTCCCTTGCCATCAGCGCCCGCGTGCGCCGGATCCGGATCTCCGTCCCCGTCCGGTACAGCACCAGCGCAAAGAATAAAAACACAAACCCCGCGATCGCCACCAGCAGCGGGTGATAAAAGACGTCCGCCACATTCGTTTCTTTATCAAGGCTCAGCGACGCCCCCTGATGCAGGCCCTGATTCCAGAAATTCACCGCGTAGCGGCTCAGAACCGCAAAGACCGATCCCACAAGACACAGGATCGATGTCAGATCCGCCGCCGTATCGGGATCCTCGATCGCCTCCCACAATGCCATGTAGCCCAGGTAGAATAGAAACAGGATCAGGAACGATGTCAGCCGCGGATCCCAGGCCCACCAGGTCCCCCACATGGGCTGCCCCCAGACCGCTCCTGTGAAAAGGGCAATCAGCGTCATCGTCACCCCGACCGGGGCCGCGGCCTTGGCCGCAAGCGCGCTCACATGATGCCGCCGGACCAGCCAAATCAGCGAAGCGACCAGCATCATGAACCACGCATTGATTGCCATCAGCGCCGACGGCACGTGCAGATAGATGATCTTTACCGTCGATCCCTGACGGAAATCATCGGGCGTGAAGAAAAACCCCCAGACCAAACCGACAACAATACAGATCGCCGACAGCGCCCAGAAAAACGGCAGGACCCGTTCGCTCAAGGTCAGAAACTTGACCGGATTTGCATATTCCCAAAATGACATGTTCCGTATCTAGAGCCTCCCTGCCCCCCTCTCAATCCAAAAGGATGTTATCGCAGATTAACCCGCAAAACCGCCGCACTTGCAAAGGGCATGAGCGCGACCACCCCCGCCGTGATCCCGCCCAGCATCAAAAGCGGTGTGGTCGGATCAAGGCCATCCGCACCCCGTCGCGCAGCCTCCGCCCCGAAGATCAGCGTCGGCACATAAAGCGGCAGAACGATCAGCGACAGCAAGAGCCCCCCGCGCCTGAGGCCCACGGTCAGTGCGGCACCGAAGGCACCGATCACCGACAAAGCCGGGGTGCCGATCACAAGCGAAAGGCAGGTCCAGACGTATCCGGGCCCCGGCAGGTTCAGCAACACCCCAAGAACCGGGGCTGCCAGAACCAGCGGCAGGCCCGTGGTCAGCCAATGCGCCAGCGCCTTGACGGCCAGGGCGGCTTCGAGCGGCAAGGGCGAGGTTGCCAGCAGGTCCAGCGACCCATCCTCCCAATCCAGCGCAAGGATCCGGTCCAGCGACAAAAGGCAGGCCAGAAGCGCGCCCAGCCACAGAATGCCTGCCGCAATGCGTGCCAGCAGATCCGCCTGCGGGCCAACTGCGAACGGCACCAGCGTCACGACGATCAGGAAAAAGGCGAGGCCCAGGCCAAAGCCGCCCCCGGCCCGAAAGGCCAGCCGCAGATCCCGCACCAGCAGCGCGTTCACAGAAACACCTCGTCACTGGATCCCGACAGCGCCAGAGGATCGGCCCGGTAGGCGCTCACCTCCAGCACCTCCGCCTCCGCGAGGCCCAGATCGACATGCGTGGCCATCAGCGCCATCCCACCTGCCTCCAGATGCGCGCGGACGGCGGCCGCAAACAACCCAACCGAAGCTGCATCAAGCGACACGGTCGGCTCATCCAGAACCCAGATCGGGCGTCCCGTCACCAAAAGCCGCGCAAGCCCCAGCCGCCGCTTCTGGCCCGCCGACAACCGACCGGCCAGGCGATCCGCCAGCGCCTCCAGATCGAATGCATGCAGGGCCTCATAGATGCCGCGCTTGCATCCAAAGACCTCGGCCCAAAAGCGCAGGTTCTCCGCCACGCTCAGCGTCGCCTTCAACCCGTCCGCATGGCCCGCATAGGCCACGGCCTCCTCCGCACCCCGGATCTCCCCCGCCGTCGCGGGCTGCAACCCGGCGACCGTCCGCAACAGCGTCGTCTTGCCCGACCCGTTCGGCCCCCGCAGGATCAGTGCGCGCCCCGGCAAAAGCTCAAAGGACAGCCCCGCCAGAACCGGCAAGCCCCCCCGCGCAATGGTCAGATCCGTGACATGCAACCCCATGACACCGGCCTAAACCATTGCCGCCACGGCGAAAAGCGCCTGTCTTCTCTGGGTCAAAAATATCCTGGGGTGAGGCCCAACGGGCTGAGGGGCAAAGCCCCTTGCAAACCAGGGCTCAAACACTCAGACCGGCAGCATGGCCAAAGCAATCCGCCGCCCCTCGCTCAAAAGCACATTGTAGGTCCGCGCCGCCGCAGGCGAGGCCATCACCTCCACACCCAGACCGGCCTCTTCCAGCACCCTCCGAAGATCGGCCGGGATATGCGCGATTTCGCCCCCAGTGCCCAGGAAAAGCACGTCGATCTGCCCCGCCAGCGCCAAGAGGGGGCCCCGATCGTCATATCCACCCCAGCCCGAAGTTCCGCCGGGACCCGTCAGGGCGCCCCCTTCGATCACCTTGCCCCCGATCCGGAAAAACCCCGGCCCGTAGCCCTCGACCGGTTCCGCGTCGGAAAACGAGATCTCGTTAAGGCGCATGGGATCCACTCCAGATCGGCAGGCCCAAAAGGGCCGAGGCAGCAATGATCGTATAGGCCACTGCGCGAAACCGTCCCTCCTGCCCCGGATCGAACAGCCGTGCCCCAGCCATGTTCGCCATCACATAAGGGACAATCAGCAAAAAACCAATCACCACCGGCTCCGCCCGCAGCTGACCCAACACAGCAAAGCCCGTCAGCATCAACACGTCGATCGCCAGCAGATAAAGCAGGAAATTCGCCCGGATCACCGCAATCGCCTGCGTCGACGCCATATAGAGCATGATCACAGGCGGCCCCGGCAATCCCGATACGCCCGCCAGAAACCCGCCAAGCCCCCCCGCCCCGAACACCAGTGGCGGATACAGATACCCACGGTAGCGCACCCCCAGCATCAAAAGGCACAGCAAGACCAGAACGATCCCAGACACGGCCCAGCCGAATATCTCGGGCGCCATCAGGCTCAACCCCCAAAGGCCCAGCGGCAAGGTGACGGCGGCTCCAAGGATCAGCCGCAACGCATCACCTCTATGACCCTCGCGCAGCGCATCGGGCAGGTTTGGCAACGGCCCCACGAGCTCCACGATGATCAGGAATGTGATCGCCCCGAAAGGCGTCAGCACCGAAGACGCCGCAGGCATGATGATCATGGCCGAGCCAAAGCCCGAAAATCCCCGCACCAGCCCCGCCGCGACAATCGCCGCAAACAGCCAGATCAACCCCTCCGTCTGCAGCGCAGACCAAAGGGCATCAGGCATCTATGTTGGCATATTGATTGCCCGCATTCGCATCGGGCTTCGACCAGTCCCGCTTGACTCCCAGATACAGCAGGATCGCAGAGGCGACAAAGATCGACGAATACGTCCCCACGATAACCCCCCAGATCATCGCAAAGACAAAACCCCGGATCACGTCGCCGCCCAGCACAAACAGCGCAATCAGCGCCAGCAAGGTCGTGACCGACGTCATGAAGGTCCGGCTCAGCGTTTCGTTGATCGAGATGTTCAGCACCTCGTTCAGCGGCTTTTTCTTGTACTTGCGCAGGTTCTCCCGCACCCGGTCAAACACCACCACCGTGTCGTTCAGCGAATAGCCCACAATGGTCAGAAGGGCCGCGATGATCGCCAGATCGAACTTGATCTGAAGCTCCGAGAATATGCCGATCGTCAGGATCACGTCATGGACAAGGGCCGCCACCGCCCCCAGCGCAAACTGCCATTCAAA